>Ga0182030_10006930_pt1 | contig 23744 bp, 17 predicted proteins | sample 812S3MmetaG_FD_121299 | JGI IMG/M metagenome (GOLD analysis project Ga0182030, IMG submission 121299) | Permafrost microbial communities from Stordalen Mire, Sweden - 812S3M metaG (Illumina Assembly) | ecosystem: Environmental > Terrestrial > Soil > Wetlands > Permafrost | place: Sweden...
GCATCAGCGGCAGGCGTCGAGACATGATTTACCTATAGAAAATCTATACGCACAAGTCAAAGAAAAAACACACTTTTCATCCGCTTTTCTTTCAAACACTCAATATTAGGCGAGGATCAGGGACCGTGTTGGGGTATTGCCAATTCGCGGTTGGTGGACGATACTGCGTTGGTGTGGGGCGGGGCGTCCGGGATGACGAGCCAAACTCGTGTCCCCCTTTCCCTGGGTCAGGGCAAACCGCCGCCATGCAAAACAAAACTTGAAACGGAAATCGACCGCAGCGGTCATTAAGGTCAGGACAAGCGCGATTTTGAAATTTTGCAATGATGCCAATTGTTGAAATTCAAAATGCAGGCGCAACCGAGGCGGAACTGCCTGAAGAGGCGAAGAAAATTCCAGAGGCCCAATGAACCGACAAATTGTCATCGTATCTTTGGCTTGCTGGCTGGTGATGAGCGGCACCAGTCCGGCTGCTTCATTGCCGCAATCGGAGCCAAACGCCGCTCCGGCGGCCAGCACCACCGGAACGGGTGCGGCGTTGCCGTCAGGAGAGCAGGTTTTTCAACGGGTGCTGGATCGTTTCGCCTCGAACGCCGCGGTGACGAACGTGCCAGTTTGGGCTTGTGACAAGCTGGAGGTGTCGGAGGAACTTGACACCGACGCCAAGGTGAAGGAGCGGACGGAGAAACTGTATCGGACGGAGATAGTCCAAGGCATGCCGGTCTCGCGGCTGGTCAAGATGAATGGGCGGAATTTGACCGAAGCGGAGATCAAGAAGGAGGAGAAGCGGGAAGCCGAGCTTCAGAAACAATTCGGCGGACACGACTCGAAGAAAGGGGGGAATGAGCATGATCCGTTTAACCCCAAGGAGGTGGTGGAGCATTTTGAGTGCAATGCGCTGCGCCGCGAAGCGGTCCAGGGGCGTCAAACGGTTGTGGTGAGTTTCCAACCCAAGCCCAGCAAGGACAGCGGCAGCATTGGGGAGCGGCTGCTCAGCCGGCTGGCGGGGATGTTATGGGTGGACGAAGCGACGGGGGATCTGGCGCGGTTGGAAGTGCATCTGACGAAGGAACTCTCGATGGGGGTGTTTGGGGTGCTGGGATCCGTCAAGGACTGCCGGATAGACCTTGCATCCACACCCATGACCGACGGCAGTTGGCAGCCGGAGAAAACAACTTTTTCAGTGTCAGCCCGGATGTTCTTGTCAAGCGTTCGGTTCCAAATGGAGCAAACTTCATCCAACTACACGCTGGAACCGGCGCCCAAGCTGTCCCAGCACTGACTGGACCGTGTAACGGGGAGGTCAGCGGGCGCATCTTGACACAACCACCATAAGAGCCTCCTCTCCCCGGCCCTCTCCTCCACAAGTATGTGGAGGAGAGGGAGGAGATGCCGCGCGGGGGCCCAAAGCGCGTGGTGGTGGTTGCAAGATGCGCCCGAGGTCAGCTTAATACGTATTCGTCTGTTGCCAATTGGCTGGTGGAGGACCAAATTGTCCTTGCGCACCGGAACAGCAACGTGATGACGGCGCAAAACTTTCATGACAAGGTGAACAGAATCCGCATAATGATAATAGCGGGCGTCACAGTGACGCTGGCGCCGGTGATGCAACCGAGCGCGCGGGCCAACGACAGTATGTTTGCTCCGCAACCCGCCGCCCAAGCGACGGTCAATTTCGACGGGCGGGGATTTTTGATCAATGGGCAGCGGGTTTTTGTGGTGTCCGCGGGCATGGAATATGCGCGCGTTCCGCAGCCGCTATGGGCGGACCGGCTGATGCGCTTCAAGCGCGCGGGCTTCAACTGCACGGAGTTTTACACGTTTTGGAATTACCACGAAGCGCAGAGCGGGCAGTTCAATTTCTCGACCAACTGTGACTTGGACGCGTATCTTAAACTGGCCAAATCGCTGGGACTCTACGCCACTGCGCGGGTGGGGCCTTATTATTGCGCCGAGTGGGACAGTGGCGGTTATCCGATCTGGCTGCGCAACGTGCCCAACCTCCAGGTTCGCACTGCCAATGCCGCTTTTGAACAGTATGTGACACGTTACTGGGGGCAACTGCTTCCAATCGTTTTTAGCAACCAAATCAACCTCGGCGGCAATGTCATCATGGTCCAGCTTGAAAACGAGCATCCGAATGGATGGGGAACCGACGGACTGGGTAATGCTTACTTCCAGTATCTGCAATCCACCGCGCTGGGGGCCGGCCTGGAAGTGCCTTACTTCTTTAGCGGTCTTAACCACAGCAGCGACCCGGCGGGGACCACACCCTGGAGCAGCGCCGCGCGGACAAGTCCCTGGATGAGTACGGAATTCTGGTGTGACTGGTACAGCAACTATGGCGAGTCGGCATCGGACGCCAGCGGCAAAGACTGGTCCACCTGGAAGATCATTGCCTACGGGGGAAACGGTTACAATTACTACATGGCGCACGGCGGCACGGACTTCGATTACTTCAACGATGATGAGATTGCGGCCAGCTATGACTATGGCTCCGCAGTGGGGCAAACGGGCGACCTTCGACCGGAATATTACAAGTTCAAACGCGCGGCCTGGTTCGCCCGCAGTTTTCAGAATATTCTCGAAACCAGCGATAACGCCACTAGCGCCTATGCCGGTGCCGCAACGAACACGGCCCTTGCAGTCACCGCGCGCCAGGGAGCGGCGGGAACCATCTTATTTCTGTGCAACTCTGGGACTTCGGCCCGGCAGACCGTGGTGAATATCAACGGCGTGGCTTATCCGCAGACCGGAGCGTTGACCGTGAATGCGAGCGAAATCATGCCGGTGGTCACCCAGTACCCGTTGATTCCCGGCGTCATGTTGAGCGTGGCGCCCACGCGAATTCTGGGCATCACACAGCAGGCCGGCACAACGACGATGGTCATCTACGGCCAGACGGGGTCACCAGCGGAGCTTTACTTCAACGTGCCGGCGGGCACGACGATTTCAGCCGGGGCCGCGGCGATGAGCCTGAACGGGACCAACCTGACGCTGCGGACGACCTATCCGGCCAGCGGCGCATCCAATTTCAGTTTTCAAACCGGCTCGCAGCGGGTGCGCATACTGGCCGTGAGCGACACGCTGGCGGACGACACCTGGTTTGTGGACGTGAATACACAGACTTATGTTGTCTGCGGCCCGCAGTATGTGGGCAATGGCATGGTGACCAACAGCTATCTGCAACTGATCACGGAGGCGCCGTGGCAGAACGCGGCGACCAATCCCGTGACGGCATATGGGCCTGGCGACACGCCGATGTCACTCTCGGTGATTACCACCCCTGGCACCCATCCAGGCGCCGCAGCGCTAACCGCCTGGCAGACGATGAGCGGAACGGCCCAAGCGGCCGCCGGGTACGATACCAGCGCCTGGTTGTCGAGTTCGTCGGGACCGCAGCAAATGGGGGCGGACGGTGATGTCAGCAATTGCGCCTGGTACCGCACGACTATCAATGCGCCGTCCGCCGGCGCCTATGCGATTTTTCTTGGGGGTGTGGCGGACGCCATGATTCCGTTCGTGGACGGAACGGCGGTGCCGGCGGCGAACATTACGGGAAGCTCGTTCACGGCGATGTTGAGCGCGGGAAGCCACACTGTTGCCATCTTCACGACGCATTATGGCCGCAACAAGCTGTATCCTTATGTTGGCCCGATCTCTCAGATGTATGTCAAGGGCCTGAGCGGGCCGGCCTATTTGCTCCAAAATCTGGAGAGCGGCCCGACGTCGCTGACCAGTTGGAAAGTCATGATGACGAACAGCACGGCGGTGGGGTTGTTGCCTCCCGCTACGAACGCCTCCGGTTGGAGCAATTACACGGTGGGCACTGACGCGTTTGGCGGGCAGACTGGCTATGCCTGGTTTCAAACCGTGCTTCCGCCGGTTCCATCGGCCGGGACGGAAATCGCAAACTTCAGCAGTGTGGATGACAACGGCTGGGTCTATCTGAATGGAACATTGCTGACGACGAATTACGGTTGGAACGTGCCCTTTAACTCCAACCTGACCAGCGCGTGGAACGCAGGCGGTTCCAACGTGCTCACCGTCCTAGTCCAGAATACCGGGGGCGCCGGGGGACTCTATTCGGGAGTGACTTTCAGCGCCTATCAAAGCGAGGCGACGTTGACCAATTGGGTGCAACAGGGCGGTCCCGGCAATCCAAATGCGACGATAGGATGGCAGACGCTGTCCGGCGGCGCGACCTTCAGCGGCCCGCAGTTTTTCAAGAGCACGTTCACCGCGCCGCCGTTCGGAACTACCGGAACGGATCCGATGTGGCGGGTGACAACTACTGGGCTTTCGCATGGTTCCGTTTGGGTGAATGGACACAACCTCGGACGCTACCCGGAGAAGGTTGCTGCGCCCGGCATTTACGTTCCAGAATGCTGGCTCAATGCGGGGGCCAATGCGAATACGCTGGTGATCTACGATGAGGGGGGCAAGCTGCCGACTCAGGTCAAGGTGCAACCGGAAGCCGCGGCGAGCCGGGACGTGGCGACCTTTCAAAGCACCCAGATTGTGACACTATCGGCACCGCCGGCGCCGATTGGTTTGACCGCCACCGCGAGCGGCACGCAGGTGACTCTGGCCTGGAATGTCTCTCCGGGAGCAATCAGTTACAACGTGAAACGTTCGGCCGCCAGCGGCCAAGAGACAACGGCGGCGGTCTGCACAACCACGAACTACACGGACACGGCGCTGGCCGGCGGCACGACCTATTACTATGTAATCTCGGCGGTGGATGTTAATAACGAGAGCGCCAATTCCGGCGAGGTTGCGGCGACAACCGGCGCGAATCTCGCCTTGAACAAGCCGGCGAGCGCAGACAGCCAGCAGGCGGGCAATTCCGCCAGCAACGCCAATGACGGCAATACGGGAACGCGCTGGTGCGCCAACGACGGCAATCTGAACCATTGGTGGCAGGTGGACTTGGGCGCGGTACTCAACCTGTCCGGCGATGAAGTGCTCTGGGAGAAGAACGGAGCGGTCTATGATTACACGGTGGCCGTATCCACGAACAACACCACATGGACGACCGTCGTCAACAAGGGAGCCAACACCAGTACGGCGCAGGACCAGACGGATTCATTCATTGCCAGCGGGCGATATGTCCGCATCACCGTGACCGGGCTGACGGGAGGCGACTGGGCCAGTTTTTACGAATTCCGTGTCTTTGGAACTGACTCGACGAACACAACGCTGGCCAACGGTTGTTTCTTCATTATTAACCGGAACAGCGCCCAGGCGCTGGATGCCGCCGGCGGGGGAACAACCAACGGGACGCCCATTGATCAATGGACTTTCAATGGCAACGCCAACCAGGCTTGGGCGCTGACCAATCTGGGTTCCGGACAGTATCAAATCATCGGGTTGCAATGCGGCCTCTCTTTGGATGTGCCCGGTGACTCTACAACTCAAGGCGCGGACCTTGATCTGTGGACCCCCAACGGCGGCGCCAATCAAAAATGGATGATTACGCCCGCTTCGGCAGGTTATTATACGATACAGGGCGTGGGCAGTGGCTTGTCGTTGAATGTCAGCGGCAGTTCCACGGCACAGGGAGCACTGGTGGAGCAGCGGGGCGGCGTGGGAGCAGCCGGCCAATGGTCTTTGAATGCGGCGGCTCACCTGCCGCTGGTCCAGGGACAGACGCTGGCAGGACAGATGGTGCTTCAGGCGGTAGTGTTTCAGGGGCAAACGTGTGTGCTGGAGACCAGCACCAACCTTACGCAATGGTGGCCGGTGGCCACCAATACGGCGACTGGCGCCGGCTGGTTGGCATTATCCAATGGAATTTCAGCCGGGGACGCGTGCCGGTATTATCGGGTGCAGTTCGTGCAATGAAGTTGGCTCCACTCTGCCCATGAGCCAATCCGCCGTTGAAAGGAACAGATCTTGCGTCGCTGATCCGGTGGAGGATAGCCGCCCGGATTGGGATGGATTATCATGTTGCATTTTGGAATTCGCCGGTAGAATCGGGGAAATGAGCAATCAGGCACCAGGCTTTATCAAAGAGGATCCGTGGCGCGTTTTTCGCATCATGGCGGAATTTGTGGATTCGTTTGAAACCCTCTCGCAGGTCGGCCCCGGGGTGACGGTATTCGGGTCGGCGCGGATGCGTCCCGATGATCCTTATTACAAGGCGGCAGTCGCGATCGGCAAGGGACTGGCCAAACAAAACCTGGCGGTCATTACAGGGGGCGGGCCGGGTATCATGGAGGCAGCCAATCGCGGCGCAGCGCTGGGCAAGGGAAGATCGGTGGGGCTGAATATTGAATTGCCGTTCGAACAAAAGGGCAACCGCTACGCGAACATCCCGCTCTATTTCCATTATTTCTTTTCGCGCAAGGTGTGCTTCGTCAAGTATAGCATCGCTTTTGTCTTCATGCCGGGCGGTTTCGGCACGCTGGACGAGTTTTTTGAAGTTCTTACGCTGGTCCAAACGCAGCGCATTCCGCGCTTTCCGTTGATTTTATTCGGCAAGAGTTATTGGAGCGGCTTGCTGCACTGGGCGAAAACAACGGTGGAGCACCGGAAATTCATCAGCCCAGAGGACCTCGATCTGGTGACGCTCACCGACGATCCGGATGAGGCCATCTCCATTATTTCCGATTACATGCGGCGGGTCGGCCCTCCGGAAGTCGCGCCGAAGGCGCTGGGTTGAGCGGCGGAGCGGCGGCGTTTTTCCTGTTTCCAAAAAATGTACCAAGTCACGCGGCTCGAAAACGGATTGACGGTGGCCACGGCGGAAATGCCGCACATGGCGAGCGTCAGCCTGGGGATTTGGGTGGCGGTGGGGGGGCGGTGCGAGGCGGAGGAGGTGAGCGGGATTTCGCATTTCATCGAGCACCTGCTTTTCAAGGGAACGCGGCGGCGGACGGCGCGGGAGATTTCGCAGGCGGTGGAGGGGATTGGCGGCTACCTGAACGCCTTTACGAGCGAGGAGCACACTTGTTTTTATTCCAGGGCGCGTTACGACCGGTTCGATGAATTGCTGGACGTGCTGTCGGACATGTTCCTGGAATCCACGTTTGACGCCAGGGAGATCTCGAAGGAACGCGAGGTGATCAAGGAGGAGCTGGCGATGTACCTGGACCAGCCGCAGCAATACGTGCAGGAGTTGCTCAACGCCACGCTCTGGCCGGGCCAGCCGCTGGGGCGCTCCATCACCGGAACGGAGAAGACGCTGGATGCGATTTCGCGCCGGCAAATCCTGGACTTTCAGCGCAGCCGCTACACGGCGGCGGGCACGCTGATCGCGGCGGCGGGACGGCTGACCCACCGGCAGGTCGTGCGGGCCGTGCGCGGTTACGCGGCGAAATTTCATCCGGGCGCACTGCCGGGTTTCGCGCCGGCCACCGCCTCGCAAACAAAACCGGTGGTGGCGCTTTGCACGAAGAAAACGGAACAGACACAGATCGCGTTCGGGGTGCGGGCGTGTTCGCGGCATGATGAGCGGCGGCACGCGCTGCGGCTTCTCAACGCAGTGCTTGGTGAAAACATGAGTTCGCGGCTGTTCCAGACGGTGCGGGAGGACCGGGGACTGGCGTATTCGATTTACAGCGGAAACAGTTTTTTTCACGACACCGGGGATCTGGTGATTTCGGCGGGGCTGGATTTGGGGAATTTGGAAAAGACGCTCAAGATTATTTTGCGCGAACTGAAACGGCTGCGCGAGGAACCTGTGCCGGCGGCGGAGTTGGACCGGGCGAGGGATTATTTGACAGGCCAGCTTGATTTGAGTTTGGAAAGCACGGAAAACCAGATGATGTGGGCGGGCGAACAATGGCTGGGCTACGGCAAGATTTTTTCTCCGTCGCTCATCAAACAGTGTCTCAGCCGGGTGAGCGCGGCGGAAGTGCGCGCGGCGGCGCGGGAAATCATCCGGCCGGACCAGTTCAACCTGGCGCTGGTCAGCCCGCTCAAGTCGGCGCGCGGATTGGAGAAGCTGCTGGCGGGGGTAGTTTTGCAATTCTAAACCGGACATCACCAGTTATTTGCGGCACTTGATTACGCCTGTCTTCGCAGGCGCCGGAGTTTCTAGCCGATGGCTTCAAGGCGATCAGCATAGACGTTCACCAGTTTGTGGGTTTTGAGCAGCGTTTCGATCTGCGGCCAGAGACGGGCGAGCAAGGCGTGATACTCATCGCTGCGGAGATTGCCGAACCGCAAATGCACCACCCTTGGAGGCGGTGAATTTGTTATTATCCGGTCCGAAAAATCCGCATCCTTGCTGACGATGACCAAATCCTGCTTGCGGGCAAATTCCCAAACCTGAGAGTCGGACGGATTTCGGCCAACTCTGGAAACAGGCACAATAGGAAGACTCGGCGAAAACCGCAGCCGGTTGGGCAAGTTCTCATCGAAGAGATACCCCTTCATGCAGCGGGCACCACGGAAAAATGATTACCCATGAGACGCGAAGCGTAATCCAGGCACGCCTGCACGTCGGCGCGAGTGAGTTTGGGATACTCCTCCAGCACGTCCTCGACGGAATCGCCGGCTGCGAGAAATTCCAAGACGGTCTGCACGGTTATGCGCGTTCCGCGGACCACGGGCCGCCCGTTGCAAACATCCGGTTTGATTGTAATGCGCTCGCTCATGTCTTTAAACTTACTTGCGTTGCGTGAAGACCGCAAGCAGACGTCTGCCTGGCATTCCTCTGTCGAGCCTGACCTACCATTCTACTAAACCCACAAAGTAAACGCTCTTGCCGCCGTTCACCCCATCGCATGCGCAATCGCGTTCCACCACGAGTCGTGCAGTTCGGACACGGGGCGCTTGAACTCGGCGGCGGGGGATTTGATTGACAGATCCGGGCCACCGACGACGCCGAGTTTGGCCGCGCTTAATTCCATGATCCGTGCGCGCTCCAGGACTTTGGTGGCGTCGGCCGGAGCGACGGAAATTATGACGCGGGCCTGGGTCTCGCCGAAAAGGAGGGCGTCCAGCGGCAAACCGGCAAAGGGGGACAAGTCCACTTGAGCGCCGATCAGGCGCGGGGTGTTGCGGGCGATTTGGTGGGAGATGCAGCTTTCCGCCAGGGCGACGGCAAGGCCGCCGTCGCTGCAATCGTGCGCGCTCTTCACGAGGCCGGAGAAAATAAACCCGCGGAGAGTGTTGTGCAGTTGGCGCTCTTTTCCCAGGTCGCAACGCGGCGGAGAACCGGTCTTGAGTCCGTGAACACGCTGCAAATAGGCGGAGCCACCGAGGCCGAGAAGCGGATCGGTGTTGTCAACCATATCGCCGAGCAGTATGATTACGTCGCCTTCGTCCTTGAACCATTGGGTGGTGATGTGTTCGCTCTTCTCGATCAGGCCCACCAGACCGATGACCGGCGTGGGGTCAATGGGGCCGTTGGGGCTTTGGTTGTAGAGGCTGCAATTGCCGCCGGTGACCGGCGTCCCGAAAGCGCGGCAGGCTTCGGCCAGGCCGCGCACGGATTCCTTGAGCTGCCAGAAGAGTTCCGGGCTGCGCGGGCTGGCGAAATTGAGATTGTCCGTCACGCCCAGGGGAGTGGCGCCGGAACAGGCGAGATTGCGCGCGGCTTCAGCCACGGCGATTTTCGCGCCTTCGTACGGGTCCAGATAAACATACGAGCCGTTGCAATCCGTGGTCATCGCGATGAATTTTTCCAGGGCGGGCGCGGTCGCCGCTGGGAGCGAGTCCGCCTTGATGCGGACGACGGCGGCATCGGAGCCGGGGCAAACGACCGAGCCGTCGCGCACCATGTGATCATATTGGCGATAGACCCAGTTTTTGGAAGAGATGGTTGGCCAGGCGAGCAGTTGGCCGAGTGCCGCGGCGGCGTCTGTTAGGTCTGGCAAGCTGGCGAGTGTGAAGGCGCGAACGGCCTGGAGATAGGCTGGCTCGCGGGATTCGGGCTGATAGACGGGGGCTTCGTCGGCGAGTTTTTTGGCGGGCAGATCCACCACCACCCGGCCGCCCGCCGTGACGACCATGCGTCCAGTGTCCGTGACACTGCCGATTTGCGCCCAAGGAAGGTCCCACTTGTCAAATATGCGCTTCACCTCCTCCTCGCGGCCGGCGTGAACGATGATGAGCATGCGTTCCTGCGACTCGCTGAGCATGATTTCGTAAGGGGTCATGCCCGGCGCGCGTTGCGGGACTTTGTTCAGCTCGATTTCGATGCCTGTGCCGGCGCGCGCGGCGGTTTCGCAGGTCGAGCAGGTCAGGCCGGCTGCGCCCATGTCCTGAATGCCGGCGACAGCACCGGTGGCGAGAAGTTCCAGGCAGGCTTCGCAAACGAGTTTTTCCATGAAAGGATCGCCCACTTGGACGGCCCCGCGCTGGCCCTCGGCGGAAGACTCGGTCAAATCCTGCGAGGCAAAAGCGGCGCCCGCAAGTCCGTCGCGGCCGGTGGCGGGGCCGACGTAGAAGACGGGATTACCAAGGCCCTTGGCCGCACCGCGCGCGATTTGATCATGGCGCAGCACGCCGAGGCAAAAGACGTTGACAAGGCAGTTGCCCTCGTAGGACTTGTCAAAACAAACTTCGCCAGCCAGGGTGGGGATGCCGAAGCAATTGCCGTAATGGGCCACGCCGCTGACGACGCCCGCGAAGAGACGGCGGTTGTTCAGAATTTCGGATTGCGGCTTCCGGCCCGGAGCGGCCTCCAGCCCGGAGGGATTGCGGATTGCGGATTCCTCGGCGGTGATAGGGCCAAAGCGGAGGGAATCCATCGCGCAAACGGGGCGCGCGCCCATGGTGAAAATGTCGCGGATGATGCCGCCCAGGCCGGTGGCCGCCCCCTGGAACGGCTCGACGGCGCTGGGATGATTGTGCGACTCGATCTTGAACGCGATGGCCAAGCCGTCGCCGATGTCAATGATGCCCGCGTTTTCCTCGCCCGCGCCGACCAGGACTCGCGGCGACTTGGTGGGAAAAGTCTTAAGGAGCGGGCGGGTGTTCTTGTAGGAGCAATGCTCGCTCCACATGACGGAGAAGACGCCCAATTCGGTGTAGCTGGGTTCGCGGCCCAGCAAGGCTCTGATCTTAGCGTATTCCTCGGGCGTCAGATTATGCTGTGCAACTAATTCAGGGGTGATGGCGGGTTCGGTCATTTCAGAAAATCAGAATGTTTTATCTCAGGCCATACGGCAAACGCTTTATTCAGGTGCGCGGTTGACATATTATCTAGGCGGCCTTGGCGGCTTTGGTTTGGAACCAGGAAAGCAGGCTCTCGAAAATCAGGCGGCCGTCGGCGCAGCCGAGGATTGCCTCGCTCGCCCGCTCGGGATGGGGCATCAGGCCGGCCACGTTGCGCGCCTGATTGCATACGCCGGCGATGTTGCGCAGGGAACCGTTGGGGTTGGATTGGTCGGTCGGTTCGCCGGCCTCGGTGACGTATTGCCAGAGGATTTGATGGCCCGCCTGGAGCTGTTCCAGCGTCGCGTCGTCGGCGAAATAGCAGCCCTCACCGTGGGCAATCGGAAGGCGCAGAAGTTTGCCTTCGGTGATTTTGCCGGTGAACGGGCCATCGTGCGAGACGGTCTTGAGGAAGACGTGTTCGCAGCGAAATTGCAGCGAGCGGTTGCGGATCAGGGCGCCCGGCAGCAGGCCGGCTTCGCACAGGATTTGGAACCCGTTGCAAATTCCCAGCACCGGCCCGCCCTGCGCGGCGAAGGTCTGCACCGCCTGCATGATCGGGCTGAAACGCGCAATTGCCCCGGTGCGCAAATAATCGCCGTAGCTGAAGCCGCCGGGAATGATGACGGCGTCGAAGCCCGCCAGGGAATTCTCCTTGTGCCACAGGAGCCGGCCGGATTGGCCAAGCACGTTCTGGACGACGTGGAGCGCGTCCTGGTCGCAGTTGGACGCGGGGAATTGCAGGACCGCGAGGTTCATGTCATTCAATTTCCAGTTGATAATCCTCAATGACGGGATTGCTCAGGATTTTGCGGCAGGCCGCGTCGAGTTGCTTGCGCCAGGATTCGCGGTCGCCGGCGGGCAGCTCGATTTCGAGGTATTTGCCGACGTGGACGGCGCCAATGCCCTTGTAGCCCATTTGTTCCAGGGCGTTGGCAACAGTTTTGCCTTGCGGGTCCAGCACGGCCTTTTTTGGGGTGACGATAATTTTTGCTTTCATGCCAATCGAACACTGCGATGTTGGTGGAAGAGCCCGCTTCCCGCCAGTCTTTTTTGCATCGCGGATTGCGGATTGCGGATTGCGGATTGCGGACGGCTTCCAGAAGGCACAGCCTGACCGGGCGGAAATGCCAGTTGCAATCCCCAAACTAGCCCGCGCGCGCTGTCAGCGGCCGGCCGGTGGCGCGCCTGAACGGGGGCTGGCGCTCGGATCGGCGCTGGGCGGTGGAGCATGGTCGGTCTTGGCGGGCGGCCCAAGCAATTCGGTGAAGATTGGTTTTAAACCATCCGCCCAGACCTGATAACCCTTGGGCGTGGGGTGCAAATTGTCAACCGTCATGCCGTCAAACAGCTTGCCGTCCTTGTCGGCCAGCTTGTCGTTGACATTTAGGTAGCGAATCTTCTTTCCATCGGCAAACTTCGCGAGGTTGTCGTTGATTTTGTTAATGGTGGGGATTACCGCCAGGGTGTTCCCCCCGCTATTGTTGCGCGGGAAAATGCCGGTCAGGATGATGGTTGCGTCGGGCGCCTTCTTTTGGCAGATGTCCACGATGGCCTTGATCCCTTTGGTGACGTCCTCGACTTTGGCATCGTTGCCGGCCTGTGTTCCCACGTTGTTGACGCCCGCGAGGAGCACGATGATCTTCGGATTTACGCCATCCAGTTCCCCGTTCTCCAAGCGCCACAGGATATTTTGGGTCAGATCGGCCCCCCAACCAAAGTCGGCGGCGTTCCACCCGAAAAAATTGGTGTTCCAGTTCGTCAGGTTTTGCGCCCACGCGGCGTCGCTGGTCCCCCAGCGGCGCGCGATGGAATCGCCCTCGAAATAAATGTCAATGCCTCCCTTCTTGGCTTTTTCAACCAACTGCGTGTGGGCCAGTTGCGAATTGGCATCGTTCCTGGGGGCGGCATTGGTGGCGGAAGGGGCCTGGCCACCGCGGCGAAATCCGCCGAAATTGCCTCCGCCACCCGGCGGCTGGGCTTGGGCAAAGGCGGGGTTGCAAATAAGTGAGGCGGCGGCAATCGAAGCGATAAAAACAACGGGACTTCTCATAATGGATTTATACTGTTGGTTAATTTGGGGATGCTGTCTGCCGTTTTGCGACGGAGAACTCGCGGTTTGTCAGGCGGTTCAAAATTCAGACTGGTTGCTTGTCGTCATCGCCGCATTGTTGTTAATCTGCGAAACAGCATGATCCATCAGATCTGAGATTGCAACATAAGAACAGGCCGGAATTGGTCCCGTCCAAGACGGCGAATACTCCAACCTTGTGATCACCAAATTCATTTTGCGCCGTTTTATGTTCGGAATCGCGGTCGCTTTCGTAGTGGCCATCACCGCGCTGCTCGCATGGGCGAACTGGCCCGGTGATTCCATTGCGAGTGGAGCCGTTGCGGACCGGGTCGTTGTCTTGAAAGCCAAACGGGAGCTGGAACTCTATGCGAACGGCAAGCTCCTGAAGAGCTACCCAGTGTCCCTGGGGCGCAACCCGGTTGGCCCCAAGCTGCAGGATGGAGACAAGCGCACCCCGGAGGGTCTGTACGCCATCGAATTGCACAAACCGCAGAGTTCATTTCACAAGGCGTTCAAGGTGTCTTACCCATCTGCAGCGGATCGTTCGGCGGCAGCGATGCGAGGCGTGGCGCCCGGCGGCGACATTATGATCCACGGCATCCACAACGGCCTGGGGTTTATCGGCCGGCTCCAGCGTTGGCGGGATTGGACCGCCGGCTGCATTGCTGTGACGGACCCGGAGATTGAGGAGATTTACCGCGCGGTGCCGGATGGCACGCCGGTCGAAATCCATCCGTGAACAAAACGCGCTCGCGCCTTTGCACGGGAATGGCGTATAATGAACAGCAAGCTATGAGCCGTTCATTTATCATCACAATTCTGGTCATTCTGGCCGTGTTCTTTTACGTCTTTTCTCCGCCGTCAAGGACGAACGTCAATCTCAGATTAATGTCTGCCAAGATTGAAATACCAAATTTCAATACAGCCCTCAGCATGTTCCAAGAGGATATCGGCCGCTATCCAACAAAAGAGGAGGGTTTGGATGCCTTAATAAACAGGCCAGCGACAATTCCCGAAGGTGGAAAGTGGCGCCGCTATTTGGATGTGGACAAGGACAAACTGCCGAATGACCCGTGGGACAGACCTTATGTCTATGAAATCCCCGGCAAACACAACCCGGCTTCATACGATCTCTATTCTCTGGGACCAAATGGCGAGGGAGGCGATGAAGCGATTGGCAATTGGAGTCCCGTCGAGAAGGTCGTTGTCGTGTATACCTCGCAGGATGAAGTGTATGCCGAGCCGATTCTGAAAGACTTTGAAAAGCAAACCGGCATTCAGGTGAAAACGGTCTTTGACAGCGAGGCGGTGAAAACGGTCGGCTTGGTCAACCGGCTGTTGCAGGAGAAGAGCAATCCGCAATGCGATGTGTTTTGGAACAACGAGGAATTTCGCACGCGCCAACTGGCCTCCCGTGGCGTCTTCCGCGACGCCGATCCGTGGGCTTCCCTGGGCTATCGCACCCGCCGCATGGTAATCAACACCAACTTTATCAAGCCCGCCGACGCGCCCCGCGAGTGGAGCGATGTCACTAATAAAATCTGGTCGCGCAAAGTCGCGCTGGCCTATCCGCTTTTTGGCACGACCTCCACCCATTTCCAGGCGCTGCGCCAACATTGGGGCGACGCCGCCTGGCAGTTGTGGTGCCGCGCCCTCGTGGCCAACAACCCCTTTGTGGTGGACGGCAACTCCGTGGTGGTCAAGCAAGTCACACGCGGCGAGGCCTGGATCGGCATGGCCGATTCGGACGACATTGCCGACGCGCAGAAGGAGGGCGCGCCCATCCTGGCCCTTCCCGTTACGCCGGAAACGCTGTTTATTCCCAACACCGTGGCCGTGATTCGGAACTGTCCCCATCCCGAAGCCGCGCAGCGACTTTTCACTTATCTGCGTGACAGGAAAATCTCGGAGCGCCTTGTGGACGCGCGCGCGATGGAAGGCGCCACGCTGGACCCGTCCGCCGCCGCCGCTGCCGGTCTGAAAGTCAACTGGGACCAACTCCTGCGCGACCTCGAACCCGCCACCGAAGAAACAAGACAGATTTTTTTGCGATGAACTTTCTGTGCTGAGAACCCACGTCTTCCAATCTCAGCGCGTTTCTGCTCCAATCGCTGGATAATTTTCTGGACATGAGCGGCAGTGGAATTTAGCATACCCGCATTGCGGCCCTCAATGCGGGTATGCTATATTTAGTCATCCGATAGTTTTTTTCGGTTCAATGGTCTGCTGGGGGTAGGCCCAGAAGACTCCCCTGCTCTTGCACGCCGGCACGGACGTATCGGCAACCGGTCAATATTCTCCTCGACAAGGAAGACAATAGAATTTAGCATACCCGCATTGCGACGTTCAATGCGGGTATGATAAATTTAGTCGTCCGATAGATTTTTACCGTTCAATGGTCTGAGGGTTTGGCCCGGAAGACGCCCCTGTTCTTGCGCGCCGTCACGGACTTATCGGCGGGTGTGAGACAAATTTCTTCCTATTGCGCCAAACGGCCTGCAACGCGGCCAAAGCGGAACTGCGTTCCGCACTCCAAAGCGCTTCGCGCGCTTTTTATGCGGCCGGCAGGCCGCTTTGGAGTGCGGCGCGCCAGCGCCGCCTTTCCAGATGCCGCCGCCATTTTATCTAGGAAACTATACAATGGTTTCGCGCTCCTCCGAGTAGAGCCAACGGGCTTGAAGAATTTTGTCTCACACCCCTTATCGGCAACCGCTCAATATTCTCCTCGACAAGAAAGATAATAGAATTTAGCATACCCGCGTTGCGGACTTCAACACGGGTATGCTAAATTTGGTTGCAAGCGTTGGATGATGCGCTAGAGTGTGAATTGTGGGCACCATAAGCATTAACGACCTGAAAAAGCAATCGGCTGACCAATGGCTCAAGTCCGTGGCCAAAGGCGATCTGATTGTCACGTCTCAGGGCCGGCCGGTAACGGTTTTGCTGCCTATCAATGCGAACAGTTCGGAGCCGACCCTTTCGGCGCTTCGTAGTATTCGCGCGGTGCAAGCCCAGACCGAGTTGCAACAAGCCGCCGATGCCAATGGGACCTCCGACTTGACCATGGATGATATTGACGCCGAAATCAGGGCCGCCCGCCAAGTCCGCCATCAGAAGTGAAATTTATGCTCGTCCTCTGAGAACCAGTGTTGGCTTCCAACGTCAAAATTTGGCGATTTGTGTGACCGGCTCCCGCTTGTTCGATCGGAGCCACAAAGTTGCCCCACCTTGAGCTTCCTTCGAACTCAACATAGATCTTCCACATTCGAGGATCGAATGGTTCCGTCAACCACACGTCTTGGCGAGACGGTGCGAACAAAATCTGGCCGGCCTGAAGCTCGCCAACTTTCTTCCCATTGTATTTCAAATTAACTGCGTTGGTCAGCACAAGGGCACCGTCATAAAGAGGGCCTGGGTCAATCCTATCCAGCAAAACACCTCGAATCATCTGAGACTGAAGTAACAGAGCTTCAACTGCCAAGGTGGCGAATATCGTCAATAAGATTATCCATCTCTTCTTCATACCGTCAGCGGGTTGATTCCTGTATTGTCATTACATGATTCTAAATGCGATACTTACTTTTTCCACCATCACGCATCGTGAAGACTGCGCAGTTCCACGTTGGTGCGGCGCAGGCGCGCGGCCAGCGCGGCGGCCATGCGCCCAAGAACCGCCTCATTCAAATGCGGACGCTCGCGGCAAATTTCGTCAAAACGGCTTCTTTCCAGCACAAACAACTCCGTTGGCTCGGTGGCAACGGCGCTGGCCGTGCGCGGCCGGCGATCCAGGAATCCCATCTCGCCAAAAAAATTTCCGCGTCCGAAATACGCCAGCGTGCGATACCGTCCCGCGCTGACGGGAAGTTCAATCCGCACCTCGCCGCGCCGGATCAGGAACAATGCGTCGCCGCGGTCTCCATATTGGAACAGCGTCTCCCCCGCCGCCGCCGAACGCGCGGTGGCGCACGACTGAATCGCGGCCAGGTCCTCCCGCGACTCGATGCCGCGGAACACTTCGATTTGCGCCAACTCTAGCGGCGTCTCCGCGTTTTCATCCGCCAGGAGATGATGCTCCTCCAAAAGGCGGTCCTCGGCCCAGGCCATCGCCTCATCCAGTTCCGCAAAAACCTTCACGTTCTGCTGCCGGCCCGTGACGCCGACCTTGCGCAAATAATCCTCCAGATTCCGCCCCGCCGGAAGGATAGGCGGCATGTGGCTGAACAGGAGCGAGGCACCCCGGTCTTGCAGCAACACCTCAATTAATTCCAGCATGTGCGCGGCGGTGAAATCCACCGACAGCACCCGGCGCATGTCGAGGATCACAAACCGGCATCGCTTAAGGTCGGCCTCCAATTCCACATACAGCTTGTCCGCCGTGCCGAAGAACAGCGTCCCCTGCAACTCGCAAACCACCGTCTCCCCGCCATATTGATCCAGCGCGCGCGACTCCGCCGGCAACCGGCTTTTCTTGGACGAAATTTGGTTCCCGTAGATCTTCCGGTGCAGCACCGGGCTGCGAATCTGGTCCCGCAGGAAAATGATCACCGCCAGGGCCACGCCTGTGCCCGACGCCGCAATCAGGCTGAACCGCAGCGCGGTCAGGATGACGGCCCAGATCACCACGAAGTCAAGAATAGTTCCGCGGTTGCGGAGCAGTTGGAAGCTCGTCCAGTCAAACATCCGCCATGCAACGACCATCAGCACGCCCGCCAGCGCCGCCAGCGGAAGCCAGCCCGCCAGCTTGCCAAACAGCAGAAACGCCAGGAGCACGAAGCAGCCCTCGAACAGCCCCGCCCGCTTGGTCTGCCCGCCGCTGTTAAGGTTCACCACCGTCGCACCCATCATCCCGGAACCCGGCATCCCGCCGGCCAGAGCGGATGCGATGTTCCCGATCCCCTGCCCTATGAGCGTCCGGTTGGAATCATGGCGCGCGCGCGTCAGCGTGTCCACGATCACGCACGTCTTGAGCGTGTCAATTGAAAGCAACGCCGAGAGCGTCAGCGCCGGAACCAGCAGCCGCTTCCAATCGGAAAACTCCACCGCGGCCAGGCTCTTCCATGTGCCCGCCAGATGCGGCCAGACGGCGCTCGCGCCGCCGCCGACCGGCCCGAGCACAAGCGGGTTGCCGGATTGACGCAGCATTTCAGGAAACCCCAAGCCAAGTCCCAAGTAAGCAATGATTCCCGCCGCCAAACCGAGGATGGGCGCCGGAACGGCCCTGGTCAGCCTGGGCGCGGCCAGTATCCCCGCCACAGTTGTCAAGCCGACGACAATCCCCTGCCATTTCCAGTGCTCCGGCGCCGAGAGTCCCGCCATCAGGCCGGCGCTTTGGGAAAACCCCAGGAAGGCGGGAATCTGGCCGGCAAAAATCAGCGCGCCAACGCCGCTTAAATATCCGGCCACGACCGGATACGGAATGAACTTGATTAATTTGCCGCCGCCAATCGCGCCGTAAAGAAATTGCAGCGCGCCGGAAATCAGCGCAACCCCGATCATCAGTGCCGCAACCCGCTCCGGCTCCGCCCCTGGCGCCGACATCATTTCCGCGGCGAACGCCGACAACACGGCCGCCGCCGGTCCGCACGGCGCGGAAATCAGTCGGGGAGCGCCGCCCAGCGGCGAGGAAAGCAGCCCGCCGGCTATCGCTCCAAATATGCCCGCCAGCACACCGTTGGCAACGTAGTCCTTGCCCAGCGCGGCGTAAGTCGCCACTCCGAAGGCAATCGAAGACGGCAGCGCCACGAGCATCGCGGCCAGGCCGCCCCACAAATCGCCGATAATCGGCCTCGAAACATTTGTCGGTTTGTCCACCACTCAGAGCAATCGCTCCAGCGCTTCGCATAGGGTCTTCATAATCCGCACCCGCGCGAAGTATTTGTCATTTCCGGGCACCACGGTCCACGGCGCGAATTCCGTGCTGGTGCGCGCGACCATTTCATTGATGGCTTCCTTGTAGGCATCCCACTTCTTGCGATTGCGCCAGTCTTCGTCGGTGATCTTGTAACGCTTGAACTGGATTTTCTCGCGTTCCTTGAACCGCCGCAATTGTTCTTCCTTGCTGATGTGAATCCAGAACTTTGCCAGCGCGATGCCCCGGTCCGCCAGTTGTTCCTCAAAATCGTTGATTTCCAAATACGCCCGCTTCCATTCATTCTCGGTGGCAAATTTCTCCACCCGCTCCACCAGCACCCGCCCATACCACGAACGGTCAAAAATCGTCACGTAGCCCGCCATCGGAAGCTTCCGCCAGAAACGCCAGAAATAATGCTGCGCCCGCTCCTCATCCGACGGCGCTGCAATCGGAATGATCCGGTAAAGACGCGGATCAATCCCCGCCGTCACCCGCCGGATCGCGCTGCCCTTGCCTGCGGCGTCCCAGCCCTCAAAAAGGGCCACCGTGGAAATCTTCTTGGCATGGGCCTCCCAAGTCAGCCGCGTAAGCCGGCCTTCGTATTTTTCCAAAGACTCGCGATACTGGCGGTCGTTGAGCTTCTGCGCCAGATTGACATGGTCCAGGACGGTTTCGACGGATTTCTCCTCCTGCGCTGCCGGCCCGGCTGCGGCGGGCGGTTTCGGCGCTTCCTCCTTGAGGCGCGCCTGGAGCGATTCCAGGATGATCCGCCCGCCAGTCAACTCCCGGTAACGCCGGTCCGTCGCCTCAATCAGGTGCCACGGGCACTGCGCCGTGTCGGTGCGGCGTATGACCCGCTCGCTGGTTCGGATAAACTTGTCATAGAGCTTGAGATTCCTGCGGTCTTCCGGCCTGACGCGGGACCGGGTGTCCGGATCATCCTCAAGTTTCTTGAGCCGCCGCGCCTGCTCCTTTTTGGTAAGATGAAACCAGAGCTTGACGACCAGCGCCCCGTCGTCGGCCAGCATCTTTTCAAAAAAGGCGATGCGGTCCAGTTCCCCGTCCAATTCCGCGGCCTTAATCTCCCGATAAACCCGCCGCACCATCGGCTCCGAATACCAGGACCAGAAGAAAACCCCGAACCGTCCGCGCGCGGGCAGCACGCGCCAAAACCGCCAGAAGCGCGGCCGGGCGCGCTCCTCCTCCGTGCTTTGCGCGAATGCGTGCGTATCCACCCCGCGCGGGTCCAGCCACTCATTGAGACGATGCACAAACTCCCCTTTGCCGGCGCAGTTCGCGCCTGAGACGATGATAATGACGGGAAATTTGCGGCTTCTGAGGGCAAACTCCGCCTCCAGCAGTTCCGACCGCAGCGCCGGTTCGGCTTCGTCGAATTCCTGCTTTGAGACTTTGCGCCCCAATTCAGCAACTTCAAACATAGTGCGCCCATTTTAGCGCTTGAACCCGGCCAACCGCCAGTACTTCTTTCCCGCTCGCTTCCTGACCCTAAACGTGAGAAGGTTACGCAAATGACTGTTCCAGCGACTTCCACCCACATCCGCGCGGACGGACGGCTTGCCAATCAACTCCGCCCGATCCGATTTCAAAATGGCATCGCTCCCTATGCCACCGGCTCCACGCTCATCGAATGGGGACACACCCGCGTGATCTGCGGCGTAACGGTAGAGGAGTCGGTGCCGCGCTGGATGAAGGACCAGGGCGTCACGGGCGGCTGGATTTCCGCCGAGTATTCCATGCTTCCCTACTCCACGCTAACCCGGAAGCAGCGCGACATCTCGAAGGGAAAAATTGACGGGCGCTCGCAGGAAATTCAGCGGCTCATCGGACGTTCCCTGCGCGCGGCCATTGACCTGGAACGGATCGGCCCGCGCACAGTCTGGCTGGATTGCGATGTGTTGCAGGCCGACGGCGGGACACGCACGGCGGCGATCACTGGCAGCTTCATCGCGTTGTCGCTGGCCTTCCGCAAACTCGCGGCTGCGGGCAAACTCGCGGACGGTCCGGCGCTCAACCCGGTTGCCGCTGTCAGCGTCGGCATCGTCGGTTCCCGCCCTTTGCTTGACCTCGCCTACGATGAAGACGTGGCCGCGTCAGTGGACATGAACCTGGTGATGAACGGGGCCGGCCAATTCATCGAACTCCAAGGCAGCGGCGAGGAATCCGCCTACACCGACGAGCAATTGGCCGCGATGCTCGCGCTGGGGAAAGCCGGGATCAAGCAACTGCTCGCCTTGCAACAGGCCGCGCTGGCGTGATCCCCCTCATTCCGGTTGCGCGCTGACAAATTCGCGGTGCAGCCTCGCATACACGCCGCCCTCCCGCAGCAGGCTCTCGTGCGTGCCGCGCTCCACAATGCGTCCCTGATCCAGCACCAGGACCAAATCCGCCTTGCGAATCGTGCTCAGGCGGTGCGCCACAATGAAGGAGGTCCGCCCTCGCAGCAAAACCTCCAGCGCCCGCTGCAATCGCGCCTCGGTAACCGTGTCAATCGCGCTGGTCGCCTCGTCCAGCACCACGATGCGCGGGTTGGCCAGCAGCGCGCGCGCAAAACAGACTAGTTGCCGCTGGCCAAACGAGAGCGACGCGCCCCGCTCGGCCACTGGCGTCAGAAGTTGTTGCGGCAGCGCGTCGAGCAGGTCCAGGCAATCCAGTGCGGCCAGCGTCGCGCGCACGTCGGCTTCCGTGGCCTCGGGGCGCGCGAAGCGGATGTTGTCCAGCACGGAAGCTGTAAAGAGAAAATTGTTCTGCTGCACGCTGCCCATTTGCGAGCGCAGGGAAGCGGCGGTAATCCCGTTCAAGTCCACGCCATCCACAAGCACCCGCCCCCGGGTCGGCAGATAGAACTTCTGGAGCAGTCCCACCAGGGTCGTTTTGCCGCTGCCGGTGTGTCCCACCAACGCCACGGTTTGCCCCGGTTCGGCGGAGAACGAAATGTCCGTCAGCACCGGCCTGCCGGGCTTGTATTCGAAATGCACGTTCTGAAATTCCACGTGGCCCCGGATCGCCGGCAACGGCCGGGCGTCCTTCGCGTCGCGCCATTCCGGTTCCTGATCCAGCATTCGGAACAGCCGCTCTCCTCCGGCCATGGCCATCAGCGCCTGATTCAATTGATTGCCGATGACCTGCACCGGTTCGAAGAATAAATTGGCGAGGAAGAAGAACATAACCAGGTCGCCCACTTCCATGTGAAGCCAGCCGTGCCAGCGCAAGGCGCCAAAGGCGCCCAGGAAAGCCATCGCGCCCAGGAAAAGCTGGCTCTTTAGTTGCAGCAACGGCACGAACACCGCGGAGGCCTGGGCCACCCCCACATTGTTTTCCCCATGCACGTCAATCAATTTCTGGAAGAATTCCATGTTGATCTCATGCCGCACGAACGCCTGCGTCACCCGGATTCCGCTGACCGATTCGGCCAGCGTGGAAGAGACCCGGCTCCAGGTTTCCTGCACCTTGCGCAGCCGCCGCCCCATCTCCAGCCGGTAATGCTCATTGACCATCCAGATGAAAGGCGCCATCAGGATCATCAGCGAAAACAGCTTCCAATCATACCACGCCATCAGCGCCCCCGAAGCCGCCATTTGCAGCCCCTGCACCACCAGCACGAACGCCACGTCCTGCACCCCGGCCCGCACGCTGTCTATGTCCGACGTCAGCCGGCTGATGATGCGGCCAAACTTGGTCTGATTGAAAAACGACATCGGCATCGTCATCAGCTTGGCGAACAAATCCGTCCGCATGTCGTGAACCACCGCCTCGCCCAGCTCGAGCGCGAACCGCTGCCGGAAATGGAACGAGGCCGCCGTGAAGAGCGCGAGGGCGAAATACCCCGCCGCATACCAGCGGATGTCCGCCAGATCGCGCCCGGTAATCGGCCCGTTGATCGTCATGCCAATCAGCCACGCCAGCGCCGGCAGTTGCAATCCGCGCGTGAATGTCAAGATGAAAAGCCAGTTCCGTTTCGCCGCATAGGGCCGGGTGTAGCGAAAAATCCGACGGATCAGCGCCATTTGCAACGGTGCCTTGTCCGCCTCCCGGTCCTCCATCGGGTCGTAATAAGTAATGGCCGCCCGCGCCGAGGGGTCTCCCCGGGCGGCACCGGCGTTCGAGGTTTTGATGTTCGATGGTGCGCTCATAAACCCGGTCCAATCCTGCCGGGCGCAAGCCCCAATGGCGGGGCCGAATGGAACTCTAGCCGAATTTCAGCCCTATTTAACGCAAAATCTTCATTTGCAAATTTTCAATCACCAATTGTCAATAATTTGAATCGCTGAAATGCGCCGCACAGCGCCGCCGCCGGTTTTGCCGTTTGACGCGCCGCCTTTCGCAACTTACATACTTGCCGATGTTGTTGTTCGCCGCCATCCAATGGCATCCGCGCCTGGCGCCCTTCGGGTGCGCCGGATTGCTGCTGGCTGTCGCGGCGTGGGGATGGTTCCTCTGGCGGCGTCTGAAGAAGCGCGCGCCCGTCGGTGCGCGCTGGATTGCTCTGCCAAAGTGGATCACCCTGCTGCTGCTCTTGCTGGCCCTCTTCGATCCCGTCTCCCTCCTCCAAAAGTCCGAGCCGGCCAGCGGCAGGCTGCTGGCCCTGGTGGATTCCTCCTCTTCGATGGATGTCGCGGACGATTACCGCCAGCCGCGCGCGGCCCGGGCTGCGGCGATTGTCGCGCAATGGAAAAAATCGCTGCCCGC
>Ga0182030_10006931_pt1 | contig 23741 bp, 19 predicted proteins | sample 812S3MmetaG_FD_121299 | JGI IMG/M metagenome (GOLD analysis project Ga0182030, IMG submission 121299) | Permafrost microbial communities from Stordalen Mire, Sweden - 812S3M metaG (Illumina Assembly) | ecosystem: Environmental > Terrestrial > Soil > Wetlands > Permafrost | place: Sweden...
CCTTGTGTTCGGGCCATTGATCGGGATTGCGTGGGGTGGCGGTTAAGGGGTCGATTTGCTCAATGTAGTTCTCCGCCCACTGTAGGAAGTCGATCTGTTTGTCGAGAAATCGACGCTCGATAACCCGTGCTCCTAGGCTATGACGGGCCGCTCGCACATAGCGGCGCAGAAATCTGGCGCGATGCCAGGCGCCGGCTTGGCGCTCGAGTTCGGCGCGGAGTTGGGCGTGTGCTTGGCGGCGTTCTTGCCGTTCGCGGCATAGGCGTTCCTGCTCTGCGCGCTCACGCGCTTCTTGCTCGTCTTTGGTGCGTTTCGCTTTGATTGCTTCGGCGAGTTCGTTGAATGCCATGAGAACTTGCGGGAGCTTCTTTTCCACAAGCTGGTTACGGTGGTCGTACCAGGTTCGGCGGCGCAGATCCCAATGGTCGATGGATCCGATGCGCACGATCCGCAGTGCCCCAGTGGCAACGGACGTGGTCCGCGGGGCTTGGTATCGGTATAGCTCGCGCTTCTCTCGAGCAAGCTCGGCGGCGGTGGGTACTCGTGGTTCCTGGCGCCAGCGCTCCTCTATGAGGAACGCGATCGGTTCGCCGTCGACGAGGAGTCGGGCGTATTGGGGTGGTGGCGTTGCATCTTCGAGGGGAACCGCCGGTCTGTATTCATAAGGGGAGGGGGGTTTCGGTGGTTCGGGGTCGGTGAGAGGCCAGCCGATCGCCTCGGCAGTTTTGATGAACCGATCGGCGAGCAGGAGTGCGCGGGTGAGGGTGTCTTTGCTCACATTGAGATTGACTATGGGTCCTTTCCGCTCGCCGGCGGTGAATGGTAGCCGGGCGCGATCTGGATGCTTCTCGTGTTTTGCGGTCCGGCGAACGGCGGCGCAGGTGTCGGCCACCGTTGTCGCCGGCGTCTGGGTTAAGGCACTGATGCGGTCGGGAATGTTGGTTTGATCAGTGTTGGATGCTGAATCGCGTCTAGGCGGGTCTGTCGACATATCGAAGTAAACGACGGGCTCCTGCCCGTCGCGTAAGATTTCCTTCAATGGTGCAGGTTGAGCTGCGGCAGTCGGCGTCGGCGTTCTGGTGCGATATTTTGGCAACGGGAGCCTCGGAGGCTCTTGGCCCGCTGCTTTGCGGGCCCAGTAGCCGCGGTAGGGGATGGGCACATCGACAGCGCGGCACCGTTTCGCGAGGCCGACATCGGAGATGCCGAACTCTTGGGCGAGCGTTGACATTGGCTTTGACCAGACGAGATCGTAGAGGGTTTGACGGGTCAGGGTGAGCGGGTTTTGGGGCATCGGGGTCCTCGGAATGGGGAGATCAGCGCGTACAATATGCGTCTCGTTTCGACATCTATAACCAATGTTCTTCGTGTTACGGATAACCCTATGGCTAACGCTCGCAAGAAAAACAAAACACTTTGGAAAGATATCGGAGATCTCCGACTGCCGAATTCTACTTGGCGGATTGGCAAGGCGGCGCAGTGGTTTGAGCGACGTTTGGGACTTCCAAAAGGAGTAATACTTTTTCGGAATCCAGATGGGAGCAAGTCGCGGGTGGACAAATCTCTCGGGGCACTCCGGCGGCATTGGGACGGGAAAGGGCGACGCGCTTGAATTTCGTGGTCTGGTGTCTTTTAAGCGGGCTAATTTGTGCGGCGATTGCATATTGGTTACAGGAAAGACGTCGGCAGGCGTTGGCAGGTGAGAGCCAAGAGATCCAATCGAGATTGTCGGTCGCACAGTCGCAGCTCGCGGATCTCAATACGCGTTTTACTCTCCAGGACAATGAGCTCGGGACTAGCAGAGCCAGCGTCGGGGAATTATCGGCCGCGAATGCCCGATTAGAGGCTTTGGCCCAGCAAGCGGAACAAGCCGGCGCCGAGCTTTCAAAGGAAAAGACTGCGCTGAATGAGGAATTGCGCCTTGAGCGCGAGCTGCGCACCGGATTTGAAGCGGATAGTCGGGTCGCCAAGGGAAGGGCGGAGGGCCTTGATCAGGAGCTCGTACTGGCGCGTCGGCAATTGAGCGAATTGGAGGCGGAGCGGAAGGCCGCCTCGGAATTGATAGCGAATCTGACCGGCGACAAACAAGGTCTCGCAAAGGAGTGCGAGGGATTGCGCGAGCAGCTCGCGGCGCAGAAACAATGGATTGAGGAGCAAACAGAGCAATTCGAGCGGAAGGTCCTGGCCGCTGCGGCAACCATGATGGAGGAGCGGGGCAAGGCGTTTACCGAATCGAATCGGAAAGAAGTCGACGCGGTGATTGCGCCGTTCAAGGAACAACTGGCGGAGTTCCGGTTGCGGGTGGATCATATCTACTCGACCGATACAAAGGAGCGCGGGGAGCTCAAGCAGCAAATTGAGCACCTGACGAACCTTAATCAGGCCGTTTCGAATCAGGCGGAGCGTCTCACCAACGCGCTGACGGTAGCCTCGAAATCGACGGGTGACTGGGGCGAGACGATCCTGCAGCGGATTTTGGAGGACTCGGGGCTTCGGGAGGGCAAGGAATATCGGTTGCAGCATTCGATTACCGATGCGGATGGGGATCGCGTCCAGCCGGATGCCGTCATATTTCTGCCGGAGAATCGGCAACTGGTCATCGATTCCAAGGTTTCCAATAAGGCGTGGACCGAGTATTGCCATGAGACGGATGATGAGGTACGCAAAGCGCGCCTCAAAGAGCACTTGGCCTCGCTGCGCGCCCATGTGAAAGGGCTTGCCGCGAAGGACTACTCGCGCTCACCGGACCTGCAGAGCGTGGATTTTGTCGTCATGTTCGTGCCGGTCGAGGCGGCGCTGCTCACGGCGTTCGCGGCTGATGAGTCGCTGTACACGGATGCCTTTCGCTCGAAGATCATCATGGTCACTCCCAGCACGTTGATGGCGGTAGTCAAATTGGTGGAAGGACTCTGGACGCTGCAGAAGCGTAAGGAGTCGGCCGATGAAATTGCGGAGGCCGGCCGCAGGCTCTACGAGAAATTAACGACCTTCGCGGGTACATTCATCGAGGTCGGCGAGGCGATTCAGAAGGCTCATGGGACGTTTGAGAAGGCGCAGGGTCAGTTATCGACGGGTAAGGGGAATGCGATTCGGTTGGCGGAGCGTATGGTCGAGCTGGGTGTGGCGCCGGCGGTGGGGAAGACGATGCCGATGGGGTTGTTGGGGAGCGACGGGGCGGATCTCGAGTGACTTCACGCTGGCGGAAGGGGCCAACGGGAAGTGGGACGAACGGCGTTTGTTGTCGGTCGGGCGATTAAGGGGTCGACGGGATGGGAGTTCCGGAGGGTGTAAATAGGAGATCGGGAGCCCAACTCGTGTCAATTCGCATTAGTCATCTCATTTCGAATGGACAAGGAGCGTTATGCGTCTTTCGCAGGTGAAGCTAACAAATTTTCGTGGATACGCGACAGAAACATCCATTTCATTTGATTCATTAACGCTCCTGGTGGGACGTAATGATGCGGGCAAATCAACAATACTCGATGCACTAGATATTTTCTTTAACGACTCGGCGATCGAGAAGGATGATTGCAACGTACACACTAGCTCGACCGTAATTGCCATTTCCTGCGTCTTTGAAGAACTTCCTTCCGAGGTTGTTCTCGACGATCAATTTCCAACGGCGCTGGCAGACGAATTCCTATTGAGAACCGACGGGCGGCTGGAAATCAAGAAGACCTATAGTTGCGCAGCGGCAAAGGGAAAATGCACATCTATTGCTGCGATTGCAATGCACCCATCCGTCGATGGGCTCAACGATTTATTGAGCTTAAAGATTAACGAACTCAAACAGCGCGCTCGCCAACTAAGCGTGAGCTTGGATGGTGCAAACCAGACAATTAAGTCGCACGTGCGGCGTGCCATTTGGGCGCAATCAAGCGATTTGAATCTATGCGAGCAAGAGATCAACCTAAGCAAGGATTCCGCCCGAGAAATATGGGATCAGTTACAGCGTCATCTGCCAGTGTATGCAGTATTCAAATCCGACCGAGCAAGTACCGATCAGGACGCCGAAGCACAGGACCCCCTTAAGGCCGCGATAAAGGAGGCAATAAAGCGTCGAGAGGCGGAGTTGGACAGCGTTCTTGTAGACATTCAAAGGGAATTGGAAACGGTTGCGCGGCGCACCGTTGAAAAGATACGGGAAATGAATGAGGACCTCGCGAGAGAGCTAACGCCAACCGTAAAGACCAAGAATTGGGATTCCCTGTTTGGCGTAAGCCTGACGGGTGACGATGCGATACCAATAAACAAACGTGGGAGCGGAACGCGGCGTTTAGTGCTGTTGAACTTTTTTCGAGCAAAGGCGGAAGATGCGTCGTCAGCAAAGGGATCCAACATCATTTATGCGATTGAGGAACCGGAAACGAGCCAGCATCCCAATCATCAATTGATCCTGTTGGAGGCGTTCGAGGAGCTAGCAGAGCAAGGCCATTGCCAAGTGATCCTGACGACCCATACGCCCACCCTCGCACGACGCATAAATAGAGACGCTCTCCGACTTATTGACAATTCCGGGGGCGTCCCCACTGTAGAATATGGAAATAGCGACGCGACATTGCAGAAAATCAAGACGACGCTCGGGGTGCTTCCCGACCACGACGTTAAAGCGTTTCTTGGAGTTGAGGGAAAGCACGATATTCATTTCTTGCGTTGCCTTTCCGCAATGTTGTCCCGGACCGAGGGTGATATCCCAGACCTTGTCGTGGAGGAAAAAGCGGGTCGGATGGTTTTTCTTTCCCTTGGGGGGAGCAATATGGATTCTTGGATCAATACCATGGCAGGCTTTGGTCGACCAGAATTCTATTTGACCGATCGAGATATCCCGCCACCCGCGGACCCGCAGTACCAGAATTGGCTTGTGCAATGGGCCGCAAGAGGATGTACCACATGGGTCACCGGCAAGAGAGAGTTGGAAAACTATCTTTGCCCGATCATGCTCGCATCACTTCAGCCCGGTTACGCGGGCACCGGCGCAGACTTTGAGGATGTGCCAGCGCTTTTTGCTGAGGCGATTCACAATGCGGCGGCCGCAGCAGTTCCGTGGTTATCTCTTGATCCAGACAAAAGAAAAATGAAAGAATCACGCGCGAAACGAACATTAAACACGATCGCGGTTTCCAATATGACGCCAGCATTATTGAGCAGCACTGACCCGAATGGAGAAATTCGCGGGTGGCTTCGCGCGTTAGGGCGAACATTGAATTCGTAGGTTGAAAGGCGATCGTGCTCATCGATGACCTACAGCTCGCGGCTTTTATGATTGAGCTTGACGTCGGGGTTAGTGACGTAGAGGCAATCAAGCTCAAGAGGCTGGATGAGGATTATTTCGGAGAAGAATAATGCTGGAGCGAAAAGGATGAAAGTTCTAATGCGAAGAGTCCTCGCATTTCTCACTTTTAACGTCTACTCGGGATGTCTAGTGTCGGCATTTCAAATCAACACCGCCTATCAGTTCGATTCTGAGATGATCAGGCGTCTTCACGGCACAGGCGTCGATTCTCCAACCCAGTGGGGCTGGGGGAACCACTTTATCTGGCGCCTATTGGCTGCAGTGGTTTCAACGGCGTTTGCGGCAGTGCTAACTGGGGCCATCGCTCGCACGCGGGGCGTTCTCACGGCAGCACTGTCCAACATTCCAAGCGTTGCCATCTGGATAGCATTCGTCGGATATTGGGCGTTCGAGAAGTCGTCGTTTATCTATGGTGACCAAACGATAACGATCCACACCGGGATGATTGCGATCTCCCTGATTACGATCCCGCTTACGACATACGTGGCATATGTGAGCGGCGAATTCGGGGCTACCCTGCAGCGCGACGAATGCGGGGAGCAGACGGTTCTCGGAATTGCAGGCTATCACTGGGTATGGATGATAGTTCCAGCATATTTGTACGCGGCGGCAAGTATCTTGCCGATTGCGCAGTTTCTTTCGTTTAACTTCTTACGTGACGACGGGTTGATATCTGGTTTCGTCAGCATGGCATTATTTGTTACAGCCATTGCCTCGTTATCGCCGTTCGCCTGGGTTTATTCAAAATGGAGGACGCCGGCTACCGGTGTCGTAGGTTCATTGCGAAGCGCGTTCGTCAATAGCGGCATCATTGGGCTTGGTCTTGCCGCTGTCACCGCCGTGCAGCTAGCCAATAGTGGGCTGCTCGGCAAGCTAACCCTATGGTCATAAATAAATGACTAACGAAGCATTTTCCCGCGTCAAGATCGATGCGCAGCTTAAGGACCAGGGGTGGGAGACGCAGAATCCGAATGCCGTGCGGTTTGAATACGTGCTGCCCGATGGGACGAAGGCGGATTACGTGCTGTGCGACAGGAACGGGCGATCGCTGGCGGTGGTGGAGGCGAAGCGAGCGTCGATGAATCCTGCGGACGCTGCGGTCCAGGCGAAAGCGTATGCGGAGCAGTTGAACGTTCCCTTTATATTTTTGAGCAATAGCGATGAAGTGCGGTTCTGGGATTGGCAGCTCGAAGCGCATCCGCGCGTCATCAAGACGTTCTTTGGGCCTGGGGATCTGGAGCGGCGATTTGCGACGCGGGTGGTGCGACGGGACCCGCGAGCGGTGACGATTGACCATCGCATCGTCGAGCGGGAATATCAGACGGATTGTATTGAGGTGCTCACCGGCGAGTTTCACCGCGGCCGGCGCAAGATGCTGGTCGAGATGGCGACAGGGACTGGCAAGACGCGGACCGCGGCGGCGTTCATTAAACGGCTTTTCGAGGCCAATGCCGTCACGCGGGTGCTGTTCCTGGTGGATCGCAATACGCTCGCCAAGCAGACCGAGGATGCGTTTGCCGAGCACCTTCCGGACTATCCGTCCTATCGGCTGCAAAGCGGTCGGCGCTTTCAGGATGAAAAGCGCATCACGATCACGACGCTGCAGAGCATGATCAATATCTACCGGGAGTACTCGGCGGGGTACTTTGATCTAGTGATCTCCGATGAATGCCACCGCAGCATTTACGGTAAGTGGCGGGGTGTGCTCGAGCACTTTGATGGAGTGCAGATTGGGCTGACGGCGACGCCGTGCGTGGCGGATCTCGAGGACGACGCGCCGGACGAGGAGGACAAGCTGTTCGTGCGCGATACGATGCGGTTCTTCGAGGTCGAGGTGCCCACCTATTCCTACAAGATGCGGGATGCCATCCGCGAGGGGTACCTCGTGCCGTATCAAATCTACAAGGCCAAGACCGTCAAGACCGCGGCCGACGGTGGATTCCCGGTTGGCCGGTCGGATATTGACTGGGCGGCGTTGGATACGGAGAGCCGGACCGAGTTCGAGAAGCTGTTCGAGGCCGGCGATCCCATCACGGTCGATCCGTCAGCGCTGGAGCGGCGCTTTACGATTCCGGAACGCAATCGGGCCATGGTGCGCGAGTTTCAGAGTGTCCTCAAGGACGGGTACGTCGATGCCAAGGGGATTCAACGCAAGCCGTTGCTGGGCAAAACCATCGTGTTCGCCGTCACGAAGCGCCATGCCGAGACGCTGGCGGTGCTGTTTGATGATGCGTTTGCGGCGTTGAAGCCCTCGCCGGAGATTCGTTACGCCGATTACGTGGTGTCCGGCGTTGGGAATGAGGACAGCCCGAATGCACAGAGCCTCATTGACCGTTTCAAGAAAGAGGATTTCCCGGAAATTCTGGTGTCGGTCAATATGCTGGATACCGGATTTGATTGTCCCAAAGTCGTGAATCTCGTGTTTGCGCGGTTCACGAAATCCGCGATTCTTTATCAGCAGATGCGCGGCCGCGGTACCCGCAAGTCGAAGGGCAAGCCGCTCTTTACGATGTTCGATTTTGTGGGGGTTTCCGATTATCACGGCGACGATGATGCGATCGGGGAGGGCGGCATGGTGATCGAGGCTGCCAAGCGAAAGCCGGGGCCGCCAAGGAAACTGTTGGTCATCGACGTGGAGGATCATATCGATCCGATGACACGGGCCTGGATTACGGTAGATGAAGACGGCCGGTTGATCTTTCCGCAGGCGTCGGAAGCCAAGAGCGCCGCGCTCGGGGCGCGTTTCGAGGCATGGCTGCTGACGCAAACCGTCAACTCCGACCAGGCGCGCTGGTTGGGACTCGTTGGCAGCCAAATTCGCGCGAATGCCGATAGTTGGACCGAAGTGTCTGCCGGCAATTTCGCCTTTGCGCCGTTCTCGCTTATGGGCGGCATGGGCCAAGCGGTGCGGCTCTTTGGCGGCGAGAAGGCGCTGGACGCAACCCTGCAATCACTGAATGCCTTCGTTTTTGCGGATCCGACATTCTCCGATGCACGCGATCGCCAGAAAGACTACTCCGAGGGTGACCGTACGTTACCCTAGCCCGCTGGCCCGAGTTGGGACCCACATAGAAAGGTAAGACTGATGTCGTTGACCGCCGATATGCGCCGCCAGATTGACCAGATCCGGGACTACCTGTTCGGCGGTGGCTATCCGAATCCCATGGCGAACGCGGAACAGCTCTCCTTCCTGTTCTTCTTCTATCTCATCGAAGGGATCGATGCCGAGAATGCGCAACGCGCCAAGGTGCTCAAGCAAGCCTATGAGAGCGTCTTCGCCGGCGACTGGGACCTCAAGAATCCGCTGAATGCGCCCGTCAAGGGACAGACGAGTATTCCGCGGGATCGGTTCCGCTGGTCGGTGTGGGCACGGGGATTGTCGGGCGAGGCGCTGGTGCGCTTCGTCCAAGACGAGGTATTCGCGTTCTTCGAAAAGATCGCGATGCGCTCGGCGACCAATTTCATGCGCGGCGCGCGCCTGAATATCACGGAACCGACGGTCCTCACCCAAGTCGTGACGTTGGTCGACGGGCTGAAGCTCGATCGCGAAGACTCTGACACCAAGGGCGATTTGTTCGAATACGTCCTCAAGCAAATCAAGCAGGCGGGCGAATTGGGGCAGTTCCGCACCCCAAGGCACATCATTCGGGCGATCGTCGAGATGATCGACCCCAAGATTGGTGAAACGGTCTATGACCCGGCCGCCGGTACTGCGGGGTTCTTGGTTGCCGCCTACAACCATATCCGGCTCGCGAATTCCTCGCCGGCGGGGATTCAGGACGCTGATATCGACGGCAAGGTCCAGCGCCGCGGCATCGGCGACAAGCTCTCCTCCGCACAATCCTCGACGCTGGTATCAAAGACGTTCTACGGCAATGACGTCGATCCGCAGATGGTGCGGCTCGCGACCATGAATCTGACGCTGCGCGGGCTGCCGAATGTGCGGATATTGCTGCGCAATGTGTTAACCACGAGCCTGGATGCCGAGAAGAAGGCCGAGCTGCAGCTGCCCGATGAGGGATATCAAGTCGTTCTCGCGAACCCGCCGTTTGCCGGCAAGATTGATTCGGATCGTGTTGTCGATGACGTGAAAGTCGGCAATGCCAAATCGACTGAAGTCCTGTTTCTGAAATACATGATGGAGAGCCTGCGAGCCGGCGGCCGCTGCGGCGTGATCGTGCCGGAGGGCCTGCTGTTCGGGTCCACCGGCGCCCACAAGGAAATCCGCCGGCAGTTAATCGAAAACAATCGCGTCGAGGCGGTCATGTCGCTGCCCGGTGGGGTGTTTCAGCCCTACTCGGGCGTGAAGACGTCGGTGCTCTTGTTCAAGAAGGGCGGGAAAACCGACAGCGTGTTGTTTCTGCACGTCGACAACGATGGGTACAAGCTCGATGCCAATCACGACACACCGATTGAGGCGGATGATATGCCGGAATTGGTGGCGGCATACCGGGATCGCGACGCAAAAGTAGCGGATTGGGCGAAACGTGACCCCAAAGCACCGTGGCACGAGAAATGGTGGTTTGCGGATGCTGCCGATCTGCGGGCCAATGATTTCAATTTGTCGGCCGGGCGATATCGCCCGGTCAATGCATCGACTGCCGTGCACCGCGATCCGAGGGAGCTGCTGGACGAGCTCGCGGAGCTGGAACGGGAGATCGCGAGTGAGGTGGCGGCGTTGCGGGAAAGTCTTGGCGCGCCCGTTGCTTAATCCCGCCCGATGAGGACACTTGAATCAATCGCAGAGATTTCAGGAGGGGGAACGCCGTCACGTACGAATCCCACTTATTTTGGTGGCGGCATCAGCTGGGCCACCCCAACGGATGTGACCGCACTTCGGGATATGTACATTGAGCGGACGAAGGAAACTTTAACGGAAGCCGGGCTCAAGGGAAGTTCCGCGAACCTTCTACCGCCAGGAGCCGTGCTTTTAACAAGTCGCGCGACGATCGGGTATACCGCTGTGGCAAAGGTCCCGATCTGCACCAACCAGGGGTTCGTCAATTTTAAATGCGGTCCCGAGTTGGAACCCGAATACCTTGCATATTGGTTGCGGTCGAAAAAGCCCCTGCTGGAGAGATTGGCTAACGGAGCCACTTTTAAGGAAATCTCTCGCGGTACCGTCAGAAAGCTCGAGATTGAACTCCCCAATCGAATTGAACAACGTCGCGTCGTGGATCTGCTATCCCGTGCCGACAACATCGTGCGCATGCGGCGGGAGGCGGAGCAGAAGGCCAAGGAAATTATTCCGGCGCTGTTTCTGGATATGTTTGGGGATCCGGCGACGAATCCGAAGGGGTGGAAAGTTCGCAACTTGCCAAACGTTTTGTCCGAGCCCTTCAAGAATGGGCTGTATCTCTCCAAAGAGCATTACGCTGACGAGGGTACAACTGATGGCGTCGAAATGATTCACATGTCAGATGCGTTTTACGGAGAAGTACGACGTGGGAAGCTCCGCAGAGTGACTGCAACCACGGAACTTTTGAAGCCCTACCTCCTAACCCATTACGATCTCCTTGTGGCTCGCCGCTCGCTGAATTGGGAGGGCGCCGCGAAACTGTGCAGATTGCCTCCATCAAACGAGCCCATTGTTTTCGAATCATCGTTTATTCGTCTTAGGCCTGACCCGGAACAACTGGAGACCGATTATCTCTACTACTATATGAACAGCCCTCGCACTCGTGCGGCATTCGTGGAGGGACGAATTTCTGGGATAACGATTTCCGGGATTAATCAAGCCGCCCTGTCTACCATACCGGTCATGGTTCCGGATCTAGAGTATCAAAGGCGCTTTTTCGAGTCTGTTACTGGAATCCGGTCAATATCTGCGTCGCAGACTGCGGCGTTAGAGACGGCCGGCTTGGCGTTTCAGTCCCTGCTGGCGGGGGTGTTTGGGGAGGCCCAATGATAGGCAGCGCACCAAGTGGGATAGGCGGAGGTCATATGGAAACAAGGATTGCCCTTAGGTATTCCGGCCCGGCGGTAGATTCTGGCTTGATGGACGTCTACGAAGCCTCCGCCAACATGATCGCGTTTAGTCAATTTGTCGTTGTTGCAGCGAAGGCCGCGTTTGGGCAAACGACGGAAGCGCGCGCGGAAGTTGCGGGATTTGGCAAAGGGTCTTTCGTGACGGATTTGGTTTTCAACGTTGGCGGGCCCTCGGCAACTTTATTCACAGCGATATCGCCGGAGCATCTCTGGCTATTTGTAAAGGAAGCCTTCGCTCTGTGGAAGCATTTGAAGGGTGCTCCGCCATCGCATGTGGAAGACAATAGCCAATGGGCGCAGGTAACAAATAATAGCGGCCAAGTACTTCAAGTGCGAACCGAATCGCTGACTATTGTCCTGTCTGAAAAAGGTGGGGAGGCGGTTTCGCAATTTGTAAAGAAAGCGCTTGAGAGGCCCGGGATGGATTCTGTCGCCATTGCCTCGGCCACGGAGGAAATTGGCAATGTTACGCAAGATGAAGCCAAGTATTTCGGATCCGTTACCCCAAGTGAAAATATAACGGATGTCGTGGTGCGGATGGCCCTAGTTATTGAAGCGCCAGTATTTAAGGACGGCAACAAGTGGCGATTCTCCGATGGGCAGCAATCTTTCTATGCCGATATTGAGGATGCGGAATTCCTGGCGAAAGTTAACGCGGGTGAGCGTTTTGGCAAAGGCGACGTTTTATATGCCGACGTCCGAATTAACCAAGAGCAGACGGGCATGAAGATCACTGCATCGAGAACGATTGTAAAGGTGCATGATCATAAAATAGCATCAACTCAGCTGTCATTTCACTAAGGATGCAGCGCCCGAGGGCGGTCGGCGGTGAAGATCACGATTGAGGATGTGCTGGATTCGATTTTGCAATGGCGTGACATGGCCCAATGTCTTCGGTTGGGTGGCGAGGCGGATAACGGTGAAATCGCACTGAAACTTGCGATTGTGTGTCGATAACATTTGGAAGGACGCAGATGAGTGCAGATCAATCAGTAATACCCAAAGGACCGGGGGTTCGAACCGAGCACGAACAAAAGGACAAGTTACGCAATGCCGTCGGCCAGCTTAAGTCAAAGGAGATAGTATTCGGTGTCGTGGGCTACGCGGGTTCCGGCACGTCGTTTTCGGCTGATCAAATTCGTCTCCTACTGGAGAAGGAACTAGCTAATCTGAATCCTAGTATTCACTTAATAAAGGCGCGTGATCTGTTGAACAAACATATTCGCGCTATAGGTGGAGCCGTGCCCAGTGGGTCAAAGATTCAGGCCGTTGAGGGGTATCAAACTGCGGGCGATGAGCTCCGAAGAACAAGTGAAGAGCACGGAGCAGTGGCGGCTTATGCTGTTCAGAAAATTCGCGCATTAAGAGGCGAGAAGCAGAGCGAATCCAATGTTTACATAGTGGACTCAATAAAACATCCAGCGGAAGTCGAATTGCTACGCGCAGTCTACGGCGACGCTTTTGTATTAGTAGGCGTAGGTTGTAGACCGGATGTGAGAAAAAGACGGCTGGAAAGAAAATACGGTTTGCGGCCGGATGCGCTAGAGCTGAGGAAGTTCGTAGATCGAGACTCCGAAGATTCCGTTCACAAGTACGGACAACATGTGAATGATACATTTCATCTTGCTGACTACTTTGTTGATAACACGTCGGATTCCGCCTCGGAAAAAGAATATGTCCTCCCGGACCAAATTAAGCGATTATTTGACATACTTTTCACTCGTACTCTGCGGCGACCAAACCAAATGGAGCGCGGTATGTACCACGCTCACGCAGCAGCTATGAGATCTAGTTGCCTTTCGCGCCAGGTGGGCGCCTCAATTTTGGACATAAAGGGAAATCTCTTGTCAGTTGGATCAAACGAGGTCCCAAAGTACGGCGGTGGCTCCTATGATGGTAGCGAGGGCAATGATCATCGGTGCTTCGCTGCAGCCGGGTACTGCAGCAATACGCGAGAGCAAAATCAGATACTGGCGTCCGTCTTGCAAGGTCTAAAGCTTGAGAATTTGCTAAGTACCGAAGCGAAAGACGTTGACGTGTTGCGGGTTATTGGAAATACTCGCATTAAAGCCCTGATTGAATTTTCTAGGTCCGTGCATGCCGAGATGGATGCCATCATTTCAATGGCACGTTCGGGTTCGAAGCTTGAAGCAGGCTCGACTCTTTATTCTACAACATACCCTTGCCATAGCTGTGCACGACATATAGTCGCCGCAGGCATCGAATGCGTGGTTTACTTGGAGCCGTATTCAAAAAGTTTGGCGATAGGTCTTCATCAAGATTCGATCGCTGACAACTTATCGCCGGAGCTATCAAAAGATCGAGTTAAATTTAGGCCGTATGAGGGAGTGTCCCCTCGGCTATATCGTCGGGTCTACCTAAAGACCGGTGAATTAAAAGATAGCTCCGGAACGGCGATTCGATTCGCCGAAGAGAAGGGACCGAATTCTTCACTTCTAACCAAAGCGTATACCGATATTGAAAATGATATTGTGCAATTTGTGGAACAGCTGGGGACGCGAACATGAATACCGAAATTAGGTCGCGGCCCAAAATATTTTTGGTCTACTCGTCGGATAGGATTGCAGGATCGAAAGATTCATCGGTAGAAAGTGCATTTAACAGGGCTTGGTCGCAGCTAGAGCTTTTCCCGACAACAAGTCCAGAGACGCTTCTATTTGTTACACCTGATGATGGCGATTTCCTAGAAACTCTTCGCGGCGCGCATGCTAAACATATATTTGATTTGAGAGATGTTCCTTATCTGACGCTCGGCGGAATGGATCGCCGGTCCTTTTTTCATTCGTTGGATAGCATGTTTGTTGACTACGCGAGCGTACACGCTCTATTGCACGATGCGGGATCCAGTTCCGTGCTTGCATATTTAACGGATCAAATGGGCTCGAATCGGTCAGGGCGGCTCGAGCACGCAATGCTGGCAACATTGAAGAGCGGGCCGACGGTTGTACTTTGCGATCGCAGTCCAAGCGTCGACACAAAAGTGGGAGCGCTCTTGGATTTCCTTTCCAAGAAACAAGTGAAGCATTCGCCTGTTTTGGCGGTGCATTAGGTTCGCACGCGCTTGCGCAGTTGCGCTGTGTTGGGGTTTGGGGAGCAATGTGAAAAAACCCTAATACGAAACCTTGAACGTTGGACTGTCTTCGGGCCGCGTCTTGCGGTGATCGTAGATCCGTGTCGTGGAAATATTCGCATGCCCGAGCCACTCCTGCACCTTGGCTATATCGGCCTGGTGGTCGAGCGCATTGGTGGCGGCGGTTGCGCGTAGCGAGTGCGCGCCGATCTCGAACCCCAGTTCCTTCGAGTACTCCCGCACCATCCGATAGACGCCATCCGGCGTGATCGCCTGGTCGGATGTCTGGTCGCGGCTGTTGTGGAGAGGGCGGAAGAGGGGACTTGCCTCGGCGCTGCCGTGGCCGGCCGCCTCGAGGTACTCAGCGATTAAACCGCTCGCGGCGGGGTGCAGTGGCAGGTAGCGTGTCTTGCCGCCTTTGCCCGACACCTTCAGGTGCGGAACGCCTCGCCGCTCTTGCCGGTAATCCTTGATCCTCAACTTGCATAGCTCGTCCCGGCGCAGCGCGTGATATAGGAGCGTCGCCAGGATCGCGCGATCGCGCTTCGCTTTGAGCGTGTCGCCGGCGGGAGCGTCGAGGAGTTTGCGGGCCTGGTGATCGCCGAGCGCCGGCGTCTTGCCTTCGGTGGTCTCTGGGACCGGCCGTTTCACGCCCTTAACCGGGTTATGGGTCACGGCGTTCTTCTCGCACAGATAATCAAACAGGGACGCGAGCGCCGAGAGTCGGTGCCGGATGGTCGTCGCCGACAGCACGCGTCGGGCGAGCTCGTCGCGCCAGGCGATGACATGCGCTCGCGTGACGGTCCTGAATTCCTCCGGCCGCTTGATGCCGGTGAAGCGCATGAAGTCCTGGAGCGCCGTCTGGTAGGCGCGGCGGGTGGCTTTGTTGCCGAGATTCGCGAACCACTCCATTTCCGGCGGCACGTCCGCGAGGCCCTGGAAAGCGGCGGCGGTGAGTAGCCGATCGCCAGTCGACACGGTCTCAGCGGGGAGGGTGGGCAAAGTCATGGACAGATCCGCACGGTCAGTCGCCAGCCCATGGGATTGGAGATCACAAACTGTGATCGGATGGGGTTCAAGCTCATCCCCTCCTTTTACGCCCGATAAAATAGGTTATCAAGAGGAACCAAGCGCTGTTACGAATAAAGGAAATGTGACAAACGTAGGCTCTTGTAGCGCGGCTACTTGAGGAAGAATTCGCCCCTGGTCAGCACATGTCGGATTCTGGTCGCTGCCGTGCATCATCTGCACAGGCTCTAAGGGCTCAGCGTCAAGGGCTTGGTCGCCACCCCGGCGGACGCGACAAGGCTTGTACCTTCGTTTGACCGTCCAGATTGTCACGCAAGACACAAAAGAACCCATGCCCGCCGATCGAGATAAAATGCTTGTCGATGAATTGGTCGACCTTAGCCATGTCCTGCCACAGGGTCGCAGCGTTCTTTGCACAAAAGGCGACATGATCCGGCTCGACGTACGGGTTTATCTCATGCAGCCAGCGGTGTGTGTGCTGATAACTGACGATCAGCTCGTCGTGCGATAGCCGGCGCGGCGGAACGCCCTCAATAGTGACGCTTAGGCCGGGATTTTCTCTGCGCTCTTCTTCAGTCGCGTTTCGCATGATGCTCGGGCTCGGAAGCGTACTTATGCCCTTCTTCTTCAGGCTCTCGAAGACCTTCTCGGCGTTCCACTGACCTTTGGCGTCCCGGGGTACTTGCTTAATACCGTTCTCCGTGGCCACGAGACAGGCAAAGGCGATGCCCTCGATGACCTTACGGCCCTGAAAGGCGGCACTTTCCGTTCGTGAGAATTCGTCGCCCTGCATGGTCTGCAGAATCCGGATGGTGTCGAGGCGTCTGCGAATGACCTGCATGAGATCGGCGTAGATTTCGCCCGGCACTTTCGTCATCCGCTTCTCCGCAAGAAGTTATCGCATCTCGTGCTTGTCGGGTCGGGACAGCCGTATTTCATGCGTCAATGTGCAACGGACTTATGCGACAAGCAAGTTCCTGAATTCTCGGGGGTTAAAATCCGTCGCGAAACTTACCCTTTGTGAAACAACCGAGCCAAACCTCGATACCTTCATTGTGGTAATAGTTTCACATAACTGTCACGCAGTTGAGACACTTCAGCGCTCCTAATAGTAGCATTTACGTGCGGCGCGGTTACGGCGGCGTCCGTGCCTCAGAAGCAAGAATCATAGTCGGGAGACGCTAATGGGATCGAGACGCATTGTTTTTGTTGCCGCCGCTCTTATAAGTGCAGCAGCTAACGCTGAAACCATTAGCTTTACTGCCGCAGGAGGTGTCTCGGGACAGCTTACTTTTGACCCGGCTTCAGCGGAGCTTCAATACAGCGGCATTGAAAGCACCGGTGGACCGTACGGAAGTTATTCATTCGCGGCGCCGACCTCATTTACGCTCACCGAGCAAAACGGCTCCTCTCTAACGCAGTCCCTGACGGCCTTCAATGTCGAAACGGAGCAGTCCGGGGGTGGCGATTATTATGTGTTTGACGCGGATGTGGGGACGTTTAACTCAACCCCGTGGTCAAGGTTAGAGCTGACTTTTTCTAACAATCCGCCGAATGTTGGTCCTATTAGCAATCTAAGCATTCCGTCGTCCATCAATCTGGCAAATTTTCAATTCAAGACCGTCTTGTACGACACCGCGACTGCGCAAGGTGCATTAACGGTTCATTTTGACGACACACTTTCTTCTGTGAATGTGTCCGCCGTCCCCCTACCCGCTACCGCCTGGCTGATGCTGACAGGATTAGGCGGTCTCGGTGCGTTTGCGCGAAAAAAGCTGAACGCATAGAGAAATACCAACGCGTTAGCCATGTGAAGACCCGGCCACTTGTAGGGGCTTTCTTTTGCGGCTGTCGCGAAACTTAATCTTTGTGCAACAGGAGAAAAACTCCGAAAAGCAATCGCGCGGTGAAACTGGATAAACCCGTGAGATATAGAAATTGCGCCGATGAACATCGGCACCCACAGTAACGGCCATGACCAAGAAGCGCGAACCGATTGACGACCTCATAGATGCTCACGTGTGGTTGGCTGCGCAACGGCGAAAGAAGTGCGCCTTCGCTCTCGGGGCGTTGCGGGGTGTCCCCGCTCGAAGGCGTAGCGCAAAGCGCCGCCATGCGGCGATTGCAGCGAGGGGGAAAGCGTTCCCCCACATGAATTTGGGGGTCGTGGCGGCGCAATGGGACCACCGGCCGGAGTCGCGGGTACACGGGTATCCGAAATACCGCTCCGGTGAATCAACCAGCAGGCATGCCAACGGAGTATTGCGCTTCGAAACTGCGCTTGGCGCGAATGTATTTATTGCCGCACTCCACCTGCGCTTCCCAGCTCGGCGGATGTTCACATTCCTTTGGGGCCGTGTAGTACTGCTTCCAGGCTAGTTCTTTGGCTTGTTGAACGGCGGCCTTCTGCGCGGCCGCTTCGGCCGCTGCACTGATTCTTGCGGCGTCAGCGGCAAGCTTGGCTTGTTTGTCGTGTTCCACCTGGGCAGCGCGGCGAGCGGCGTCGGCTTGAAATTGGGCCGTCGTACGGGCTAAGCCTTGTTGAGCTGCGTTGGAAATATCCGTCATGCTGTGCGTGACCTGGTTCAGCAAAACGAAGCGAATGCCGACGAACAATATCGCGCCAAGCGCGATTTTGACGATCCAATTGCCAAGTGTGTTCTGCATTTCAATATTCCGCTGGTCCCGACGATTGCATAAATTAGGTGTTTTGCGGACCGTGTCGCTCTGGCAATGTACTCAGGACACGCTATTTCGGCAGCCAACCAGGTCTCAATCCTCAGATCGGTTGGCCCGGCCAACGCGATTTCCGGGGGTATCAGGCTCAGGGGTGAAGTGCGATCGCCGCTGGTGTCGAATCGTAGGTGGTCGATTTTCCACCCAGGTCGAAAAAAGATGCGGCATGCCGCAGATAGCCGCCGCCCCGAAGGCCGGCGGCGATGCGTGCGGCCGGAGCTAGAGAAGCCCCGATTCGGCGAAGCTCAGAACTTCCGCGCTGGCGACTATGCAGTGATACAAAACACGCACGTCAATTAAGGCCAGAGCGCTGACGATCCGTTTCGTTATCAGCTCGTCGGCGTGGGACTGATCTTTTACGCCCGAGGGATGATTGTGAAGAAGCACGCACGCGGCGGCTCCCTTCTCGATCGCCAGCTTCACAATTTCCCTGGTATATACCGCGGCCCCGTCGATCGTCCCGCGGAAGAGCTCGACGTATTCGATGATCCTGTGACGCTGATCGACCAGGAGGACCGCGAAAACCTCATGATCGAGGTGTCCGAGCCGCATCGTCAAATACTCGCGAACCTTCTGCGGCGAGCTTAAGGACGCTCCCCGGCGCACCCGGTGCGCGAGCGCCTGGCGGGCCGCCGCCAGGATCTGCTCGGTCGTGGCGGGTTCGGAAGCGCCGTCGGCGCCATGGATAAAGAGATTGTGGTTCGACATCGTCGTTCTCCGGATCTGTAGGGCGGGATTGCCCGATTCCGGAGGGGTCCCATCGCAGCGGAGCCGTCACAGGCTGGCCTTGAGGCCACCCGGCGAGTAGAGGAACGCGCGCAGCGCGTGAGCAACGGAGCGCCTTGATCGGCGAGAACGATGGGCTAGGATCTAGAGAAGAGGCAAGCCCCCCTTTTTTCTGCCGGCCTTGAGATGCCGCTGTTATCCAAGGCGGCCTGCATCACACACCGCACGTGATCGCGGCAGTTCTCTTCGGCTGTGCTACGTCAGCTATCAGGCAGGTCACGACCCAGTGCAGTCCTCCGTGACCGTCAGCTTCGCGGAACCTCATTCAATATGATTGCTTCGCTGCGGCCTCGCGCGCTTGCTTGAGCTGTTTCCAGTTCGGGGCGTACTTGAGGGCCTCGTCATATTTCGCGAGTGCGTTTTCGTTTTTACCCAGCTTTACGAGCACATCGCCCCAAGCTTTTAAGGGATCGGCCCAATGTGGGCCGCGCTGGTTCGCATTCCTGAGCTTGTCTTCGGCGCCCGCGAGGTCTCCGTGCTTGGCGAGCGCCACGCCCCACGAGAAGTAACCCGCCGGCAGGTCCGGTGCTAGTGCGACGGCCTTGTGGTACCACTCTTGCGCACCTTTCCAATCGCCGCGACCATCCAGGATGTCGCCGTGAAAGCGGTAACAATCGATAAACGTGCCACCCGTCCTGAGCACGGCGTCCGCCTTGTCCGAATGCCCCGCCGCTTCTTCAGCTGGCGCCACCCAGCAGTTGAATCCATAATCGTTCCACGCCACCGCTGGATCCGCGTAGGCAGCTAGGAACGCCTCCATCTCGCTCACCGCACGCGCTGAGTTTCCGGAGTCGGAGGCCAGGAGGCCCCAAACGAGATGAGTGTCGGCATCAATGCTGGGGTCGCGGGCGTCCGGCTTAGTTGTCTGAAGGGCCAATTCCGCCGCCGCCGGATCATGTAGCCAGGCTTCCACTAGGGCGATCTGAGGTCCAACGGTGAACGGCAAAGTGCCAGCCCCCGAATGGGAATCGGCATCCGCCGTGAACTCAGCCAGCAACGATTGCAAGTTCCACGAAAGGAAGTCGATGTCGCCGTAAGCTACCTCGGGCGCCCGGCCGGGCCGTCCACCCGCAATCTTTCGTAGGTCCTCCATAAGCCCCCAAATGCCTTCCTCGTCGCCGAGCACTCCCTTGATATTCGGCATCACCTCGTAGGCGTACCAGTAATCCGGTTGGAGCGAGATCGCCCTTTGGACCAGCGCCAGCGCTTGCAGCCCGGCACCACCGGTTTTGGCTATGGCAAGTCCCCAGTAGGTGAGAAGGACCGGTCGATCAGCCGCGGAGGCCGACGCAATCGATGTTTGTGAAAACTCAATCGCTTCCCGATAACGTCCCGACCCGACGAGATAAGCCGACCAGAGTCCAGGCTGTGCTTGGGAGTAGACGTACTCTGCTGCTTTGCTGGTCAGCGCATCGAGATCTCCCTTTGAATCTGAGAACGTTTTTGGCAATACGCCAGATCCACGGACAGTCAATGCGAGTCCCGTCTGATCCACTCTGACGAGATCGCCACTGATATGCCGATCATGACCAAAGCGTGTCTTGAGTACCCGTTCTATCTCACCGATGGACAGACCCGTCTCCGGTACTTCTAAATTGATTTCGTTGCTCCAGGCATCTGCAATATCCCGCTTTTCCTGCGTCCTACGAGCCGCAGGACACCACGAAATGCTCGCTGTTGCCAACGCCCTCCATTGGATCGCCAAAACGTACCGTAGTCCGGGGGTCCGGTTGAAGGGTATACGAACCGTTGCAGACTCGGGCGGCGCGATTCAGGCAACGATCATATCGTTGGCTGTTGCATGTGATGACGTAACCGGGTTTGCCGCCGGGTAACGTAGTCGAATGAATGTGTCCGGCTTCGGTAACACATCCCGCCATGAGCGCGACTGAAAGGTATATGAACGACTTCACTGTGGACCTGCCTTAGAGTGCCGGTTGTCTCGGACGTTGTCGTCGATAAACGTAGGCCATTAGAATGATAATTCCGCCCAGAGCCGCGATACCCAGGCAGTGCGCTGTTAGCAATGCGTAGTCGATGTGAACATACGCGTCGGAATAATTGCCGTAGGTCGGTGGACTGAAAATGCTGCCATGACCGAGTGAGATGCGGTATCCCCGGAGTTCAAACACCCAACTTGGATATATGGACGCGAGGAGCAGGCCAAGTAGCGTGCTCGCTCCAAGCCACGCCTCTGGCATCTGCTTAATCGAAATCCAACAACGTGTAATAGCCGTCGGCAGGGATGAAGAAACCCTTGAATTATTGGCCCGCTTTCGTGCTGTGTGCGCCGCCGCAGCCACAAACCGTCGGCGTAAAACGTATGCGCTAAAAACACACGGGACAATAGGAATCATGACCGCATAAAAAGCCGCGGCCGGATTGTTATCGAAGGAGTCGGGAGCAAAGATGATGTACAAAAGGCTCAGGCAAAAGACGCTTAGCGACCACCCCAAAAGGAATGGTCTCCATTGGTAGGTCAGCTCAAGCGATTCCTTGACCGCCAGGAATGAAATCGGCCACCACAACAAACATCCCGCTATTGCGGCGCCCAGTGCTGCGGCTACATCATTCATTTCAAGCCTCTTTCTCCACCAAGCGCGGCCTCCGCCGCTGCCCCGGTCAACCAGCGCCTGGCGCGCTAGCTCAACCTGGCTACTGGCGTCGACTATTGCGCCGCACTGGGTGGCGCACTCGAATCATCCGCCAGATATTTGATCACGGCGTATTTGGTGTGCTGTTGCTCCCAGTGCGTATCATAGCTGGTGCTGTTGCTTTGGTCTTGAGCCGTAGTCGTCGCAGCAAAGGTGCCGGTGGTCGTGTTTCCGGATGTGCTCGCGTTGATATTTCCAGACGTGTTGGCCGTGCCTGAGCTCTGCGTCGAAGTGTTGTGAAATTCGGCAATTGTTTTGACTTCAGAATTGGCGAGGATCACAGCGTCCCCTCCGGCCTTTTTTGCTTCCTTGGCGATGCTGGACTCGAGACCCGACATACGAATCATCCCGACGAGGCCAGATTTAAATCGAGAATCGGTGACGTATCCGATGATCTTGAACTTTCGGGGTGGGGCGCCGTTTGACCAGAAGTCGATGCCGTCGACTATTTTCTTCTCGCCACCAGTACCTTCTTGGACAGCATCTTTGCCTTCGTAGGAGACGAAGTCGCTAGCAGACGCAATGGAGCATCCTAGAAACAAGGATGCGCCGAGCGCTATCAGTGATTTCGATTGCATGGCCATATCGGGTCTCTCCTTAACGACTGGCATTACTTATTGGGCTTAAAAGCTTATGGGCGGATGGTTCCTCCTACCCGCGAGCGCTTCACAACTAGAGAGCCAGGATTGCGACTTAGTTCGCGATAACCGACAGTCACAGCCGCCCCTCATTGGAGAGCGAACCAAACCGGGGGCTGGAGATACTGTGCTGTGGCCTTTTACGCGCCGCCGCCGACGCAATGCCGGTAACTCATCGGCGGAAGGCTTTCCGCAGTCATCGCTTTGCTTGTCAGAAGGTCCGTCGATCGACCCGGCCCCCGGTTTGGTTTGGTTCGCTCTCCCGCTAAGGCGCAATCAAAGCACACGCATTCGTTGCCAGGGAACCACGATCTTCGGTGGTTTCGGGAAATTCCACGGCAAGCACCAGGGGGCTGATCCGGAAGAAAGCCGCGAGATGTCGGCTCACCCGATCTTCGGTTGATTCACCGCTGACCGTCCACCGACAGTGTTCGACCATAAACCAATGAACCTCTCGATCCATATTGGTATTGAACCGACGGCTCACGCGCAGTCGGCCGGCGACGGTGTGAACGATCAGATGCGGCACCCATTCCAAGTGCTCCAAAATTGCCGCCAGCCGGCGCCGAGCAGGCGCGCTCAAGCCCGTGACTCGAGGCTCTGACACGCGAAGCTGCCACGTCCGTTGGTGACGTGACGAGTCATCGCGTAGCGCGGCAAACCAATCCCACTCATCTTCGGTGAGATCGATTTCGTTGATGTACCCCTGCAGGGCGCCCTGGACCCGGTCGACCTGACGACAAGGTGCATTTCGAGCGGACGGCCGAGCCGCTCTCGCAAAAGGCACGGACCCTGGCTCGTCATCGCTCATCAAGGGATTCGGGTCGCTCACGCGTCAATACCCGACCGGGACCACGTAGACCGCATTCGGATAGTCTGGAGCTTGGTACGTATCGGACTTGGCGGGAATCAGCACACAAAACTTCACCACCTCTCCTTTCTGCCCACACGTCGAGTGCTTCAGCCGCGCCCCGTGTTTCGCCAAGTCCTCGATCGAGGCCTGTAGCTGCGTGCGCTCCGTGCGCAGCGCCTCCATCTCGGGATCACCTCAAGATTCGGATCATCACGTACGCCAAGACGCGACAAGCGATTGATTTCTTTGCGCTCGACGCAGCACCAATTCTCGATTTGATATGCAGCGTTACGGGCTGCGCAAGCGCCTGATTTATTTCATTGTGCACTGCCGCTATCGTACGTAAATTCCCGTTTCTTGAAGTCAGGCCTAATTGGGCCATGAATTCCGTATGCCACTCATATTTGACGCGATCGTCGAGATTTACCCGATCGGGACGGCAGCAATTAGGTCCGCGTCATTGTTCTTGGGGGTATTGACCCGCTTGCTCACCGGCGTCGCCAGCATTTGGGTGTCTGGATACTGTCTGATTACGTGAAAAGCGTCATCTGGCGTACCGGAGAGCCACGTATCCCGATCCTCTTTCGCAAGGATCGCCGGCATTCGCTGTTTGACGTTGTGAATTTCCCTCATCAGCTTATTGGCCGGCATCGTCACGATCGTACACGACTCG
>Ga0182030_10006933_pt1 | contig 23738 bp, 22 predicted proteins | sample 812S3MmetaG_FD_121299 | JGI IMG/M metagenome (GOLD analysis project Ga0182030, IMG submission 121299) | Permafrost microbial communities from Stordalen Mire, Sweden - 812S3M metaG (Illumina Assembly) | ecosystem: Environmental > Terrestrial > Soil > Wetlands > Permafrost | place: Sweden...
CGCTGTCTCCAATTTTATGCATGATTATATAAGCACAACTTACGCGCCGACGCTGCGCCAATACCAGACTACCCTGCACACGATCCCCCGAGGCATCGACCACTTGCGCTTTGACCCCGAAAAAGTCACAGAGCAAGACATCGCTGACCTCCGGAAAGCCTGGAACATAACCGCAAACCAAAGGCTCATCCTTCTGCCTGCCCGCATGACGCGCATGAAGGGACATGATGTTCTGATCAACGCCCTACCCCTGATGAAAAGCGACAACTACACCGTCGTTCTCGCAGGCGGCCAAGACAACCGCATGGCCTATCAATCGGACCTAGAAAAGAAAATCCACCAGCTGGGTCTTCAAGACAAAGTAAAGATCGTCCCGGCCATCCATAACATGCCCGTAGCCTACAAACTAGCCGACCTAATCATTCACCCAGCCATCCAGCCAGAAGCCTTCGGCCGAGTCATCATCGAGGCCCAAGCCATGGGCAAACCCATCATCTCCTCAAACGTAGGCGAGCCAGCATCTGTCGTCAAACACGGCATCAACGGCTGGAAATTCGAAAACCGCAACCCAAGCGACCTAGCCAATACCATCGACCAAGTCCTATCCTTAAGCCCCCAACAACTCTCTCAACTAGCCCAAACCGCCCGTCAATCGGTGCTGGATGATTATACCAAGGAGATTATGTGCGGGAGGACGCTGGATGTGTATCGGACGGTTTATGGTGAAAATCGGTAAACGCGGTCGTCGTGGGGCTCTGCCCCACACCACGAGATATGTATGGAAAGCCTAGAATATCTCACGTCTAGGCTTAAAACATACAGGGCAGCCTAAACTGCCCTGAATTCTAGTCTTTCACAGTCATCGGCGTCCCCGCCTGTACCGCCTTTCATATATACCCATTTTCAAGTCAAAACTAAACAGCTTTCTGAACCACGAACCAAGGATTCTAGGCTTTCTATAAATGTCCCGGGGCATGGGGCAGAGCCCCATAAGCGCTAGCTTAAGCGCGAGATCAATGCGAACTCCCAGCTAGCCTCCCCCTTGATGAGCACCCACATATAAAGAATAACAACCCAGCCCCAACTATCCCTGAATACCCCATGCTTTTTACTCATACGAACTATACCCCTTATTAAATTGACAAAACACAACATTACAACCACAGTACTACCTTATGATATCAAATATTAATATAGCGTGAGATAGTTACCAATGGTAAGAGCATTCAAATCATTTCTGAGTTTAATTTTTGCAGCCAGCGTATTTTCCGCCGCGGCCCACGCTACGGACTGGCCCACTCTTGATTCAGCTGACCTGGAAAGGCCTGTTCACAAAACGATTATAAGCTCCATACTAGGCCGCCCCGGCGAGGCCTACCATGGAGGACAGTACAAGACCAATTTCTTCGTCATACAAGGCAACGGTGTAAATAGAAACAAAAATCTCTCCCTGTACCAGGAATTGCCACGGTTGCGCCGTCTTTTACAAGAAGGCGCCAGAATTCAACTTTATCCAGTTGGCACGGCGGAGGAAGTCGCGCAATTTTCGAAAAATGTGCTGTATCAAATATCCGTAAATGGGGCCTCCCTGCCCTTCCATTTTTCACTCTACAACAGAAAAAAGCTGAGTAACTTCGAGCCCTTTACGATTCCTAGAGGGAATGTCGCACCCGCTGAAGCAGCTATAAATCCCCCAAGACAAAACTTCATCGAAGGCGTAGCACCAGTCCGACTGGGTCATGGCATTAGTTCTTCGACCCCAGCTTTCCACGAAAAAATAGACCGCCTGCGCGCCGAGCACCGGAACAATCCTGTACTCTGCAAGGCATTCAGAATCATTGAAGGCGCCGATCTGGCCATGGCCCATGATCAAAAAATATTGCTGAACACCATCCGCGCTCACCCCAACACCCCCATTAACAAGGAGACTCTCCTTAACTTAATGAGAAGAGATCGTGATTCAATCACCCGAGCCGCCAACGCATTTCGCAATGGCAATGATCCTGAAGATCGCTACCTTCCTTTTCTTGATCAACTACACGCTCTGGGAAACCAGGGAAGCCTTCTTGGCCACACATATAAAGGTCGCAAAGGAATCGACGGAGCCATCATTTTTATCCGCGATCACCCTGAACTCTTAGACGGCATTTTACCCCAAGCTCTGAAAAACCTGACCGGCACAGACGCGATTAAACTGCGAATAGCCTTATTCTACGTAGCTCGAGCCAAGGCAGGTGAACGATTTGGCCCTGGAGCGTTGACCACCTTTTTTAAGGGAAACTACTTCGGCACAAACCCGTCCGTAAAAGACCTGCTGAGCCAAACCAGCTTTTTCCAAAATGGACATTTTTATGCCCCTGATAATGGCTACATCAAGAATGCGGACAGCGCAAATGCCATACCAAACGACTTTCAGGGCCTGGACCTGGGCCCCAACCAGGGCGCTGACTTCCATAACCGGGAGATGATTTTTACTGACTGCTCTGGCTTTATCCAGCAGGTTGTTCGCCAATGTCACCCCCAAAACCCGCGCCTACAAAAAAGAGTGATGTCCTACCACCTAGCACCCCTTTACGATGTGCTTGCCAACGAAAAAAAGGGTACGCGCAATGGCCTATACGGCCTGCATGGCCGCAAGATTCGTGATCTTAATGATAGCGAGAAGAGCAAAACCCAACAGTTTAGCAACACCATCGAACAGCTGCGGTCCGTCTATGAGCCCGTGCTCAATCCAATTGCCAACATCAGGCCCGGCGACATATTGGTGGAACGCAACGCAAACGGCGGCGAAGGCCATGTCATGTTCGTTGTCGAGCAAGACAGCACCAACCCCTCTCGCGTAACCATCGTTGAGTTAACAGGTTTTGGAAAAAAACGCGGCTACGCGTGGAGAAGCCTAGAACTCAGCGACAGAGCAAACGGCACCTTCCATCGCGTATTGAGAATAAAGTCTTAAAGGGACTTGTGACCCTCCCCACAAACCGGTAACCTAGTAGAAGTAAATCTCTATTGGAAACACCCATGTCCAAAGACGCAATACTAACCCACCTAGAGGACAACATCCTCACCATAACTATTAATCGCCCTGAAAAACGTAACGCCATCGACATGAATACCATGCATGACCTTGCGGACATATTCAAACAGGTTAATCTCGACGATGAAACCCGGTGCGTTATTGTCACCGGTGCAGGGGACTATTTCTGCGCCGGCGCAGACATCTCCGACGGCGCAAAAGTCTTTGACTCCCCCGAGATCGAAGACCTCCTCAACGGCCCTTACGACAAGGATGCCATCAACCGCATCAGCCCTGGCAGTCAGGTCGCGCTATCCATTTACAACTGCTACAAACCCGTCATCGCCGCCATCAACGGCCCTGCGGCTGGGATTGGAGCGACCATGATCTTGCCCATGGACTACAGACTCATGTCCGATACCGCCAAGCTAGGCTACGTCTTCACCAAACGCGGCATCGTGCCAGAAGCTGGATCCTCATGGTTCCTGCCCCGAGTCGTCGGCATGAGCAAAGCCAGCGATTGGCTGCTGTCCGGCCGCCTGATCGAACCCCAAGAAGCCCTAGACGCAGGCCTGGTCCGAGGCATCTACAAGCCCGAAGACCTACTCCCCGCCGCCAAACAGATCGCCCAAGACCTCATCGCAACCACCTCAGCCGTATCTGTCGCCTGCACCCGGCAATTACTATGGAAGATGTCCGGCCCCGCCGACCTAGACGACGCCACGGCCCTGGAAACCACATGCTTCATAGACATGGCCACCAGCCCCGAAGCCATGGAAGGCATGCAATCCTTCCTAGAAAAACGCCCACCCCAATTCCCAGGCAAAGTCACCAAGAACATGCCAAGGTTATTCAAGTGGTGGGGAAAAAGTTAGATAAGTCAATAAACACACACCATCTATCCTCACCGGCTATTTTAAAGTATAATACACCCATCGAATAACTCACCTCGGTGGAATCGAATGTACAGAATAGCACGGCTGTTCAGACTTATTATGGCGTTAGCGCTCTCCTCACAAAGCCACGCATCTATGGTAGCTTACGACCCCATGAACGAGAGCTCTTTATTGTTAAGCCGTTCTGGCTATCGACCCTCCAGACCCGTATCCTTTGTCCCAGACGAAATCGCCACGGCCATCTTTATGAGCAATTTTGCCTATATGGTCTATGATGCCAAGGATGGAAGAACGGTGGACATGGCTCTATATCACACAAGAGTGAACCAGCTTGCACAAGATGGCTACCGAGTGACTGAGTTTTCAGGAAAAACCGGCTATACAAAATTTACAGATGCGGCCGTGACCGATTCTCACATAGGCTTGTTTGCCCAAAAGGGGGATGAACTTATTATAGCGCTGCGAGGAACCAAATCCACGCCGGATTTACTAACCGACCTGTACTTCTTTGACGGCTGGTTCCGTAAAGCGGTATTCAATCAAGACGATCAGTGCCTCGTCCACGTGGGCTTTAACAAAATCTTTGAATCCTATAAAGAAGTCCTGACAAAACAAATAAAAGCCTCAATCCAATCGGGCATCAGGCGAATAACCATCGTAGGGCATTCCTTGGGCGGCGCCTTAGCCAACCTGACAGCACTCTATGCCTCCCAACTGGTAAGATCAAAAGATGATGGCATCCTCATTAAACTCATAACCTTCAACGCCCCCCGGGTCGGCAACCTCTACTTTGCGTCCCAACTGGAAGAAAACCTAGGACTAGAAAACATCTCTCGCTTTACCGTTGGCTACAAGGAAATAGCAGCATCCCTAGTCTTCGGCACCCTAGGCTTCAAACACGCCGGCACCAACGTGGTGGTCGACGAGGCAACCTACAACATGTACAGAAACCATCGACTTAGATCCTTTGAAAACGATGCCGCCATCAGAGCCGTAATCCGCCACAACATAACCCCCGTAAAGGCCAACGGCCTGAGAACCAGCATCATACTCTATGCTCAACAAGCAGGGGCGCGGTTTCTGAGGGGGAAGTAGTTGGGGTATATGCTGTCGATTATTCTTCATGGGTAGGATTCATATAAAATATCCAGAATGCCAAGCCAAACAAAAGTGAGGATAAATAGTTAAGCGAATAACCCCAGCTCCCGTCATCCTGAACGGACGACCGCGCAGCGGGCGGTAGAGAAGGATCCAGTTAGACATGCGTCGCGAAGCGACTCTGCTGTTGATGGACCCAGTTAATCTAGTTTGGCATCATGGAGACGACCGGTTGTTTCTTTTGCTCGTTTGGTATATTTATTAGCAGAGTCGCTACGCGACACATGAATAACTGGATCCATCACTACCGCCCGCTTCCCGGTCCTCCGTTCAGGATGACGGCCCCGGGAAGCAGAATATTAATTCGGAGCCCTACCGATTCGACAAAAAAAAAGCCCCATCTCTCAATGGGGCTTTCGTTCAGTAACTCAAGAAAACTAAAACCGAATTACTCGGCCTTTTTCTTCTTGGCTGTTTCTTTTTCCTTACGTTCCTTTGCAGACGTCAATGCCGCGCCCAGGATATCACCCAAGCTTGCACCGCTGTCTGTTGAACCGTATTCGTCCATGATCGCGTTCTTCTCGTCGATTTCCCGTGCCTTGATAGACAGGTTTATCTTACGAGTCTTACGGTCCACAGAAATCACCTTCGCGTCAACCTTTTCGCCTACGGCAAAACGGTCTGTGCGGCGTTCGTCGCGATCCTTAGCCAGGTCAGCCTTACGGATGAATGCTGTGAGCTCGCCCACCTTCACCTCGATGCCGGCATCCTCGATTTTGGTCACTTCGCACGTCACAACACCGCCCTTGTCGAGATTGTCCAGACCTTCCAGGAATGGATCGCTCGCCAGTTGCTTGATGCCCAAGACCACGCGTTCCTTCTCAGGATCGATATCTAGGATCTTAACCTTAACCTTCTGGCCCTTCTCGAATGCCTTGATAGCTTGGTCGCCAGACTGATCCCAAGAAAGGTCAGACATGTGAACCATACCGTCAATATCATCGGTCATGGATACGAACAGGCCGAACTCAGTGATGTTCTTCACTTCGCCTTCGTGTTCTTGACCAACCTTGAAGTTCTTCAGCAAGGCATCCCAAGGATTCTCAATGGTCTGCTTCATACCCAGCGCGATACGGCGCTTGTCAGAATCGATGCTGAGCACCTTGACCTGAACCTTTTGTCCCAGTGAGACGAATTGGCTCGGATGCGCGCCCTTCTTCGTCCAGCTCATATCAGAAACGTGAGCCAAACCTTCGACGCCATCCTTGATCTCGATGAACGCACCATAATCGGTGATGTTCGTCACAGTACCATCCAGAACGGAATCCACAGGGTATTTACCCTCAACGTCCTTCCAAGGATCAGCCTCAAGCTGCTTCATACCCAAGGAGATACGTTGTGTCTCAGGGTTAAAGCGAATCACTTGCACCTTGATCTTCTGACCCACATGTAATGCATCGGAAGGATGATTCACACGGCGCCAAGAAATATCAGTCACGTGCAGAAGACCATCCACACCGCCCAGGTCAATGAACGCACCGTAATCGGTAATGTTCTTGACGATACCGTCCAGAACCTGTCCTTCGCCCAAGTTCGCAATGATTTCACCGCGCGCTTCGGAGCGAGATTCTTCCATAACCGCACGACGGGAAACAACGATGTTGCCACGAGCCCGGTCCATCTTGAGGATGACGAAAGGTTGCTCGATGCCCATCAATGGGTCCACATCACGGATCGGACGCACATCCACCTGGCTGCCTGGCAAGAACGCAATCGCGCCGCCCAGGTCAACGGTAAATCCGCCCTTAACTTTTCCGAACATAACACCGTTCACGCGCTCGCTGCTTTGGAATGCCTTCTCCAGGTCAACCCAAGACTCTTCACGACGAGCCTTTTCACGGCTCAGCTGCACGAGACCATCCCGGTCCTCCATGCGCTCAACATAAACTTCAATTTTATCGCCAGCCTTTAATTCAGCCTTCGTTCCAGCTGCGGCAAATTCCCGTAAGGAAACACGGCCTTCAGACTTAAGTCCGACGTCGATTGTCACGACATCGTTATCGATGCTAATCACTGTTCCTGTTACGACAGTACCTTCAATTTTGACTGCCGATACGGCGCTATCATCAAGAAGTTCCGCAAAGCTTTCGCCTTTAACCTTCATTGGCGCTTCCGTATTCATTTCTAAATTTGTCATAGTTAAACCTTGTTGTGAGGCTCGGATAACCACCATGGAGATCCATAACCTTTTATGAGCACTATTACTTAACCACCAAATCAATCATGTGGGTCACAGCTGTGAACACCTCATCACTGGTTTTTTCAGAAGTATCAATAATATGTGCATCTATCGCGGGTCGCAAAGGACTTATTTCCCGTTCCGAATCCCGCTTATCTCGGGCGAGCATATCGTCCAAGACTTCGCTATATATACTCTTGATTCCTAAATTCTGCAACTCTTTCTGTCGCCGATCAGCGCGCACTTCGATGGCCGAAGTCAGGTACAATTTAAAATCCGCATCAGGACAAATAACCGTCCCCGTATCGCGCCCATCCAGCACTACGCCGTTCTTATCCTCAGGAGGATTCCGCGAGAAGTCCCGCTGGAAGTTCAGCAAAGCTTGCCTCACCTCGGGAATGACAGCAATCTTAGAAGCCATAACGGCCACGTGATCCGCCCGCAGCTTTTCCTTGTCCAGAGCCACATCATGCAGATTCTCCGCAATGTAGACAATATCGTCCACATCCTCAGGCGCAAAACCCGCCTTCAGGGCTTGCTCAGCCACAGCCCGATACAACAAACCCGTATCAAGAAATGCCAGATTATAATAGGCCGCCAGTTTTCTAGAAAGCGTACCCTTCCCAGACCCGCTCGGCCCATCTACGGTTATGATCATAAAATGCCTCTATATTACACACAATACATATACGGAATATTAAGGGGATTCGTCTACAATAAAGTGAGTAGGCACATTTTCATTGGGACCCATTGTTGTATGAACAACCCGGATCAGGCATTTATTGAAAGATTCTACCAAGAAGCCATCAAGCTTCTGGTCGAAAGCCGTGCCTATCTGCAAGGCCAAGCCGTTCACGATACCAATTCCATTTCCCCAGACTATGGCCTGTTTATTACCACAGAAACCACCCGAGTAACAGCGCGTCTGACAGAAATTATCGCATGGCTGCTGGCCTATAAAGCCATGAGCGGCACAAACTATTTACAACTCTACCGAGCCGCCCCCAAACTAAGCCAAGATCCAGACTGCATGGAAGACAGCGTCGCCAACAGCACCCACCCCCTGCCCCATCAACTCAACTATTTACTCACCGAAACCAGAAACCTATACTTGCGCCTGCTACGCTTGGAGCAATCGGGGGAATAAAAAGGTGCGACCCATCTCTAGATCGCACCTTACCCTTGAAAGATTAAAACTACTTAGCGAATCAACCACGACTCACTTCTCAAGATAAATTTTTAAACGTCCCCTTCGGCATCTCCTCCGTTTATATTTTGCCTTCTGGCAAGTGCCGTGCCCAGCTCTGCAAGGAGACTTGGCCTGAGCTTACTCAAGTCAGACTTCATCACATTAAGCAGATTAATCAACGACTGCTTGCTCGCCGCACCATGGAAGATACCATCAAGGAACCCTTTGAGGCCATAAAAGTCGGTCGCTGAAGTTGCAACAAGACTCGCTCCGATCACTATAACCTTTAACGTGGGGTCTGCAATATTGGTGTCCAAAATGATCTTAATACGCGAACTTGAAGCCACCAGACTTAGTCCTCCCGATACGATGTCAGTAGCCACCTGCTTTTTGCCTAAAGTGGCACCATCGCGTCCACAACATTTTGAAAAATATCCATAAAGGGTTTGGAATGTGTTCCTCGCACCAAGACCTCTAATGGCTCCGGTAATGAAGCCTCCGAAATATCCTGAAACAGTGCCAACCGTATCGGCCGTGTCAGGATCCACGCCAAAACCTGCGGTTAAGACCCATTTTACACCGGTCTTTGTCGCTGCAATAATCGCGTAAGATCCAACTAACCCTATAATGCAACCACTTATGCCGAGGGAGTTGCGCACTACCGCCTTTCCACAGGTTTCTTCAGCACCCCCTGCTGCATGAAGTAATTGTGAGAAATTGGCACGCCGTATCCCAGCTAACATAGCATTAACCTGGTCTTGAGAGTATCCCTTCACCTCAGCGATCAAATTATCTATCAACCCTTCCACGCGCAAACGTGTTCTAGTTTCTTCTGAAAGACGGCATCTGCATATATATCTCTGGGAAATCCCCTTTGCGAACTGATAGAGAGCATCTAATGCCCCGTGCCCTATAATAGTCTTGCCTAGAAGCGTTGGCACTAAAATCACCCATACACCAGCCCCGATCAGTGGTCTCCAGTATAAATTGGAGTAATAGATTCCTACCATGCTAGGCAAAAGACTTATGGCATGTCCTGCTACCTCATAAGTAATTTCACCAGTCCGGGTTCCGGCCCCAAATTGTCGGATTTCCTGCCAATCCGGATTAAAGTTTCGAAGAAACTGATTCAGTTTCTTGGTAGTTAAATCAAAAACAATAAAACCAATCGGTGCCATCGCCACAGTGCCTACAACGTATCCAGGGCCATGGACCCCTATAAGATCATCGGTCAGATCTCGCCCTAAAAATAGTAAGTACGAAGTAGAGGTAACTGCGATGGTGCCCGCAACACCAGCTTTGACCGCTTTCAGGCCCATCGCCTCATTTAGTCCAGAAGCAAGATATTGGTTATAATCGCTGATACGGGAGGCCACCAAGGGCTGATGCACATTCCTCTCAGGTTCAATTTCTGGATCGGATGCCGAGGCGTAAAAACTCATTGCCATCCACAGGATGGCCATATATCTTCCTAAACGTAACATGTCTTATTCCTTTTCTATTTCAATAACTATTTCTATTCACACTACTATGTTTCTACATGGCCTGTAGCGTTTTCAGCTGAGCCACATAGACCTTTGCCGGAGCCCTCACCTTATGGTCACACTTTACATCAATCAAATAAGGCCCTTGAATTGCTGAGGCGATATCTAATTGCTCCTGAAGTTCTTCGTCATTACGAGCTGTACCTGACTTCAAACCAAATGCACGGGCAAATAGGGCCCAGTCATGATCAGGAATTTTGGTCACATATTCCATATTCTCAATATTGTTGAAATAACTAGCACCATAATAGGCGTTGTTCATCACAATGAATGTCACATTGAGATTATGCTTGGCGGCCGTCTGAATCTCCATACCACTCATCAACATACAACCATCTCCGGTAAACACCACCACGGGCTGGTTAGGTTTGGCCAGACTTACCCCGATACTAGCAGGCACGGCCCAGCCCATAGGAGCAAAAGTGGTTGAAAGATAAAATTCCTTAGGGGCATATGTGTCCCAATAATGAATTGCGAAAGAGCGGTGCACACCAGCATCGGCAACCACTACAGTATTCGGGGGAAAAGCCTGACGTGCCAAGTGCACCACCCGCGCAGGATGAAGGGGGGAAGTTTGGATCTCCCGGTCGTCCGGTTCATAAAAACGCTCTATTCGACCCAAATCATCCAGCCATTGCCCTCTCGTCTCAGCCATGGACTGCAGATCTTCTCTTCCAATAAGCTCAAGAACGGTCAGAAAACCATTCCCATCGGCCACAACCCCATGATCCACTTTATAGTGTTTAGACAGATATGTCTGATCACGATCAACCTGTATGAGTGTCTTACCTTTGGGCAAATCATCATGCCACGCAAGCGTAGTCCACTGTGTAAAATCGTAGCCAATAAAGACGATCGTATCCACCTCATCAGACAGAAGCGTTTCGATTGCTCGCTTATGGCCCGAATAACCAAAGACACCCATTGCAGCATTTTCAGTATCAGGTATAAGCCCTTTGGCGCTTGGAGATGTAGCGACAGGTATATTGTATTTACGCGAAAAGTCCGTCAGTGCATCACCAAAGGCTCTCGAATTACAGCGGTTACCCACCAGAAAGCAAACCCGAGAATTTCCTTTTATATGCGTTTCAAATACCTGCTTTATTTTGGCCAAATCACAATATTCAGCTCTGCAAGCTATTTCGTCAAACGACTGAACTGGTAAACTTGGTGTTTCCTTCAAAAGGGTATCTTTCGAGATCCCAAAGTACACAGGACGATAATGAGGACCAAACATCTCTTTGATCGCAGATTCGAAATAACGCGGCAACACGACTTCATTTTCGATGTTAAGGGAAATGGCCGTCATAGGCTTCATCACATCCGACATATCGATGCCTGATGGGCTGGAATCCTGGATTGCGCCCTTCATCTGGAAATCTTTAGGAATCAAACCCGTGATCACCATCAAAGGCGAGCCATCTGCTGCCGCATTTGCTATACCAGGAACCGTATTAATCGCTCCTGGACCATCTATTACTATTGCCACACCAAGCCTCTCAGAAGCTCGAGCATATCCATCTGCCATCATGGCAGCCCCTGACTCGTGGCCGGCCAGAATGGGCATTATCTTCTCTGTGGTCCCAGGCTTATAACAAGACATGATAGGATTAATCAATTTACCTGGAACCATAAAAAAATACTCAACACCCATATTTTCTAGGGATTTAAGCATATACTGGGGGATGCTACGTGTCTTGAGCGCTACATCAATAGACGTTACATTAAATGCAAGTACATCAGGCTGCATAATTCTCTACCATCGTAATTCTATTTTTTACAATTAGGTCACAAATATCCTGTGGAAAAGATTCAGGGTACTGCAGTTCAAACATATCATTGAAGTAAGCCAATGCTCGCTGCTTGGTAAAGTCCGACAAATGTAACTTTTCATTGCGGCGTTTGTTGAAGTAAGCCAAAATCATAGGCGCATACTGATTACTCCGCGAAGTCGTCCACTGAATGGCAACCCGGGGTGCTAAATTATCTGGCTGCTTAGGTTGCGTGCTACGATGAATAACACGGTAATCAAAGAGCAACAGGTCGCCCGCTTGCGTCATGACGGTTTCGAAATCATCGATACCTGCAGCAATTTTCTTACGCTTATCTTCATGAGACAGATGTTGTGAACCCAAGCACACATCAATACCACCACCGACTTCAATAGAATTAGGTTGCAGATAGATGTTGCACTGCAAAAATTCAGGCAGCGACCTTTCCTTCTCAATTACGAAGTCACCCAGAAAAGCATCATCACAATGCCAGTTGATATAAAGATCACGACGGATGGTGGTATTGGGGTAACATGTCACAGGCGCTTGGGTGAGCTCTTGCAATAACGAGCTCACCTCTGTCGAGAATGGGATCCTACCTATTTCATCCATATTGCGAAAGGTCGAAGGCTTCAAGGTGTGGCCATCTTCCTGTAATAGAGCATCAATAGCTCTATTTTTGTATGCTGCGGATGCGGCCGATGTTAAAAAGCCCGGAAATACCACATACCCGTTTTCAAGAAGGAAATCTCTCTTATGCTGCATTTTTGTAACCTATTCCTGCTATTGCTATGCGTGGCGCTATTAAACGATAGGAACCATTACCTTGCGGCAAGATTGTTATCTTTGAAACAATAGGAACATCTTCCGATGAAAAAACAGCACCATCGACGGCCGAGTTTTGGATCAAATCTTCCATATCCTTGTCTTCGAAGGTGAATGTGTCCTCAAGAATTTTATCAATCTTGTTCCACTCATCTATGTCCTCCCATGCGCCCATCAACTTTTCTAAAGCAAAGAAATTGATGAGATATTCGAAAAATTCACGCTTGAGTTTTGTCGGATCGTCTCCATCCAATACGAAAGGATCGTATACTTTCACCACTTCCGCGTGAGAAAAATACTTACCCAACAAACCGATTATTTCAGACTGCTCGAAATGCTTATAGGGGTGACCACACAGCCGGTAATTATGGATGACTTCACTATACCATCTAGCCGTCGGACTGTTCTCTTCGAAATCATGAAGGATAAACTTACCCCCTGGCTTTAGCACTTCATAAGCGGCTTTGACGAAATTCTCTCGTTCTTCAGAGGGTATATGATGGGTACCATAACAAGAAATCGCATAATCAGCTGAACCATCGCGAAATAAATGTCCTCCGTGATAGCTTCTAATCACAACCTCTTGGTTTACTCCAGCCTGTTGAACCATGCTGGAAGACACGTCTATTCCAAAAACTTTTGGCGGCGTTGACTGAGTCCAGTATTGCTTCAGCTTTTTGGCTAAATAACCACTTCCTGCCAGAAAATCGATAACCACACTGTCGGAAGTCAGTTCACTATGTTTAGCCATGATATTCAGCAAGTTTACCACACCTGTATCCCGCGTATTCACATAGCGCGGATGCAACCGATAATGATTGTATTTAACACTTACTGCCCCATGACCAAAACCGCCGCTATCTATCTTGTCGAGCATTTTATATATGCGACTTAACTGTTCCGGCGTGTATTTCATAACATCCAGAACCTGAAGATATTCATCGGGCAAAGATCCCAGAAAATTGTACATGGACACAGATCCCTCAGGGAGACTCAGATATGGAATTTGATCCAACACGTTCCTATTTTGTAGTATATACTCTCTCGCACCCACGATACTCTCCGATAAACTATGTTTTCCTAACGAGCAAAATTAGTACAATATGCCATTGAAAACAACCTGTATTTTTTACCGGGGACTATGTCAATTTTTAACTTTTACGGCTAAGAATTCTGTGCTAGCGTCTCCGAATTGTGCGTACATATAGTTTTGAAAATAACGAGTTTCAACGAGTATGATGGGAATAAAAAAGCTAGTCTTGATCACTTTGATGCTGAACTCTATAGGAGCATATGCATCACACTATGATCCTGATAATAATTCGAGGAGGACTTTTCACATGCACTCAGTAATCGATTTAGGACATTTTGCCACCGGCGCAGCCATGGGATCCTACATGGGAAGCTTTGTTGTGCATTACTGGGACACTCTATCCACCAATTATGTAATGACCAAAACCGAGGCCGATCTTGGACGCTTTGGTCGCATAGCGAAATTTACAAAATCAGTACTAACTTGGCAGCACACAGCTAAAACATTCAAGAGCTACATTCCCGTTGCAGGTGCTATTGTTCCCTGCCGAGCCCTGTCTATTGCGGGATATGGCTATTTTCAAAACCTATTCATGTACCAATCTGGCCTTGACCCTATGACCGCAAAGTTTTGTGGAGCCATAGGATCAGGCGTGCTGTTAACCATGCTTTCAGCCCCTGCAGAACAAGTTAAAACAATGCTACAACTGGGTTCAAAACGGTCTCTGGGAGTACAAGCCCTTGCTGATTCCTATCGCCAATATCCAACTCTGGCTATGCGCATCGTACCCACGGTCACTTGCATGCTGTTTTTAACGGAGTACCTACAAAACCGTTACACCTACGATTTGTTTGGTGCCAACCCCCTCAGCATGTATACAGCCAGCATTCTGGCCAGCGGCATTAGCCAAATAGTTGCCACGCCTTTCGAGAATCTCAGAATTAAACAAGTCCAACAAGGTATCGAGGATAAAATGAGCCTCCTGTCACGCTTAAAAATGTTGCAGACGGATGGACTACTGTACAAGGGCTTCGGCATGCGGGTCTTTGGGATGTCTATTCAAGCGACCTCGACCTTATATTTAGCTTACCTATTCAGCAATCGATGATCAACTTAATGGAGGAATAAATGAAAAAGATGCTTAAAAAATCTGGCATGATGCTGTGTGCGCCGCTACTTAGCGTTTCAAGCGCCCAGGCTACCGAAAACCTACCGGCCCACTGGGATGCAGAACTCTACAAAAATAACTCCATCAAGCTCCAATATACAACAGCGATGTCGGTGGTTGACAATTTAAGCCTCCAACAAAACGACATGATCTTAGATGTGGGCTGTGGGGATGGTAAAATCACCAAGCAAATCGCTCAAAGAGTACCCGCTGGCTTTGTCCATGCTTTTGACTTTTCCGATAAGATGATTGGGCTCGCTCAACGAGATTTTGGTGCCCTACAAAATGTGGAATTCAAAGTCGATGACGCCAGTAAATTTGCTTACGATGTGGCATTTGACAAGATACTGTCATTTTTCTGCATTCAATGGGTAAAAGATAAACCTGGGGCTTTTTCTAGCATCTACAGGCATCTGAAAGATGGCGGGGAATTTTCCATAGTGGTAACCGACCGCAATATCCACCTTAAAGCCGGCCGCGAAGAACTTCTTTCCCAAACCGAATGGCAAGCCTACTTCGCCGACTACGAGGACCCCACCAGTGTTATCGACAATCAAAATTATGTGGACTACCTTTCAGATGCTGGTTTTACAGATTTCCAAATCCGTACCGAAGACAAGTACGTCCACTTCGACTCCTATGACCAGCTCAGAAGCTTTATCAAGATGGTTACAGCCCATATCAACAAGCTGCCCGAGGAGGCGTTAAAGGATAAATTTATCGACCAGCTCATGGCGCTTTACACCAATTCCATCCAGGAACGAGATGGTTCAAAGAACTACATCATGTACAAGGTTTTTTATCTTACGGGAAAGAAATAGTTTCCTAACCAATAGATTCCCTTCATATAGCCCCTGCTTAACTTGGCAGGGGCATTTTTTTGTGATTCGGGAGCCTATGAAAATTATATTGACATTACCGCACCGCACACATCCCCGCCTGAGATACTCGCTCAGACCTTAACTCCAGGCCAAGACGATCAAAAAAAAAATGCAAAAAAAGTGCGACCTATCTCTAGATCGCACCTTTCCATGAAAATTGTTGCCACAACCCCATGACGCTAACAGTTGCAGTAACTCGCTACCGCACCCCATGCATCATATGATGAGCAATTAGAATTAAACCTTAAAATCGCCGAAACGGTTCTTGAACTTAGCCAGCTGGCCGCCAGTGTCCACCAAGCGGTGAATTCCTGTCCATGCTGGGTGCGTCAATGGATCCACGTCACAGCGCAGGGAATCACCCTCTTTGCCGTATGTAGACCGCGTCTGGAATGTCGTACCATCCGTCCTCACAACGGTAATATTGTGATAGGCTGGGTGTATGTCTTTTCTCATTGGTAAATACTCCGTTGGGATGCCCGCGATATTTCTATCAAGCTCCCTATTAATACATATGGGACTTTATATGAAATTCGCCAGACAATTGCAAGAAAATTTATCACGCTGTCGGAGCGTGCCATATTGCGCCATAAATTTTTGCACACCTTGCACACTTTTTTTCTCAGGCCCCTTAACTAATTTTTCATCTTCCTTTAATACCCTAGACTTAGGACAAGAACTTTTGAGAAACGCCATGAACAGATACATCGCCTTCAAACTTTTCGCCCTCACGTGTTTGTTGGTGGTGTTTTCCACATGTGCATGGGCTGGTGGGTCGACCTACTCATCTGTTCGCACCGATCAAAAAGTCGCAGCACTGACCTTTGACGACGGTCCCACAAACCCCTACACCCCTGAAGTTTTGGACATCCTAAAAAAGCATGGCGTCAAGGCCACGTTTTTTGTCACCGGCGAGAATGCCCACGCTCATCCTGCCTTATTAAAGCGCATGATGGCCGAAGGCCACGAGATCGGCAATCACACATGGAACCACCCCATGATGAAATTCAAAAGCGCCAAGTATATCCGCGACCAGATCGAGCGCACCGATGAGGCCATCCGTGCCGCCGGCTACACGGGCACCATTCACTTCCGCTGCCCCTATGGCCTAAGGCCCGCAGCTCTGCCTCTGGTACTCAAAGATATGGGCAAAGAACACATCCTGTTCAGCGTTGACCCCACCGACTGGAGAAAACCCAGCGCCAGCACAATCACCAAACGGATCCTCAACCAGACCCGCCCCGGCGCCTTTGTCCTGATGCACGATGGCGGCGGTAACCGCTCCCACACAGTCGCAGCTCTTGACGGCGTCATCGACGGCCTGAAAGCCAAAGGCTATTCCTTCGTAACCGTACAAGAAATGCTTGACCTACGAACCGAAAACAAACCGGCCGAACATGAATCTGCAAAGGAAGCTGTTCCACAAAACACACCTCAACCAATAGCCAAATAACAGACCCACAATCCAGGGTTGCCCACGAGTCCGCAGTCAGATCAGCTGGCTGTGGGCCCTGTGGGAAACGCGGCCAGCTATCCCGACCCTCTGCCCTACCCCATAAATCTGCCAGCAAAGATCAAGCAACTCCATTTTCCCTCTGGAAAAAATCTTCCAACTCAGTATGATGTCTCTTGAGTAAACGTAAGAGGACATCATGGCCGGCCATTCGCAATTTAAGAATATTATGTATCGCAAGGGCGCGCAGGATAAAAAGCGTGCGAAAGTTTTCACCAAGATCATCCGCGAGCTAACCGCTGCGGCCAAGATGGGTGCCGACCCGTCCGCAAACCCTCGACTGCGCGCGGCGATCACCACTGCCCGCACGTCTAACATGCCCAAAGACACCATGGAACGGGCCATCAGCCGGGGCGCCGGTGGCGAGGACGACAGCATCTACGAAGAAATCCGTTACGAAGGCTACGGCCCAGGCGGCGTCGCCGTCATCGTGGAAGCCCTTACAGACAACCGCAACCGCACAGCCTCCGACGTACGCTCCACCTTCACCAAATTCGGCGGCAACTTGGGCGAGACCAACAGTGTTTCCTTCATGTTCGAACGCATTGGTCTGATCGAATACCCAGTCTCCGTGGCTTCTTCGGAAGCCATGTTCGAGGCCGCTCTCGAAGCTGGAGCCAACGATATGGAAACCAACGAGCAGACCCACGAGATCATGACCAATCCCAACGATCTCAGCGAAGTACGTGATGCACTCACGGCCAAATACGGCGACCCCCAAACCGCAAAGCTCGCCTGGATGCCCAAAACCATGAGCCCCCTGGAGAAAGACCAGGCCGTAACCGTATTAAAACTCATTGATATCCTTGAAGATAACGACGACGTTCAGAATGTTTCCACCAACATGGAACTTTCCGATGAACTTTGGGAAGAATTAGACGTATAATGCGCACATGAACAAATGTCGCATACTAGGTCTCGACCCCGGCCTGCGAACTACGGGCTGGGGTATTATTGAAACGGAAAACAACCGGATCCAATACGTCTGTCATGGGTTGATCAAGCCGGACGTAAACCTCGATCTAGCCCAAAGGCTGAAGCATTTGCTCGCCGAAATTAAGCAGCTGGTCGAGCTCTACAGCCCGGATGAGGCCGCGGTAGAGGAGACATTCATTAACGTCAACCCCAGCTCGGCCCTTAAACTAGGCCAAGCACGGGGGGTCGTATTAGTAGCCCCTGCCTCATGTGGACTCCACGTGGCAGAATACACCGCCAACCAAGTAAAAAAATCCGTGGTAGGTGCCGGTCACGCCGATAAAAACCAGGTTATGGCCATGATCCAGATCCTACTACCCGGCAGCGGCCCCATGACCTCGGACGCAGCCGACGCACTGGCAGTGGCCATATGCCACGCCCACTTTAGAACAACTAATAAGCGATGGGAGGTCGCATGATATCCAAGCTCAAAGGTCTCGTGGACACCATTCACGAAAACACCATCATCCTTGACGTGAGTGGCGTTGGCTATCTGGTGTCTTGCTCACGCAAGACCATCGCGCAACTGCCCGAGCCGGGTCTCGCCGCCACCCTATATATAGAAACCGTCCTACGCCAGGATAGCTTACAGCTCTTTGGCTTTGCGGACGCCCACGAGAAAGACTGGTTCAACCTGCTGACCACAGTCCAAGGGGTCGGCATGAAAGTTGGCCTGGCGATTCTTTCGGCGCTTTCTCCACAAGAGCTCAATCAAGCGCTGGCAACCCAAGACAAATCCATGCTCGCCCGCGCTGACGGCGTTGGCCCTAAGCTAGCCGCCCGCATCACCAACGAGCTAAAGGACAAGCGCCCCACAGGCATAACCATGGGAACCTTACACATTCTGCCCCAAAGGACCCTACCCGCCCAGGACGAGGCGGTCTCCGCCCTCACCAACTTGGGCTATCGCCGCCAAGAAGCCATGGAAGCCGTGGCCCAGGCCTGCCAGGGTCAAGAAACCCCACCCCCCGTTGAGGATCTCATCCGCATCGGGCTAAGCAAACTTGCCAGAGCATAACATGATAGAAGATCGCCTATTAACCCCTGAACACCTCATCGAGGACGAGACCGAAAAGACGCTTCGCCCCACGTCTTTACGTGAATTTATCGGCCAAGAGCAAACCCGTGCCAACCTCAACGTCTTCGTCAGCGCCGCCCGCAGCCGCCAAGAGGCCTTGGACCACGTGCTACTGTTCGGCCCCCCGGGCCTGGGCAAAACCACCATGGCCCAGATCATCGCCCGAGAAATGGGCGTCGGCTTTCGCTCCACCTCTGGCCCCGTATTGGCCAAGGCAGGCGATTTGGCAGCCATCCTGACCAACTTGCAGCCAAAAGATGTACTATTCATCGACGAGATCCATCGTTTAAGCCCCATCGTTGAAGAAATTCTCTACCCCGCCATGGAAGATTTTCGCCTAGACCTGATTATCGGCGAAGGACCCTCAGCCCGCTCGGTCCAGATTGACTTACCGCCTTTTACCCTGGTCGCAGCCACCACCCGCGCCGGCCTGATCTCATCCCCCTTGCGTGATCGCTTCGGCATTCCCTTAAGGCTCAATTTCTACAACGTAGAAGAGCTCCGCCTGATTGTCGCCCGCGCCGCAAGCCTTTATGACATGAATCTTGACGAAGGAGGCGCCGCCGAAATCGCCAAACGCTGCCGTGGCACTCCTCGCATCGCCGGTCGTTTGCTTAGAAGGGTCCGAGATTTCTCGTCCTTTGCCGGCAACCTCACCATCACCAAATCCATTGCCGACGAAGCCCTGACCCGTCTCGAGGTAGACCAAAGCGGCCTTGATCCCATGGACCGCCGCTATCTAAACCGAATCGCCCACGACTATGCCGGTGGCCCCGTGGGCGTTGAAACCCTTGCCGCAGCACTGTCTGAACAAAAAGATGTCATTGAAGAAGTCATCGAGCCCTACCTGATTCAGCTAGGGTTCATCCAAAGAACCCCTCGCGGCAGAATGCTGACCATCAAGGGCTATCAATACTTGGGCTTAGAACCGATCGAAATACCGGAGGAGATGACGCATGTCCTATCATCACGAAATTAATATCCGCGTCTACTACCAGGACACCGACGCCCAAGGCGTAGTCTATCACGCCAATTACCTAAACTTTGCCGAACGCGGCCGCGCCGAATTTCTCCGCTCCCGCGATGATGCATTCAACAATCTCGTGCTAGGCCAAGGCCTAACCGTAGTTGCCCGCCACATGGAGATCGAATACCTAGCCGCCGCACGCCTAGACGATGTGATCCGCCTGGTGACCTACGCCGGCGACCTGCGAAGCACCAGCTTCGTCGTACACAGCGATGCCTATCTAAACGACAAACTCATCAACAAAGTCAAAATGACCGGCGTCCTCGTTAACAAAGAATGGAAACCCGTCCGGCTAAGCGAAGAGCTGCGGGCGGCGTTGTTGTAGGGGATAAATGTCAGCGATTGGGTATAACCCCCATAGGCGCTAACTTAAGGGCAAAACCGTTGCATTATTAAGGGCGTTTAAACGTCCCAGCTTGCCTCCACTGGATACCCAGGGGGAGGCAAGCTAGAAGGACTTATTGATTCTGGGCGGGCGTCTTTTTAGCGCTACCTAAGCTGGAAACCGTCGCTTTTCTCCCCCCGGTAGTAGCCCCTAATTTACCCGCCACTCTAGCATCAACCTTAGGCCCTAAAGGGGAAACCTGACTGTTTATTCTATCAAATATAGGTAATTGATTCGCCATATCTGCGACGCACTTCTGCAGTTCACTTTCGACTTTAGCCTTACTAAATGCAGTATTACACTCTTCGCGGCGTTTAGCATAAAATCCCAGTTGCTCCCTGTAATCAAAAAGGGTTTCAGGATTAGCAATTGCAATTTGAGTTATTATTGCATCAACCTTTTTCATGTCATTTTCCATGATCTTAATTTTTGTAACCGCATCGGCCCCACCCCCGCTTTGAAGTGATGGATTAAGCGGGGTCGCCAGTGCGCGGCTCTCTGTCATATCAAGGGTATACACAACACTCGTTGCTGTTTTCAACAGGCCCTCACACTCGGGCTTGCCCTCGGTACAAGCCTTTTGTGCTGCCTGAACGGCCGCTAATGCATTGTCGTACCTTTTTTTGACTAAGCCGCTTTCCCCACCAACAGTTTCAGGCTGCCCTTTTTGCAACTTATCTAATTCCGACGCAATATTTTCCTTGGTTAAAGGCAGGTTAGATGCAGCGCTCTCCTTTATGCCAAACACAGCCAAGACCAGATACATGATAATGTGGTTTCTCATCATTTTTTCCTTTGGATCTATTTCATTCTTATGAATCCTAACAGTTGTTCGTTAAGAAAGACCTAATAAGCTGGTTCTATCATTGAGAGCTGATGTGCACCCATTTATCATTAAGTTGTAAAGCTAAGTATACAAAACTCATTTTTTTATAGCGTTTGGACACCTAACTCTTTCGATAGTGTTTTTAAACGGATTCACAACAGGTACCACAGAGAGATATTGAACAACCGGCAACGAGCCCATTTGATCTTGAGTAAGCAAAGTATTCTCTTTAGTCAGCACAACTTTCGCATCTGGCCACACTATCCCCAGCCCTTTAACTTCACTATCTATAAGCTGAACGAGCTTGCATTGAGCCATTCTAACACCATAGTTCTCATCTACCGCATCGGTTGGCATGAGACCCAAACGGGCACTTTGCACGAAGCTGATCTTAGCCATTTCTTCAAGACGAACAGCAAGAATACGGCGGCTGGCTTCTATTTTTTCGCAATTCAGCTCGGATTTATCTTTGAGTACATACAAACAATCTATAGCCGACTTAATTCTCTGAATCAGGTCGCGCAATCCTTCGGGAGGATAATTGTCTATGGCATTAGCCTTAGATTTTTTATGATCCTGGAGAGACAATTGAACCGCATAAGCTAGTTCTGCATCATTGTCCGCATTAATTTGATGGGAGGGCAAGGCATTACGAGGCGCCGACGTCACGGGTATTTTAGGAGGCAGAGCATTTCCATCTGGCCACTTTAGACCCACCCGCAACACCCCCAAATGGAGAGTCTTAATTCTAAGACATAAATCACGGCGAACCAGGTCCCTGGGATCAGTGGGCATACCTCCTGCAATGGCTCTGTTCGCAAAACGGGTTACCGCAATAGCTTGAACATACTGACCGAGCTCCTCGCTGACTTCTTGCCTAGTTAAGCGATCCGGCAAAATGACACCGAGGAGCGCATGACAATACGCCTCTAACAAAATCTCCGCTGCAGATACATGCTCATCCATATAGCGCAATCCCTCGCTTTTAAATGTATCTATAGGATTCATCTGAGACCGGTCCAGCTCGTCAAAAGACCTTTGCATTGCAAGCGCCAGTTCTGCGTCACTATGGGCAAAATCGTAAGTATCAACTCCTCTACAGTTACTCACAGATTGCGCCACAGATCGCGCTGCGGGCCCCCTCGGGTCTCTACCTTTATCATCCGACGCCATAACATTAGCTGCCAGTAGAACCAAGGCAGAGCCGCTCACTATACTTAATTTCATGCCACACTCCATGAATGAATATCGTTAACTTTAAAGCCATACCTTTACGACTCTTCTGGATTGATATAGTACTGGGGTTTAATTTAGTCAAGTAAGTTTAGGTTGCCTATGATTTTGCATGATTTAAATATCACCGAGTCTTTCCGGCTGAGTTTAGCTATAACATACTCAGCCGTATCCCACGAAAAACACGGGCGCCATGGCCCGAAGAATTATAAAGGGAAGCAAATTAGAAAAGTAGGGTGGCTAGGTAGAATCTCAAAGACCCCAAAAAAAGGACTCTTATGTAAAACAGATGGGTAATGTAAAACAGATGGGTAATTGGTATGCTATGTTGAACACAAGTGAGGATAGTTAGGAAAACGAATACCCCCGTCCCCGTCATCCTGAACGGATGACGTATGCCGGGGGCAGAAAATTACAGTCAACCCACGCATTTTGCCTTAGGGCCAAAAAAAGGATGGTGCCCGCTGCCAGACTCGAACTGGCACGATCTTACGATCGACAGATTTTAAGTCTGTTGTGTCTACCGATTCCACCAAGCGGGCAATTTTGTTGAACTATAACAGATTCTCACCAACAATCAAGAGCGTTAACAACGCTCACAAGAGGCCTAGGCACTCCGATTTACAAAGCCCATTCCTCCCGCTCGCCAACCCAGCGAAGGAGACTGTTCAGAAATATAGAACGCGCTACGCACGCACATTATAAGGTGGGGCCTTGCCCACATTTTTTCTCATTTTTCTTGAAATAATTTCTTTATATTTGCCACATTAGCCCTTTCAGAATCGAATACTCCTATTTTGTAAGCCGCGCGCACACTAGGTTTTGACAATATTTTTCTCGCCACGGCTTTATAGTTATTTTTTTGACATTTTTTTAATCTTTTTTCTTGACAAACAGTCAACAACTCCCTATATTAGGATCAGTGGCAGGAGAGTATACTCCTAACCCTCGGTACCGGAAATACGGATACCCGCAGCCTGGAGGCCCACATCGTCCAGGCATATGTGGGATAAGTAGCGATGTGGTGAAGTTAGAATATC
>Ga0182030_10006935_pt1 | contig 23735 bp, 18 predicted proteins | sample 812S3MmetaG_FD_121299 | JGI IMG/M metagenome (GOLD analysis project Ga0182030, IMG submission 121299) | Permafrost microbial communities from Stordalen Mire, Sweden - 812S3M metaG (Illumina Assembly) | ecosystem: Environmental > Terrestrial > Soil > Wetlands > Permafrost | place: Sweden...
AGCGCCACGTGCAGTTCGAAGTCAGCCAAACGGTTGCGCAAGAACACCATTCGCATACGGGCGTCGGTGTCGTATTGGCTGTGTGGAAATTTCTCGATGAGCTGCTGGAAGGAATCGAAGGATTTCTTCGCGTTCACCGGCGGCCGTTGCGATAGATCGACGTTGAAGCGACGCTCCAGCCAATTCGATTGGCGTTCAAAATACACCAGGCCCTTCATGTAGTAGGCATAGTCGACACGCGGATTGGTCGGATTCTCACGAATGAACGTGTCGGCGGCATCGATGGCCGGATCGACCTCGCGATTCTTGTAATAGGCGTAAATCAAATCCAGCTGCGCCTGGCGCGCCGGTTCGCTGAACGGAAATCGAGACTGCAGTGCTTCGAGCTGCTTGACGGCTTCGGCGTAACTGGAATTGCGGATCGCCTTTTGTGCCTTGGCGTAGATGACCTCAGGGCCTGATTTGGCCTCATCTGCGCGGTGACTGCGGCAGCCGGTGGTGAGCAGCACCGCAGCGGCGGCGATGAGCAGCGCGCGGCTCGGACTCAGAAGATCACGCAGTCTCACAAGCGATTCCTTACAATGGGCCGGAAGGGCGGGCCCGAAAGCGCGGCAGTATACCCGATGGCCCTGGGGTTCCCCTCAACGCTTAGTTTCGAGTCCGTAATGAACCCAGAGTTCCAAGTCATCGATCTGGAAATACCTGAGGAATTGGCCGGGCAGCGCTTGGACAGCGCGCTGGCGCGCTTGATGCCCGAGCATTCCCGTACCCGTATCAAGGGCTGGATCGAGGAAGGCGCCGTACTGCTCGGCCGGCGTCCGTGCAAGCCGCGCGACACCGTGGAGGCGGGTGCTCATGTCAGGGTGCGAATGAGTGCGCCGCTCCCGCAAACAACCGTGCAACCAGAGGCGATCGAGCTGAATCTGGCGCATCAGGACAAGGACGTTTTCGTGGTCGACAAGCCGGCCGGATTGGTGGTACATCCAGGGGCTGGAAACGCCCAACACACGCTGCAAAACGCCTTGCTGGGGCTGGATCCGGCATTAGCCCGGCTGCCTCGAGCCGGGCTCATACATCGGCTCGACAAAGATACCAGCGGCCTGCTCGTGATCGCCCGCAACGAGACGGCTCAGACCTCCCTGTCGCGGCAATTGATGGCGCGCACCATGGCACGGGAATATCTGGCCCTCAGTGTGGGCGTGATGGTCAGCGGCGGGACCATCGATGCACCTATCGGCCGCAATCGCAGCGACCGACTGCGAATGGCTGTGCGCGAAAGCGGTCGCCCTGCCGTGACCCACTATCGCGTGTTGGAGCGGTTCCGCGCTCACACCTACCTATCCGTCAAGCTCGAGACCGGTCGCACGCATCAGATTCGACTGCATTTGTCGCATCTTAAGTATCCCATCGTAGGTGATCCGGTGTACGGCGGCCGTTTCGGCCTGCCGCGAGGTGCAAGCGCCAAATTGATCGACGCGTTGCGACACTTCAAACGACAGGCGTTGCACGCCGCGACGTTGGGGTTCGATCATCCGCGCGGCGGCAAGCGTTTGACGCTGACCAGTCCCGTGCCCGCGGATCTCGCCCACCTGCTGGGTGTGCTGCGGGCCGATGTCGAGCAGGGCGAGTGAGCATCGATTGGCTGCGGGCGGATTGGCCGGCGCCCGCGGGACTTACAGCGATTTCTACGTACCGCCGCGGAGGTGCCAGCCAGGTTCGATTCGAATCGTTGAATTTGGCCACTCACGTCGGGGACGATCCAGCGACCGTGGCGGAGAACAGAGCGCGGCTCGTGCAAGCAGCTGAATTGCCTTCGGAACCCTGTTGGCTGACGCAGGTGCATGGAGTAGGGGTGAAGAACCTCGACACCCAGGCGGCGGACTCTGCGCCCGCAGATGCTGCATTCACCCGCCAACCGGGTCGAGTATGTGCCATCCTGAGCGCGGATTGCCTGCCGGTCCTATTCGCCTCCGAATCGGGCGACTTGGTGGGAGCCGCACACGCTGGTTGGCGTGGCCTCGTGGCGGGGGTCATCGAGGCCACTGTCGGGGCCATGAGGGTTCCCTCGGAGCAGCTGCTGGCGTGGCTCGGGCCTGCCATCGGGTCCAGCCATTTCGAGGTCGGCGACGACGTGAGGCAGGCCTTCCTGGAACAGGATGCCGGGGCTGAAGAGGCCTTTGCCCAAAACTCTCGCGGCCGCTTCATGGCAGATTTGGGGTTATTGGCGCGACGCCGCCTCGGCAACCTCGGAATCGCCCGCATTTATGGGGGCAGTGAATGTACGTACGCCGCGGCGGATAGGTATTTCTCACATCGGCGTGACGGTAATACGGGGCGGCAGGCGACTCTCATTTGGCGGAAATAGCGTTGAATTGCGGCCCTAAGACCCCCACCTCTTGGCCATTCGAAATAGACTTTCAAGGATATTTTCATGCGAATGGATAAGCTGACGACCAAATTCCAGCAGGCGCTATCCGATGCCCAGTCCCTGGCCGTCGGCCGGGACAATCAGTACATCGAACCGGTGCATTTGATGGCCGCGCTGCTCGATCAGCAGGGCGGCACCGCCCGGCCGCTGCTAGAGAAGGCCGGGGTGCAAGTCCCTAAGTTGCGGTCAGACTTGGCGACCGCGCTCGACCGGCTGCCAAAAGTCGAGGGCTCGGGCGGCGAAGTCCTGCTCGGCAATGACCTCAACCGGTTGCTGAATGTCACCGATAAGCTCGCACAGCAGCGTCAGGACCAATTCATTTCCAGTGAACTGTTCGTGCTGGCGGCGTGCGAGGATCGGGGCGATCTCGGCCGCATGCTCAAGGCCAACGGTGCGGCGCGCGCTGCGCTGGAAAAAGCGATTGACGAGGTTCGCGGCGGTGCCAAGGTGGAAGACGCGGGCGCCGAGGAGAATCGCCAGGCACTCGAGAAATACAGCATCGACCTAACCGAGCGCGCCACGCAAGGGAAGCTCGACCCAGTAATCGGTCGCGACGACGAGATTCGTCGCACCATTCAGGTACTGCAGCGCCGCACCAAGAACAATCCGGTACTCATTGGTGAGCCCGGTGTCGGCAAGACAGCCATCGTCGAGGGTTTGGCACAACGCATCGTCAATGGCGAGGTGCCGGAGGGCCTGCGCAACAAGCGCATTCTGGCGCTCGACATGGGCGCTCTGATCGCGGGCGCCAAGTTTCGCGGCGAGTTCGAGGAACGGCTCAAGGCGGTGCTCAACGATCTCGCCAAGCAGGAAGGCCAAGTAATTCTGTTCATCGATGAACTGCACACCATGGTGGGGGCCGGCAAGGCCGAAGGGGCCATGGATGCGGGAAATATGCTGAAGCCCGCATTGGCCCGCGGCGAGCTGCACTGCGTCGGTGCGACCACGCTCGATGAGTATCGCAAGTACATCGAGAAGGACGCAGCTTTGGAACGCCGCTTCCAGAAGGTCCTCGTCGCCGAGCCGTCGGTTGAGGACACCATCGCGATCCTGCGCGGCCTCAAGGAGCGCTATGAGGTGCACCACGGGGTCGAGATCACGGATCCGGCCATCGTGGCGGCGGCGACACTGTCACATCGCTACATCGCTGATCGGCAGCTACCCGATAAAGCCATCGATTTGATCGACGAGGCGGGATCCTTGATCCGGATGGAGATCGATTCCAAGCCCGAGGCGTTGGACAAACTCGATCGGCGCATCATCCAGCTGAAGATCGAGCGCGAAGCGCTCAAGAAAGAGACGGATGAGGCGTCACGCAAGCGCCTGCAGACTTTGGAGGACTCGCTCAAAGCCCTGGAAAAGGAATACTCGGATCTCGAAGAAATTTGGAAGGCGGAGAAAGCCACCGTGCAGGGGGCCGCACACATCAAGGAAGAGCTGGAGCGTGCCCGGCAGGATGTCGATACCGCGCGCCGCGCGCAGGATCTGGCCCGCATGTCGGAGCTGCAGTACGGACGCATTCCGGCGCTCGAAGCGCGACTGGCCAAGGCGTTGGAGGTCGAACAGAAGCCGAATCAATTGGTACGCAACTCGGTGACCGAGGCGGAGGTCGCGGAAATAGTCTCGAAATGGACCGGAATTCCCGTGTCGCGCATGCTCGAGGGCGAGCGCGACAAGCTGCTGCGCATGGAAGAGGTCCTGGGCAAGCGTGTGGTGGGGCAGCAGGAGGCAGTGAGGGCCGTGGCCGATGCAATCCGCCGCACGCGCGCCGGATTGTCCGACCCGAACCGCCCCAGCGGCTCGTTCATGTTCTTGGGGCCGACGGGCGTCGGCAAGACCGAACTCTGCAAAGCATTGGCCGAGTTCATGTTCGACACCGAAGATGCCTTGATACGCATCGACATGTCGGAGTTCATGGAGAAGCACTCCGTGGCTCGCCTGATCGGCGCCCCCCCGGGCTACGTGGGGTATGAAGAGGGCGGATATTTGACCGAAGCCGTGCGGCGCCGGCCTTATTGCGTCATTTTGTTGGACGAGATCGAGAAGGCCCATCCGGACGTCTTCAATGTGCTGCTGCAAGTATTGGACGATGGACGCCTTACCGACGGGCAGGGGCGCACCGTGGATTTCCGCAACAGCGTCGTGATCATGACCTCGAACCTAGGCTCGCAGGTCATCCAGGAGCTCTCGGGCGAGGCGAATTACGCCAAGATGAAAGAGGCCGTGATGCAGGTTGTAACTCAACACTTCCGGCCGGAATTTATCAATCGAGTCGATGAGATCGTGGTGTTCCATTCCTTGGGACGCGAGCAGATTCGCTCCATCGTGGACATCCAGTTGGGGCGGTTGCGGCAACGCCTCGCGGAGCGGGATATCACGCTGCGCTTGGATGATGATGCGCGCGACAAGATTGGCGAGGCGGGATTCGATACCGTGTACGGCGCGAGGCCGTTGAAGAGAGCTATTCAGTCGCAAATCGAGAACCCGTTGGCGCAGAAAATCCTGCGCGGAGATTTCGCCGCCGGGGACCGCGTGATCGCCAAACTGAGGCGCGACGCCTTGGTATTCGAAAAGGAACGCCTGCACTAATCGCGGCGCTGCGGGGTCGGCGATCGGTTCGCTATACTGTGCAGCGCGTTTGCTTTTGATTCCAGAGGGATGACATGCCTTTTTACGAGTATCAGTGCAAGAGCTGCGGCCACGAATTGGAGGCCATGCAGAAGGTCAGCGACCCGCCGATGAAGAAGTGCCCGCACTGCGGCAAATCTCAGCTGCAGCGGCTCATGTCGGCACCCGTATTTCGCCTGAAGGGTGGCGGTTGGTATGAAACCGATTTCAAAGGCGACCAGGATAACAAGCGCAACCTGGCCGATAAGCCGGAAGCCGAATCTACCAAGGACGAGTCTGCGAAGGCGGACGCCAAGGTCGATGCGAAGACCGAGGCCAAGGTCGGTGATGCCAAGGCTAACGAGGGCAAGCCCAGCGAAGGCAAATCGTCCGATAGCGGGTCCGGTGAAGGCGTCAAGTCTAAGGAAAAGCCGACCGAGAAGTCGGCCGAAAAAACGCCGGCACGAACCACGAAACCAGCCGCAAAGCGCGCCGCGCCGAAGCGCACAACTCGGCCGCTAAAGAAGGGCCCCGTGAAGGCCAAGCGGAGACGCTGACCAAGGCAGGACAATCTCAGCCAGCGCGCTGCTTGCGAATCTCGGTCTCGAGGAAAACTTCGAGTGCGCGAATCGAAGAATCGTCCCTGAATAACGGCTTGAGCCGTTTTGGTATCGCGGAGCGTATCTTTTTGAGTCGCTTCGGGTCCGCGGCAAACTCGACGGCTTTTTGTATGAAATCGTGATGCGAGGTGGCGACCAGCTCCGGCATCTCCATTTTTCGCATGATTGCGCTGGCCAGGCGCCCGCGCATGAATTTCCCTTCGTAGGCGAGCACCGGCAGGCCGCACTCGAGCCCCTGTAAGGCCGTGTTGAATCCTGAAAATCCGAGCGTGTCCAGGAGTAACGTGCTCTTCTGCATAACACTAAAAAAACGCGCTCGCTCGAGTACCGGAATGACGCACACGTGGGCGTCGAAGTTCACGCCCGCACTTACAAAAGCTTTGCGCAGTCGTGTGATCAGTGCGATGTGCATGGAACCGCGACTGCTTGCGAAAAACACCAACCGGCCGTTACTGGTGTTCTTCAAGCCCTTCGCAATCTCAATCCAAACCCAATCATGGCTGGGCATGTATTTGAAGGGGCTGCCGGGGCACAATAGCAGCGGTACCCCTTTGGGCAGGCCTAGTTCTCGTCGATCTACGTTCGTTATTTTGGGTGCGAGCGGTTCTACGTAGACGCCAAAATTAGGCAGTCGAACCAATTTCTCGCTGTAATTGTGCTGTGCGCCTGTAGGCTCGAAACAATCGCCCGAAAAGTAGTAATCCATGGTCGGAAGCCCGCTGGTTTCAGGGTGTCCCCAAGAGGCCGCTTGTATGGGGGCGAGGCGAAGAGCAGCGAGCTGGTAGCCCAGAGGATCCATTCCAATACCAGGGTAGATCAGAACGTCCAAACTCGATTTTTTGATGGAATCGATCCATCCCTCGACGTTCTTGAATTCGCCATCGAACACGTCGGCAGTGCGTTTAGCTTCCATGGTGCTCTTATCGGATTGCGGATTCAAACTGAATACGTACAGTTCGAATTTATTTCGATCGATTCTTGACGCCCATCCCTTTGCAATCGCAATCCAGACCGAGTGATCGCTTATATGCGCTGAGGCGATGCCTATACGCATCTTCTTTGTGCGCGCAATTGGTTGTCTCGAGGTATGCGGCTCCATTTTGAGGGACGACATCCACGAAGAGCATAATTCGCCGTACCGCATAAGTAACTGGCGGTTATTCAGTTCGTGGTATGCGATGAAGAACGGCTGTGTCGCACCAACCGCCTGGTATGCATGCGGATTTGCAGTTCTCTTAAACCAGTCGTTCAGATCCGTTATCGACACCGAAAGCTTTTCGCGTACCGACTGCACCTCCGCCTCGCTCTCGTATATTGGTTTAAGCGTCGATATGGCAAGGATCCAACGGGCGGATGGATTGGCGCCATCCAAGTCGATGGCGCGTCGAAGACACTCCGCTGCCTCATCATTAAGGCCGCTGGTAATCAAGGCGTTCGCAAACGCGCACAGAGTCTGGACGGTGGGAGAGTGTTTGACCGCCTCCCGATAGCTGACAATCGCTTCGTCTACTTTGCCAAGTTCAAGAAGCGACGCACCCTGCGCGGCCAACGCGCTCGAAGAGTCTGCCCGCAGCTCGATCGCTTTATTGGCGCATTCGAGCGCGCGCTCGTATTGCCCAAGCACGTTTAGCGCGGCTGACAAATTGGCCCAGCTGCCCGCGTCGCTTGGGGATGAGATGGCGGCAGTTTCGAATACCTCTGCCGCGCTGCTCGCATCACCGGATTTGAACAGACACGACCCCAATAAATTGCTTACCAGTGCTGAATTCGGCGATAGGTTGACAGCTCGTCGCAAAAAGGGGATCGCCTCCTGATAGCGGCCCAGTTCATACAAGCTCGTGGAGAGATTTATGAGGGCGTCGACGGATTCGGGCTCAATCTTCAACGCGCACTGCCCCCACTCCAGGGCCTCCTCAAACTGTCCATTGCGCAGGCAGGCAGCAGTCAAGTTGCCCAGTGCGGCTGCATTATCCGGATGTAGCTTGAGCGCAGCGGCAATCTTAGTTTGAGATTCCTCGTATCTGCCTTCTTGCAACGCGATCACGCCTATCATATGTAGCGCGTCGAATTGCTCGGGCACTTCGGCGAGAACCTTCTCATACATCGCCAGTGCTTCAGCGATACGCCCGGCTTGGTGTAACGCAACTGCGGTTGGCAACAGCGGATGAAGGCCAGTAGCCGGGGTGTCGGGCATTCTCAATCTTGGCTAGCGGCTTTGCGACGCGACCATCACGCGTCTGACGATGTCCATCGAAAAAGTCTTGATAAATGGCTTCGGGTAGCCAAACGCGGACATTCCCTCTTGGACCCTGCTCGCAAGTCGGGCCTTCTGATAGATATTTAATTTTGACGATTGGGTGAACGTAACCGTTCGCTGTGCGATCCTCTTATCAAGCCGATCGACCTTTTCAGATATGTTTTTTAGGCTTGGGTCAAACGCTGCCGGAAGCGTACGTTTTACCTCGTCAATGACCCAATCCGCGTATTCGTCAACCGCCGTCGTGTTAAAAAATCTTCCAAACATAAGCCCAAATCCTCTCTAGCTCACGAGGCCGCACACGCGGCGGCTCATCCTATCCGCGGATAAGTTAACATTAAAGGGCGGTAGGACCTGTGACATCAATCTCGGATGCGGCAGTAGTTCTAGTTGCTGGCGCCTGCGGTAGGCCGCAGAATCCCATATTCCCTTTTAATTTAGTTGATTTTTGCTATGCGTACTCATTATTGCGGACAAGTCGAGGGCTCTCTGGTCGGGCAAATCGTAACAGTTGCCGGCTGGGCACAACGTCGGCGTGACCACGGAGGCGTGATTTTCGTCGACCTGCGCGATCGCGAAGGATTGCTTCAGATTGTGTTCGATCCGGACAGAGCGGCGGTTTTTGCCCAGGCGGAGCGTGTTAGAAACGAGTACGTTTTGCAGGTTACCGGCCTAGTGAGGGCCCGTCCGGGTGGCACGGCGAATGCCAATCTCAAGTCCGGTCAGATCGAGGTACTTTGCCAAGAGCTCGAGATACTGAATCGCTCTGAGCCTTTGCCCTTCCAACTGGACGAGACGGTGAGCGAGGAAGTGCGGCTGCGTTTCCGCTATTTGGATCTGCGGCGCGAGGAGATGCGTCAGCGCCTCATGTTAAGGCATCGGATAACCCGGGCAATGCGCAATTACCTGGACGAAGCTGGTTTCATCGATATAGAAACGCCAACCCTCTCCAAGGCGACGCCCGAAGGCGCGCGCGATTATTTGGTACCGAGCCGAACGCATCCGGGCAAGTTCTTTGCACTGCCGCAATCGCCGCAAATCTACAAGCAGCTTTTGATGATGTCCGGCTTCGATCGCTATTATCAGATTGCTCGATGCTATCGAGATGAGGATCTGCGAGCCGACCGTCAGCCGGAATTCACGCAACTCGACATTGAGACCTCGTTTCTGGACCAGCGCGAGATTCAAGCGCTCATGGAGAAGCTGGTGCACGAGCTCTTCAGGACGGTACTCGGCGTCGAGCTGCCGAGTCCTATGCCCCAGATGAGCTACAAGGATGCGATTCTGCGCTACGGCTCGGATAAACCCGACTTGCGAGTTCCGCTCGAACTGGTGGATGTGGCTGATCTCGTCAAGGGCTGTGACTTCAAGGTATTCGCGGGCCCCGCTGCCGATCCGAACGGACGGGTGACTGCACTGCGCGTTCCGCAAGGCGGCAAGCTGACGCGCAAAGAGATCGACGAGTACACGGCCTACGTGGCGCGCTACGGCGCCAAGGGCTTGGCGTACGTCAAGGTCAACGAACTCGCCAGGGGTCGCGAGGGCCTACAGTCACCCATCCTCAAATTCCTCAGCGACGCAGCCGTGAGCGGCATCATGCAGCGCACGGGTGCGAAAGACGGTGATCTCATTTTCTTTGGCGCGGACACGGCGAAGGTCGTGAGCGATGCGCTCGGCGCGCTGCGCCTGAAAGTGGGACAAGACTTAAAGATGGTCGAGCCCGGCTGGAGACCGCTGTGGATAGTCGATTTCCCCATGTTCGAGTGGGACGCGGAGACCAAGCGGTGGCAAGCGGTGCATCATCCATTTACGAGCCCAGTCAATCTTGACCCCACTGCGCTATCCGCCAGTCCCGGGGAGGCCACCGCAAAGGCGTATGACATGGTGCTCAACGGTTCCGAAATCGGCGGCGGTTCGGTGCGTATCTACAACCAAGAGTTACAATCGGCGGTATTCGAGCTGCTCGGAATTTCCCCGGAGGAAGCGCGCATAAAGTTTGGTTTTTTGCTGGATGCGCTCAAGTACGGCGCTCCTCCGCACGGCGGCATAGCTTTCGGCCTGGACCGGCTGGCCATGCTGATGGCGGGCGCCGAGAGCATCCGCGACGTGATCGCGTTTCCGAAGACGCAGACTGCGGCGGATCCTTTGACCGATGCGCCGACTGAAGTGACAGAACAGCAGCTGCGCGAAGTTCATATCCGCGTCCGCACGCCGCCTAAGATCGAGTGAATGCAACCGTTCAGGCGTCCGGAGTCGGTCCTCATCGTCATCCATACCGATGCTAAAGAGTTTCTGTTGATGGAGCGGCGCAAGCCCGCTGGTTTTTGGCAGTCGGTGACGGGAAGCCTCGAATGGGGCGAGATGGCGGATCGCGCCGCACGCCGCGAGGTCATCGAGGAGACCGGCATCACGCAGGGCGTTCTCGTCAATCTGCAATGGACTCAGGTGTATGAAATTCTGCCGGCTTTTGGCAAGGTCTACGCGCCGGGCGTCTCGCTAAACCTCGAGCATGCTTTCTCTCTAAGGTTGCCATCGCGCGTTGAAGTGACCTTGAGCAAAAGCGAGCATGTTCAGTATCGCTGGGCGAGCGACAGTGATGCACTGGATACAGTCTCCTCTGACACTAATCGCGCCGTGATCGCCAATTTGCGGCTATAGGATCCGAGTAGGTGAAAACCGCGGTGGTGTACGTGCATGGATTGTGGATGACCGGTGTCGAAGGCTTGGTGCTGCGGCGGCGCTTGGCTTCGGAACTCGCAGCCGATACGCCGCTTTTTGCATACCGTTCCGTAGTCGCGGGTATCGCGGCAAATGCGCGATCGCTCGCCAAACGCTTGAGTCGTTTGCGCGCCGATACCCTTCACTTGGTTGGTCATAGTCTCGGCGGCTTGGTTATTTGCAAAATGTTCGAAGATGAGGGCGGCGAATCTTTGCCGCCGGGGCGCGTCGTACTGTTGGGATCACCGGTGGCCGGCAGTCGAGCCGCCCACAAACTTGCCCAGTGGAAACTCGGCCGATTGATCATGGGCCGAACCGTACGCGATGAACTCTTGATGTCTCGAGATCGCCGTTGGGTATATGGCCGAGATCTCGGCGTGATAGCCGGCACCTTGAGCGTCGGCCTGGGCCGCGTGCTCAATACCCATCGAGGCAGCAGCGACGGTACCATTTACGTCGATGAAACCCATATTCCTGGCATGAAACAGCATTTGGTCATGCGCGTCAGTCACACGGGATTGCCATTCTCAGCCGCAGTCGCCAGGCAGACTGCGGCCTTCCTACGCTCAGGCTGTTTCGACGGCACCGCTAGTCAGGAGGGTTGATCCTCATCGAGTTGCCGCAGCCGAAATACCAAGTCCAAGGCCGCTCTTGGGCTCAAGGATTCAGGATCGACTGCCCGTAATACAGCGAGTGTGGCCGAAAGCGGGGCGCCTACGGGAGCAGCCGAGCTTGACGGTGCGAACAGGGCGAGTTCGCCCTGCGGCGAATTGAAGGAGCGCAGGGCGTCGCGTTCGCGCTCCAGTTCGGTCAAATAGCGCCGTGCTTGGGTCGTGACTGTCTTGGGTATTCCTGCCAGCGCGGCCACTTGCAGGCCGTAACTTTGACTCGCAGGCCCTTCCTTGACGCTGTGCAGAAATATCAGCCGCTCACCGTGTTCCACGGCCTCGACATGGACGTTGGCGACACCGGGGATTTCCGCCGGCAAGCTGGTGAGTTCGAAATAATGGGTGGCGAACAAGGTGAAGGCGCGAATCGTCTTGGCGATATAAGCGGCACAAGCCCAGGCCAGCGATAGGCCATCGAACGTGCTGGTGCCGCGGCCCACTTCATCCATGAGCACCAAGCTTTTATCCGTGGCGTTGTTGAGGATGTTGGCGGTCTCGGTCATTTCCAACATGAACGTAGAACGACCCCCGGCAAGATCGTCCGATGCACCAATTCGCGTGAAGATGCGGTCGAAGGGCCCAATCAATGCGCGCTTGGCCGGCACGAAGCAGCCGATGTAAGCCAAAATGACGATGAGGGCGGTCTGACGCATGTATGTGCTTTTGCCGCCCATGTTGGGCCCGGTGATGATCAGCATGCGGCGCGAGTCGTCGAATTTCAGGTCATTAGGGATGAACGGCTCCCCGCTGGCGCGCTCCACGACCGGGTGTCGCCCAGCTTCTATACAGAGCATCGGCCCGTCGACGAGTTGCGGCTGCACGCAATCCAGCGTGACAGCGCGTTCCGCGAAATTATTCAGCACGTCGATCTGCGCTATGGCCGATGACGTAGCCTGTAGAGCCGCAAGCTGCGTCGACAGCGAATCGAGCAAGCCTTCGTAAAGACTTCTCTCCCGTGCCAGCGCGCGATCCCGTGCGCCGAGAACCTTGTCCTCAAAGGATTTGAGTTCCGGCGTGATGAATCTTTCGGCTGATTTGACAGTCTGGCGCCGCATGTAATTCGCTGGCACGCCATCGGCCTGATTGCGGTTTATCTCGATAAAAAACCCCTGCACACGGTTGAAGCCCAATTTCAAACTGGACAAGCCGGTGCGTTCGCGCTCGCGGCGTTCCAGATCCAGCATAAACGCTTCCGTGTCGCTGCCGAGCAAACGAAGTTCATCGAGCTCGGCGTCGAATCCCGAAGCTATGACACCGCCGTCGCGAACGTAGTGCGGCGGACTTTCGACGACGGCCTTGGTCAACAAGCCATGCTCGTTCCGATGCTCGCTCACCTCGCTGGTTAGCTCGTGCAGAAGGGGCGAACCGAACTCCTTGAGTGACAGCAGCAGCTGCGGCAGCGTTCCCAGCGCGCCCCGCAGTTGCGTTAGATCTCGCGGACGTGCCGAGCGTAGTGCGACCCGCGCCAAAATCCTTTCCAGGTCGCCGATGGAGCGCAGTGCGTCCGTGATCTTCGGATAGCGAGCATCTTCAATTAATGTGGCGACTGCATCGTAGCGTGCGCGCAGAACCTCGCGATCCCGCACTGGCCGATGCAACCAGCGGCGCAACATGCGGCCGCCCATGGGGGTAGAGGTGCGATCGAAGACACCCGCCAATGTGAGGTCTGGATAGCCTGCAAGGCTGACATCCAGTTCGAGATTGCGTCGGGTCGCCGGATCCATGATGAGAGCGGTGTCGCGATCCTCGGTGCTTATTGACAAAAGATGTGGCAGCGCCGATTTTTGAGTTTCACAGACGTAAGCAAGCAATGCACCAGCGGCGGCAATGGCCAACGGTTTGTCGGCGCAGCCGAACCCCGCGAGATCCCGGGTCTTGAATTGCTCGGTCAGCGCGCGGGTGGCGGATTCGATGTCGAAAAGCCAAGGTGGCCGAAGTCGTGGATTGCGCGAACAACTCGAAGATCGTTTAAGTGCCGGATCGGCATCATCGGACATCAGAATCTCGGCCGGATGAAGGCGCTCCACCTCGGCCTCCAATGCTGCGATTCCGGTCAGTTGCATGACGCAAAATCTTCCGGCCGACAAATCGAGCCACGCCAAACCGTAATGCCCGTTTCGCTCAAGCACGCTTGCCAGTAGGTTATCGCGCCGCTCCTCCAGTAATGCCTCGTCGGTAATCGTGCCGGGAGTAACGATGCGCACGACCTCCCGTTCCATCGGCCCCTTGGTTTTGCCAGGCTCGCCGCGCTGCTCGCAGATGGCTACCGATTCGCCTTTACACACCAGTTTTGCAAGGTATCCATCCAGCGTTACGGCGGGTACTCCTGCCATGGGAATCGGGGCGCCAGCCGAGGCACCGCGTTGAGTCAGCGCAATATCCAGCAACTGGGCGGCTCGACGCGCATCGTCGTAGAACATTTCGTAAAAATCGCCCATGCGATAGAACAATAGTACGTCGGGGTGCTGCGCCTTGATGCGCAGGTACTGCTGCATCATGGGGGTGTGGGCAATGCCCTCCGGGGTCGAAGTGACTGAGTTCACGTGCCTAATGCCTCACCCCGCGCGCCTGCGCGGCGAGACCAAGGGCTAGGTGGTGGGTTGCCATTGGTCACTCTAGATTTCAAGACCACGATGCGTATTTGTTTCATGACTATAATGTGACCACGTGTGGTCATCATTTGGCAAGGTTGGTCAGGAAGATCGATTTAGGCAAACCGTGGATGTTTACATCACGGTCTTATGGGAGAGTCGCGTCAATCGCGCTTTGCTAGACTCATTGAATGGCGTCTATCCTTGATAAGCTGCTAAAGCGCAAGAGCATTTTAGTCTCAAACCCGAGTATGTTCATCGCTCTGTACGATCAAGCCGTGAGCGCGAGCGCTGCGCGGGAATTCGAACGCGCCCTCGAGCTGTATGATCAGGCCATCAAGCTCAACCCATCGCACGCCGAGGCATACTACAAGCGCGGCAACATTCTTAAAGATCTCGGTCGACTTCACGCCGCAATCGCAAGTTACGATCAGGCTATCTTGCTCACGCCAAATTATGCCCACGCATATTGCAATCGCGGCGTCATTCAGCAGTCACTCGGACTGAAAAGTGAGGCTTTATCGAGCTATAACCTAGCGATCGCGCACGACCCTTCGGATGCAATGGCATATTACAATCGTGCACTTCTGTTGCAGGACTGTTCGCGCTGGGATGAGGCGTTGCAAAGTTATGACCAAGCGATTGCCGCCGATCCGGCATTTGCGGACGCCCAATACAATCGAGCAGTGGCACTTTTGAGTGGCGGCGACTTCGGACGCGGTTGGGCAAGCTACGAATGGCGTTGGAAGAGCGCGCGGCGACTTGGACTGGGAGAGGTGCGTGATTTCTCTCAGCCGCTTTGGTTGGGCGAGGGATCGGTGGGCGGTAAGCGTATCCTGCTCCACGGTGAAGGCGGCTTGGGCGATACGCTTCAATTTTGCCGCTACGCAAGTTTGCTCGCCGGGCGAGGCGCCATCGTGTACCTCGAGGTTCCAGCGTCCCTGGTTAATCTGCTTGCGAATCTTGATGGCGTCACTCAGGTGATAGCCCAAGGCGACGCGTTGCCGCCGTTTGACATTCATTGTCCCCTGTTGAGTTTGCCGCTCGCATGCAAAACCACTTTCGAGGGTGTGCCGGCTGCGCAAAGATATCTGTACGGCGAAGAGGCGAAAGTCAGGCAGTGGCGCTTGCGCCTAAAGGAACAGAAGCGTCCGTGGGTGGGATTGGTATGGAGCGGGAATCCCGATAATACCGGAGACTTGCGTCGGAGCATTCGGCTTGCCGACTGGGTATCTCATCTTCCTTCTGAGATTCAATACTTCCGTCTTCAACTTGACGTGCGCAAGGACGACCAGGCAGTACTCGACTCAAAATCGTCCTCCATCGCGTCGCTTGACGACAACTTGCTCGATTTCGCGAATGTCGCTGCGCTTTGCGAGTGTATGGATATCGTGATCAGCGTCGACACGAGTCTGGCACATCTTAGCGCTGCCCTGGGGCGGCGAACGTGGATACTGTTGTCCTCCAGCCCAGACTGGCGCTGGCTACGAGACCGGGAGGACAGTCCATGGTATCCGTCGGTAAAGCTGTATCGGCAAGAATCAGCGGGCGAGTGGCGCGAGGTTTTCGAGCGAATCGCTGCTGACCTGCGCCAAGAATTTCAGGTGAGCTGAGCGTCCGAATGGATCTGAATTTCCTGCGCAGGTTTAGAACGAAAGGAGTCGTAAGGAAGGCCAAGAGTTGGCAAGCCTCCAGCGAAGCGGCGGCATTGGCATTGCAAGAAAGGCGATTCGAAAATGCAATTCAATTGTACGATGAAGTGATAGAGCATAAATGCAATCACGCCGAAGCATTCTACAAGCGCGCTAACGCCTATAGCGGACTAGGTCGATGGGAGAACGCATTGGTCGACTATGACCATGCCATTGCGCTGGATACGGCGAATGCCAAGGCTTACTGCAATCGTGGTGCTGTGCTAGAGCGGTTGGCTCGATGGGACGAAGCTTTGACTAGCTACGATCGCTCGATCGCGCTAAATCCGAGCGATTTCCTGTCGTATTACAATCGAGGCTCCACGCTGAAGCAATTAGAGCGATTTGACGACGCACTCGCAAGCTATGATCGAGCGATCGAGTTGAAGAAAGACTATGCGGACGCATTCGTCAATCGGGGCAACATCCTACAGAAATTGCGAAGATACGAGGCGGCTGTTGCGAGTTATGATCGAGCAATCGATCTGGATGCCGCTGTCGCCGAAGCTTATTTAGGTCGCGGCGTTTCGCTTTTCAGTCTTCGACGATTTCGGGAAGCGCTGACCAACTACGATCACGCTATAACGCTCAGGGACAGCTATGTTGAGGCCTACTCCAATCGCGGTGGTGTGCTGCAGGAATTAGGGCAACACGAGGCGGCTCTCGCCAGTTACGCCACAGCAATCAAACTGAATCCGTCGTTCGCCGCCGCGCATCATGGGAACGGCTTTTCGCTGCTTCGTTTGCAGAGATTTGAAGCCGCAATCGCGAGCTACGACAAAGCGATAGCTATCGAAGCGGACCGAAAGTACCTGCTGGGCATGCGTTTGCATGCGCAAATGCAGATTTGCGATTGGACAAATCTGACGTCGGAACTGAAAACGCTGACTGAAGGGCTGCAGGCTCGCGAGCCGGTGTCCGTGCCACTTCCGGTGTTGGCAGTGGTGGATTCTCCCGCATTAGATCGATCAGTCGCCGAGATTTGGGTTCAAAATGAGTATCCGAGCGACACCTCTTTGGGCCCGATCTTGCCGCGGAAACGCAGCGGAAAGATACGAATAGGATATTTCTCTTCAGATTTTTGTGAACATGCGGTTTCACTCGTGACGGCCGAAGTATTCGAACTGCATGATCGCTCTCGCTTTGAGATAACCGCGTTCGCCTTTGGACCGAGACCAAATGATCCAATGCGTGCACGCCTGCAAAGAGCGTTTGATCGATTTATCGATGTCCGTGACAGGTCGGATAAGGAGGTGGCTCTGATGGCTCGGGACCTGGGGATCGACCTCGCGGTGGATCTCAATGGCTACACCGAATTTGGCCGCACGAATATTTTTGCGCTTCGCGCGGCGCCGATCCAGATCAATTACCTGGGTTATCCGGGCACTATGGGCGCCGAATATATGGATTATCTGATAGCTGACCACACGGTCGTGCCCGAAGCGCAGCGGCGACACTACGCCGAAAAGATAGTCTATCTTCCTAACAGTTATCTGCCCCACGATTCAACTAGCGAAATCGCGGCTAAAAAAATCAGCCGGGCGGAACTCGGTCTGCCGGAGGAGGGGTTCGTATTCTGCTGTTTCAATAATAACTACAAGATTGTGCCGAGCATATTTTCTTCTTGGATGCGAATGTTGGGTCGGACGGATAACAGCGTGCTTTGGTTGGCTCAGAATGATCCTGTTACAGCGCGTAATTTGAGGCGTGAGGCTGTACTTCGCGGTGTAGGGGCGGAGCGGTTGGTATTCTCGAGTCGGGTGGAATCGCGGGCGCAACATTTGGCGCGCCTTCGTTGCGCGGACTTATTCTTGGACACGCTCCCTTACAATGCCCACGCTACGGCGACTGATGCGCTATGGGCGGGCCTACCCCTGATCACTCTCTGCGGCGAGTCGTTTGCGGCAAGAGTTGGGGCGAGCCTGTTGGCCGCAATCGGCTTGCCGGAACTCATCACGTCAACACCGAAACAATATGAAGACCTGGCGGTTGAATTAGCTACGAACGGGGAGCTCATGCGGGACGTCAAAGCCAAATTACTTCGAAATCGCTTAACCGCACCGCTATTCGATACAGGCTCATTCACCACGCACCTGGGTTCAGCATACGAAATGATTTTTGAGCGCTACCATGCCGAACTGCCGCCCGATCACATCTACGTGAGCGAGTGACGATGTACGGTGATCAGGAGTTGACACATCTTGCTGCCAGGCTGGGGCGGCGGCTAGACGCCGCCCGCCAGACCTTGGCAACCGCCGAATCCTGTACCGGCGGCTGGATTGCGAAGTCCGTCACCGACATCGCCGGCAGCTCACAATGGTTCACGGAAGGATTAGTCACCTACAGCAACCAGTCGAAGCACGAGCGCTTAGGCGTACCGAATTCGGTGTTGACTAAACACGGAGCGGTAAGCGAGGCCACAGCGAGAGCCATGGCCGCAGGAGCGTTGCGGCGCACTGGCAGCGATGTCGCGGTGGCGGTAACCGGAATTGCAGGTCCGGGTGGCGGCGTACCCGGAAAGCCCGTGGGTACTGTGTGGCTGGCGTGGGCACGTCGCCGAGGTCGCCGGACACAGATCATCGTGCAGTTGAAGCATTTTCGTGGAGACCGTGACGCCGTGCGGCGCAAGACGGTGCGTGCGGCGTTGCTTGGCCTCATGCGCTGAGCGCCTTTGCAGATGCGATTGTTCTTCGCTCTTCTGCCCGATTCGAATACATGCGATCGGTTATCGATGGCCGCAGCGAAGTTGAGACTCTCCGGGCGCGCTCTGATTATCGCGCCGGAAAACTATCATGTCACGCTGGCATTCGTCGGCGATGTGGGCGATAGCGACGTGCCTGCGTATCGCGAATTGGGCGCGGCCTTAAGCGCGCCGCGGTGCGAGATCGATCTGAACGCCTGTGAGTATTGGCCGTCCTCGCAGGCGGTGGTCTTGGCCGCGCGCGACAATCCGCCTGCTCTTGGGGCGCTGACGGATCGACTTCGCGCAGCAGTAGTTGCTCACAAACCATCTGGGGGCGCTGAAACGAGTTGGCGCGCGCATGCAACCTTGGCGAGGAAGGTTGCGCAAGCCCCTGTGCTCACAGCAATGTGTTCCGTGTCCTGGGTGTCGCGCTCGTTCGCTTTGATGCGCTCGGCTACGGGCGGCGATCACGCGGTTTATACAGTAGTCGATGGTTGGTCACTACTGGATAAGTGTTGAAATACCAACGAAATCTCTGCAAAAGACTTGAATATGAGATGAGCGTTGGCCGTCGAATATGAAATAATAGCTGCACACTTCGTTGAGGAATCCCTATGGAAGAGAATCGTAAGAAAGCACTCGCTGCGGCGTTGGGCCAGATCGAAAAACAATTCGGCAAAGGGTCCGTCATGCGTCTCGGCGACGCGGGCGCGACGTATGAAGTCGATTCGATTCCGACTGGGTCTTTAGGACTGGACATTGCGCTCGGTGTCGGCGGCATCCCGCGCGGTCGTGTGATAGAAATTTTCGGGCCTGAGTCCTCCGGCAAGACCACGTTGACGTTGGCCATCATCGCCTCGGCCCAAGCCAACGGCGGCACCGCAGCATTTGTTGATGCCGAACATGCGCTCGACCCGGTGTATGCCGAGAAGCTTGGCGTGAAGGTTAACGATTTGCTGGTTTCGCAACCGGACACCGGCGAACAGGCTCTGGAGATTACCGACATGTTGGTGCGCTCTGGCGCCGTCGATGTGGTGGTCGTGGACTCCGTGGCAGCGCTGACCCCTAAGGCGGAGATCGAAGGCGAGATGGGCGACCAACACATGGGCTTGCAAGCGCGGCTCATGTCGCAGGCATTGCGCAAGCTCACGGGCAACATCAAACGTTCGAACACCATCGTCATCTTTATCAATCAGATCCGCATGAAGATCGGCGTAATGTTCGGCAACCCTGAGACCACCACTGGCGGCAACGCCCTGAAGTTCTATTCATCGGTGCGCATGGATATTCGACGCATTGGGGCGATCAAGAACGGTGAGGAAGTGGTGGGATCCATGACCCGCGTGAAAGTGGTAAAAAACAAGGTCGCCCCGCCGTTTCGCGAAACTGAGTTCGAGATCATGTACGGCACCGGCATTTCCAAGGAAGGCGAACTGATCGAATTGGGTGTCCTACACAACATGGTGGAGAAATCCGGCTCTTGGTACAGCTACAAGGGTGAGCGCATCGGGCAGGGCAAGGACAACGCACGAACCTTCCTGCAACAGCATCCCGAGATTGCCAAGGACATCGAAGCGCAGGTGCGCGCTAAACTTATTCCCGAAAAGGCGACCATGAACCGGGGTGGCGACGTCAAAGAGGCATAACGCCCTGGGGCAGAGTTCAGTAGAACCCCTAAACCCTCGAGCGGCGCGCGCAGCAGCCCTGGATGCGCTGGCGCGCCGTGATCTGGCGTCCGAGGATTTGCGCCGAAAACTACTCGAAAAAGGTTACGATAGCGTCGTCGTCGCGCCGCTAATCGAGGCGCTGCGCGCCGAAAAACTCGTCGATGACCGGCGGTATGCGGAGAACTTCGTGACCTATCACGCGGCGCGAGGCCAAGGTCCCGCGCGCGTGCGTTTGGGGCTGCGGCAAAAGGGTCTGCAGAGTGAATTGGTCGAGGAATGCCTGGCGGCGTACCCGGACTGGATGCTGCAGCTGCGCGAGGTGCAGCAGAAGAAATTTGGCGCGGGCCAGCCTTCCAATTACCCTGAGAAGCAGCGCCAGGCGAAATTTCTGACTTATCGAGGTTTTACCGGCGCGCAGATTCGAAGTGCCTTGGGCTTCGACGTGGAACTAGATTGAAGACGACGCAGGGACTATGAAACGCGATCTTAAATTGAAGTGGATGACGAGCTCGGAGATACGTGCGAGTTTCCTGGAGTTTTTCCGAAAAAATGGCCACAGGGTGTTGCCCTCCAGCTCGCTCGTTCCCGGCAATGATCCAACCTTACTGTTCACGAATGCGGGTATGGTGCAATTCAAGGATGTGTTTCTGGGCAAGGATGTTCGCGATTTTTCGCGTGCCGCCACGGCGCAGCGCTGTGTGCGGGCGGGCGGCAAGCACAATGACTTGGAAAACGTCGGCTATACGGCCCGCCATCACACGTTTTTCGAAATGCTCGGAAATTTCAGCTTCGGCGATTACTTCAAGCGCGAAGCGATTCACTATGCCTGGAACTTCGTCACCGTAACTTTGGGCATCCCGAAGGACCGCCTTTGGGTCACCGTCTATAAGGAAGACGACGAGGCGCAACGCATCTGGACCGAGGAAATTGGTGTCGATCTCAAGCGGTGCACCCGGATGGGCGAGAAGTCCAACTTTTGGGCGATGGGCGAGACCGGGCCTTGCGGCCCGTGCTCCGAGATTTTCTACGATCATGGCGAGGACATTGCCGGCGGACCGCCCGGTACGCCGGACGAAGACGGCGATCGCTATGTGGAGATCTGGAACCTCGTGTTCATGCAGTACGATCGATCCGCGGATGGTGTGTTGGTGCCTTTGCCGAAGCCCTCCGTGGATACAGGCATGGGTCTGGAGCGCGTGGCCGCCGTCATGCAGGGCGTGCACAGCAATTACGACATCGATTTGTTCAAGGCGTTGATTCGGGCGGCAGCCGAGGCAACTCGCACCGAGGACCTGGAGTCATCGAGCCTTAAGGTCATCGCTGACCACATTCGCGCCTGCACTTTTTTGATCATCGACGGCGTTATCCCCTCCAATGAGGGACGGGGCTACGTATTGCGCCGCATCATTCGGCGCGCGATTCGCCACGGCTACCGGCTGGGACAGACGCGACCCTTCTTCTACAAGCTCGTGGGCAGTCTAGTGCGAGAGATGGGCGCTTACTACACGGAATTGGCCAGCGGCGCGCAGCGCGCCGAACAAATCCTCGAGCAGGAGGAAATGCGCTTCGCGGAGACCCTGGCCAGCGGCATGGCGCTGCTCGACATCGAGACTGCTAAGCTCGAATCCAAGGTGATTCCGGGCGAGACGGTGTTTCGGCTATACGACACTTACGGATTTCCCGCGGATTTGACCGCCGACGTGGCTCGCGAGCGCGGGTTGAGCATCGATCAAGCCGGCTTCGACGCTGCGATGGAAGCGCAGAAGGTGCGCGCACGCGCCGCCAGTAAATTTGGCGTGGATCAGCGTGAGAATATCAAGTTGTCCGGCAAGACGGACTTCTTGGGCTATGAAAAGCTGACCGAGCACGCTGTCGTGACCTCCCTGATATTTGATGGCGCCATCGCCTCGGAATTGCGCGCAGGGCAGGAAGGCCAGGTCGTCCTAGACCACACGCCCTTTTACGCCGAAAGCGGCGGTCAAATCGGCGATACGGGAGTTCTGCGGGCGAACGCGGCGAGCTTCACGGTTCGCGACACGCAAAAGATCGGCGCCTCATTTGCGCACATCGGCGTATTGGAGACCGGCGAACTGCATGTCGGAGATGCCGTCGATGCAAACGTGGATGCCGAACGGCGCAAAGCCATTGCATTGAATCATTCCGCGACGCACCTTCTGCATGCCGCTTTGAGGAAAGTGCTGGGTAAGCATGTCGAACAAAAGGGCTCGCTGGTCGCGGCCGACCGACTGCGCTTCGATTTCTCGCATTCCCAAGCTCTATCGCCGGAAGAGATGCGCAGAGTCGAAGAAACGGTGAATTTGGCAATTCGAAAGAATGCTCCGGCAGAGACCCGTGTTATGCCGCTGGAGGACGCGGTGGCGTCCGGTGCGATGTCCCTGTTTGGCGAAAAATACGAGAGCGATGTTCGCGTTCTTTCGATTGGCGATTTTTCGATGGAACTCTGCGGCGGTACGCACGTCGAACGAGCTGGCGATATAGGATTTTTCAAAATCACCAGCGAGTCAGGCGTTGCAGCGGGCGTGCGGCGCATTGAAGCCGTGACCGGCCAGGCGGCTTACGAATGGGTTGTACGCGCCGATAAAGTGTTACGCGACATCGCCGGCTTGCTTCGTGGAAGTCGAGAAGATGTGGATGAGAAGGTGCGTGAGCTCATCGATCGCTCGCGGCGTCTGGAGAAAGAGCTCCAGCAGCTTAAGTCGAAGCTGGCGAGCGGCCAAGGCGGCGACTTATCGTCGCAAGCCAAAGATGTCGGCGGTGTGAAGGTGTTGGCGGCGAAGATTGACGGGGCGGATGCGAGGTCGCTGCGCGACGCGATGGACCAGCTGAAGTCGAAACTCGGATCCTCGGTGATCGTGCTCGCGACGGTTCAAGAGGGGCGCGTGGTGCTGGTGGCCGGTGTTTCGCAGGATTTGCTGCCTCGGATGAAGGCCGGCGACATCGCAGGGGAAGTTGCCGAAAAGGTTGGTGGCCGGGGCGGTGGACGTGCGGATTTCGCTCAGGCGGGCGGCTCGCAGCCCGAAAATTTGGACACCGCGCTTGCCGGCGTTGAAACGCTGGTGCGCAGCCGACTGTCTAATTGAACGAGTGTAAATTTTGTTAAGACGCGAGATTTGCAGATCGCGTTCTTGTATTGTGGACGGATTGGATAAAGATTTCCTCTGACGAATTTGCGTTTATTTTCCGTCGCTGGCCAGGCCGAAGCGAGCCGGAGCGCAACGCGGTACTTTCTACCGCTGCAAAAGTCGAGGGAGCAAGGAGTAAATTATGTTGATTTTAACGAGACGCGTCGGCGAAACGGTAATGATTGGAAACGACGTGACGGTTACCGTCTTAGGCGTCAAGGGTAACCAAGTTCGCATCGGTGTTAATGCGCCCAAGGACGTAGCGGTTCACCGAGAAGAGATTTATGAGCGCATCAAGCGCGAGGAAGACGGCGATCCCCGATCCGGCGCTCCTGAACACATCGTCAATGACGCCTGAACCAGCCCTGCCGGCTGCCGTTAGCTTTACCTAGACTGCCCCAGACGGGTATGATCCCGCGCTCCGCGAATGGCCTTAATACGCCAAACCGGAGAGGTGGCCGAGTGGTCGAAGGCGCGCCCCTGCTAAGGGCGTAAGGGTCAAAAGCCCTTCGAGGGTTCGAATCCCTCCCTCTCCGCCAATGTTCCGTATGGGATGGAAGGGCTTGGGTGAGCGTGTATCACGCCCAGCTTGCAATGCATGGCACTTCTGGGTGCATGTGTTAATATTCGCGGCCCCGTGGCGCCCGTAGCTCAGTTGGATA
>Ga0182030_10006936_pt1 | contig 23725 bp, 31 predicted proteins | sample 812S3MmetaG_FD_121299 | JGI IMG/M metagenome (GOLD analysis project Ga0182030, IMG submission 121299) | Permafrost microbial communities from Stordalen Mire, Sweden - 812S3M metaG (Illumina Assembly) | ecosystem: Environmental > Terrestrial > Soil > Wetlands > Permafrost | place: Sweden...
GATTGCCGCCCATCTCCGCGAGTGAGCCGGCCTGTGGTGTCGTAGCCGACAGCGGAAACTTCTGTCCGGTCCCTTGTGCGTAGAGCATCAGCATCTTCCGCACGTCCGGATCGCGCACCGCCACCGACACGTTGCCGCCGTACTTCTGAGTTGCAATGCTGGCGATTTGCTTTGCCGTCGCATCGTTGATACCAAGCCCGTAGATCTGCTTGACCATCTGCTTGGCCTTCGTCTCTGGAGAGAGAATTCCGAGCAGCTTCTCGACTCCGCCGATAGCGAATCCAGCCGCGCCGCCGATCAATGCCCCGAGCGTGCCGCCTTGCTGGTAGCCGATACTCGCGCCGCCTGCCGTACCCTCTGCGATTCCGCCCCATGTGCCGCGGTTCGCCCCGAGCAGGCCAGCCGACGCCAGCATCATCCCGCCGCCCATCACCGCGCCAGCTACACCGTTAACACCGGTGATCTGTCCGCCGCCGCGTTGCGAGTAGGTTCCATCGGGATCTTGTGCCCAGTCCGAAGGAGCGCGATCAAATCCGCCCCAATTCGTACCCTTGAGATTCTTGAGCATCCCAGTAATGCCACTGGCTGCTGATCCGCCGCCCGTAGCAGTACCGCCCTGCCTCCCACCGCCGAAGAGCATCGCCAGCGGATTGAACCCACCACCGCCCGCCGCTCGACTCATCGAAGGCATATCCGCCGAACTACTCGCGGACGCTCCGCCGCCGCTGAGCACCATCGCCAGCGGATTAGATCGGTTGATCGTCGGCAGGTCGAACAGATTCCCGCTGCCGCTCGAAGCCCCGCCGCCGAACGTCATCGACGACATCGCCGCGCCAGCGACCGACGGAGCTGAAATCGACGGCAGCGAGATTCCACCGCTCATCGCCGGCATCGCAATCGCCGGAGCCGCCATTCCCATCGCACCTGCGATAATCGCCGTCAGTGTTGCCAACGCCGCGGAGTTCTGCGCCGTTACCGCCGTGTTCATGTCCGTGGCCATCTTCATCGGATCTTGTTGCTTCCCGCCAAAGACGCCCTTGAACATCCCCGCCAGTCCGCCGCTGCCGTCCGCGCCGTAAATGATCGGATGCAGGACGTTCGCCGTCATCGACGCCATCCCGTCCGCCACTGGCTTAATCACCGCCTCATGGATCGTGCTCCCGAGCTGTTTCGGGAAGTTACTGGGATTGGTCAGCAGCGTATGCCACAGTCCTTCGCTACTCTTTTTGAGCGTGTCCATCTCCTGTTTGCGAAGCTCCAACTGTTTCACGAGAGCCTCTTCGCGCGCTTCGTCCATGTCTTTTTGGAGATCTCGTTGCGCCATGGCCGCGGCCTTCAACTGATCGGCACCGTTCTTCTCTTTCAAGATCCGGTCCACCTCGATAGCCGCCAGCTCATTAGCCAGGCCAATTCGAATTTGGTACGCCTGCCGGATAGCGTCGATACCCGTCGCCCCGCTGAGTCCGACCATCTGCTGAGCCTGTTTGGCTTGACGGTTCAGATCATCACGCTGCGATTGCACGCCCATGTCCTCGACAGCCTTACGAGCCGAGTCCATCGCCGCGATTTCCTTGCGGTCCCCAGGTACGCCCTGTGCGTTAGCCTCCGCAAAGATCGACCGCAACGCCACCCCAGGAGACGGCGAGACGCCGAACCGCCGGAGGATGTTGTCGTTCTTTGCTAAACCGGACGCGATGTCCGCCGCGAACACGTCGTGAGGATGTAACTGCTCCTCACCCGCAATCAGCTTCGATGTGAGACTCCTGCCCAGTTCATCGGCATGCTTGACGGCCTCTTTCAGCATCGCGTCGAATTCCTGCGTATTCTTCTTGGCCGCCGCGATCTGATTCTTCAGTGCCTCCACGTGCTTCTCAGCCGCGGAGTATGCCGCAACGTCCTTCAGCGAGCTAACCCCGACTGCCGGTTTGGTCATCCCTGAGAGATCGTCTTCCGCCTTCTTGAGCTGTCCCGCGATTCCCTGTGAATTCTGGAAAGCGACCACAGCCGCATCCGCCCGCTTGCGATCTTCGATCTTGCCCGTGTAGCTGGCCACGTCGCTCAGCATGATGTTCCGCTCCCACGCTTCCTTTTGTGGATTGCCGAACCCTGCCGCCTTAGCCGCCTGATCGTCCTGATACTGAGTCCGTGGAGCCCACTTCCCCAGGTTCACGCCGCGTTTCTGGAGATCGTCCAGTGAGTAGCTGTGACCTTCCTTATCCTGAAACAGGAACGTCACCACCGCGGCCATCGGCTCTTTGACCTTGCGAGTAAAGCGCTCCCACAAAACCTCCGCCTCCGTGATGTTCCGATGGTATTGCTCCCACCGTTTCAGGTCCTCATCCGTGGCGCCGAGTCCCATCTCTTTCGCGCGCTTCACGTTCTCCGCGAGTCCAGTGATTACCGGAATAGCTTCGATACCCGCCCGCTTGAACAGATCGATTGCCGCCGCGTCCCGTTGCAACCCCTCCGGTAGCTTTCCGAGTCCCGCCGCGATCTCCTGGAGAATCTGAGCCGTCGGTTTCATGTCACCCGTCACCGAGCGTAGATCGACACCCATTCCCGAAAGCGTCTTGCGGACCTTCTCGCCATCCTTCGAGCCTTCGTCCGCTGCCTGCGACAATTGCCGCATCATGCGCTCGAAGATCGACGCATCCTGTCCCGCCATACGCGCCGCAAAGCTGAACTGTCCTACCTCTTTCGCGGCCAGACCGGTGCGAAGCTCCACGTTCTTGATCTGAAGCCCGTACTCACCCAGGCTCTTCGCCGCATCCCACGCCATTGCCGCCACTCCGGTAAGCATCCCGACCGCCGCAGCCGCAGCGCTACCGACTGGCCCCAGTTGTTCAAGGATGCTCTTTACCGCGTCTCCAGCCGCCTGTAGCGGGTTCTGAATTGCGTTCTTGATAGTGTCCCCGAACTGCTGCCACTTACTCCCGCCGCCGCCAGATTCCGCGGCGATCATCTTTTCGTACGCCTTCGTGATCGCATTCACCGCGCGCTCCTCATCGCCCCACTTTTTGATGAGTTGATCGCGCTCCGCAATCATTCGATCCGTACCGCTCTTTCCTGCCATGGCCGCTTGCTTCTCCATCGAAGACAACAGCCGATCTAGCGAGGTTTTGCTTTTGTCGCTAACTCGAACCACACCCTCGCCGTATACCTGCCACTCGCGCCCCGCACGGTCCAGAACGGTCTTAGTCTTCGACTCGTGACCATCCAGACCCTTATTCGCGCGGTCGATTGCGGCAATCGCCGGACGGTCATCGAGAGAGATCACCCCGTCCGTCATCATATTGCCATCCATCACGCCCCACCTTTCCGATTACGCCACTTAGCTCGGCTAGGCATAATCGCTACAGCACTAACTGCCGAAACGTTTCCGGTGTTTCCGGTAATCTCTACGCGAAATACTCCGGGGTTACTCCAGGTGCAACCTCGACCGGTGATGACAGGAACTTCGCTACCGCGCCAGCGGTCCACTGAAGCGGCCTAACGTTAGTCGCGCACCTCCGTCCCCGCCCATCTCTCCTTGCCGAAAACTCCACCGGTGTTCCCGCATCAAAGGTTCTGAAGCCTTCAATGGGAATATTAGTTTTGTGAAAGAAGATGTCTCCGCCGTACTCTGCACTGATGAATCCCCAGCCCTTAACTCTGTCGAATTCCTTAACTGTCCCAACCTGTCTCATGTTCATATACCGCCTATCGTGTTACCGCCCGCGAATCCGAACAAAATTGCCGCCGTGGAAACGCCAGGGGAATGGAAGAACCTGCGTTTAGGGGAAGCGGCACCGATGTGCGAAGCTAGCACACGCCCCGATATTTTGCCGTTCGTGACGAAGGGGAAACATGGCAATGAAATCCCTCGCGGAGAACGGCCCCGCATGCGGGAAGCACCCGCACACGCCCGCGCTGGTATCAGTGGGATCGAATCACCGATACCGCGAACCTGAAAGAAATTGCTGGCCGTCGTAACGAAGGGGAAAAAGGAGGAAAGCCCCATCGGTGGAGACGGCCCCGTAACCGGCCCGCAAGAAAGGTCGGGTTACGCCACCAGCACAGGGGTGAACGGTCCCCGCGCCGAACCTGTTACATGCCCTCGGTGACTTTGCGTTGCGGACCGCTACCCCACTTGATAGGCGGACCCGACGACACAGGGGTTTTCGGCCCGTTCGTGAGCCGTTGCTGTTCGGCACTAGCCGCCGCCGCCTTGACTGGATCGTAGTGGATTGCGTTTCTCGCGTCGCGTTCATGAACGGCCTGAAGCCGCTCCTGATCCTGTTCGGCCAGCACCCGCTGCGCCGCCCTCCGACCGGACTCTAAAGAGTTCTGCCAGTCGAGCGAAGCCAACGGTGCGGCATACCCGATTTGTACCAAGTGGTTTAGCATGCCAGGCACAAAGGAGCCATCCATAACGAGCGTGCCGACTTCGGCGCCGCCGTGCGGGTCCGTAATCACATACACCGCGGCTGGATCGTAAGCATGGTGCGGTCCTGCCCCCATTGCATCCACTGCCGGCCAGGTCGCCGCGTGGCTCCATCCCGCGACCTCGTTGAGCGCCATATCGATGCCTTCGATTGTCCGCCACGGTCCCGCCACGGAATCCGGCAATTCGTAGGGGATTGGTTGCGGGTCCGCTAACGACAGTTTTCCGATGAGTCCCTCGATTGCCGCCCGCTTGCCCAGGAGCGCACCGAACGTCGCAATAGTGGTGCCCCACTCATCGGCGAAGCTGGCCTTGATGGCATCCACTGCGGATGGCATCGCCGACTTTAGGGAGCATCGCTGCTCTTCCAGCTCCGGCGCCTGTGCCGCGAGACGGGAACGTAACCCTGAAATCTTACGTGCCTGACGCTGAATCGCGCCCAGGCTCGCATCGACCCTGCGCTGTGCCGCCGTCGCTTCGGATTGCTCTCCTAGCGTTACTGCGGTTTCCGCTTCAACAAGCAACCGCTCAGCCGTAACGCGGTCAAGGATGAGTTCACTTAACTGCTTTTCCTCTGTCTGGAGAGCCCGGACGATTTTCTCTCGCGCCTGGAGAGTGCTCTCGGCACCCAGGAGCGCTTTCAACTTTTTCAGCACTTCGTTCCCCCTTCTTTCTGTTGAGCCTCAAGGCTTCGTATAGTCGCGCGCCAGCTCTCGCGGATCGCCGTCGCATTTCCGCGTGGTTCCAAGAGCCGCTCCCGCCGAGTGGATGCCAGATGGACTTGTAGCAGCGGTCTCTGCCTCACGGGCGGCGCCGCGGATGGTCGCAATAGCATCGGTCGCGCTGATCGCCAGCCGGAGTACTCTCCAGAGTTTCTGCCGTCCGCGTAGACATTTAGGTTGTTTACGAAAACCGCGATCCTGAAACTCCGAAGCCACGCAATAATCCTGCTCACTGTCAGCTAAACTCCGTACGCGGTCCGCGTCAACATTCCGAGAGCTTTGAGCTGTGCGAGAGCCGCCGTGATCTGGGTGCCAGTCATCCCGGCTGTCCATGATAGGCCCGTGCTCTTGAGAATCGCTGGACCGCGCGTTACGGCGACCAACGTAGTGTCCGCCGCCAAGGTAGCAGTGATAGGAGCCAGCAGCACAGCCGCCGCATTCTGCGAACCATCACTAGCCGACGGATTCACCTGAACAAATTTTCCGCTCGCAGATATCTGCCCGAGCACTTGACCAATCGGACTAGCCACCGTTCCCGACAACACGGTCACAGCGTCCATCGTGTAATTCACGGACACTCCGTCCGCGTACAGTAAAACATCCGTAATTCGTGGATTCTCGTTGATTAGCATTTCTTACTTTTCTCCTTGAAGCATCCGAGCGACTTTAAAACCGCAGACCAAGGTTGCGCCGTTCCAGTCGCATTCGCGCTTTCGGTCGGTTGCAGTTTCGGCGCCGTGTTCGATCCAGCAATAACCGCTTGCCCCGTCGGGTCAATCGCAGCGTTAGCCAGGTCCGGCCTCTGTTTACAGGCGGCATTGAACGCGAATCCCCGCATTCCGCCGAACTCTGGCAGCAGTTTCTTGGTTAAGGCTGTGAGTTCATCCCACTGTGAGTTGCTTTCGATTTTCGTTGTCATTACGCTTCCCTTCCCGCCGCGTTTGAACTTTGAGGGGTGGAATAGTCAACCCCTTGACGTGCAGCGCATTCCGCATGGTTAAGCTCCACAGATACAGTGGCTTACCCTGTATTTTGTCAACCCCTGAGTCCACCCCTGTCTACCCCTTTTTCCACCCCACTCACTAGCGCGCATGTGCCATAAATATACCCGTGGGTGGTCACCCCCTCAGGAAGAACCTTAAGGTACCCCCCCCCGCCCCCCATGGTCGGGACCATCCCAGTGCATTCGCCGCCCGCTACTACGCTGACGGCGCAATCCGGAAGCTGATGTGTCCCGCCGGCCCTACCTGAGTTGGGTTGTTGTAGACGAAGAGCGCTACACCGTCGAGGTGTCGCTGTTCGACTGTCCCTGTAACCAACCGCTCCTGTCCGAACGGATTAGCGTTCATGTCCTTCACAACGTCCCCTACAACGAGGTGATGCTCTGGCGCCCGCGGCAGGGCCTCAAGTATGCGCCTGCACAGCGATTGATCGATGTCATACTGTTCCGTTTCGGTCATTTATCCTGTCTCCTGTCACCGGCCCGCTTACGTGCGGTTGCCAATGAGACTAGTGTTTCGCTCGACTCCATCACGGCAGTATCGGGTTGACACCCTCGGTATCAATCCGTTCGCCTCAAGACATTTGCGTGCCGTGCGAACCGTGCTCTCACTAACTCCAAACGTCTCGCCAAGTATGTAGTTGCTTTGCTTAGCGGCTCCGTGATCGGAGATTAAGCCACGCTCAAGGGCTCGACGTTTAAACACATCAACCTTCAACACGCCGTCTCCGCTCAGAGTCTTGCGCCGTCAGTTCCTCCGACCATGCGACCGATGCCGCCAGTTCGTCTGGAGTCGCCCTCGGTGGAACATACGGTCGGTATTGATCGTTAGAATTTCGCCGGTATCGGCCCATGGCGCACGTACAGGGCCTGCCATTTTCGAGCACTCCGTAACGATGGCACGTCTCGCACCCGGTTCTATTCGCGACACGCTCCCAGTAAAACGCGCGCAGTGCAACCGGTCCGCACCATTCATCGAATCGGCGTAACGCTTCATCGGTGAGCCGATCACCTTCGGCGTCATTTACGCAAAGCTCATTGACGATCCGCGCCAGTTCCGCAATCGCAAAGCGGTTCTGCGGAAAAAAGCGAATCAGGCTCAGCCGTCCAACGCACTCGGTAATCTTTTCCTTTGTCATCCGCCCACCTTCGACTCGTACAACTTCATAGCTTCGTCAATCGCGCTCGATCCGCCGCCCATCTTCGGCACCGCCGGCTGATCCGCCTCTACTGGATCGCTCCAAGGCTGCTGGTTGAGCCATGACGCTGGATAGGGCCGATAGTCGCCGTCCGCTCGAAACTGCTCCTGGATGGCTGGAAGCCTCCGCCTGAGGCATTCCATGATGGCCGTGCGATCCGCAACCGTCTTACCTTGCCGACGTGCCGCCTTGAGCGCTTGCGGTTTTGCCGTCTTCCGCGGATATGCTGGCCAGAAGTCGGACTCGAACCAGACCTTCACCCCATCAGTGTGTTCCGGTTTCGGTGGAACTAATTCAAGGCCACCGTCGCCGCGCTCATCGCCAGATGAGCAAAGTGTGTCTGTCTTGTCTTGTAATGTCTGTCTGTAGCAGCGAAAGTTCGTTGGCAGGTTACAGTGTCCTGTAGGATTGCTCCATCGTCCTGTTGGGACGCTACGGTTTCGTATTCGAGCCATCCAATGCTCAGTAGCCGCGGGATCGCTTCCGTGAGGATATCCGCGGGGATTCGCGTGATCCGACTGAGACTCTCGGCATCGTGAGCCTTGCCGTTCGCGCGCCTCAGCGTGCCCCGAGGTTGACACAACGCGCCGACCTCAACCAGTCCGACCCAAGCGCCAAAGTGTGCCGTACCGCGCTCATGGGTCAGCAACTCCGTGTAGCCATCTCCCGCGAGATTGACGCGGATTGGAACCCATGCCATCACTTTGAGGTTTCGGCTTTGGCTGCACTCCATGTTCTTGGCCCAGCTCGTGATTCTAAGAACCTGATCCATCGCCGATTTGCTCCTCCGTTCCGCCGGCCCAGACGCCATACCAGGTGTCGGCCAACAGTCCATCGAAGTCATCCCTTGCCAACGTTGTCCTAACCGCCATCCAGTTCGCGCGCCTGATGGCTTCGATCACCATCGCCACCCGCGCAGATGGCGTCCGCCCAACACCACCATTAGCCGCTGGAAGCGTACTGCAAATCCTTCGCACGTTTAAACCGCCGACGGCTGACAGTGCGAACTTGCGTTAGGTGCCAAGGTAGCGGTCTTGGCGAACGCCTCTACCACTGAAGCGGGGTAGCGGTTTCTTTTGCCGACACGCACAGCCGGCAGGTCCTCTGCGATCTTGCGCGCCATCTTCTCGCTAACACCTAAATACCGCGCCATTGCTGCGATTGTGTATAACATATCTGTCTGTCCTCGATAAGTGGGGGGATTTCCGGAAATTTCCTCCCTCGTATTAGTAATCGTTCGAGGTTTTGCGTTTTCTAGTGCCGACTGAATGTTTTTCTTGGCGCTATGGATGATTTGAGAAACACGCTGGAAGCTGACGCCCAACTCACATCCAATTTCAGTGAGCGTCCTACCACCCCAAAAAGACAGAGTGATCGCCCGAAACTCCTGGGGCGGGAGTGCGCTCATTGCTACCCACAAGTCGGTATGCGTGTTCTCTGGACGGAGGTTCTGTTTTCCGTGTACTACCGCGTCCCATTGATCCCCCTCACAGACTTCGTCCCCGTTCCCGTCTAGTCCGCGCCTTGGACGCACTTCCACCCTCCCGCGTTCCCGTACTTCGTTCTTACGGATGGCGTCGATCATCGTCCGCCGCGCAATCGTGACCGCCAGAGCTTCCGTAGCAGGCTTCGCCGTGGACAGCGCCAGGCACCCCTCCCCAATCAGTTCGTCGCGCTCTATAAACGCGCATACGCCTCGACGCTGAAGCGTCCCGATAGCTCGCCTGCAAATCCCCAAGTAATCCACGCTTCCCCCTTTTTTTTCACCCAGCCCGCTTTCTGCGAGCAACGGTTGAAGTTGGAGTATAGGGATCTACGCTGAAGCCCTGCCTGGAATGGCACGGGGTTATTTTGTCCGTAAACGAAGAAAGACCCCTTCGGCTGTAGCTTGCAGCCAAAGGGGTCTCATTTGAACCGCAGGGTTTACTAGAACCCAGTGGCGTTGCCACACCCCAACGCGCTCCCGCTTCCCAGGCGTCTACTCCAGGTTGCTTCGGGGAACGTGTCGGCGCAGCCGGTCAACGATTCTGAGCCGCGATCATGTCGCCGGCCCAACGCACCTCCGCCGGCGAGTACTCGGAAGGACGCGCCAGTATTTGAGCTGCGTTAGCAACGAGCCAAGCAAACCGCTCAGCGCGTGTCTTGGGACTCGCGACATGGATCACTGTGCGCGCCCCTTGGATGCCGCCGGATTCGTTCGAATAAGTATCCGGCCCATCGGCGTCATCTTGCGGTACTCGCCCGTCTTGTACAGGAAACACAGTCTACCCCCTGGAGCCGAAATGCGAAACGCGCCGACATCCACGGTGCGGTTGCGGAGGTAGCGGATCGCCCGCTCTTGAAATGCGTCACCGGCTTCCCCCTTGGAGCCGGCGCCACGTAGCCTGCGGCACCGCGCCCGCGCCAATCTGTAAATGCTTCGAGCGATGTAACAGCCCGGTCCGCGCCGATGGCTAACGGTCCACGGGCTCGTGAATTGGACCAAGATGCCCAATAAATCCCTTGACAACTCGGTGACCTGTAGTTCACTGGCTAGCGTCCACACCGTCATCTTTACGCCACGCTCTGTCATGCTCATACAGCCTCCTGTCCTCTCGCTGCTTTATTCCGCTTCCGCGCTTCAAGTCCCCGCCGGCTGATCTCTGCTCGACGTTCCGGGTCGAACTTGGCAAACCCTTTCGGGACGCGCGCCTTTCCACCAAGGCGCCCCAACGCAACCGCCGCCGGATTCTTATCTTTGCTCATGTGCCTTCCGTAAGCGGTAGTGGTTATGCGAAGCCCATATTTCTCAAAAATAGTTCCAGGGGAGTCGATGGTGGAGGTAGTTCCGGCGGAACCCCCTTCCGAGAACGCAACGCTACCAGGCGACCGGAGTAACTTTGCGGCGCAAAGTGAATTCTACGTGAATCGAGGTAGTGCATACCGCGTATTTGGCGTATTATCCGCAACGCAGAATCAATAACTTGCCTGTTATCAATAGCCTACAGCAGCCCAACTCCCCCCGCCTCCACCACTTACGAGACGCACCGGATGGCTGGCTGTTTCTCGTCGTGCTACCTCACCACCAGAGCCTGACAATGAATCTGATAGTCTAAGGGAAGGCTCCTGATCTCAGGATCCTGGAGGCTAAACCATGCCGCAAGACCTAGAAAGCGGTGCGCAGCCATTCGAGGTTCATACAATTGGAGTTGAGAGCGAGGAACTAGCCGACTTTCAGGTTCCTTCCTTTGTCAACTCCATCAAGATTTCCCAGTTCGGCCATGATGTGTATGTGGATATGGCTCTCCTTACGGTCGAACAACTCAGCAATCTCAAGCCAGGGGCCAAAGTGACTGTCGCGGTGTACGACCGCTTCGTCATGAGTCCCGCAGTTTTTAGCGACTTTGCAAAACGGGCCGCGTCGGTGCGCGACCAACTCAAGGCAGAAGGGCTGGTAAAAGATGAGGATGTCTCTGCCCCAAAAGAGTGACCATAAAGTTTCTCGGCGGGTGCGAGGCAATCCATCCGGCGAGAGGAAACGCGACGATTTGAAATGGTCGCGGCCGCATCAAAAGCGGTGCGCTACGGAACGAAGAGGAACGCCGGAGCTTCGTCCATCAAAGGCGATTCTCCAATCGCCCGAAAGCGGCGCAGATTACATCACTCAGCCATTGGTATCCGGCCTTAGCAAAGCACTTTATCGGCGCGACAATGGACCAAATACTGCGCCCAGTCGCTTGATTTCGTCCACCGGAGTTGAGATTACTCGTCTTCTCGGAATCCCAGGGGAGGACTGTCGGCCAGATGCATGCGCCCACGCTTGCGCGCATCGCATGCTCATCCGGCTCAGTGATTTGGGGTTTGAGGTTTCAGCGAACGATGTATATCTCGACCCAGACCGAGCCATCCGCCTCTTGTGGCGAGGCGATCTGCGAAGTGTCGAGATGGTATTTCCATCGTCCAGTGACGAAAACCCATACCTCTACCATTCTGATGATCAAGCATTTGGCGTTGAGGATAATCCAAGCGCCGAGGTGCTCCTCGACTGGCTGAAATGGGTGCTGAAGGACGTGTCCGCCGGTCGTCCTTGCGCTGCATGACTTGGGAACCACTAAGCCCGCTACCCTGTGCTGCGCTTGTTGCAAGGGCGGTGAACGCAGGCGACACCACAAGCTCTGTTCCGAAGAGAGTACGCAAGTCCGCTTTCATTCCACGAAAACATGGGCAAGACAATGATGGTCTCTCCGTGTCTTTAGTCCGCCCTGGTGTTCTTGGCTTCCTGAGAGACAGGTCAGCTTCATCGTCGAAGGAAGCCGTAACTTTGCACGTCGGGAGAGTGCGTGAAGTCTCTGCGGAAGGCCACAACCTAGATGTCACTTCCGACCCTTTGGACGACGATCCTCATCACGCGTTAATCGTCGGGTTCCCTCCCCGGCATGAGGCCGAGTCGCCAACAGAAAAGGCGATCTGGAACCGCTTGGCAGAACTACTAGCGGTACAGGCACGTTTTTATCTGGGAACTTAGCGACCGTGCTGGCCGAATGCATCGTTCAACTGAAACGGCACGAGATCCGGAAATTGCGAGGCGCACAAGCGTGCCAAGCAAAGCGGCGAAATCCGTCATGGCTCGCGGTGGCGCGCTTGCCGGCCCGCGCGGCGCATTTCTTCGGCGAAGCGAGCCAACTCCTGCGCCTTGCGAAAGCGCTCTTCCACCGACAGTTTTAGATTCTCGCGAATCAGCGTGCGATCGATATCCTTCTTGTACGCCTCGATCACCGGATCTTTGTCGCCCTCGCTAGCCGCCATGTCCACATTCTAACGCCCAGGAGCCGCGTGCCTATGGAGACTCATCATCCTCGGCCGCCGACTCAGGCGTCGCTTGGACTCCCACCGCAGGAACGCGCGGCCGGGCGCGATGCGCTTGAGCCCACGGGCAGCCACTGCAAACCACGCAATCCGCGCCGCCGTACCGAAGGGTCTTCGGCCTTCGCGGATGGCGCGGGCGAAAGCGCGCAGGGCAGGGGACCACTGGCCCCCATCCACACATTTCCCTCAAACACGTACAAGTTCCGGTACGCGATGGGGCGCATTCCGGCGATACGTGGCGGAAGATCGCCGCGGTCGAAGAACTTGTCGAGGACCTTGTGGCGTGAGCCGAGGAAGCCAGCAAACGATGGCGCCTGTTTGCCGGTGGTGCTGCCTTCGTGACGGCGAATGTGTGCCAGCACCCGGTCGACGAAGGCAAATTCGCAGCCGACCGCAATGCGCAACCACATGTCCCAATCCTCGCTGGTCGCCAGCGACTCATCGAACAGGCCGGCGCGGTCGAAACATCCGCGGCGCACCACGAGGGCGATATTATATTGCATGTGGGGTCGCCCCACAGCATGCTGCGCAGGGTGTCGCCAGGAAAATGCAGGGCGCGGCCGACGGTGTCTTCGGGCTGGGGCGACAGATCGGCGCGCATCCACTGGCCTTTGGCGTACACCAGGCCGATCTCGGGGCGCGCGTCGAGAATCGGCACCTCGCTTGCGAGCAAATCCGGAAGCCAGCGGTCGTCGGAATCGATGCAGGAAATCAGCGGAGCCCGCGAGGCGCGGATGCCGGCGTTCATGGCTGCGCCGATGCCGCGATGCTCCTGGCGGATGTAATGTACGCGGGCATCGGTCTCCCGATAACGGCGGATTAGCGGTTCGGTGGCGTCGGTCGAGCCGTCGTCGACAACGATCAGCTCAAGGTCGGGAAACGTCTGGCCCAGGACGCTGTCGATCGCCGTCGCGAGCAGGGATGCCCGGTTGTATGTGGGCAGAATAATGCTGACTCGCGGCGCGCTCATGCGACGTGGGTACCACCGGGCCTGATCCTTTACAGCTTACCGCGCGCGCTCGCCGCCATTGGCACTCGCCGCCAGCCGTCCGCTGGCGTGTACGTCGATCTCGACCGATTTCTCCACCTTCAGAATAAACGTGCTGGGATCCTTCATCCCCCACGCGACGAAGGGCACGTCGAACTTGATGTCGGCATCGAGAGTGTCACCCTTCGCAGTCACCCGCACGGGCACCGTGATTTCGTGCGCCTCACCGTGAATTCGAAAGATGCCGTGAAGCTTGACGTTCGACACACCCGCCGACTCCACTTTGCCTTCCATGCGGTCCGGGGCGAAGGAGACGTCCGGGTATTTCGCGGATTCCAGGATGTTCTTGTGCATGCGCGAATCGCGCGCGCCGCTGCCGCTCTCCCCGCTGGTGGCGTCGACCACTACCTCGCCGCCGGCCCTGCCGGTTTCATTGTCGAACACGATGTCGCCGCGCCGCAGCTTGAACGTCCCGTGCACGGTATGGAGAACGTCTTTCAAAGTCCAGTTGACCTGGGTGCTCTCCGGCGTCAGGCGAAGCTGGTGTTCGGCGGCGCCGGCATAGAGAGCAAGGGAGAGCGTGGTGAGGATGAGTCGGTTCATAGTCGGTTCGTCAGCTGAGCATCATCTGCCATCCGAGAGCATCTGCCATCCCAGAGAAAGCCCGGCGCCCACTATTTGCGGGGCTGTCAACGAGCCTACATGTCCGGCCAGGAGGCTCGCAAGCGACTGCGGATGGGCGGCCATGGCGGAGAGTGCGCGGCGGCGTATGAGCGGCCAGCGGTCCATCGTCAGCATGAAGTCTGCCATCAATGCCGGGCGGAAGGCGATGCGGCGATGCTGAGCCGAGTAGGGTGTGAGGTCGCCGGTCACGAGCGCGCCGGCGAGAGCCTCCGATTGTCGAAACGCCTGGCAGTGTCCCTGCCCCGTGATGGCATCGACGCTGCCGGACGCGTCGCCGACCAGCGCGATGTTGTCGCGCACCACGGCTTTCAGGCGGGCCGTCGACGTTACCGCACCACGCTCGCTGCTCGACGGCAAAGCGGCGCTCAAACGCTCCTGCAGTTGCGGAAAACGGTGCAACGCTTCGGTTAGCCGGACTTCGGGCGTGCGGGAGATGAATGCCACACAGACCTCCGTCTCGGAGACGGGCGTGACATAGACCTGGCACGCGTCACCCCAGTAAATCTCCATGAATTCGGTCCACGGCTTTACGGCGAAGTGCCGGCGGGAAGCGAAGCGCCGGGAGTCGCGGGAGAAACCATCCAGGCCGGCCCAGCGACGCACACGCGACCCGGACCCGTCGGCGCCGACGATCCAGCGAGTGGAGAATCGGCGCCCTTTGGTCTGCACCGCATCTCTCTCTATGCCGGTGATGGGCGTGGACCAAAGCATCTCGACTCCCGCCCGCTCGGCCTGCTCTATCAGGTGACCGTGCAGCGCCGTCCGGCGGAAGCCCACTCCAAAGCCGTGTGGGAAATCGGCTGCCACCGAGTGGCCTTCGCCGTGAAAGCAGATGCCGCGGAAGCGGAAGCCTTCGCTTTCAGGCAGAACGATGCCGATCCGGCCGGCGGAGGTGACGGCATCCGGCATGAGCCCTTCTCCGCAAGCCTTGTCGATGGGCGGGCGATTTCCATCGGCGACGATCGCGCGCAGTCCTCGGTTGCGGGCCGCGATGGCGCAAGCCAGCCCTGCCGGTCCACCGCCAATCACGAAAACATCGGTATCCAACATTGTTTTTACGGCCACCGTAAGAGCACCAATTCGGAGCAGAATCCCGGGCCCGCGGCGGCGAGCACGCTGAAGGTTCCGGAGGCGGGACGCTCGCGCTGCATCACCTCTTCCAGAACGCAGAGCACGGATGCAGAGGAGAGATTGCCGGTTCTGCGCAGACAATCCCAGGAGAGTTGCAGCGCTTCCGGCCCCACGCCCAGCGCTTCCTGAGTCGCTTCCAACACGCGTGGGCCGCCGGTGTGCATGATCCACGAGCCGATGTCCTGCCGCGTAAGACCGTGGTCGCGCAGGAAAGCATCGACGTCCTCGCCGAGATGCTCGCGGATCACTTCGGGGACTGCCGGAGAAAGGACGATCCGAAAGCCGCGCTCGGAGATGTCCCACCCCATGACATCTTCGGTGCCGGGATAGAACGTGGACCGCGTGTCGACGATTTCGGGACCGGGCTGCTCGCGCTGGTCGCCCGCCACCAGAACGGCCGCGGAACCGTCGCCGAACAGGCCCGAGGAAATCAGATTGGCGACCGACAGATCCTTCTTCTGTATGGTGAGGGAGCAGAGTTCCACCGACACCAGGGCGGCCACGTGGTGGGGAAACGCGCGCACATAGTCGGCGGCGCGGGCGATGCCGGCCGCTCCCGCCACGCAGCCGAGTCCGAAGATCGGGATGCGCTTGATGTGGGGATTGAGCTGCATGCGATTGACGAGTTTGGCGTCGATGGAAGGGCTGCCGACGCCGGTGACGGAGACGAAGAAAATGGCGTCGATCTCCTGCGGCGCCAGGCCGGCTCGTGTGAGTGCGCGGCAGAGGGCCTGTTGCGCGAGTTCTTCGGCGGCCTTCATCCAGGCACGGTTGAAGTCACCGAAGGTCTGCATCTGGTAGTACTCTTCTAGCGGCAACGCCAGATGGCGGCCGTCCACGCAGGCGCGGGTATGCAGCTTTTCGAGGATCTCGGGACGATTCAGTTCGCCGGCCCAATAGGTTTGCAGCGCGGCCATCAGGACCTTCTGCGGATAGTAGTGTTTGGGGAACGCGCTTGCCGCGCTGATGATTTTCATTTAGACATTCACCGCACGTTTCGCCAACCCGATGGCCTCACTCCAGAACTCGGTGGAATGGTGCGCCAGGTGAACCACATCTCGAATGCCGCTCACGAACTTCTCGATTTGTTCAGGCTCCACGATCAACGGCGGAGCGACTTTCAACACCATGAAGTTGTTGCCGCACATCTGCATCAGCACGTGCCGATCGCGAAACATTCGCATGACCATCATCTGCCCGAACATGGCGGGATGGATGTGGCGGAACGATTCGAAGGCTACGCGGAGAGCCAGGTGTTTGGGCGTCTGGAAGACAATGCCGGAGAGCATGCCCAAGCCTCGAATCTCCGCGATCATCTCATAGCCGCTCAGCTCCTGCCGCAACCGATTGCGCAACAGATCGCCCATGGCGAGTGCGCGCGGCCCCAGGTTTTCCTTCTCCAAAACGTCGAGCGTGGCGAGACCGGCGCGCATGGAGAGCGAGTTCTCGCCAAAGGTCGAGGTGTGGACAATCGAGCGCTTCAAGGAATCGTAAACCGATTCGTAGATCCGGTCGGTCATCAGAACAGCGCTCACCGGCACGAGCCCTCCACTGAGGGCCTTGGCGAGAATCACCATGTCCGGTTCGACACCGAAGTGGTGAGCCGCGAGGAATCGTCCGGTGCGAAACATGCCGGTCTGAACCTCATCGAGCACCAGCAGCGTACCGTAGCGCGCGCACAGCTCTTTCGCTTCGCGCAGATAGTGGGCCGGAGGAACGACGATGCCGCCTTCCGACTGAACGGGCTCGACGAAGAACGCCGCGTACTTCCTCGATTTGAGTGCCTGATGCAACGCATCGAGATCGCCGAACGGGACGGCCGTGGTGTTGCCGAGCATCGGGCCGAACTTGCCGCGCCAGAAAGACTCGCTCATCAGCGAGAGCGCACCGCAGGTCAGTCCGTGGAAGGCGCCGTCGCAATAGAGGAGTCCTTCCCGTCCGGTGGTGGCGCGGGAGAATTTGATGGCGGCTTCCACGCCCTCGCTGCCGGAAGAGGCGAAGAAGGCCTTCTCGAGTTTGCCTCCGGCGAGCCGGCACAGGCGTTCCGCAAGTTCGCCGGCGAGATCGGGAACGTGGCTTTGCAGCATCGCCGGTCCGCGACGATTGAGCTCCGCGTGCAGAGCGTCAACGATCGCCGGATGATTGTGGCCGATGTTGTGCACGCAATACCCGGAGAGAAAATCGAGGATCGTTTCGCCCCGCGCGGTGTGAAGTTCAGCACCCGAGCAGAGCGTGTACTCGGTCTCCATCTGGAGTAGATTCAGGAGCCGCACCCACTGCGGATTGACGTGGTCGATATAGCTCTGAAGAGCCAATGAGGATTGCGTTGCTGCGGTCATAGATTCGCTCGATTTTATTGAATACTGCGGCAGTCCGTCGAAGAACAGACTCTCATGGTCAGCGACGCTCGATTGGCGACGAGGTCAAACAAGCTCTGAGGCATTTGCCTAATAAGACGCGTTCAGGTTGCGAGCGGTTTCGGAAAGGTTAGGCAATCAATGGGATAGCGCGATGTGGGAGGGCGCCAGTTGTGCCTGCGAAGAACAGGTGAGACGAAGGAGCACAGGGGAACCAAGCGGCAATTTCCGACCTTGCAGTCTGTTAGAATGAGTCCCGACCGAAGGTCTGCTGGCTAGCCGAACGGGCGGCTGCCGCGACCCGTCTTTCGCCGCGTGCTACCCGAATTCTGAGGATCGAAATGCATCTACATCCTATTGATATCGCGATCATCCTGGTTTATCTGGCAACCTCCGTCGTGGTGGGCTATTGGGTTTCGCATCGCGCCTCCAAGGACATGCAGGCATACTTCCTGGGAGGCAATACCATGCCCTGGTACGTGCTCGGAATCTCCAACGCGTCCGGCATGTTCGACATCAGCGGCACCATGCTGCTGGTCTATTGGGCGTTCGTCTACGGCGTGAAAAGCGTCTGGATTCCGTGGCTGTGGCCCACCTTCAATCAGGTCTTCCTGATGGTGTTCCTGTCGTCCTGGCTGCGCCGGTCCAACGCCATGACGGGCGCCGATTGGATCCAGACGCGCTTCGGCAAAGGCCGCGGCGCGCACCTGGCGCACATCATCGTCGTGGTCTACGCTTTCTTCGGTATCATCGGTTTCTTCAGTTACGGATTCAAGGGCATCGGAAAGTTCGCGTCCACCTTCCTGCCCTGGAACCTCAGCCCCAACCAGTACGCGCTGGTGCTCATCGCGATCACTACCATTTACGTCATTAAAGGCGGCATGTTCAGTGTGGTGGTCACCGAGGTGCTGCAGTTCTTCATTCTCTCCATCGCCTCCTTTGCGGTGGGCATCATCGCCATGATGAAGGTCGCGCCGGGGACTCTGGCCAAGTTTGTTCCGGCCGGTTGGGACAATCTCTTCTTCGGCTGGCACCTCAACCTGGATTGGTCCACATTGATTCCCGCGGCGAACGCGAAGATCGCAGAGGATGGCTACGGTCTGTTCGGCTTCTTCGTGATGGCATTGTTGTTCAAGGGCATGCTGATCAGCGCGGCCGGCCCGGCGCCCAACTACGATATGCAGCGGGTGCTCTCCGCCAAGAATCCGCGCGAAGCTTCCATGATGAGCGGATGGGTCAACGTGGTGCTGACCTTCCCGCGGTATTTCCTGATCACCGGCCTGACCATCCTGGCGATCGTTTTCTTCAGCGACCAGATCAAAGGCATGGGCACCAAGATGGACTTCGAACTGGTGTTGCCATACGCGCTGGGAAAGTTCGTCCCGACCGGCCTGCTGGGATTCCTGATCGCCGGTCTGCTGGCAGCCTACATGTCGAACTTCGCCGCCACGGTGAACGCGGCGCCGCCGTACTTCGTCAACGACATTTACAAACGGTACATCAATCCCAATGCGGCTCCCCACACTTATGTGCGGCTGAGCTATCTCAGTTCGTTCGTGGTGGTGGTGATTGGAGTTCTGATCGGCTGGTTCGTGGCCTCAGTGAATTCGGTGGTGATCTGGATCGTCTCCGGCCTATGGGGCGGCTACACTGCCTCCAACATCCTGAAGTGGTATTGGTGGCGCTTCAACGGGTACGGTTACTTTTGGGGCATGCTCTCAGGCATCACCGGCTCGCTGGCGATTCCCGGAATCATGAGCCGGATTCCCTCGCTCCAGCAGTGGGCGAACCTGCACTCGTTGAACCTGGAAGTCTCCATCGGGTTCGCCCTGGTGTTCCTCGTCGGCTTGATCGGCTGCCTGCTCGGCACGTACCTCACCCCGCCGGAAGCGGATGAGGTATTGATGGAGTTCTATCGTAAAGTGCGCCCCTGGGGTTTCTGGGGACCGATTCAGGCCAAGGTGTTGGCGCAGGATCCCACGTTTCAGCCAAACCCGGATTTTCTGCGCGACATGTTCAACGTCGCGGTCGGGATGGTCTGGCAGGTGGCGCTGGTCGCTCTGCCGATCTACATCGTGCTACGGACCAACATTCCCGCCATCTGGTATTGCGTGGCCGCGATCGCGGTGACGTCGGTCATCCTGAAATTCAACTGGTACGACCGGTTGGAGAAGAGAGAAGTCTGGGTGCCGGCAGACAAGGCGAAGGCTCTACCGTCGAAATAGTTGCGCGGCACGCCCCCCAGAATGCGCGGGGCAAACATTCATGAGATGCGAGATGGGGCGGTACCGTGCCGCCCTGCTCGGGCAAGAAACTGCGATATCGAGATGTCGGCAATTTGGCGCGATCAACACCTGTCTCGAACACCTTACCGCAGGGAGTCCACGCGCGGTGAAGAGGGCTGAGGCCCCAATTCCGTTCGGTTAACAACGCGGGGAAATCTCCAACTGAGTCGCTTCGAAGGTTTCCACTCAATACCGCCTCAATGGCAGAACGGCCAGGCAAGAAGCGTCGCCTTTCCACATAGACATCGTCAGTCGCCAGGGTGCCGCGCGAACTCCTTCGCCGCGATTGAAGTCTGGCCTTTCTCTGGGTAGCGCATGGCACGCCCGGAGTAGTCAACCACCTTGATGCTCCAATCAACCTAAATCCTGCAGTTCAGCCGCACTCGGCCAGGTACCGCCTTTTCTGCCAGCAATCTCCAACTGCGGCGCAGCTTACCTTTCGGTGAGAACCGGCGAATTCACAAGCGGTTGAGCCGTAGGCCGATCGACGATTCGCCCGGCCGCAACTGCCGGGTTTAGGATCAACGAGACTATACGTCCAAGTGGGTGGCGGTCCGTCATTCAGGAGCCTCGTTGAAGATCGAGCGCAAAAGCCAGCGCATCCTTCAGGCGTTCCATTACGTTGTTGGGAAGCTTGCCGATCTTGCGTTCGAGGCGCACGGTTGGCAGAGATCCCAGGCCTTGAACATTGGCTACTGATTCACGATCAAGGAACGGAAGCCGCGGCAGCAACACTTCGTACGGACTGTCCCTCCGCTGGGTGGTAAGAGGCACGTACAAGACGAGAGACCGCGGCGGGTCAGGATCCTGGCGGGAGACGATGACGATGGGACGAGTCTTGGCAGCGAGTCCCAGGTCCGCCAGCCAGATCTCACCGGGTTGGGGGTTCATCGAGCAGGTCCAGGACCTCCTGTTCGGCGGCGCGCGCGCGCGCGATATCCAGGATGTCGTGATCGGCCAGCTCTATAACCTCAGTAATGCGCTCCCTGGCCTCTGCCGCTGTCTCCGGTTTCCATTCGCGCAATCGAGCGTCTAGTTTCTCCGCCAAGGCGTCCACGATGGTCTCCTGCCCTCGTTCCTAGTGTAACGCCATCGGCCATCACGATATCGCCACGTACTCCACTGCGGGGGCATGGAGGCCCCAGTTCATGAAACGTGGCAAACGCGGCCGTAAGTCTTCTCCGAAGCAGAGCTTGAATCTGCCTGATCTCGACAACGCAAAATCGGCAGTCCTGAACAGCTTACCCTCCAAACAGTCCCCATGGGGATAACCGTCACTCGATAGACGAGTTCATCAACTGGTACTGTTCCGAACCTCGGCTATCGTTCAACAGAGCCGTCGTCACTCGCTACCGAATTCACCTGGAATCACACCAACTTGCACCCGGCACGATTAACGGCAGGCCGGACGGCGCCGGAAAGGCGGGGGCTGAGAGTGTCGATTACGGCGGCGTACGCAACGCCTTGGGTTCGCTGAGTTCGCGGACAGCACGCATTGCGCCGATGACATCCATCGGGGTCACCAACCGCACCGGCGCCTACAACCAATCCACCGGCGAAGGGAGTCTGAAAGCAGCTTGACGGTGGCGTCGCGGCTGAGCCTGGTATCTTCCGGGAACCTAACCCTCGTCTGTGTGGCCCGCGGCGTGCTCATGCTGTGCCATGTCCTCCACAATCACAGAGCCACTCGCGACCAGTATGGAAGAGCCTCTCGCACGGCTCGTGGCTTTCGAGCCCACCACGTTGCCGGTGTTGAGCGTATACTTGAACACTCAACCGGATCAGCATGGACGCACACCCGACGCGGGGCCATTTCTTCATCGCGAATTCAAAGCTCTGGCCAGGACCTGGGCGCTTGGTTCCGCCGAGCGTCATAGTTTCGATCGAGACGTAGAGCGAATCGTTTCTTATGTCGCTGACAAAATCGACCCAGCGGCAAACGGGGTCGCCCTATTCGCGTGTTGGGGCACGCAAGAATTCTTTGAGGCAATCCAGTTAACTACCCCTGTCAGCGATAACCGCGTCTATGCCACCAACCAGCCTCATCTGTATCACCTGGCACATCTCGATGGACAATATCCTCGGTACGCCGCGGTGCTTACGGACATGAACACGGCCCGCATCTTCGTCTTCGGGCTTGACCACGTCATCGGAGCGGAGGAGGTAAATGGCAAGAAAGTTCATCGAGTCAAGGTGGGTGGATGGTCGCAGGCCCGCTACCAGCGGCGTGTGGGGAACGCGCACCTGGAGCACGCCAAAGACGTTATCGAACGCCTGGCTCAGATTGTCCGCGAAGACAAAATAACCCACATCATCCTGGCGGGAGATTCGGCCGTGACCCCGCTCCTCGAAGAACAACTGCCTCGGGATTTGGTTTCCATGGTGCAGGTAATCAAACTCGATATTCACGCTTCCGAACAGGACGTCCTGACCGCCACACTCGCAAAGCTACAGGGGCAGGAAGCCAGGACTGGCGCGGAAAAGGTGGAGCGGCTGATGCAGCAATACCGCGGTCACGGATTAGCCGTAGCCGGGCCGCAGGAGACGCTTGAAGCGCTGGCCAAAGGACAAGTGGAAGAACTGCTTATCAGCGGCGGGCTTGAGAAGAGCCCTCCTCAGCGGGAGGAAGTGCAAGCCATCCTGGCGCCGGAGATTCCCGATTCAGAGGGGGGGAACTCAGAGGGGGGGACGAAGAGCGAAGAGCCAAGGCAAGAGTCCGTGCCCGATCTACTGGTGACCAAAGCCAAGCAAACCGGCGCAACCGTGACGTTTATTGAAGACGCGACTTTACTCGAATCGGTCGGTGGAGCCGGTGGGTTCCTTCGGTGGCGCGAGTAAATCGGCCATAAGGGCATCTATGCGTCACCGTAATCACCGCTGAGGTTTCGGCGCTGCGGACACGGGGGCCTGAACCGGGCGGTCCGAAGTAGTCTTGGGTGAAATCCCCGTCTGGGTTGGTTTGTTAGGTGGAATTGCCGTTCCGACCGGATAGATGAGAATCCGTACCGTACCCCAACCGCTGCCTAACGCTGAATCCGTCTGCTTGCCCATTCCCAGAGTCTTGAGCTGGCTATCGTCGAATTCAAAGGTCTCGACAAGATAGTCGCGCACGGCCATCGACCGGGCTTCCGTAAGCACCACGTCCTTCTGGGTATCGCCTTCCATGCCGGCGGATGCCACGACCACGGCGAATCCAAACTGGTTATTAGACAGGAAACCGCCGCCGGCGTTCAGAGACTTCTGGTTCTTCAGTTCCGCCGTATCGTGCTTATCGAAAAGCTGCTTGGCCGGGTACGTGAATTCCTTCATGGGCGCGCCCTGCGGCAGCCGTTCGATCTCGTTCCGTGTCAGATCCGCGGAATCTTCGTAGCCGCGGTTCTTGAAGAACCCGCGCAAGAGGAAGTTGTGCTTCAGGGCCTCCATATCCTCCTTGAAGTCGGTGACACCAGCCTGCGCCTGGAGTACCGTGTCGCGCCCGGCGACGGTCGCCTGTGCGAGGTTGTTATAGAGTTGTTTGTCGTTCACCAGCGCTCCTACGGTTCCCTGGCCGCCATCGATCTTGGCGCTGATGGAAGCTAGATTCGCCGTAGCCCGAGTCGCGTTCCGGAGGGCTTCCTGGCTACTATCCAGAATGCCGCTGGCCTTTTTGAGAAGGGCGGACACTTCAAGCGGGGCTTGGCTAGCGATGACGTCGCCACTCCGCACGTCGGCGGCCCCCGCGGATCCAAACGAGACGGCAAGATACTGGCTCCCTACCATACCCTCGGTTTCGATTGAGGCAACTGAATCTTGCTTTACGATCTCGTGAGTCGATCTGGCGAGAGCCATGATTACGGTGATCTGTTCGTTGGGCCTGTGAGGCATCACGATATCGCCCACAGTTCCGCTATGAACCCCGCCCACCCGCACATCGGCCCCGATAGCCAGGCCGGCCACATTGTCGAATTTCGTCTTCAATCGATAAGTGGAGGTGAAAAGATACTGCTTGCTCCCGACTATGAAGACACCGGCCGCCAAAATGGCCAGTGTCGCAACGATGAATGCTCCTAATCGCGCCGGTCTCGACATGTGTCCTCCTGCGATTGTTTCAA
>Ga0182030_10006937_pt1 | contig 23723 bp, 22 predicted proteins | sample 812S3MmetaG_FD_121299 | JGI IMG/M metagenome (GOLD analysis project Ga0182030, IMG submission 121299) | Permafrost microbial communities from Stordalen Mire, Sweden - 812S3M metaG (Illumina Assembly) | ecosystem: Environmental > Terrestrial > Soil > Wetlands > Permafrost | place: Sweden...
AGAAGCACAGGTGGCTTAACAGGAAACCATGAAATCAAAATTAACGTCATTCTAGCTTTTTATATTACTTATCAGTTTAAGCCAGACTAGCCACTCATAGAAAGTGTCACTCTCACAAAGAAGGACACATAATTGCATCCCCGGTTTGATCAACAAGTCCAACCCCCTCCATCTAATACTCAATACGCAGCACTATACTCACCCATCCACCATATACGTTACAACATCACCACATCCCCATCATCATCCATCCAGAATATCTGCTTTTCCTCCTCTCCACCCCCAACCCCTCGGCGCTGGCGTCGCTACCGCAGGTAGCGCATAAGTCTTCGGACTCACGAACGGAATATTTAACGGCGCACTCCCTCCTTCACCAATCCAGGGTGGCACAACACCTGCATGGGATTCGACTAGGAAGGTGTGTTGGTCTAGGTATTCTATTGCCAGGATGTAAGCATAGGAACGGGAGGCATTAACTGGGAAATTGCTGCCTATACCTTGCACATATCACATCAGTTTCAGGTATTATATTCAGAGGACATTTGGGGATGTGGTTGGGCTGGGAATGTGGATGGGGAAGGGAGGGTACCAAGGACGGGCGAAGCGGCATAGTTACCATGATACCACAACTGGCAACGCATCTGCAAATACGCTTTCTTGTAATTTGAAGTCCATTGCAGAATCACAGTGTCGATATAATTAACTGTTAGGTCGTCGGTAGGGAAATCTGAGGATAGAGATGAGGTGGGGGTTGAGGGCACACTCGCTGTGAAGCTGAGATATGCTAGGGTGAGGAGTGAGAAATGCATGTGTGGTTTGTGGGTAGGTGGGGATTATGGGAATTCTGAATTCCGGAAAGAGAGAAGAGAAAAGAAGAGAGAGATTTTTGAATAGAAAGGAATTTAGCTGAGGTATTGGTACTCATAAATGTCGAACTTCAACTATCTTTACATCATGCTAAGCGCTTGCTTGGTATTAGAAATATATGCATGCTTGAATTTAGACCATCGAGAATTGTTGGTGTTTCAAGACGAATATGGAAAGAATGTAGAAAACATGATTCTATTTCGGTGAGTGTTGGTGTTCAAGTGAGCCCCACTGCGAGGTTAAGCGCCTGCATAAGCGGCAACTTCCTCTACGCGTCAAAATTTTGCTTGTATGGAGGCTGAACCCAGGCGAAGAAGACCACAATGGCAATGTTAGTTTTTGATTTTTCATCAGAACTTAGATCTTAAACTTTCAATCGCTGATTTCTGGACCGCGATAAAAATAGATCGAACTGAAAATTCGCGAACAGTGGTATCAATTCAAGCCGACCTGGGTATAATACAGATATTTTCCTGCTAGGTATAACAAGCTTCTAAATCGTCCCACTAACCACCTCCCTACCCAAAAGTTCCTCGCCTAATTCACTCGTTCGTCTCCTTTCCAAAATCCATCTTTCACCCGTCGGCGAATGTGGATCATCTTCTTTGAGATAAGATATACTATCTGCGCTACCCGTATATCGATGTTTCTTCGTCAAATCTTTCTCCTTATCTGGAGATTGAGATTGTGATTGAGAGCGGGAATGAGATCGGGATTCTTTCCCCGGACTCCTTGTATTTGTGCTTTCCAATGCAGGCATCGCCATCGTCAATGTAGGACTAGCTGGCGATGAGCTAGCTTCACTCTGAACTTCTGACACGAGACTGAAAGCGCTATTTGCTCTTCGATGACCGCCGCCCGCGGGTAGATTGACGGCCCCGCCTTGCGCCCATGGTGGGATTTGTCCCACGGGACTTGATTCCTCGGCTGCGCTGCGGGGACTACCGCCATTACTGCTGTGTAAACTGGCTTGGCTGCCGCCCCATGCGCCTCTTCTTAATTTGAGGAGTGCGTTGAGACTCATATCACCGTCGTATTCAGGTTGGCTCATCAATCCTGCTAGCTGCGCTAGGCCTGGGCTTGTGACAGAGCCTGGGCCATGCATGAGCGACATGAAGGAATTGCGATTTGAATACTCGGAACGCTCTGTAATAGGAGTTAGATTTGGTTCCCGAGAAACGACACGTCCGCTTTGGCTGCGATTGACTCCCTCGATACCTCGAGGACCAAAGTAGCCACCGTTGGCATACTCTGCTTCACCGGCGGCAGGAGCGGAGTAAAATCCAAATTCCTGTCCGTAAAAGCCGTCTGTATCATAGGCAAGGGCTTCCGCATTAGCAGCAGCGATAATGGGATCGTCCTCAAGTGCGTCATCGTAATCGAATTCATCCTCATAGAATGGTGAAAATGGTTCGCAATGTGAAGTGTGACTAGAATCAGGGACGAGACCAGGTTGGGCGTCGTCATCAGAGGTAGCGGGATGTGGTGGGGTACTGTCTCGCCGGAATTTCCCGTCGGCCGCAGCCTTCAATGTTGCTGCCGCAAGGGCCGATTGGTATGCAGCCAGAGTATCTTGAGTGAGACCAAACGTTGGAAGTGCAACACTTGAAAATGCGTTTCCTGCAACAGAGGCCTGAGGGGCTAATCCTCCAGTTGGAGCGATAGTTCCAGGGGAAACTCCCTCGGTATTCTCCTCAGCTGCCTTTAGAACCGTTTCATCGCTTTCAACTATCTTGTTGAAGGACGGAGATGGATCTGCTGTAAGATTAGGAGGCGAATAGAGAGTTGGTAATGACGAGAATGCTTTCAAAGGTCTCCCGTACTCGTCGGTATCAATGTTATCAAACACTGATTCATCAAACTCAGCACCATCATCCTCTCCAAGCTCTTCAATGATTCCGTCGTCGAAGTAAAGATCGTCATCATCAATCTCAGATGGGCGTGGGAAGTCGCCTTCAAGATTAGGAGGCTCTACTTGCATGCTTTTGGCATCCGGAGCAATATTTGTCTCCATCCCTTGAAGCCCAAGACCATGAGCCTCTGGATTTTGGTAGAACGATGCAACCTTGGGGGCGATGGATGGTGTAGATGATTCGGATAAGTTTGGAGAAGCATCAAGCGTTTGTGCCGTGTCTATAGACGGATACGGAGAATTTTTCGTCATGGCAAATCCAATGACTTCCCCATTTGCGTCGCGAGGAGTGCTAATAGTATCTGGACTATATGGACTTAATGGAGTATCTGCACGTTGTTGAAAAGTAAACCCGGCGAAATTCTCATGGTTATCCAATATTCCTTCCTCTGGCTCCAGATCAGCATTAACACCAGGAATTTCCTCCTCATAAAATTCGTTGGGGTCTTCCTCCAGATCAGCATTCACTCCCGGTATTCTTTCCTCTAAACCATCATCATCATCCATATTATCATAGTCATAATCATCCTCTTCTTCATCCTGATTATCCGCGTTCTCCTTTTTCTTTTCGAGAGCTCTTTGCCGATGTCTGTCCTCCAGCAATCGCTCCTGTTCAGCAGCACCGATCATATCAAAACTAAACCTTGAAGATGTGCTCTTCATATGTTTTGGAATGGCAATACCAGTAGCATCCTTTGCGGATACTTCTGAGACATTGCGTGATCGAGCCGTTCTTGACGACGGCGTAGATTTTGGTGGCGTCGCAGCTGGATCTATTGAAATACGCTTTGATCCTGGGCGATCTTCCGACTTTGGTGGGACAGGGGGAGGGACATTTCCCACAGGTTTTCGTATAGGTAAAGTTCTGTTGGCTTGGGTTTGCTGTTGCGAAGCAACATTTCCTGACGTTGAAGTTGGCTCTTGTGGCCTTGGTGCGCCTTGAGCATAAGGGGGTCTAGGTAGAGGTAAATCCGATATATCACTAGCTTTTCGTACGTGAGGTCCAGCAGCTGGGTATTGTTCTTCCTCAAAATTCTCGGTGAATGCAGGCCTATAGTCTCCACCACTCCATGGTCCATTCTCATCCATGCTAGCTTCAACTTGCTGAGGATTGGGACTCCTCGGATATTGCCTTGAAATGATGTTCTGGTTTTCGTCCTGCCGAACATCGTTGGATGATACAATTCTCCTTGGTCTAGGGGCACTGAAATCATGGACTACTGTCCCTTTGATTCGAGGGTCAAAAGTCGCGTTGAAATCGTTCCCTGCCCGGTTTGCAGCCAGTGATTCTGCTGACAGTTGGGTCACAGCATTAGAAGTCCGCCGCCGTGCAAGAAGTGACATGGGATTGAGAAGATTTAACCTCTTTCCTGATTTCTGCACTGGTTCAAATGTTGATGCATTTGAGCCAGGAGGTGGGGTAGGTAGCCTGGCACCTGTTGGCCGTCTGACAGTCTCTGCCGGTCTATTTTGTAAATTTGTTGTCACGAATGGATTGTTCGATTCGGGAGGCCTTTGTCTCGCCGTCGGTTCCTGGCTCATGCCAGTTTGCGGCCGTGTGTATTGGGAGGCTGTATACTTCGTCGGACCAGTATTTCCTGCAGACTCTGGTCTCTGAGGCCCTGGTACCAACAATCTTGGGTGATTATTGAATGTGTGTACGTTTTGTGCTCGAGCGTTCCCTCTCGAGGCTTCAAAATGCTGTGCCCTCTGATCTCGCTCATATGTGCCTGCTGTCCTTGAAGAGGAACCTTCCGCCGCAGTCTCGGAATTCGCAGAGGATACGCGTGCGATTGGAGGTAGGGAGGGGGGAGGAGAAGTCTTCGATGGTGGTTCTGGAGGACTGACATCGTGATATCGTTGGGGATGCGCATGGTCGAAATTTGGATGTAAGGGTCCCTCCCAAGAATGCTGCTCAGGTACTGGCGAAGTGGGGGTCGAGGGCGTTCGCCGATGAGGTCTGAGGTAGGAGAACATCTTTCAGATCAATTGTGTCAGTCCTTCGTCTTCCAAATTCTTCTTCTTCGACGCCGATTGGGGGTTGGAGCTCAATTGACTCGTGGCGTAAGCATTTCGCAACGGAGGACTCGTTCAATCCTCTTCGTCACCCTGTAATATCGTTGGATCTGGATAACTATATATTTCGACGATCCGCGCCGTGGGAGATGTATGATAGTAGATGGCGTAGCCCTAGCATGTGACGATGCCTATTGAATGGCCTCATCAGTTTGGTTGAGTGACGTTGGATGCGAAAGATAAGCTTCAACGGCAGCTAAAATTGCGCTGATCGCTGTCACTGCTGCACTCCCATTCGAAACGAATTCAATATTCACAAAACTCTCGAGGAACTGCGTATAAAATAAATATACAATGGGTATGGTCTGATATACTCGATGTCAAAACATCGCGAAAAAGCCGCTTTATGTACGATTATGTATGCCGGGTTCTGTGTTCCAAAAATACATTCACCCGTTAAATATCAGATGCCTCGTAATCTTTAATTAATGCACGGACATTTGAATGTACCTTGAAATGCAGATCGGTACTTCAAATATGTTTCACATCTCTCATCTAATAAAGACAGACTAATTTCGATTTTTGATTACCCGTGGAAGAAATTGGATTTCATCTCAAAGATCGTGGTCCTGGATCTCATATCCACCCTTGTTTATTATTTCATCTGATATATATAAGAATCAGAGGCGAAAACTCCTGGACCTCAGCCATATCCATAACTTCAAGCAAAGAAGCCTCTATAAGGAATTGGATTGTTTTTTATTTTATCTGGTTGACTAGGCCTCACGAAGCAAATAAATTTCTATCCCCCTCTTCCTACGAACTCCTCTTCCCATACGGCTCAAACGGAAACCCTATCGCCACCGCCGCCATCGCAACATACAATGCTGCACAAATATAAATCGGCACACTCGTCGCTGTATTCGCAACCGTCGCAATAACCGCCGACAAAATCCCCATCACGCGATTACAAGCCACCGCAATCCCATTACCCGTTGCTCGATGAGCAGAAGGTAAGACTTCGGGGGTATAGGCGTAGAGTGTTCCGTAGTAAATGTTGAGACAGAAACCGATGGCGCAGCTGAAGGCTACGTTTTGGGGTTCGGTGCGCACTTGCGTGTAGGCGAAGAAGAAGGCCATGGTTAGAAGGGCGCCGATGACCTGAGCGAGCAGTTAGTATGGGGTTTTCATGATCCGAGGAATTAAAAGCTCTCAAGACGTGTTTTTAGAACAAGGCTTCTTCAGCATCGTTGATTCAAGGGTGGGAAGGACAAACCATAGTATATTTGCGACCAAGTACTTTCAAGTTGCACAAATAGCCTGCTAACATTGGACCCTGTGGGCTGTAAGTATAAATTGTTGACCCGATCACGCTGACTTACGAATATGCTACTTATATTGACAAGCGCGTAGTTCCTCCAAGAATCATACGTCGAGACATCGAAGTTCGCTCCTCGAGTCGTGAGGTACGAGCTGAGGAAGACGTAGAAGAGAGGATACGCAAGGCCCTAGAAAATCAGATCAAGCAGGATCCTCCTACCAAAAAGGACAAACTCACAATCAAAGTCCAAGACAGCCAAATCAGCGCAGTCGATAAACCAACCTGCCTCGTAGCAAAAAGCCCCCTCACATGAATCGTCAATTCTGAGATCGACAATTTGGACTTCCCATGAGCCGACCCCACCACGCCGCACGAGTCCAGCATCTCCAAAGTTATAGAACAAGGGCGATTGTATTTAGCAGCCATTTTCTGGAACTCCTCGACAAGTTGCGCATCTTTGCCTTCACCAAGAAGATACTTGGGGGTCTCTTTGAGGCGGATAACGGTGATTCGGGCAACGCTCATTACGAATACCAGAGCACCGCTGGTATACATCACGTATCTCCTGATGATCGAATTAGTATGGGTTTTAACTGGTATTTCTGGAGTAGAAGAGCTGACCAGCTCTCAAGACATGTCTTAAGAGCTCGGCTCCCTGAGTACCATGCAAAAAAAGGGGGGGTAGGACATACCAGCCCATGTTGCTTCCGTATGTGCATTCGCCGATCCTCACTCCGGCTTTGTTGAACGGATCTGCGCAGTTCCATTTCGCAGGTGCTGGGAAATTTGTTAGTGAAGTTCATTGTCCAACAAGAGCCTAATCGTGACCAACATAGGAATCCCCATGCAATAAAACCGGTGAATGCTTGTCCCAGCCCCCACCAACAAGCAAGAAACGCTGTCCGGGTCAGTAAGATCCCATAAATATGCCACCTGAATTGACGTACTAAGAACCCACTGCTTATTCGACGGCAAATACTCCAAGAAAACCGTCGTGTCGAGAATCAAATTTCCCCCACCCCCAAACCCCAACAGCGCGATAAACACAGACAAAGAAACCCAATTCGGAGCGGCCCCAGCCACGGTTGAAAATATCGAGCAGATGAACAGGGACAGATTGAAGCAATATCTTCGTCCGATTATGTCGGCGCTCAGACCCCAGAATAAGGCGCCGAGGAGCATACCGACATAGACGGCGATTGTGAGGGCGCGGGAGTAGGAGGGCTGGAATTCATAGCCGGCTTGGGTGGAGATGACGGATTGGAGGAGGAGGAGGAGGGAGTCTACGGCGTAGCTGGAATGAGTGTCAGTCATGATACCGGTGTGAGGGCTGGGGTTTGAAATACCCAAATCCATTTAACATAAATAATTTCCAATGGTATGGCGTGAATCCAATTTCATCAATGGTCTGTAGGTTAATTCTGTTAGTTGCTGAGGTTGCTTTAGATTTGAGAAAATAGATTGGCGCTTTTGGTGCATCTCACGTTGTTCACAATATGCATCTTAGCATCGAGTGCGGGGTCAATGTCTTGTAAAGCCAAGATATCGATTCCTTTATCAATTGAAGGTTCATCGAGTGAGACATCACGCTCTCCCATGGCGAGCTTCTCGCTATCTTTGGGGTATGGATCTTTCTCATTGCCCGAGGTGAGCTCGGGGGTTGATAGTGTGGACATGGTTGAAGAATTGAAGGAAGTCGTGTGCAAGCGTGTTTATAATTTAAATGAAAACTCAGATCAAGGATTGGACTTCCTAATTCCTTACACTTCAGAGGAGAGAAAATGAAACGGAAGGAGATTCGAGGGCGTAGAGGGCTTTTACGAAATGGTTTGCTCAAGATGAAGTCCAGATAAGAACACGGTGAGCCCGACAGCTTTGGAGGGGCATGATAGCAGGCATACTTAGATCGTCGAATTGACCTTGTCAAGACGAGTGTGATAGGCTATCGTGATAAAGGTGACCAAGTCATCGGATCTATCATCCTAATGTAGTGAGTGTTGATGCGATCCTGTATGCAGGGTTGAGAGTTGGAAAGCAGGGATTGTCAAGCTACTATGGAGAAGCTATCAGAAACCCCACTTTCTCTCGAACCTGGGGGCAAATTCCCCTGATAAATCTTCAAGGACCTTTTTGAGGAAGTTGTCATGTCTTTCAGCTCTCCTGAATGAGGTAGGTATGTGAACTGTCGATTCCTTCTTGATGCTTTCCTTATGAGTCGAGTAGAGCGTATGCTTTCCCCCTACACAATATTTGGCGCCTCCTACGGAATGGCTGGTGCCACATGAATCGGATCAATCAAGCCATGATTCTTAAGTCGATTTCACGCTGAATTGTGGCTTCTGAAATAAAGTAGTTTAAGGCGAGAGCTCATACGTTACATTGAGGAGGAACATGCGGCGAGAAAAAAACGCCTGTAAGTGGAAGCCCCGACACGTGGTGTCATGATTGGTCGGAGGTGGACTTGCAAAAATTGAAGGTGCTGGAGCTTTTAGAGATAAGAAATTGATATCTGCATAAGTTATGATAAAAAAATAAGCTTTCTCGGCCATCTCTCGGTGCTGTGGTCAGTAGACGTAAAGAGATGGATTGAACGTTGAAGAACGAGTCACGTGTCATACTTTATCTTTCCATTTCCTTTACCTTGTTCAGAATATCATGTTGAATAGAAAGCGTAGAGGTAAAGATACTCTTGTAGTATAAGAGCTTCTGCCCCAGTTGTAAATAAGGGGATTTATCACCAAGGTGGATTTTTACCCGTATACAAATTGCTGCCCTCGATGTAGATATCTCGAAAAGCCCCATTATCCTTTCCCGCCTCGGAGCTCATGATAATATCCACGGTCGCACGCGCGCCCTGAGAAGCTGTGAAATGGGCATCTGCATGATCTGTTCCTCCTAAAGACGTCTGAAGCCACCCAAGTGAAACCGCAAACACTGTGAAGGCGTTTGACTCCAACTCATTCGCCCATTGCACCGTCAGCATATTCAGCGCCGCTTTCGAGATCTTGTATGAAGACAGAAAGTTCCCCAATGTCCCACCAACATTCAACCCGATTGAACCAAAGGTGGTAGTGATGTTGACTATCTTTTTCTCCCTGCCCTTCATTAACAGTGGTAAAAAGGTCGACGTTACGCGATGAACGCTAGCAACGTTTGTTGAAAACGTTTTCTCAAGAGAATCGGTCGACATCTGACTTGCGGCTGCATCTGGGATTTGAATGCCTGCGTTATTAATCAGCACATCAAGGCCGCGCTCCGGTCCTAGATGCTGGGAGATGGAGTCTCCTGCGGCTGTAATGCTGGTTTGATCGGTGACGTCCAAGTTGATAAAGTGAGCACGGCCCGCGGAGGCTGAAATGAGATCTTCTAGAGTGGGAGGAGGTGGGGAAGCTCGTGCCGTTGCGAATATGGTTCCAACGGCGCTTCAAGGGAAAGATAACAGTGTCTTAACGATCTCAAGCCCTAGGCCACGAGAACAGCCCGTGATGAGATATGAGGACATCTTGAATTGGTATGAAATGTTTGGATGATGAAGTTAGGGATTGGCCACTTGGACTGAGGAGGCTGTAGTCTATATACCTCGCAGCAAAATTTACCGTGCTTGAGCTTTACCATGAATTTGCATCATAGTTACGGTGCCACTATGAATGATGTTCGACACAGACTGCTGTAGATTCCCTTTTTGGGAGTAGAATAGCCCGATGAAGGAAGAAAGGAAGGATTTAAGAAATTGCCAGATTCGGCAAGCATTAAGTCCGAGGCATTTTCTGGTCTTCCTTTACGAAGGTAGATAGACAATTTTGATGACATTGAAAATAATTGATGAGATATCTGAGCTTGGAGGGAGTTATGAAATAATATTTGCCGGCGATAAGATATGTAGGGCAAAGTTTAGGTGGAGTCGCTTAAAATTCAAGGCGCTGGCTGCAAGATTCAACTCGACCTCAAATCAAACGTTACCTCATCAACTTCAGGCAACTCTTCCCTATCTTGCTTATATCGTGGCATTCAATACCTTAGTATTTACTGTAGCATTAATTCATGCTCTAATCCGCCTGCCATATCGTGCGATAGCAGTCTGCGGCGGCGCAACTCAATGACCCGCCTCAGACGATAGCCCGAGCCTTGCGCTCCCAGATCATGCGCTACGATGAATCGCCATACTGCGTTTCGCATCTTCTACTCGACATTCTTCACTATACTCAATATATGCTTGCTTGGCCTCCTTGTGGTCACTCCAGCTGATGCCATTAATCAAGCGATCAGCAATGGTCAGCCCTACAATGGGATCATCATTGGAGCAGCCTACGGGTTTACCATCTTGTTTGCATCCTTCATATACCTCCTTCGACTATGGACGAATAGAACAGTTCTAGCAGCGATACCCAAGACATTTATCCCCATCGAGAAAGGCGATGTCAACAAGGCGGTTAGGAAAATGATAGTTGCCAGTCTCAGCAGGAGCGTAATAATCGCATGGGACTCCCGACCTCGAATAGAACATTCCCCTGCTACGATAGTCTCGGAGCCTGACATGCGCGATCCCATTGCCAGAGTGGCAGACGATGATGACAGGGAGAAAGCGGGGGGAGTTCTCCATAAACAACACTCCCAACAAGAGAGGGACGAGCATACTGTCATGATACCACCCAGCAAGCCCGTGTGGGGAGAGATATCACATAATGGATGGGCTTCTCCGCTATCGCCAGACCTGCCGAACTTACAATTCACCTCCGTTATCCTAGAATTGCCGCATCTTATAGAAGCTAGAGCAGTTTCTGTTGCACCTCCGGATCCAGAGTCAACGACCGAGCCTCCTATGCCAGATCTTCGGGCTGTCGATTTGTTACAAAGACCCGCTTCAATGGGTCTACGCGATTATATTGGCCATCTTGTTAGTGTCGACATCATTACGTCCCCTACAGTCGCAACCGAATTCCTCAATACCTATGAACACGCACGTTTCTCCTCACAACCGATATCCGAACATGAATTCCGAGAGCTCATGAAGCAATTTGCGGAGCTTCTTCGTAGCATGCAAGCTCTGACTCCTGCTATACTTGCAAGTCTCGACATCGATCCTCCAGAAAGTGATATCGATGCTGACAATTCTTCCTCTACTACAACTCCTCGCAGCCAATCACCTGTGACTCTTCATACGGCCAGAAGTCGCCGTGGGAGTGAAGGAACAATTCGAACCGCTCCATCTCGAAGGACTGGAACAAATGGCACATCCGCTACTCAGAAATTTCCCGAGTTCAACACTGCGCCCGCGACTCCAAGAAGCAAGAGACGCACTATTTCTAGATCGGTGAGCGCGAATAGTTTTGCGCAAAGCAGACGCCCGTATAATGGAAGTAGTGGCGAATCGAGCACTAGTTTAGCATCTTCGAATCAGGGTAGTGTAATTCGATTGAATACAACGAATGAGGATGGACAATTACCTTATACCCTTACTATACCCAGAGCGCAATAATGGCGTTCGTGTGGAGTCTTTTTTAGCGATGGAGTTTGGAGAGGAATAAAATTGGGTATACATTTGTGTTTGCTAGTGTAATGTTTCAATAATAATATTCGATAATTTCCAAACATCTGTTCATTTCCTCTGTCTCTTTCAAGTCATCGGTTTTGTTCTGCTTCTCTATTCTTCTGACTGCGCTGTGTTGCGAAGTGCTCGCCGCTTGGGGGACTTGAGCGGCACGTGATTTACATGTTCACTTGACCTCTGCACAAACAATTGAACAGACGAGCCAAGCTGAGAAAACACCTGATACACCTCACACACACCCAAGACCTGGCAGCCCCCCACGACAACCCTCTTCTCGAACCTCTCGGAGCCGATGTCGACCCATACCACTTCCCGCCTCGCCTTCTCAAACACGCATCCGGGCAAGAACGGTTCAACGCAGTCAAATTTCATATATGCCAAATGCCACATTCATTACTACCACGCCAGTCGATTATAATCCAAAGCTCCATGTTTTCCGTTGAAAGTTCAACCCCACTCAAACAGCCATCAAATCATCAATCTCAAGCACCACCATCCAACAGCCTCTCGAACCACGTCTCCGTCCCGTACACGGCCTCGCTCCAAACTCACACACAAATCCAAACCCCATAAACCCCTCAACCTCGCCACCCTCAATCCATCCCCTCCAACCATACCCGCCTCAACCTAAGTCCTGAGGCAATCACACAAGGCAACCGCACTAGCCAACGCTCATGTTAAATTACCCCTCCATGTGGCAACAGCCGAAAACGAATCGAAGCGAATCGAAACGGCTTTCCCGACAGCTACCCCGCGCTAATTGGGAAAGAGGCGACTTTCTCGTTTTGGGTTGCCACGTATTTCTCATTTGCTTTTCTTTGTTTTCGAGTCTCAATCTTAACTTAAGATTGAGATTAGATAGAGATGCACGTAGTTGCTTTCACTACCAGCCGGGGACTCCGGTTGTTGAGATGTTTTCCTGATTTTGAGGGTTATTGTGTTGGCTGGTGAAGGTGTGATGTTAGGAACGGTGTGTCATTTGGGTAATAAGTTGTTTCTCCGGGTTTCACCAATTATTACTTTGGCTAGTGAGGTGGGGGCTTTAAGAATTGACATGATTTCCGTGTTGTGATTTGTGGGAAATGGATGTGGTTTGGTTGATGTCGAAGTGGCAAGATTTAGACAACATAGAAGCTGGGCGTCGCGAGTGCGGAAGCGCTGGATATCCTTGCACCGGATCTCGGGAATGAATGTTGTCTAGCTAGCCGGCGGAAGATAACATCGATATATGATATCCGTTGCGCCACAGCAAGGTTGTTGTATGTCAGGACAGCCGGGAAGAAATGGGGATTGGAAGTCAGGACAAGTTTATGCGATGGTAGGAATAGTCGCAATCTGATTCCTCTTCCCGGATGCTGATTCTCGAAAGGCCGTGACGAGGAGATGCTGGACGAAAGCTTGCCACGAAGTTGCTTGGGACATACACCTGCGCATACCACGGTTCTGTGGCAGAGTGGTGTGCGGTACGACTTCCCCCCGATTGCTGACGCTCCCTGTCTTCGTTACGCTTACCGCGATCTCTCTTCTTCAACCAGCTGTGGTCCGTTAGTTACATGTCTCGTCCGCCGCCAGGTCATCCTTACGTTTATTTTCGCCCCTGTCTCGCCTAATCCTGATCACTCATCGATACTTTTGCTCATTGCCTATCTAGACTCTTCTCAATCGTTGTGGTACTCCATGTACGCGTCAAATCCGTTAAGGTAATCTCCCATGTTGTTGGTATGGTCTTCGACACTTCCATCAATGGTGTCGTAATAATAGTCTGGGTTGGCGTTTGTGGGGTCTTGAGTGTAGCGGTTGGTGGAGTAGGTGTCGTGCGAGTGGGTGTTGGTTTGGGTTGTGGATGTTGATGTTGAGGATGCATGGGAGGAGGAGGAGGAGGAGGAGGAGGAGTGACTCTTGTTTGAGAAAGATGAGGTTTTGGACTTGGTCGTCGTCTTTGCCTTTGACTTGGTGGATGAGGTGGACTTGGAGCTATGGATTCCATTCATGTCAGCGATGTGCTTCTGAAAAATGACAGGTGTCAAAGGGCACATACCTCTTAGCAGAACCATTGACTTCTTTTGTCGATGATGTATTAGACGCCATCTTCAATGACTTGTCTTCAAGTAAGGTGGTAAAGGTAGAGATATGTTTCGTGTCGGAGCACGTGATGCAAGTGTGGCCTGTGAGGTGGTGTAACAGTTGGCTGCATCAAATTTGATAGGAGGTCGATGTTTTTGAGTGTGTTTCTTGGGGGGAAAGAAGACATATTTATGTTTGGATAGGGATAAAAAGGAGGAAGGCAGACAGCGCGCCATACTCATACTATGTGCGCGAACATGTAACCTTTCCTGATCGCACTTTGTCAACTCCGGGACTAGCGGCACTTGGTCGCAACAGACGGTTTTAGCGCTCCCGCACTCTGCATATTACAGAATATTTAGCAAAGTGCGCCGAGGACAAACAAGGATGAGGATTGAAATAATCCTGTAATAGGTCTACGACTGCAGCAATGTTAAGCCACAATTTTGTCATTCGAGAAGCCGAACCAACTAATGCAACCTTCTGCTGTAGCGTATCCGCCCTGTCTTTGGGGAATCTGAACGTGAGTGGACTCAATTAGGGTGCTTGCAAGGATTCGTGGCGATCAAATGCTTTGCTATCTCATTACCCTATGCTCGGGTTTTAAAGGATGCAATGTATTCCCATTTGGGTCAAATTGGTGGAGTTCTGAGTTCAGCCTTGGGACACCAAAACCGACCTTAGTATCCAAGAAATCTCTACCTACTCCGTAGGCGCAAACTCACAAGGCGACGCGACTTCCAAGCTCGAGGAGCAACGGTCGAAGGGCGGCCGGGCTACATGCGCCATGGCAGTTGGGGCCGCCTTTCTGCGCGCATCGAGGGGCTAGCGTCAGCCGTCCCGAAGGACCAGAGGGCATTGTAAAACACGTTTTTCATTTCTTTCTCACTGTATCGACCGGCGACTTTGATGCCACGGTTGTGAAAGTAATTGAATGAATATCCAGCGCCTTTCATCAAGGAGACCGAAATGGCAGTGGTTACCTCGTCCATGTCGCCCGCCGACATCACGATTGGCGAAGGTTGCTGAGCACCATCAGGGAGGGGGCATGACTTGTCAACTGGGTGTCCCGGGAAGCGACGAGCAGAGTAGCATTTCTAGAATTTCGTAAAGGCGTGCATGCACGCAATCACCCCAGCTCCTTGCTACCCTTCCCTCAATATATTATAATTCTAGTACGGTACTGGCCAAGCTTGGGGTCCCCTTGTAGGCAGGCGTTGATTGCAGTAGTGGAAGAGCCAAGGTACTGGGGCCAACACGATTTGCTATGGCTATGACATGTAAAGCTACTCTATGGCTTAGAGATCTAGATCGAATTAGACATGGGTGTCGATGAAGGGGAGATTGTTTTGTTCCGGGTCTTAACCTGCGATGCAGGACAGTGTATACCGGTACAGGCACAGCAATAATCGGTCGAATTAGGCTGAGGCGACGCTGCGATCCGGGCGAGCCTCATCAGTCAGCTCAGAAAACTCAACAGCGCATACGGAGTATCTTCCATATGAGAGAGTGTCTTAGATCGACAAAAGACTGTTTGCCTTGGCCAAAGATTGCGCCTGACGACTCGCATTCTCGTCCCCTAGCTTAGTGAGTAGGCCTGTGTAATAACCTTGCTCCAGGAGGGGGGGCCTGCGTATCATCAACATTGATGACTGGCGAGCTGAGGGGTCCTCTTGCTGAACAAAGCCTATGGGGCGAGCAAACTCCTACGAAACCAGTGGTGACATCGGGAATCCCAGCGCTGGATCAGTAAAGTTCGAAGCGCGACCGCTGAGTGGCTCCACTGAAAATCTCATAACCACTCTCCCCTGTTCCAACTGCTTTGCCTACTTCAGTGCCCTGAAGCGCGGGGTAGTGAAAACTCTGCTTGATTGTGGCGTTAAATCCCGCGCGATAAGGAAATAGTTAGTACGCAATTTTGCGAACTGCAATTGCCTCATTGCAAGTCATTGAACACGAGCCCCCTTTCAAATTGCGTGGCACGCTGCTGGTGCGTGCTGTACCGGCGGTAGTCTGGTGCAGGAGTAGAGTCCCACATTTTGACTCGTCAATCAGGGACAAGATATCAATACGTTTGGTAGTCTGGCTATTGTTAATCAGGAACAAGGTATTGATACGTTTGGCAGTCTGGCTATTGTCAAGCGAAAGAGTCTGAAAAAGAGGCACGCAACCTCGGACGAACAAGACCCCGATTCTCAAGCAACCGACTCGCCTGCCATACACCACAGCGCTCTCGTCAGCTCCATCTTACCAGCAGATATATTCTGCCAACCATTAAATTTGGACACGGACACAGCGGTCAAGGGATTTCTTGAAAATAAGTCAGGAGCCTCATACACAAATAGTCGATTCCTCTACACCCTTAGCCCCGAATTTACGAGTTCAAACCGAATCTTAGATTATAACTAATGTTATCGAAACGCCCTTTTGGAAAACCAATATATTTGCTAGGTTGGGGTTTATTGCTGAAAATGGCAGTGAATACGATGATTGAGTCGATGAAAATGTGTTGACCGCGTAGGTGCAAAAAAGTGTGGACTGGGTTGATGCACATATGTTAACTGGGTTGATAAGAATGTGTTGACCGAGCCAATATAAAAAAATAATAAAAATGCGTTAACTAGGTTGAAGCAATATGTGTCGATCAGGTCAATGAGGAAGGATCGACTGGGTCGATAAAAACGACGACGACTGAGTTGATGGGAATTACATCAACTGGGACAGACTGGGTGGGTGAAAATGCGTTGACCGCGTCCATTGCAAAATGCAATCAAATATCGGTGAGACGCAACATGGTGGCGAGAGGACGACGTGGCAGGAATTGGTAATTGAATACAGAGCCTCACATTTTCTGGGTAGATCATTCGGAGTAATCATTCCCAACTCCGAGTCCCCAACTCGAAACCATTACTCAGCGATCCTTAGTGCCCTTCTCATATAAATCAAGGGAAATCAGGTGATTCATGAGCTGTAACGTTACTAGATTATGTAAGCTCTAGATGATCTTCAGCTGCAAGAACTGAAATGATCCATCTAATAGTTCGAAATGTATTTTGGTACTTCGAAAGATCACGGCACAGGCAGAAATATCGAAAGTTCAGTATTTGATATTTTTATCTCTTCCCAACCGATTCCCAACTCAGCTCTCCTCACCCTCCCGTATACAAGCCCCCATTTCTTTGCAGATATTCTCAGACATCAAATCTATTTCAGGAAGCAGCCTTGCGGCGCATCAGAGTTTTTCAAATTTTTGGAAATGGAGTGAAAAATTTTCACTGATGTTTCACATTTGTAGTTTTCCCCTACACTCAAGATGAGTGGTCGGGAGATGACTTGGAGCTGGAAAGCCTGACGAGGCGCACCTAGCTGGGGCTGAGATGATCCTATCCGGAAGCTACGGGCTCGGGTTCAAGGCTATTGGTAATGGAGTCAGTAGGAAGGACTAGAATTGTTTACCCAGGATGGTTTGTTTGTTGAACGGGCATCTTTGCTCTGTTGTTCTATTTCATGACTCCCGCGCCCCCCCCCCCTTTTTTTCACACATGGTCACGTGATTAAATCATAAGCACTGGTGTAAGTAGAGAGCACATATGATGAGATGCGGGATGGCCATTGCTGTGTTTGCTTTCTAAGGCATGTTGTGTTGGAATTTCAATAGACAAAGATAGATAAGGAGATTAGATTGGGAATAAATGAAGCACTTGAGGTCACGTGGGACTTATGCATATTGTAAGCAGTCCCCTGTTCAAGTTTCACTGAGCGTCAAACAGAACCGCAGGAGTGTGTTAATCAACCTGAACCTCACCATGCTTCTTCTAGCCACTGTCATAGAAGGGCTATTTCAAGCCGCCTTCGCTCTCTGGAGTGGAGAATCACGGTTGCAACAGATACCGGGCAGGTGCGGGCGCAGGATGATCCTTGTAAGCAGTCCCAGCATGAAAGAGGCCCTCATTATTCATGAATTGAGCGTCTCCAGGCTCGTGCTTCATATGCAGCCAGAGACGCTGACATATACATTCCAAGAACTGGGTAGCTTCGATCTGCTCTGGCAGAAGGGAGGATGCATGATACCCCAGTCCGGTCAAGGAGTATATAATGCTATACAAAGTACGGTCGAAATTAAGCTCTCCCTTGCCTTCAGAACTATGGTATTAGATTTTATGCGTTCAGTCCCCTAGCTAGCAACCAGGTGATAACCCGCTACCCTCGTGATACCGAAGACTCAAAAATCGAAACCATATCGCAGTTCGATCCAAACACTGCTCAAGGCTAGAACTACCGCAGGCTCTCTTAGAACAACACCATGTATGATCCTTTTGACATCATCAATTTGCCGAGGAGATTATCAGTTTCAGAAGCCAAATGTGTACTGCGATGGAAAGTCCATGATTTTAAATTGTATCCCAGTTTTTGAGATGCTATAATATTTGGTGCAAGCAGTTCAAAGCACCTGGAAGAAAATTGGGCGGATATAGAAAGGGGCCTTGGTACATCAAGGGCAGTCTAGAGGCAATCAATTAATGCAATTGATGTTCCTATCTTTCCCCCGTTCTTTCTGCAATTTCTTCGTCGGGGACATTCCGGAGTTCCAGCTTTCTGCCTCTCTTCTCCTTAATAAACAAAGCGCTGATAATAGCGCAAACAGCCAAACCAGCGGAAACCAAAAAGACAGCTCTACATGCTTCGCCATATGCCGCCTCTACGATGATGCGCATCTCCTCCGGGAGCTGCTCTAGATATTCTAAAGACTCCTGCACACGCCTGACGACTTCATCCGTGTCAAGTCCCATTGCCGGTGCTCCCTCGAGCCGCTGAATCAAACTCGCCGCTAGCACTTGTCGGAACACAAGAGAAAGTACGGCTAACCCAACGGTTGCACCGAGCTGGCGGTAAAGATACACGCAAGCTGTCACAACTGCCTGGTCCTCCGGGCTTGCAACAACAACCACCACTACCAACGTGGCCGTCATACCTCCACCATTTCCCAGACCACCGATGAAGAGGCTGGCGCTCAACGTGGTGATGGCGCTAACAACGGATGTCTGCTTCCAGAGCAATCCGGCCCCAAGAGCCGTTCCTACGCAGGCCACGGCGACGAGGGGGTAAGATCCAAGTGCCAGGCGCGAAAATCCAGTGGCACCCCCTCTCTTAAGAATCGTGCCGCCCACAAAGCCGCCAATGATGGCGGAAGAAATTCCCGGAAGGAGCAACGTCCCGGCTGCGGAAGCTGAGAAATGGCCGGTTGCCTGGTACAGAAGGGGCACGTAAAATATGACTCCGTACCAAGCTACATTACCAAAAGCGAGAGCAAGATATGCACCCAGAAAATCTCTGCCGAAGAGAAGGCGGAGCGGAGTCAAAGGGTCGAGCGCTATCTTCTTCTCTACCCACAGAAACGCGAGGAAGGAAGCGGCGCTACCAATCAGCCAAAGATATGTTGTTAGTTTCTCTGGTTTCGTAGACAAGATGTCCATGAAAACAAGTAAGAGAGCTAATAAGCTAATAAGGCTAGCCGCGCCTAAGAAGTCGACTCTTGCTAGCTTTGACTTTTGGCTCTTGGCATGGTCGCGAGGCGGCAACTGCAGAAGTACTGTTACGAGAATAATTGCGATTGCACATAAAGGCGCCTGGGCAATAAATGCCCTATTGAGATTCAAATCTGTCAGTTGGTGCTCTCAAATAGCCTCTTCTCTACGCAATAGCGTCCAAGATCGACTTACCACCTCCAGCCAATGACGTCTGTCAAGATTCCTCCTGGGTCGACTAGGTCAGGATCATATTTTTCAATCGAAGACGAGGAAGAAAAGTACAAACCTAGTGGTGCCCCAAGCCCCGCTCCGCATGCAAAGACCATATTGACGTAGCTTTGCCAGATCCCTCGCTCTTCCAAGGTTACAATGTCGCTGAGCAAAATCGAGACAACGGTGATGATTCCTCCCGCACCTATCCCAGTAAGAGCCTTTTTGGGCAGAGTCTTTAGTTAGTCCGAGATTCTTCATAGGAAACTCAGAGCGACTTACCCTGGCAACTATAAGCTGGTTCATATCTTGTGCCAGCCCGCAAAGCAAAACGCCAAGCCCAAAGATAGAATAAGCAAACAAAAGACAAGCTTTACGGCCGAAAATATCGCCAAGTTTACCGTACAGCGGCTGAAAAGCGGTAGTGGTGCAAAGATAGCTGCAAAGCCATCCGCGATGTTAGGAGATGAGCATATTGAGGACCTTTCTGAAACTTACGCGGTTGCTAGCCATGATATTTTGCCCAGTTCATCCAGGTCGCTCCCGATGCGTCCATAACTGGAAACGATGATCGTCTGATCCCCAGCGGCGAGGAAAATCTTCCATGTGTTGTCAACAAATATAACATTAAACTTAAAAGATTATTACTAACACCGATGGCGAGTGCGGGAAATATAAATTTCAATCTAGCCCTGACGCTTGACAGACCCTCTTTGTGTTCACCTACTGACGATGGTCCATCACGGGCATCATCGTCCCTGTCAACTTGAGTCGTCGTGCTTGTCGACCCAGACATCTTCCCAGCCCTTTCCACTATACAATTTACCGCGTTCGTAGCCTCCGTTAAAAGGGGTTGCGCCTCGGATTCGAAATGTTTGGCCATGATAGCCTCGGGGGAAAGCCAATAATCTTAGTGTTCAGCAGTGCCAAAGACAACCTCAAGGACATTTACGAGGATATACCTTTGAAGTCTATATGGTTAGAGCTTATCTGATAGATATCCAATCGGAAAAGGACGTCGTCGGGGATTAGGGAGTTAAGTTGACCACCTCACCTAATTTTTTTGACCAAGCCCGAGTATGTCACCGTAAGCACGGCGCACTTGTTGGTACCTAGGAACCTAGCTTCGGTTGTCGACTGCCGAGTCTAACGCGCTCGCTTCATCTATGGAGTACTTCTTTTGATCTGTTGCTTATGAATAAACTCGCGATTTTTGGATTAGCTGGCGGGTCTCACTTCTTTTTCACGTAGTAAGCATAATTTAATGTTACAATATCCGAGGCGCTCATACAAGCCTGAAAAAAGCGTCAAGAACATGAGAAATTAAATCGGGTTGTAGAACGCTCATGGAATAAGCAGGAGGATAAATCTTATTGCCCACCCGAACTTTCCCCCTTCATGCTATGTACTTTCTGACGTCAGAGTTCAGACCAAAGTGATTCATGTAAAATATTTTTTGGTACTTCATTGATGGCTGCAAGGAAGTTTTGAGTGTTTTCACGACGGTCCTTGTGCATATCAAGCAGTACCAAACAAATCCTGATCTGCGGAAGTATATTACTGATCTCCTCCCGTATTCTTACACCGCACCAGTGCTTCTCTTTTCTTCTGACCCTTTCATAGTGATCTGGATTGTCATTTGATGTAGCTGCATGCTCTGCAGACCGAGCCGATCGGACACTTCTATTTTCGTGAATTGTCCGAATATGTAGCCGATCCGAGAGAAGACTAGGCCGAACTACATTCTCTGAAAGAGTACTTCAAACTTTTCTTTTGTTACATTTCTTCATGCTCTATCCGCTTGCAATAAAAGCTCACCAGACGTTTCTGTCAGTATTGAGCCTCTCAGTTAACTTTAGTTGCATCTCCAAATTATTGTTGCCCGAAAAACGCCATGGCATTGACCAATTCCGCCCTACCAGAAGAGGCGCGTGGCCCAAACTCCACTGCGCCTTCTTCGTCCTCCCTTTCTACAGGTCCTATTAGAGACAAGCCAGAGGATTCTGGGGATGTCGAGGGCGAGGAGGCTGCCCTCAGCCCGGATGATGAACCGAGCCACAGCAAATTGCAACTAACCCTCATTATGTTCGCATTATGCCTCGCAGTATTCCTCGCCGCCATAGACGCTACCGTCATTACTGTGGCACTACCAACCATCACCAGGGACCTTCACGCCTCTAATTCGGGCTACGCCTGGATTGGGTCCGCCTACTTACTCGCTCTGGCAGCATCGGCCCCGTTTTGGGGTAAAGTTAGCGATATATTTGGCCGAAAGCCTATTATTATCATTGCCAATATCGTCTTCATGGTTGGAAGTCTCGTTTCAGCACTTTCCCATAACCTGACTATGATTCTCGCTGGACGAGCGGTGCAGGGTATTGGTGGTGGTGGTCTTATCACGCTAGTTGAGATATCTGTGGGAGATATGTTTAGTCAAAGGTTGGTCATACTCCAGTTGCATCATTGGTCTCAACTATGGCTCCATTGCTGATGCGTTACTTCCAGGGAGCGAGGGCTCTTTTATGGTATATATGGTGCAGTTTGGGCAGTCGCAACGGCCGTCGGGCCCCTTATCGGTAAGTTAAATTAGCTGTAATTTATGAAATACAGAAAGGGCTCCTTACTAACTCGGGCAGGGGGTGCTTTTACCGAAGATGTGACATGGAGGTGGTGTTTCTGGTGTAAGTATTTACCTCTTCGGATTTCCCTCTTTCACTGCTAACAATTCGTCATAGTCAACTGTAAGACTCCTGAATTTCGAGGAGACTCTCCGAGCGGGCGCTCTCAAGATGATCTCAGCTAACCCAGATTTGAAATGTAGTACCGCTTGATGGGCTCTCCCTGATTATTACTGTTATTTTCTTCCACATCCATAATCCGAAAACACCACTTATCAAAGGCCTCATGGCAATCGACTGGATTGGGTCAATCCTCGTCGTCGGTGCGACTATCATGTTTCTTTTAGGCTTGGACTATGGTGGTGTTGATTATCCATGGGGCTCTGCACTCGTAATTTGCCTCATCGTCTTTGGCATAGTGACCTACGCTGTCTTCGGAGTCTATGAGCGTTTTGCGCGCTATCCAGTTATCCCACGACGCATCTTAAACAGCCTGTCTCTTGCCTCTACATTTGGCGCCGTCTTCTGCCACGGTGCTTGCATGATCGCCCCCGTCTTTTTCCTTCCACTATACTTCCAGAACGTTCTCGGAGCTAGCCCCATACTTTCTGGCGTGTGGATGCTGCCATTGGCTGTTTCATTTACAGTATCTGGCATTGGCATGGGAATTTTCATCCAGAAGACCGGACAGTATCTCTGGATCATCCGAATAAGCATCGCGATTCTTACTCTGGCCCTTGGTCTCATGATCACTTTCGGCCCAACCCGTAACTGGGCCCGCATTGTCATCTTTCAAATTATTCTCGCGGCAGGAATTGGAGCCAATATGCAGACTCTTGTAATTTGCGTGCAGGCTCTTGTCGCCCCTGAAGACATCGGCGTTGCTACGGGCACGCTCAATTTCATCCGCAACCTCGCTACCGCTGTCAGTGTCGTCGTGGGCCAGGTCATCATCCAGGGCATCCTTGCTCAGCACAAGGACGACCTCCTTCATGTTGGAATCCCAAGCGATACGGTAACACTACTTGTTAATGGGGGTGCGATTGGAGGAAGTGGCCTTACTGACTCGTTTACGCCGGTCCAGCTCGCCAGATACAAATTTGCTGTTGCCGATTCTTTTTCCAAGATGTGGATCTTCTACACCGCCCTTTGTGCATTGGGCATCGTCATAACTTTTGGTATTCGCAAGAAGGAGCTTATGACATCGCACGAGACGACTGTGACTGGACTTGAAGCGGAGGAGGCAAAGCGACAGAAGAATCTGGCCCCTAAAGTCGGCTCCCAAGAAACAGCGCTGAATGGCGAGAAGGTTGAACAAGCATGATATGAAAGGAAGTGTTGATCTTGGTTTAGAGTAAATCCAAAGGGCGGAAGAACTTAAATTGGTGGACTTAAATTCAGAGCATAGAGAACTTTTTTTCCGGAGATGTTAATTGTCATTTTCTTTGTGTTCCCACCATCTGAAGAAAGATGCGAGCATATTGATTTGGACATATATATTTCGATTTCATATGGGTGCATATACCGTGGGCCATAGCGACCAAACGGCCAATTGAAAATTTAAATATTTTGAATTTAAAATTTAAAATTTAAGAATTAAGAATTTAAACTTTAAATTTAGAAATTTAGAAATTTTTAT
>Ga0182030_10006938_pt1 | contig 23722 bp, 20 predicted proteins | sample 812S3MmetaG_FD_121299 | JGI IMG/M metagenome (GOLD analysis project Ga0182030, IMG submission 121299) | Permafrost microbial communities from Stordalen Mire, Sweden - 812S3M metaG (Illumina Assembly) | ecosystem: Environmental > Terrestrial > Soil > Wetlands > Permafrost | place: Sweden...
AGCTGCAGCAGGAGCAACAGCAATTGATTACGCAGGGAAATCAGGTCGCCAAGGACAAGTTGGCTTTGGGGCGTGTGATCGGTCTGCCGTCGGGTCAGCAATTCACCATTGCGGACACCGCACCGTACTCGTCTCTGACTGCGATGACCCTCGATCAGGCTCTGCGCACGGCCTACGAACAGCGCGCGGATTTCGAAAGTGCCAAAGCCTCCGTGCGGGCGGCAGAGAATTCCGTGAGTGCTGCTCGCGGCGAGCGCTATCCAACTCTCGGCATAGCTGCGGATTACGGCGCCGTCGGAACCACGCTCAACGATTCTCACGGAACGTTCACCTTTCAGGTGGCTGCCAAATTCAATATCTTCGACGGCGGGCGCATCAGCGGCGACATCGTTCAGGCCCGGGCGTCACTGAAGCAGCGGCAGGACGAACTTGCCGACCTTGGCGGCCAGATCGATTATCAGGTGCGGGCCGCGCTGCTCGACATCGAGTCTGCTGCCGATCAGGTAGCCGTCGCGAAGAGCAACCTCGACCTCGCAAACCAGACCCTGACTCAGGCGCGGGACCGGTTCGCGTCCGGAGTCACCGACACCATCGAGGTCGTGCAGGCTCAGGGATCGGTGGCCGTCGCCAATGACAACCTGATCTCCGCCCTGTACGCGCACAACCTCTCGAAGGTGGAGCTCGCGCGTGCTCTCGGGGCCAGCGAAGAACGAATTCAGAAATTCATGGAGGTGAAGTAGCCATGGTTGATACCAAGGCAGCTGACGTCGCAACAATCGAAGAAAAGGCCGAAAGCACCCGGCCAGGCGATTCTCCCCGCCCTGAAGCTCCGCGCAACCGGAGCAAAACGCTCATTCGTGCAATTGTTCTCGTGCTCGGGCTGGCCGCGGTGGCCGTCGGCTCGTATTATGCATGGAAGTATTTCAGCGCGTACGAATCCACCGATGACGCTGAAGTCGACGGGCACATCAACGCGATAAGCGCGCGAATCAGCGGTTACGTTCTCGATGTGCTGACTGACGATGAACGCTACGTGAAAGCCGGGGACGTGCTGGCCCGCATCGACCCTAAGGACTACGCCGTCGCATTGGCTCAAGCCGAGGCAGACCTCGCTGCAGCCGAGGCGAGTTCCCAGGGTTCTCGCACCGATATACCTGTTACCTCGACCACCACCGACAGCGTGCTTACTTCCGCGCAATCCGGCAAGGCGGACACAGTCGCCGCGCTGGCCGGTGCGCAGCGCCAGTTAAGCGCCGCCCGGTCGCGTCTGATTACGGCCCAGGCCAACGTACGCGAAGCCGAGGCTACGTACAAGAAGAATGCGGACGACGTCGTCCGGTACAAGCTGCTGGTGGATAAGGATGAAATTGCCAGCCAGATCTACGATACGGCGGTGAACGTAGCTAACTCCGCCAATGCGGTAGTCGACGCGCGCCGGGCCACGGTCGCCGAGGCCGAGGATAATATCCGCGTCGCGCAGAGCGCCGTGGATCAGGCCAATGCTCGCATCGCCCAGGCGGATGCTTCCATCCGGTCCGCGCTGACTGCGCCGCAACAGGTAGCCATCAGCCAGGCGCGCGCCAGAGCATCCGAAGCTCAGGTGCTTCAAAAACGTGCTGTCGTCGATCAGGCCCGGCTCAACCTCAGCTACTGCACGATTGTCGCGCCGGTAAGCGGCATCGTTGAAAAGAAGAGCGTCGAGGTGGGGAGCAATGTTTCACCGGGCCAGGAATTGATGGCGGTCGTGCCTCTGGACGACATCTGGGTCACCGCGGATTTCAAGGAAGCCCAGTTACGCCATATGAAACCGGGCCAGCGAGTCACATTCAGTGTGGACGCTTATGGCCGTGAGTATAAAGGCAGAGTCACCGGTATCGGTGGCGCCAGCGGTTCGCTCCTTAGCCTGCTGCCACCGGAAAATGCCACGGGAAATTTCGTGAAAGTAGTGCAGCGACTCCCTGTCCGGATCGATATCGATCCCAACCAGAACGATGACCATCGGCTGCGGCCCGGCATGTCAGTGGAGCCGAAAGTGTATGTCCAGTAGCGCCGGCGTGCTTTCAGCCTCAGAGCTCCCGTGGCAGCCGAAATTCAATCCGTGGCTCATCGGCGTGGTGGTTGCGATGGCTGCGTTCATGGAGGTGCTAGACACCAGCATCGCCAATGTCGCTCTGCCATACATGGCGGGGGGCCTCGGCTCGAGCAACGATGAGAGCACATGGGTGCTCACGTCGTATCTGGTGTCGAACGCCGTCGTCCTTCCCATCAGCGGCTGGCTGGCCAGTCTCTTCGGGCGAAAACGCTTCTTCATCGTCTGCATTTTCATATTTACCGTCGCTTCGGTCCTCTGCGGAAGTGCCGCCAGCCTCAACATGCTGCTCCTCTTTCGCGTCATCCAGGGTGCTGGTGGCGGCGGACTCCAGCCCATGGCACAGGCCATCCTTGCCGATACGTTCCCGCCGGCGAAGCGCGGCCTTGCGTTTGCTCTGTACGGAATCACGGCGATCATGGCCCCTACCATCGGACCGACGTTGGGCGGATGGATCACCGACAACTATTCGTGGCGCTGGATCTTCTTCATCAACCTGCCGGTAGGAATACTGGCGATGTTCCTCGTCATGCGTCTGGTAGAAGATCCGCCGTTCCTGCGGCGAACGAAGAGGGCCGGCGTCAGCGTCGATTTCATTGGTATCTCCCTCCTTGCTCTGGGCGTGGGCGCGCTGCAAGTGGTGCTCGATAAGGGCCAGGAGGATGACTGGTTCGGCTCCGCGTTCATCACGCGCCTGGTAATCGTCTCGGTTGTCTGTCTGATTGGTCTCGTCATCTGGGAGTGGCGCCATAAGACACCCATCATCGACGTGCATCTCTTCAAAAACTTCAACTTCGCGACCGCCAACCTCATGATGTTTATTTTCGGGGTCTTGCTCTTTGGCGCACTGGTGACGATGCCGCAGTTCCTCCAGACCGTCCTCGGATACACGGCGGAAAATGCCGGGCTGGTTCTGTCGGGCGGCGGCGCGGTCGTACTGGCGCTGATGCCCATCGTGGGCGTGCTGGCCGGAAAATATCCGGCCAAATACATCATCGCCGCGGGGTGGCTGGCACTGGCAATCGGGATGTATGTCTCCACAGTCCAGTTGGATACGTTGATCAGTTTCCAGTCGGCTACCGTGCTCCGTCTGATTCAGTCTGTGGGCCTCGGCCTTCTGTTCGTCCCCGTTACAATGGCGGGCTACATCGGGATGCCCGCCGAAAAAGCCAACAGCGTGGCCGGCATCATCAACTTCATGCGCAATATCGGCAGCAGCGTGGGAACATCGATGGTCACGACGCTCTTGGCGCGGCGCGCGCAGGTTCACCAGGTGGTGCTTTCGCAGCACACCACTCGGTTCGATCGGTCTGTTCAGAACCATGTCAAAGCTTTGAGCTTGCGGCTGGTGCACTCCGGCTCGAGCGTTGCCGACGCGCCCAGACGCGCCTACGGTCTGCTTTACCGGGCTATGGGAGGGCAGGTAGAGACACTCGCTTACATCGACATTTTCTGGGTCCTGACCATCGCGGCGAGCATCATGTTTCTGCTCGCCTTCATCGTTCGCAGGAACGATCCCAAGGCTGGCGGCGTAGCTGTGGGCTAGTGTTGTGTCTCTGAAATCTCTTGCCCGATGTGGGGCGGGATGGCATCCTGCAGCGGGGTTGTTAACCCCGCTGGCCGCTTGCAACGCTCACCGGCCTGCATCCGGAGATGGTGAAGGAACTTCGGCATTGCCGCTTACAAGACAAAAAGGTTGAAAGGACAGAGGCATGGATAATCACAGGGAAAGCACAACGCAAATACGTCTTACGCGGAGGTCCCCGTCGTATTGGCGCGTGACGTTCGACCACCCGCCGCTCAATATCTTCGGCCCCGAAACGATTCCGCAATTGAACAAAATCGTCACGGCGCTCGAAAGCGACGCGTCCGTGAAGGTGGTCGTGTTCGACAGCGCCGTCGAGGGTTTCTTCCTCACTCATTACGACTTCTTGGCGAGACTCGAAGATTCAACCAGTCTCCCTCCCGGTCCCACGGGGTTGCAGCAACTGCCCGACATGCTGGTACGCCTGAGTCGCGCGCCTGTCGTATCCATTGCCATGATTCGGGGACGCGCCACGGGTGTCGGAAGTGAACTCGCGCTGGCGAGTGACATGCGTTTCGCGAGCCGTGAGAAAGCTGTCCTGTCGCAGTGGGAGGTGGGCGCCGGTCTGGTCCCGGGCGGTGGCCCCATGGCCCGGCTGCCGCGTCTGATGGGAAGAGGGCGCGCTCTCGAAGTGCTCCTTGGCGCCGACGATATAACCGGCGATCTGGCCCAACTCTACGGCTATGTCAATCGGTCGCTGCCGGACGCCGAACTCGATGGATTTGTGGAAGCCCTTGCGACGCGCATAGCCTCCTTCGACAAACAGGCGATCGCGGAAACCAAGCGACTTGTGAACGTCGCCAGTTTGCCGCCTGACGTGGAGATTGCACCCGAATGGGACGCGTTTCTTGCTTCGGTGAAGCGGCCGGCCGCGCAGGAGAGGATCAGGAAATTAATGAACCAGGGCTTTCACCAACCCGGCGACGCGGAAAACCGCTTAGGACATTATGTCGGCCAGTTGGGACGCTGAGCGTCCTCGTTCTTGTGTCTGATCTCAACGGGCGTCTTTTCCGTCCGCTCGCCGGTCCCGTCGAACCGCCGACTCGGACTGCGGATGTCTGATTTTGAGCGGCGCGGGTTTTCAGTAATATAGCGACGGCCATTCCCTTGCCTTTGTCTTAGTGCCGCCGGTTCTGGCGGAACGATAAGGAGTCGCCGAGGACAATGCAGACAAAACGCAGGCCGATGATCCTGGCCGGTACCGGGAAAGGAGTTGAGCGCGGCCATAGCATAGTCGCCTACGAGTCGGCGCCTGTCGCGTCCACCTCCGCTGCGATGGATCGGTTGTCTGTGATACGAAGTGACGTCGGCAATCCAGTCGACCCGCGTGTCGCCATCCGGATTTTGAGTGTCGACGCTCACTGTATCTTTCAGCAGGGCGTCGCCAGTGTTATCGACGAGCAACCAGACATGCGTCTGATCGCGCGGGCATCCAGCGGTCCGGAGTCGATTCGCCTCTACCGCGAGCATCTGCCGGACATTATGCTCATGGATCTCCAACTCCCGGGGTTGAGCGGCATTGACTCATTGATTGCGATTCGCGAAGAGTTCCCCGCCGCCCGCGTCATCATTCTTACCACGTCCGAGGGCGATAACGCAGCCCAGCGCGCGCTGCGGGCAGGGGCGCGCGGCTACCTCCTCAAGACCGTCGCGCCGAAGGATCTGCTCGCGGCCATCCGGCAAGTGCACAAAGGGGGCAAGCGAATACAACCCGAGGTTCTCGAGCGAATCGCCGAGCATATGGGCGAAGAGGACCTTTCGAAAAGAGAGATCGAGGTTCTTCGCCTGGTGGCCACCGGCCGCCGGAACCGCGAGATTGGCGAAGAACTCTTTATTTCAGGGGAGACTGTGAAGGTTCACCTGAGGCACATCATGGAGAAACTGGCAGCGCGCGACCGCACGCACGCCGTGGCGCTGGCGGAGCGGCGCGGGATTATCCGTCTCGATGCGGAGTCGGCTTGCGAGGCGGCGGCGTCGGGAGGAGCGGCGCAATCGGAAAGGCGAAGCGGGTCGTCAAGGTTGCAGGCTTGCCGCCTGTCAGCGATCGCGTCTGAACCGCGTGCTCGTCTGGCCGCCAGGGTGATCTGCTGCTAACCAGTAGGTGAATCTCCCCACAGCTGAGCCCAGGGCGATGGCAAGAGCAATGAGGGAAATTCTTGTACTTTCCATCGGCGGCGCCCGGACCCAACTCGTCCTCACTAAGGACGCCGCGCGCTCCGAATCGGACGTTGTCCTGGTCTCTCGTCAATTGGCACACACCCTGAGCGATATGGCGCAAGCTCGCCTCGAAATAAACCATTTGACGCTATTCAACTCTCCGCATCGCAATCCGAATACCACTACTTAAAGCAACCTGCGCAGTCTTTCTCTTTTGGTGAAGCAATTGCTGAACGGCAGCACTACGCCTCGGAGATAAGGCAGATGCAGGGGGCCGTCGATACCTCAGACGGCCTCCGCGATCCCGCATATCTGGCTTATGGGTTGATGACGCTGGGCGCGGGCGCCCGGTCACACCACAGTAGCTGTCTGAAAGATGTCCTGGCTGGAAAGGTTCTTAGGTTTAACGAGAGGATTAAGGATGAAAGTGATCTCGAAGCGTTTGGTTAAGAGAAGCGGAACGGCCCTTGCGATCAGTATCGTTCTGACCGGGGCGAGCGCGCAGGAAAAGTCTGCAACCACTTCTGCGCTGCCGATGTCCGATAAGTACTTCAAAAATGTCACCGCGCTGAAGGGCATCCCGGTTGACGAATTCATGGGGGCCATGGGCCTCTATTCAGCGGCCCTGAGCATGTGCTGCGGAGACTGTCATGTCGGCGCCGGGACAGATAATCCTGACTGGGCATCCGACGCCAATCCGCGCAAGGTAAAAGCGCGTCAGATGGAACTCGTCGTGCGCGCGATTAATAAGGAGCACTTTGGCGGCGCGCAATCCATCACCTGCTGGACCTGTCATCGCGGCGGCGGCAGCCCTTCCGTCACCGCGACCATGGATCAGATCTACGGTGAGCCGCTGGCCTTTTCATCCGAGGTTCTCCGCCAGGCGGGGCCGACCGCGGGCGTTCCCCCGGTCGATCAGATCTTCGACAAATATATTCAGGCTCTCGGCGGCGCGGAGAAAGTCGCCGCGCTGAACAGCTACACCGCAAAAGGCGAGGCCAAAGCTTACGGACCCGTCGACCGCACGGACGCGGCGGAAATCTTCGCGAAAGCACCCGGGCAGCTTACCGTGATCGTGCACCAGCGGGGCGGAGACATGGCCCGTATGACAGACGGAAAGCAAGCCTGGGTCAAGTTGCCTCTAACAGTGGTCAAACAGTATCCGCTTACCGGAAGCCTGCTCGAAGGCGGCAAAGTGGACGGGGCGATGGCATTCCCAGGCCAGATCCGCAAGTACTTCAGCAACTGGCGTACCGGTTTCCCCACTACCATCGATGACAAGTCAGTCTGGGCCGTCCAGGCCAGCGGCAGCAACGGCCTTCTGGCCACGCTTTACTTCGACAAACAAACCGGCCTGCTGACCCGCTTTGTTCGTCACGTCAACACAGCCGACGGCCGGCTTCCAACCCAGATCGACTACTCCGATTACCGCCCCGTCGCGGGAGTTCTTATGCCGTTCAAACTCTCTTATGAGTGGATCAGCGGCCGCGAAGAATACACCATCACCTCTTATCAGCCGAACGTGGCGATTGAAGCGAGCAGGTTCTCAGAGACCTCGCTGGCCGGCAGGTAAGAAGACACACTGGAACTTTACCCGCGGGTTGGGGCGCAGCCGGACCGTCGACGGGTCGTGCGCCTATTGTCTGGATGGCGCCGCCGGGGGCGGCTGGTTGAACCTGGCGGCGTCAATGGCCACATTCGTCTCCGCCGAAGTCAGCATTACGTCTGACCGCCCGTCCGTCCATGTCGTAATGATGTGAAACGGCAGTTTTACCCCGGCGCGGGGGACATCCCGGTAATCGCTGTAGTCCACCTGTATCGGTACCCGCCCGATGATCGTATCGGCGTAGCGCACCTGGCGTACCAGCAGGCCGGACTGCTTATCGAAGTACAGCTTTATGGAAGAGCGTCCGCCCCTGGCTGTCCCCTGCACCACAACCACGTCATTGTCGTCAATGCTGCTCGACCCTGCCACCGGTTTCGTGATAGCCTGCCTGACTCCGTCCGGAAACGAGAGCAGTGCGTCCAGCCGGACGGCGTCCAGGTCTCCATTGGTAAACCGGATCACAGGAAATGGCTTATCCGCGGGCGGCGCCGCCATCCATCCGTTGCTGCCGTCAAAGGTCGTGGTCCGGTCTCCGCCGTCCGTATGCACGATCATGGTGCGCTGATCAGGAGCTTTGAGATAGATGTCCACAGACGCCTTCGGTTCTGCATATCCCTGGTAAGTGCCTTTGAACACGATGCTGGTGATGGCGGCTGCCTTCTGCGCTCCTCCTGCCGCCTGCAGATATTTGGCAAAGATCTGATCGGCGGAAGGCGCCCCCGGCGCTTGCCGCGTAATCTCCACTTCATCGGGATCGGGCGTGGGCGGCTCGCCGTACTGCTCCCGCAGGCTCGGCGTGATTTTGGGCGCACCCTGGAGATTGCGATGGCAGGTGTAACACGTCACCACGCGCGCTCCGCCGAAATTGGTCTTGTTGATGGACTCGACCATCAGAATCATTCGCCGGGTAGTCGCCTTGCGGGGAGTCTCTTCGGCGTAGACACTCCAGTCGCCTTCTGTTTTCGGTTCTACATGGCAATCCGTGCAGTTATAGTTCGTGGACGCGGCGATGAACCCCATCGTGTCCATGAATTCATCCACCGGAATTCCCTTGAGCACGGTAACGTTCTTGAAAGCCTGTTCCGACAGAAGCTGCTTTGCCGGTGCAGTCTGTCCGGCCGCCGATGTGATATACAGCGCCCACACCGCACCTGCGGCCATAGTCCCGAGCTTCCGTTTACTGCTTGGCGTCCCCACCGTCCCCACCTATTCCCCCCAGGGGACGTCCTTCCCAGAAGCGGCGCTCAATCGAATAGACACAATATTCTTCCCGCATGTCCCCATAGGCCGTTCCGTCCGGCTTCTTACCCCAGAGACCCTTCTGGACTTGCTGCGAGCTGTTTATCAGCTTCAACTTCAGGGGTTTGCCACCCCAGGCTCCTATGTAGGCCTTCGGATCAGTAAGCGTCAGGCTGAATTCCAGAGTGTCATGGTCCAGGCGTCTGTAACGCTCCTCCAGATGCATCTGGTCGCTGTGGATCGAGCCGTAGGGATCCACCCAGGTCCGGTCATCGTAACCACCGGACTCAACCACCAGAGTGTCTCCATCCCAGTGTGCCGTCGCATATCCGTACCAACGCGGCTTCGCTTCAGGCCCCGGGAGTTTGCGCCCGTCCGTCCAGAGATCGCGCCAGACGTGATCCCGTTCGAAGAATTCGACGAATTCGTTGGGTAGCTTGACGAACCGATAATTACTATAGTCCAGGTTGCGCGGATACCCCGAAGGGTCGCACTGAAACAGCGGATCATTCCAGTCTTTCTGGTCCTGGTAGAAGCCAAAGGCCAGTGGCGTATTTCTGGCGGACGCTCTTGTCTTACTCCACTTGTCCTTCCCCCAGTCCGTCATGGGAGGACGATTGTTGCCTAACGCAACATCGAATCCTCCGGGGTTCTTCCAGATGCCCGAGATGTCATGCGGATCAAAGGGTTGAGCGCTGGCTGCCGAAGCTTTCTGCGCCTGCGCCTGCGGACTGCTTTGCGCAAAAAGGAACTGCGTCACAGCCAGGATAAGCGCAAGAGCAACGAGCGCGCCCGCAAAACGAACCTTCACGGGGAACACGCTACTTCTCCTGCTCAGACTCGGGCCGCTCGCGGGTGTCTTTCGGCATCTGAACTTCAACTGCCGTATAGCCCGGCTTTACCGGCAGCGTGTTCATGTCGACGGCCTCTTTTCCCATCCCGCACCTGCCCGTACCACCGAGCCGATGGCCGTCGGCCACAAACACGAATTGAGGACAGCTTCCGAAAGTCCTGTTGCCCTTGGCGGGCACAAAGCTCACGAGCAGTTCATCCCCGGGCTTGAACGACTTCTTTGTCCAGCCATTCGCCAGCGCATTTCCCGGACTCACTGTTTCGACGCCCCAGATCTCCTCTTCGCCCTTATCGTTCTTGAGCTTGAAATAAATCTGCACATGGGGATTGGCCCATATATATTCCGTCACCACGGCCTTGGTTGTGATCCGATGAGTAAAGTCATACACTCCCGCCGTTCCATGATGCGCGAACATCGGGGTACTCAGAAAGCCCAGTGTCATTACAAAAAAAGGAACTGCAAGCTTACGCGTCATGTGACGTCTCCTTAAATCCGACATGCTACGGGTGCATCTGTTGCCAGGCCTTGCCGTGCAGCTTCACCTCAGAATATGCACAGATGCCCTCGGGAAGATCGTCGTACTCCGAGCGGACCGGTTTTTCCACCAGTTGAAAGATCTTCTTATCGCCTTTCCATGTCCCGACATAGGTCTTGGGATCAGTGATATTCAGAATCATCTCCAGGTGGTCGTGGTCCACGCGACGATAGCGCTCTTCCACAGTCATCTCGTCGCTGTGCGGGGATCCATATTGGTCGAGCCACGTAGCCTCATCAAAGTTATTCGAGTTGACGACAAACGTGTCTCCCTCCCAGTGGCCAACGGCGTATCCGAACCAGCGTGAGTCCGCCTCGTCGCCCGGAAGCTTTCGTCCGTCCGTCCATATGTCTCGCCAGGTGCGGCCGTCCTCAAAGAACTGGATCACTTCGTCGGCAGCCTGCGCAAACCTCATGCCGGGCTGTCTGGGATGCCACATGATCCGCGGGAAGCCCGTCGGGTCACACAGCAGAACAGGGTCATTCCAGTCTTTTTCGTTCGGGTAAACTCCGTTTCCCAGGGCCTTGCCGTCGTATCCCGTCTTTGCCTTGTGAAACTTTTCCAGACCCCACGCCGTCATCGGCGGCCGGTTGTTGCTCGTTTCATTCAGGGCCCCGGGCGGTCGCCCGATGTTGGTGAGGTCCCAGAATCCGGACAGATCGTGCGGATCGAAAGCCTTGTTCGCGCCTGTCGAAGACCGGGCTGTTTGGGCTGCCGGCTTTCCATTCTGAGCGGAAGCGGCTGACGATTGAGCGGAGGCCATCGATGATGACGCCAACGCTGCGGTGATGGCAATCATCGTACCCACCCGGCGATCCCGCATTTTAAAACCCCTTTTCGTACGCTCACTTACCGGACAGGAAAGCTTCCGGCTCACAACAGACCCTGCCCGGGGGCACTATATTGGAAAGCCGTCCGGATTGTCAAGCGTCTAACGAACGGTGACGACACCCGACATATCTTTGCCGTGCGCCGCGCCATGAAATTCACAGTAGTAGGGGTATGCACCCTTTTTGTCGAACGTATGTTTGAACGTTCCGCCTGCCGTCAGGATTTCGGATTTGAAGGAGCCATCGTCGGCCACCACGCTGTGCCGGCCGCTCTCGTCCATCCATTCGACTTCCGTCCCGACCGCGACCGTGACTTTCTTCGGATCGAAAGCAAAGCCTTTGATAACGATGCGCGTGGGGGCCGCCTGCGCGTGAACGACCGCGGTGTCGCCATTGAGCCTCTTATAAACGTACCCACCGAGGCCCGCTGTCACAAGCCACATCGCCAGGCAGGATCGCGTCCACAGTTTGTAGTTCGTTATGCGTAACCGGCCCGGGCCGGCAGATAAAAGAATGTCGTTTACGGCTGATTTCATAAGACCTCCTCCATTGGCATGTGCCAGGCAATCATGAGCCCTGTCGATGTTCCTGACAGAACCTCACAATGAAGCGATAGTACCATCACTTCTCGAAGCATGGATCGAGGAACTCGCGGGCGAATCGAACCGCGGTTCTAATGTTTGGCGGCCGTCGTATTGGCAGCCGTCGTATTCGCAGGCGCCGATTCTAAAAGCGCGCGAATCTGGACCAAAGCAGCCTCACTGGGACCAGCCGGCCCCCGCCCTCTGCCGCCGCCTCTGCCGTTCGCCGAAGCTGCCGCTGCGGCGCGGCCCTTCCCGATGACATCCACCGGCTTCAGCCCGTCCCCGTCCAACACGTTGGGATCGGCGCCCAGATCGAGCAGATGCTTCACCAGATCCAGCTGTCCGCTCCGGGCGGCTTCATGGAGAGCCGTCGTGCCCTCCTTGCTGTTCACCCCGTCATTCTGATTGCCGTAACCGGTATGGAACGAAAAGCTCAGGGTGCCGTTGATCTTCGCATTCACGTTGGCGCCATGCTTCGCCAGCAGATCCATAATCAGCGGATTCACAGTCTGGCCGGCGCCGCGCCCGTTCGGGCCGTTTCCGGCAACCAGCCCGAATGGCGTGTAACCCATGGTATTGATGTTTGGATCCGCGCCCTTGTCGAGCAAAGCCTGGACCACATCGACATCGTTCAGCTGCACGGCGCGAAACAGCGGGGTCGTACGCGTGCTCACCTGGTTATCCGCGAATCGTCCGCGGTTCGGCGCATTGGGGCGATGAAAATTCATCTCCGGATTCACATTGACACCCGCGGCCAGCAGCCGATTGATGACGGTCATGCTCGAAACCGGCGGCGGCGCATTCGGATCGCGCTCTGCCGGGGCGCCCCCGCGGCCCCGGCCGGGACCACCGCGTCCTGCTCCAGGCCCGGCCCCACCACCCCTGCCGCCTCCAAATCCGCCGCCGAATCCTCCGCCCACAGGTCCGCCCGGAGGAACCTTGCGATCCACCGCAATCCAGAGCGGCGTCCGTCCCCACCAGTCCCACACATCGAGATAGGCGCCTTTGTCCATCAGAAACATCGCAATTTCGTTGTGCTCATTATCCAGCGCGAGCATCAGCGGCGTGATGCCCTCCGGCGTCGGGAAATTGACATCGGCCCCGCTTGCGACCAATTGCTCCACGCAGGCGTAGCAGCCGCCGCGGATGCCATACATCAACGCAGTCAACCCGCCCACCGAGCGATACTGCGTGCGCGGTTCGCTGGTCACCTGACTGGGCCAATCCGTATAGAGCGCCCGCGGCCTGACATCCGCGTCTTTCGAAAGCAGCAGTTTCACGATAGCCGAATGGCCGCCGGCAGCGGCATAAATCAGCGGCGTCTGATGGTGGAACTTCTCGATCCGGTTAACGTTCGCGCCCGCCTTCACCAGCGTCTCCGTCATCTGCTGATTACCGTTCTTGATCGCGAGCATCAGCGCGGTCTCATCGTCCGGGTTCGCCGAATCCACCTTCGCCCCGGCGTCGAGCAGCATCTTCACCAGCCGATCGTCGTTCAGCCGCGCGGCTTCGGTAAGTGGCATCGCGCCGAATTCGTTGACCGCATTCGGATTCGCTTTCTTCGCGAGGAGCGCCTGCGCGACATCATAATCCTTGTTGGTGACAGCCCATAACAGCGCAGTGGATCCCTCTCCCTGCGCCTGGTTGACGTCCGCGCCGCTCCGGATCATTTCCAGAGCCTGCTTGCTCGCACCCGCCTGGACGGCCGTCGGCAGGTCCTTCGGGGTCTGCGCCAGAACGGCTTGCGCCAGAATTGCGGCTACAAAAGCCAGACGTTTCACGCAATGCCTCCTCAGAAAGTGATCTCGCCGCACGAACCTCGCTGTTACTGAACCGTGACCGTCAGAGAGCGGTAACGTGAACCTCTCCAACCAGGCGCTACACCACATTGGGACCCAACTTATCGTGGTAGCCCCAGCCACCCTTCGCTGCCGCGTACAGGAACTTCATCGGATCTTTCCACTTGCGCGGCAGACCGTCAAGCGCGCCGCCCTCCAGCATGTCCTTCGGCCCTTCGCCCGCCCGCACCCGGTCGAAGATCCGCTGCCGGACCTCTTCCATCATGTCGCGCTCCGCCTTAAACTCCGCCCTGCTCATCACCGGACCATAAGCAGGGATGAACCGGGTCTGGTCATTGCCGATCGAGAGCACCAGGTCCATCGAATCCACCCGTCCGCCCACCCAGCCGCCCGTGAACCAGTCCAGTTCGGGGTCCCTTACCGGTGACGCCACATCTCCCACCGCGATCACGTTCGCGCTCCTGAAATGGACGAAGGCATCGCCGGAGGTATGCGCCATCAGCAGGTAACCATAGTCGACGGCGTCTTCACCGGCGCCGCCCGTCCTCAGCGTTCCCTTGTCGACGAACGTCTCGGTAGGCCACGCCGCCCTGGGCCGCGCTTTCACGTATTGCTCCACGGCGGGATTCCAGTAATCGTGGGACAGCCACTCCCCGGTCCGCTTCTGGGATATGATTCTGGCCCCCTGCGCGGCAAACGCCGCATTATTTGCCGTCTGATCCAGATGATAGTGCGTATTGAACAGCGTGGTGATCTTCGCGCCGGGCGCGAGGCTCTTCAGCGCCGCCATCACCGCATCGCCCGTGTTCGGCGCCCCGCTGTCCACCACCACAAGACCTTCGCCGCTCACGAAGGCAGTCACGTTCGCGCCGCCCGCATCGATCACCGCCAGCTTCGCGCTTAGCCTGGTGACGCCGGGTTTCGCGCCCTCCTGACCGTGCGCCAGGCGCGGCGCCCACATCGCCAGCGCTCCCCCCGCTAATGCCGAAGCCGCGCCCTTCAGTACTTCCCTTCTCTTCACAGGAACCTCTTAGATTTCAGTAATCACGCCCGTGCTGTCGCCGAAATGATCGCGTTCCAGCCCCACCTTCTGCATCAGCGTCAGGTGCAGGTTGGCGATAGGCGTGTGCTCCGGCAGCACCAGGTGCTGGCCGCCCAGCTTCAATCTGCCGTTGCCGCCGCCCACGATCACGTTCGGAATCGGATAGTTGCTGTGCTGGTTCGAGTTGCTCATGTTCGAGCCATACATGAAGATCGCGTGGTCCAGCAGCGAGCCCTGTCCGTCCGGCGTGTCCCCCATCTTCTTCAGGAAGTCGGCGAACATCTGCATGTGCCACTTCTGGATCTTGATCAGCTTCTCGATGCGTTCGGGAAGATCGCCGTGATGCGAAACCGGATGGAAGCCGTCGGCCACATCGAGAAAAGGATACGTCCGGTTCGTGCCTTCGGCCACCGTGACGTATGTCGCGACCCGCGTGAGGTCGGCCTGGTATGCCAGCGCGAGAAGATCGTACATCAGCTTCACCTGCTCGGCGAAATTCTCCAGCTCGCCGATCGGTGCGTTGGGAATTGTGATCGCCGAAAGATTGGAGTTCGAGGCCATCCCGGCGCGCCGCTCCACTTCGCGCACATCCGTCAGATAGGCATCCAGCACCGCGCGGTCTTCGCCGCCCAGTTCGCTCTCCAGTTTCTTCGTGCGATCCCGGATCACGTCCAGCATGCTCTTGTTCTGGCGCGCCATGGCCTTGCGTTCCTGGGGAGTTTCCCCTTCGCCGAAGAGCTGCAGAAACACCTTGCGCGGGTTGTACTCCATCGGCAGCGGCGTGTGCTCGTCGCGGAACGAAAGCGTCGTAAAGGGGCCCCCGTTACCGGCAGCCACCTGCACCGTGGTTTCCGCGGCCAGTTCCAGCGTCGGGAATGGCGTGTCCTTGCCGATGTATTTCGCCATCTCCTGGTCGAGCGTCGTGGCCATGTTGTTCCCGGTCGGCAGCGTCGCGCTCAGCCACGTCGCCGGGTTGCGAACATGCACGGACCCTGCGGCCGCCGCGTTCTCCAGGTTGCCGAAGGAGGTCGTGTACTTCTTGAACGGCTCCAGCGGCGAGTTGATCTCGTTCAGCGTAAAGCCGGCGCCCGACCCCTTCGGCGTCCAGCGATCCTGCGCCGGGCCAAACTTGGTGTTGTGCATGATGGCGCCGTGCGGAATGTAGAAGAAGCCCGCGCGCAGCTTTGGATTCGCCGCAGTTTGCGCCAGCGCCGTCGAGGCCGGAACCATGGCGCTCAGGAACGGCAATGCCAGGTTCACACCGGCGCCCTTCAGGATAGTTCTGCGGGAGAGATGCTTCTTGCTGATGAACATGTTGGTCTCCTGACCTATTCTTTTACTGCTGGCGCTGCCCCACTCGGCGCAGACGGTGCGCCGCTTCGTGCTTCCGCGGCTTTGATGGAAGACGCGACCGGCAATTTATCGGGGGTTGCCTGAGAAATGGGCGCCGCCTTCGCCGGCATCTTTACAGGCACGCCCTGCTTGCGGAACGCATCTGTATTCACAATTCCCGACACCAGCGACGCAAACGTGTAGTTGTCCTTTTTCGCGTCGCGCGCGATCCTGCGAACCTGCGGCATGTCGAAGTACTCCAGTCGCCGGTTGACCGCGTAGGTCAGCAGCTTCTCGGTAATCGATTCGACGAACGCTTCCGGATGGCTCGCCAGTTCCTCGCGCAGTTCCACCGGGCCGTTAATCTTCGTTCCGTTAGCCAGCACCGTGCTCGCGTCGATCGGGGTGTTGTTTGCCTGCGCGTCGGTTTGCCGGAAGCGCCCGATCGCATCGAAATTCTCGAGCGCCAGCCCCGTGGGGTCGATCACTCCGTGGCACATCTTGCATGTCGGGTTGTCGCGGTGCTGCTCCAGGCGCGCGCGCACGGTCTTCGGAGCTTCACCCGGCTTCTGATCGAGGTTCGCCACCACCGTCGGCGGCGGCGGCGAAGGCGGCGTGCCGGTCAGCTTGTCCAGCACAAACGCCCCGCGGAGCACCGGCGAAGTGCGGTCTCCATAAGAAGTGCGCATCAGCACTGCCGCCTTGCCGAGCAGGCCGAAACGGTTCGGATCGGTCAACGTCACCGGCCTGAAGGCCGATGTGTTCGGCCCGTTCTGCATGCCGTAGTGACGCGCCAGCCGGTTGTTCATGAACGTCTGATCCGACGTCAGCAGATCCAGCACGCTCTTGTCGTTTAGCAGAATGCTGCTCAGGAACAGCTCCGCCTCCTTCAGGAAATCGCCGCGCAGTGTGGCGTTGAACCCCTGGAAGATTTTCGCGTCCGGCTGTACGGAGTCGAGGCTGTTCAGATTGAGCCATTTCATGGCGAATCCCGACACCAGGCTCGAGGCCTTCGGATCCGCCAGCATCCGCTTCACCTGCGCGTCGATGACGCCCGGCCTGGTCAGGCCGTTCGCTTCGGCGAGCTTCAGCAGTTCGGCATCGGGCGGCGTATTCCAGAGGAAAAAGGAGAGGCGCCGCGCCAGTTCCAGTTCGGTAAGCGCAAACTCGCTGGTCTTGACAGCCGTCTTCGGACCTCGAATCGAACGGTACAGGAAATCGGGGCTCGAAAGAACCCCGGCCACGATCTCCTCCACGCCGTTGTCGAAAGGCTGGTTGTCCAGCCGTCCTTCGTTGTAGAAGCGCATCAGGTACGCCATGTCGGCTTCGGTCACCGGACGGCTGTAGGCGCGATGCGCCAGACTGTGCGCGATCTGCCGCGCGCACGGCAGTTCGCCGACCGCCTTCGGATCGCAGACGAAGATCATCGGCCGCGTCTGGCTGTTCGTAATGCCGGTCGGATTGTAGGGGCCTTTGATTTCCAGAATGTCGATGCCGCGGCGGAAACCAGCCATGGGCACCGCCCCGCCCACACCGCCTCCAACGCCGACGTTATCGTCCGACTCAACGTGCGACCGCTGAATGAACCCCGCCATGATTTCGTGCTCGCCCGCCAGCAGTTTCACGGGGATCTTCTGGAAGCGGTCGAGAATCTGCTGCCAGCCGTCGGTTCCCTTTACGTTGGCCAGCCACAGGTCATGCTCCCCGCCCAGATCGCCTTTGAACACCGGCTTTCCGTCGATCAACAGAACCAGCGTGGTGCTGTTCTGCATCTGGCGGTTGTACAGGCCGATATCAAGGTCGAAGAAACTGAAGCGATATTCGCCGTCCGCCGGGACCCGGTGCGTGAATTTCACGCCGCCGCGCATGCCCGCGGGGAACGGCAGTGCCGGATCCTGGTTGCCTTCCGTCTGGAACGTCACGCTGGAGATGGGCGGCGCCATGTTCCCCACGCCGGCTTTCGCCAGATGGCGCGCCGCCGTCAGGTATTGATCGAGAAACGCCGGCGAGGTTCTCAGCGCCTCGGCGATATTGTCGAACCCTTCCACCTGAACGTCCTGCGGCAGGACCTCCTTCTCATCCACATCGACGCCAATCAGCGCCTTCACGGAGGCCGCGTATTCGGTGCGATTCAGGCGTTGAATCGGCACATACCCGGCCGTCGGACCCTTAGCCGCCGTGGCTTGCTTATCTAACGCATTCTCCATGGAAGCCGTAAAGGCCTCGATGTCTTTCCGCGGCGGCTGCGGAAGTCCCGGCGGCGGCATCAGGCGCCCGCGCAGTTTCTTCAGCACTTTCTCCCAGATGGCTGCGTCGGCTGCGACCTGCTGCGTGTTCAAGCCCTCCAGCACCAGGCCGCCCGTCTTCAGGCGCGCGCTGTGACAACCCACGCAGTAGGTGTTTAACATCGCCCGGTTTGCGTCGGCAAGATGAGGATCGGCGGCCGCAGCCGGAGTCTGACCGGCCGCCCGGTCTCGCAGCAGGACCGGAGAAGCGATCAGGGCCACCAGGGCGCTCAGACAAACGAAACCTTTCATACCCGGGAACCTGGTGCCCGATCAATAGTTTGCAGGCGGCGGTCCGACATGTTCCTTACTCTTTTATCACAAAGTGCGCGGCGCGTATCGCGTGAAAGCGGGCCCTTGGGATCGCAAGTCACCCCGGGCCTTTCCTCGACCCGGTTGAGCTCGGCTTACAACCAGGCCGGAGTTTTCCGTTCGAGCGTTAATCGGAGGCTTTGCGTCGCTCAGCTTCGGGCCCGGCCGATCGGTTCTTTGAACCCAGTGGCCGGCCGCGTCTCTTGGTTGGGCCAGTTTGTTTTGCTTCGACCGACCAGAGCGGCGGTCTTCCCCGTCTTTTCCCCTGACCGGCCACCATACGCTCGAGGCTGATAATCGCCTCTTCAATATGGTCACGTTCCTGACGTAGTTGCGTGAGCACGTTCGCGATGTCCATCGCGTCATGATAGCCCACCGCCCTTTGTTGCATTCTTCCCGGGCACTGAAAGAAACTGTCGATCCATCGCCTCCGATTACGGACATAGGAGTGTCGCGGCGCACGCTTAAGCACTTGTTTTCAGCAATTTAGCCATGGCAACTCCATTGCCCGGTTGTAGTGCAGGAAGGCATAGCGAAAACGATGCAGACTAAACGCAAAACCATGATCGTGACCGGCGCGGGCAAAGGAATTGGTGCGGGCGTTGCCAACGCCTTCATCGAGCGTGGTTACAACGTAGTCGCCAACTCGCTCAGCATCGCGGCATCCGCCTTTGTTTCGACCGAGAGGCTGACTGTGATCCCGGGTGACATCGGCGATCCCTCCACCGCCGCCGCCATCGCTGCCACGGCGGTAAACACTTTCGGCTCGATCGATGGTGTCGTCAACAACGCGGGCATCTTCTTCGCCAAGCCTTTCACGGACTACACAGCCCGGGATTTCTTAAAGCTTGCCGGCACGAACCTGCAGGGCTACATCAATATGACGCAGGTTGCCGTCACGCAGATGTTGAAGCAAAAGACCGGCGGGAGCGTCACTTGTGTGACCAGCGCCATGGTCGAGCATCCTATCGCGGGCGTTACCGCCTCGCTCCCCATGGTCACCAAAGGCGGACTGGAGGCCATCACCCGCAGCCTCGCCATGGAATACGCGAAGCAGGGCATAAGGTTCAACGCCGTCGCTCCGGGGCAGGTGGATACACCCATGCATGCGAACGATTCCCGGGAGTTCCTTCGGAGTCTCTCGCCGATGGGTGAGATATCCGATATCGCCGACATCGTCGACGCAATCGTCTATTTAACCGAAGCCCGGCACGTCACAGGCGAGGTGCTGCATGTCGACGCGGGCGCGCACAACGGGAAGTGGTAGCGGGGCGCATTATGGACTTTTCAGCCACCGCACCCGAACTCCGCTTAAAAGGACTGGGCGTCGAACTGCCCGCGCCGCCCGAGCCCTTCGGCGTGTATGCGGAAGCGGTGCAGACGGGCAATCTGCTTTTCCTGACCGGCATGCTTCCCACCGAAGGCCGCAGCGCCCGATTCACCGGGCGTCTCGGCGCGGAACTGAATGTGGCGGAGGCGCGCGACGCCGCTCGCCTCGCAGCCATAAACGCCCTCGCCGTAGCCCGTCGGCACCTCGGGTCGCTCGACAGGGTGACGCGCATTGTGCGCCTCGGCGTCTTCGTAGCGACTTCCGGAAATGTTCGCGACCATCCGAAAGTCGCCGACGGTGCGTCGGAACTTCTTCAGGATGTCTTCGGCAAGGAAAAGAACCCCAGTCGTCTCGTGTATGGCGTCGCAAGCCTTCCCCTCGGAGCTCCGGTGGAACTGGAAATCATCTTCGAAGTGTCGGACTAGTGTTGTGTCTCTGAAGTCTCTTGCCTGAAGTGGGGTGGGATGCCATCCTGCAGCGGGGTTGTTAACCCCGCTGGCCGCTTGCAACGCTCACCGGCCTGCATCCGGAGATGGTGCTGTACCGCTGGCGGTCTTGCCGCCGGCGCCTTTACCCCGGGTGCTCAGGGCGATTGAGGAAGGAGATATTTCTTCCGTGGTGACGCGCGTGCCGGCCGATAACTATTTCGTGCTAACAGTAAAGTCGGGGTACGCGATGCCTTTCTCAGCGCCGCCCGCGGCATTTTACGTGAGGCACGGTGTCGACCCCGTCGCGGGCGCCGTTCGAACCGCCACCTCAGGGATATCGTGACTCCCCTCTGCTGGTGGACGCGCAGGCATCTGCGTTCGGCTCGTGATCATACGATCCCTCAATTCGCCCTCGCCTCGCCCCCCGCGTCTTATTTCACCGCAACTAAACCCCCGCCGTCCCGTTACATATCTGTGTGCGCGCGGACGACCTTGACGCTGCTGTGTCTCGCCGCCCCGCTGCTTCTTCACTCTCAATCCTCCGCCGGTTCGCCCGATTCTGCGCCAGCCGTTCCGTCCGATTCGCCCCTCTCGAACGACCGCATTCTGGGCGTGATCCCGAATTTCCAGACGGTGTCCGACCCGGACGCTCCGTATACTCCCCTTCGCGCGCGCGACAAGTGGCAACTGTTCATGAAGGAGTCGGTCGACCCTTTCGCGTTTTTCTCGGCGGCAGCCGGCGCGAGCATCTCACAGCGGCACAACGAAGACCCGAAATACGGCGTCGGCTTCGCGCCTTACATGCAGCGGTTTGGCGCGGCGCAGGCCGATCTCACCAGCCAGAACTTCTTCCAGGACGCCGTCCTCGCGACGCTGTTCCATGAGGATCCCCGCTATTTCCGCGAGGGTCCCGGCCACTCGGTAATCCATCGCATCGCCTACGCGGTTTCCCGCGTTGTCGTCACCCGCCGGGACTCCGGCAAAGAGGGTTTTAATTTTTCCGGTATCGCAGGCATGGAACTCGGCATCGCGCTTTCGAACGCCTACTATCCGCCGAAAAGCGTCAATGGCGGAGAGATGGCCTATCGCGCGTTCACCAGTATCACCGGCTCGGCGCTGGGTAATCTGTTGCCCGAATTCTGGCCGGACATCAAAGCCAGGCTCGCTCGGCGCAGACACGAGTAGAGCGTTTCCCGACACATTCGCCTGCACGGCCCGCCGCCTTTCCGTATCCCTGAAACCTGGGCACCCCGATTGCAAGTCTGTGGCTCGAAAGGTGCACAAATTAATGGCAACTAACCAGTTTGAAAAAAGCCGTGTGTCGGACGGCACACTGCAGTACGGTGCCCAGCACGACGGAAATGTAATGGACGAATCCAGCGCCGTCTCCCGCGACGACGTGCGAGACGGTTCCACCGAACCGCAGATCGCGAATATGACGGCTGAGGGAGGACCGGCACTGCCGGTTTCTATGGCGGAAACCGCGGGATCGCGCAGTTTCCTTTCGACGAGTAAGGTCGTAGGTATCCAGGTCCATAATCTCGCCGGCGAGGAACTGGGGACGATTGAAGAGTTGGTCTTCGATCACCAGACAGGCTCCATCGTCTATGCAGTTCTTTCGTTCGGCGGATTTCTGGGCTTTGGCGAAAAACGCTTCCCGGTGCCGTGGAAGGCGCTCCGCATCGACCCGCGCAACAACGAATTCAGGTTCGACATCGATAAGGAACGTCTCGAAAACGCGCCGGGCTTCGATGTGGATAACCCGCCGGATATGGCCGATCCGCACTACCTGAATCAGGTTCATCAACACTACGGTGAGGATCACTGGGAGCACCGCACCACCGACTCCGGGGATTCCAGCGGCGCGCGGATTTCCCCGCCCGACCGCACCACCGACTACGACTCAACCTCGGACTATCGCAGGCTTTCGACAGCGAACGACGACTTAAACACAACAGGAGCTACTTCATATATGGCATCAAAAATATCCACGATGGACGAACTGTTTCTCGATGAACTTCGCGATCTTTATGACGCGGAAAAACAATTAACCAAAGCGCTCCCGGAAATGGCCGACGCGGCTACTTCCGAAGAACTGCGCACCGCCTTCACCGCACACCTCGAAGAGACTAAGGGACATGTGCAGCGGCTCGAGCAGATTTTCGAAGCGCTCGGCGAAAAGGGCACCGGCAAAAAGTGCGCGGCCATGGCAGGGCTCATCAAGGAAGGCGATGAAATCGCTGGCGACAGCAACGAGACTGCGGTGCGCGACGCCGGCCTCATTGCGGCCGCCCAGAAGGTCGAGCACTATGAGATCGCCGGTTACGGCTCAGTTCATGCCCATGCTGAGATCCTTGGCAACAAAACCGCAGCCCGCCTCCTGGAGCAGACTCTGCAGGAAGAAAAGGAAGCGGACACAAAACTCAACGAGATCGCAAAGACCCTGATCAACCAGGAAGCGTCCGACGTCTCCTCCTCCAAAGGAACGACGACCCGTCCTAAAACCCGTACCGCCCGCTGACCCTCAAGCCTGTGCCGCTTCGGTGGCACAGGCTTTTTCCTGCCCGCGTTTACACCAGCTCGCGTATTTTCTGGCCCAATAGTTCTTTCAAAACTCCGCCCGCGTCACGAGTCCCGCGCGCCAGAGCTTCCGCCAGATGAAGCGCCTGCTCCGCCTTCACTTTTGGCGGCATCGGAGGCGTGTTCGGGTCTACCGCCGCCTCCATCAGCACCGGTCCGTCGACAGCCAGCGCCTGGTCCAGAACCGCGCCGCACCGCTCCGGATCTTCAATCACGAAACTCGCCATCCCGCAGGCCCGCGCCACCCCCGCAAAGTCGATCGGCTGCAGATCGCACACATATTCGGGATTGCCCAGGAACACCATCTGCTCCCAGCGGATCTGCGCCAGAGAGTCGTTGCGAATCACGATGATTCGTACAGGAAGTTTGTATTTGACGCAGGTCGCCAGTTCGCCCATCGTCATCGTGAAACCGCCGTCTCCGACAAACGCGAATACCGGCCGTTCCGGATACGCCAGCTGTGCGGCCACCGCGTACGGCAGCCCGCATCCCATCGTTGCCAGATTCCCGGAACACGAGTACATCTGGCCCTCTTTCGCCGGAATATGCCTCGCCCACCAGCTTGTAATCGTCCCCGAGTCTGTCGTGACAATGGCGTTCGGCGGCAGGCGCAGTCCCAGCTCGTGCGCGATCACCTGCGGCTTCATGGGCATCGATTTGTCGCTGCCGCGTGTCACCATCAGTTCCCGCCATTTGGTCATGCCCGCCTGCGCGTCTTCCAGAAATTTCCGCTCGGTCTTCTGTTCCAGCAAAGGAAGCAGCGCTTCGAGTGTCCCCGCGCAGTCGCCCACCAGTCCGGCCTCCGCCGGGTACCGCATCGAAATCCGCGCCGGATCCGCGTCGATCTGCACACACCGCGCCTTGCCGGGTTTCGGATAATACTCGATGTACGGAAATCCCGATCCCGCGATCAGCAGCGTGTCGCAATTCTCCATCGCGTCCACCGAGGGTTCCGTCCCGAGCAGGCCGATCCCTCCCGTGGTGTAAGGGCTGTCGTCCGGCACGCACGCTTTTCCCAGCAGCGCTTTGACAATCGGCGCTCCCAGCCGCGCGGCCGTTTCGACCAGCGCGCGTCCCGCGCCCAGCGCTCCCTGCCCTGCCAGAATCGTGATCTTCTTGCCCGCGTTCAGGATCGC
>Ga0182030_10006939_pt1 | contig 23721 bp, 19 predicted proteins | sample 812S3MmetaG_FD_121299 | JGI IMG/M metagenome (GOLD analysis project Ga0182030, IMG submission 121299) | Permafrost microbial communities from Stordalen Mire, Sweden - 812S3M metaG (Illumina Assembly) | ecosystem: Environmental > Terrestrial > Soil > Wetlands > Permafrost | place: Sweden...
ATCGTAGTTGCAACGCTGAGCGCTCTGCGACCCACCATGTCCGGTGCGGCAAATACTAACTGTAGTTCAACCGTAGTACAACCTCATTGTGAAGATGGAGTTCAAGATTACGATGAAACCGGAGTGGATTGTGGTGGTTTTGATTGCCCCCCTTGCACAGGTGCTTCCCATTGTTATGATGGGATCCAAGATTACGATGAAACGGGAATTGATTGCGGTGGTGCAGATTGCCCGCCTTGTCCAGTGGCGAGCCATTGCTATGATAACATTGTGGATGATGGGGAGACAGGCGTAGATTGTGGAGGCAGTTGTAATCCTTGTTTTTCTTTGCAACTGTGTTCAACGGATGATCCTTTTCCTATACACAATTTGGGCGACATTGGGCCCAGTCATTGTACCTGGTGGACGGATGATGCAAATGTAGAATGCTTGTCAATTTCTGTTAATCCGCCCGGGGGAACAATTAATATATCTTCAACCTCAATATTAGTTGAGTATTTTTTGGCAAAAAACTCTTCACAGACAACGTGGAATGCAAGTAATTATATAGAGATAAAGCCAGATCCAAATTGTCTAGGCAGTTATGTGGAATTTGTTAGTTCCTCATTGATGGATGCCGTAATAACCCCTGTCAGTTGTGCTCCTAGTCAAATTTTTTCGGCATATACAAATCATTGTCCGTCAAGTTCTATCCATGGATCACGTAAGTCTAACCGTAATACTTTTTTTAATAATTATACTACGAGTAATGATTTATTTATATATCCAAATCCAACAAATAATGCTATGTTTATTGAAACAACTAAAGAGTATGATTTATGTACGATTGAATTGTGGAATATGCTGGGGGCTCGATTGTTTTCGGAAACAACAAATTTAAATGTTGATAGTCCCCATTCAGTGGATGTTTCTAATTTTTCGGATGGGGCATATCTTGTTTTACTTAAAAGCAATACAGGAGTTGTTTTGCGTTCAATAATAATAAAACAGTAGTAAGTATGAAAAAGATGAGCTTTCTGTATTTTGCATGTTTTATTTGTCTGTTCAATTCATGTAAAAAGACCAAATGTAATGATCCATCTGCATTAAACTTTAGTCCTCAAAATCAAAAGGATTTTGGGGCGTGTACCTATTTTTCGGATCAATTCTTGGGGCAATATATGGCTTATGATTCTTCAATTGAGAATTCCTTTTTTGGGCTTACATCTGATACAATTAACTATCATTTCAACGTCAATAGATATCAACGAGATACTGTTGAATTTACTGCTTTCTTTAAATGTTCGGACTTGCTGCTTATTAATGCCGATACAGGAACCGTGCAAGTATTAAACAATAATTTTTGCGATCGTCAATTGCAAGGTTATTTTTATTTCTCCTCTGATACTTTAAGATATAATTGCTGGTATAGTAATACTACAAGCACTATACATCGATGGGGTGTAGCAATTAAACAACAATAATTTTGTATTACGATTTATTACCCTAATTCTCTTGGTAGTCTGGCGAAAGCCAGTTGTTCCGAGTGTGTTGAAGACCAACCCGTTGTTTTAAGTGTGCCTTCCGGCCAACTTGAAACTCTGTATGAAGCGTTTGAGTCTCCCGACTCAAACAACGTGCGGTGTCGGCAAATTGAATGTTTGAAAACAACCTTTAGCTGAAAATGGCTGATGGGTTTTGGCGTGTAGATATTGCAAGATGTTTCGGTCGGGAGACCGAAACAATTCATTTAAACTTCCAGGTTGGCCCGAAGGCATACCTGGAAGAACGGGTTTACACAGGCAAAGTGCAAATGGATGGCCAAACACCTTTGAATACATCCTTATTTGCCTCAGGTTTTTATAATGTGCATGTAATCAATAATTCCGATAGCCAGAACTTTAAATTAATCATTAGCCGGTAAAAATACCTTTATGAAAACAAAAATATTTATAGCTGTTTTTATTCTTATTATATGCGCTAGTAACCACCTTATAGCGCAAAACTGGCTGTGGGCGCAAAGTTTTGCAGGAACAAGCGGCCAGGCGGGGCAAGACATTATAGCGCCCAACAACGGATATATTTATTCGTTCGGAATATATCAACTTTTAGATGCCGTATCTCCCGGAACGGTAGTTGCAGGAAATGTTACTATTAGCAGCCAGGGCAGTTCTAATGGTTTTGTTGCGCAGTACGACCAAGCGGGTAATTTTATTACTATTACCAATGTACAGAGTTATCCTGTCGGCGGTTTTAATACCGGCGGGGGGGGAGTTGGCTTTTTCAATTATCCTACTGCAGATGATAGCAACAACCTATACATAGCTGTAGCTATAGCCGCTAATGGTTTGGTTGATACTATTCCGGTTACAAATTCATCCAATTCTTCACCAATTGCGCTTTCCAAATGGAATGCTGATAGCAGGTGCCTTTGGCTGCACTATTACGGGGGTAGCTCGTTAATGGCCAGGTTTTACGGGGGATATAATTATTTATTGGGAAATTACCAGCAGCCGCTACTGAAAATAGATAGCTTTCAGTTGACCGACCTGGCTAATAAGCAACAGGGCTATTTAGCTAAAACAGATGTACAGGGCAATTGCCTGTGGGCAAAGCAGGCCACAGGCGGCAATATATATTTTAAATATTTAGATATTGTTGATAACAGCATTTGTATTATAGCATCTACCGATAGTTGCTTTATGTATGATACCTTAAATGTATGCCCCCCAACCGGCAAAAGCCTTTCGGTTTTGATGCAGTTAGATACCGGAGGGTCAATTATCTGGTCTAAAAAAATAATTGCTTCAGATCCAAATAGTTTCCTCTATAAAATTGCGCCAATAGCAAGCGGAGGTTTTTACATGACGGGAGGGTTAGATACTACCCTATGTATAGGCAATGATACCCTAAACAAATTAAGCAATGAAATAGGAGATAATCTGATAGCAAAATTTGATAACTACGGAAAAATACTTTGGGTAAAACAAATACCTGGTGGTAATAACGGGGGGCTAGCAATGGAAGGCATTACAGTAGATACATTAGGATATTTTTACTTAGCCGGTTATTTTACTGGCACACAAACATTTGGCATTTATAGTGTTACTGCCCAATCAGCCAGAGACCTGTTTGTAACCCGCTATAGCCCTGCCGGCGAGTGCATGGGTGTAGTTACAGTGCCCAACGCACAGGCTTATGCTGTTACTGAAGATTCGGCAGGTAATGCCATTGTAACCGGCGCTATAGAAGCCACCGCTACTTTTGGCAATACTACGTTAACTGCCAGTTCGCAAACTAATTTTTTTATAGCCAAACTAAGTGCCATTAATTACCCTGCAAGTGAAACAATTGTTGGGCCCCAGGATAGTTTGTTGCAAATATATGCCAACCCAAGCAAAGGCATATTTACTATTGTTGTGCCGCCAAGTATAGTACAAGCCAGTAATGGCAACCTGATGATTTACGATAGCCAGGGCAGCATTGTAACCAACCAAACCGTTGATATAAGCAGCAGCAATTTACAGGTAAATTTGGGGGAGATTGCGCGCGGGGTTTATACAGTAGTGTTAACAGCCAATGGCCGACAGTTTATAGGGAGGGTGGTGATACAGTAAGCAACTTTAAAATATTATAGCGATGTTTACTAATTTAAATACAAATTAATCAATGAAGACTGTTTTTGCGTTATTTTTAATTACAAATTGCATGGTAGCATCTGCGCAAATTTATCCTACCAATGCACAAGTGTTCAATTTTGCTGTAGGGGATACATTTGTTTATCAGGTTGCTTATGACCCGCAATTGCAAAACAGAACCTTTGAGATGATGGTTGTTATTGCAAGACAGGACAGTGGAAATTCTACAAAATATACATTACAGCATTCTTTCAACTATAATAGCTTAAATAGTTATTTAACATGCGATACTGTGCTACAGATAATTAATCAGGATACTTCAATAGTTTCGTGCTACAACGCCTACTATTCAATGGCTGACGGTTGTTTTTGTGTCCAAGGAGGAATTACCGGTCCATATTATGGGTCAACCAGTTGGGGCGATTCAACATTATATTTTGGTGGTATGTGTACAAACGGAGGGGGTGGTTTCTATCAGGTTAATGCAATAAAAGGCTTGGGGGTGGTTTATATAGATTCATATTGTGATGGAGGAGGTGAGCCCGCACAGGAAGCACAATATTGTAACCTGGTTTATTACCATTTAACGAATGGAGTTATTGGAGGCGTTGCCAATTATTATATTCTCGGTTTACCAGATTTGGCAAGTGGTGAAGTTTTGATTCAATTAGTTCCAAATCCGGCATATACCCAGTTTGAAATTAAAATAGAGCCGGCATTATCTGAAGAAGCAGATTTTAAACTTTTCGATGCATTAGGCAATGTATTGCTAAATCACAAACTGAATTCAAATAGTACCTTAATCCAAAGGCAAAATATAAGTAGCGGAATTTATTTCTGGCAAGTTGATATTGGCGGAAAAACTGTGAAGATTGGAAATGTGTTTTTTGAATAAGTCCCCGTTGTTCCGAGTGTGTCGAAGACCACCCCCGTTGTTTTAAGTGTGCCTTCAGGCCAACTTGAAACTCAGTATGAAGCGTTTGAGTCTCACGACTCAAACAACGTGCGGTGTCGGCAAATTGAATGGTTTAGCACAAGACTTTAGCGAAAGGCGGCTGATAGATTTTGAAGTAGTAGATATTGCAAGATGTTTGGGTCAGGAGACCCAAACGTTGATTTAAACTTCCAGGTTGGCCTGAAGGCACACCTGGAAGAACGGGAGGAGGCTGTATTACGTAGGATGCTGAACCGTCAACTTCTTAATTAACTCGTTTGATACGGTATTTGAATAGGCGCCAAAAGCATTTACCAAAACACCTTTATGTCCATCTTTAGATTGAATAGCATATACAACCATTTCATCGCCCGGGTCGGTGTTACCTTCAAAACGATAAAACTCCGTAATCTCAAATTCTTCGGGTGCAAGCTTTCTTCCAAGCTGGGTACATTCTAACTGCGTTTCTTTAAGATTGAAATCCAGTTCAAACCCGCGGGCCTTCAAATCGGCCATAGCCTCTGTTACCGTATCGTAGTTTCTCATAGGAGGGAATTTTAATTGAAGTTAAGTCTTTTAACTGACTAAACAGATATAAGAGCCAAGATGTTAGAATCAAGATTTCGGAATACAAGTGGCTGGCGGGGACGCCAACCACAAGGGCACCCGGTTTGGCATCCCCGCCAACCGGAATTCCTGCCGGACAACGACAATTTGGTTTGCACCCGCCAAGATGTTAGAATCAAGATTAGATTGTCTTGCTTCTAAAATCCCGCTTCTTGCTTCTTATCAAATAACAATCCTACCAGAATTTAGTTGCGCCAAGTTTATTAATAGTTAATGTTGAAAGAAGCACCTGGAACTTCAATTGTATTTCACCCAACTCAGCATTCTGAGCATCATCCTGCGCCGTCAGTAATTCAAGGTTTGTAATAACACCGGCTTTATAGCGTATCTCTGCCAGGTTCAAAGCTTCTTTAGCCTGCTCTATCTGCACTTCATAATTCTTTAGCTTATCCTGCGTAGCCTTCAGGTCGCTTTTTGCCTGTAGTATCTGGTTATCCAGGTTCATTTTTTCTGTTTCAATATTATACTTAGTGGCTTCCACATTTATCTGCGCAATTTTTATCCGGTAATTAGGCCTGTCGGCACCGTAAATAGGTATGCTCAATCCAACCCCGATTGAACCGGTTAGCAAAAGCTTATCGATAGGAATAAATCCACCTGAAGCCTCGGTGCCTACATATCCATCCTGGTAACCTATTTGTGCTTTGGCAACTATTTTAGGCAACCAATTGTTACGGGCAGATTTAATATCTACCTGCGACGAATTCATCTGATCGTTCATAATAATCAAATCATAATTCTTGTCAGACGAAACATCTTCATGGCCTGAAGTATTAAAACCTATATCCTCCCGGGTTATATATCCATCGCCCTGTTGCGCGGTAAGCATATCCAAAAATTCATAATCTTTTTCCAAATTATTCTGCAGGTCAATCAACTGGTTTTGGGAATTATTTAATTTAACCTGAGTTGATAACAAGTCAAACTTTAAAGCATCGCCGTCTTGTACCCGTTTGGCAATGATATCTACGTTATCCTGCAAAACCTTTATTTGCTCATTTTCAACTTCCACGCTTTTATTGTAAAAAATAATAGCGCAATATAGTTCTGCTATCTGGTAGGCCAGGTCCTGTTTGGCGCTTTCCAGGTTATCTTTTGAAGTTTGAATTTCGGCAAGAGTTTTCTTCACGTTAGCCGCGGTGCGGCCAAAATCCCAGATGGGAAGTGCAGCGCCTACGTGTAAATCATAGTTGTTCGCCGGAAAAAAAGCAAAACTACCAAAGCCCGGAAAAGTAATAGAAGGCGTTGGCTTGCCATAGCGGTAATTAGCTTCGCCATCAATGGTTGGCATGTAACCGGCTTTAGCCAGGTCGCGCTGCGTTTGGTCCATTTTAATATAAGCGTCACCGGCCTTTAGCTTTGGATAATTATCAAAAGCCTTTTTAATCAGCTCACTTAACTGTTCAGGTATATTATAAGTATTAGTTTGGGCATTTAATACACCCGATAAAAACAGCGATACAACAGCCGCCATTATATATTTCTTCTTCATTTTCATGTTTTTATTACTGCTTGTTCTATTTACAATTAGTTTTTAGTGAGATGATTCTGCGACAGCTTTTTGTGTTGCGGCATCTAGTTTCTTAGTCTTTAAAAATGGTATCAGCGGAAATACAGCTACAATAAACAATACCGAAAACAGGAAGCCATCCAGGTAAGTAAGTAAATAAGCCTGCCGGTCAACAGCAAGGTCAAGTAACTTATAGGCTGTTTGCTGGGCATTGGCACTTACCGCCAGTTTTGAACCTACACCCAAAAGTGCGTTATTACGGGCTACAAAATTTGCTGCACCCGGCGTGATGTATGATATCAGCTCATTTCTATGCACCGCATAGCGCTGGTCCACATAAATATTCATAAAGGCTATTCCAAAAGCCCCGCCTAACTGGCGCATCATATTATTTAACGCAATGCCCTGGGGTATATCACGGGGTTTAAGCCCCGCCACTGCCTGGTTAGTAAGGCATACCATGGCCATTGAAATGCCTACGCTCCGCACTATCAGCGGCAGCGTGTAATCACCAATGCTGCTGTTTATGTTGCTGGCATAATACAGCAGTATACCGTAAATAATTAAAATAGAAAAGCCAACAGCAATATACGGCTTTGGCGAGTCGCCGGCTTGTAACCGGCGGCCTACAATGGGCATTATTATCAAAGAGCCCAAAGCCCCCGGAATAAGCGACATACCTACCATAGTAGGCGTATAACCTAATACCCGCTGCAACAAAAGCGGATATATAAAAACAGAAGTATACAATGACACACCCGAAATAAACGTAAGCATGGTGGTAATTGTAAGGTTGCTATCCTTTAGCAGCCGCAGGTTAACCACCGGTTGCTTCTGCCGCAATTCCCATAAAACAAATCCTATAACACCAATAGCTGCCAATACAGCAAAAATTCTGATGCCTTCGTTTTCGAACCAGTCGTTAGTTTGCCCGCGCTCCAAAACATATTGTAAGGAGCCTACACCAACTGCCAGCAATAGTATACCTCCCCAGTCAATGGCAGGCTTTTCAGTATGATGCACCGAATCTTCAATAAAGAAATAGGTAAGCACTGCAGCCAGGATGCCAAATGGAATATTAATATTGAAAATAAGCGGCCAGCTGTAATTGTCAATCAGCAAACCACCCACCGTAGGGCCCAGCGTAGGTCCAACCACAATACCCATACCGAAAATAGCCGAGGCTGTTCCCCGCTGTTCAACTGTAAAGGTGTCAAACAAAATTGACTGCGATGTTGAAAGTAAAGCTCCACCGCCTATACCTTGCACAAACCTCCACAAAACTATCTCCCATAAAGTGGTAGAATTACCGCACATAAAAGAGGCTGCGGTAAATATGACAATGGAATAGAGATAATAGTTTTTCCTTCCAAAGTAAGCTGCCAGGAAACTGGTCATGGGTATAATGATAACATTGGCAATAGCATAGGCGGTAATCACCCAGCTTATGTCTTCAATGGTACAGCCCAGGTTACCAGCCATATTATTCAGCGCTACGTTAACAATGGAGGTATCTATCAACTCCATTATAGCCGCCGATATGGTGGTAAACACTATAATTATTTTTACAAAATTCTTCATGCCTTCTTTTTTAGTCCGGTAAACCCGCTTATCGCGGCGTTTCCTGTTAAGGAACGAACATCATTAATAAGCCACCGACACATCCAGACTCATACCTGCATGTAGCTTATCTTTATACTTTGCGCCGTCTTCAATTACTATTTTAACAGGTATACGCTGTGTAACTTTCACAAAGTTACCGGTGGCATTATCCGGTGGTAATAAAGAAAATTTAGCGCCTGTAGCGTCTGAGAAAGAGATGATTTTACCTTTTAAAACCAGATCAGGGTAGGCATCAATCTTAATTTCTACTTCATCGCCAAGTTTCATATGGTGTATCTGCGTTTCCTTAAAATTGGCTACTACCCAATAGTCTTCATCATTTATAACCGTAAATAAAGGTGTGCCTGCCTGCACGTATTGGCCCGGGTCCACATTCCGTTTGCCTATCTGGCCGTTGCATGGCGCGTAAATTTTAGTATAGCTTAATTTCAGCAACTGCTGGTCAATAGTCGTCTCTTTCAGTTTAATAATAGCATCGGCTTTGTTCAGTTGCGCTTTACTTACACCGGTGCGGGTTTCGGCTACATTCACATCATTTTTGGTTGCATCGTATTGTCTGTCTGCTATATCAACATTTGCTTTCGAATCATCCAGTTGCCTTTTAGTAATGGCACCATCACGGAATAAACCCTGGTCGCGGGTATAGTCTGTGTGGGCTTTGTCCTTCCGGGTTTGCGCCACATCCAGGTTAGATTGTGTTTCAACTATAGATGCCCCTGTATTATTGATTGCAGCATGGGCGTTGCCTATATCAGTTTGCGCCTGCGCAAGGTCGGCTTTCATTTCCGCCAATTGCAATTGCAGGTCGGCATCGTCTATTTCCACCAGCAAGGAATCTTTCCTTACCGTAGCATAGTCTTCCGGGTAAATAGTCTTTATATACCCCGAAACACGTGGCAAAATTGGAACCAGGTTGGCTTCTATCTGCGCATTATCAGTGCTCTCGTGATGTAACTCCCAAATTATCTTCTTACCGCCAAAGAACAGGCCGGTTGCTACGGCCAGCCCTATAATAACCCTTATAATAATGGTTTTTACGGTCATTTTTTTGTTCTCTGTTACTGCTGGTTCATTAGTTTCTGCCATGATCTTTTGTTGTTTTATGATGCAAACGTAAACCAAGTTGACGAAATAGTCAAATAAGTTGACGAAAAAAAATTAAAGTGCTATATTTGTATTACGAATCAACAAAAACAAAATTTTAAACGAAATGTTGGATAAACGTTCAGAAAAGAAATTAGAGGCTTATATGCTGAAGAAGCGGACCAACTTATGCCGGCATATATATATCATCCACCGCTATTTTAATGAATGGGCGCAAAAACAATGGGTAGATGACGGCTGGACAGATATCCGGCCCGAACACCTGCGCCTTATCAGTATTGTAGGCATGGAAACAGTAAACAATAACGAACTGGCCAAGCGGGCCCGGGTAAGCAAGCAGGCCATGAGCAAAATGGTAGCCGACCTTGAATCGCACGGCTTTGTGGATGTAACTCCCGACCCACATGATTCCAGGGCCAAAATCATTTCTATTTCAAATAAAGGGGTAGAATTTTTCGAATATTTCCAAAGCTGCAATAAGCTTATTGAAAAGAAATTCATTACAATTCTGGGCGATGAAAAAACCGATAAACTGCGCGAACTACTTGGCGAGCTTACCGAGGGTATACTTAAACACGAAGAAGAATTTGAGCAGATATTGAAATACGGAAGAAAATTAAAATAAAAAGGGCCGCCTCATTTTTCTAAAGCATCTCTTGTTATTTTATAATAGACCTCCTCTTCGATAAATGAAGTCTTTGTTTGTATTCCCCTCTCTTTTTTCAAAGCTAATCGTTACCCAAATTTTTAATCCGTTTGAACGTTGCAGGTGGTTGTATTCGAATCCGGCCTCTCAGCTATTGCCGTTAAGAAAAGGATTCATGCGTAGCCAAAAGGAAAAAAACGCTGTTTGAGACCGACCGAATGTTAACTAAAAGAGCTGATAGCGGTACCGTCAGCTAAAAGCGCTACTGATGCGTCGAGTTCGTTTATTTCTCTGCGTAGAGAAGCCTTTTTAGGCAAGAGCTGAGCAGCCTTGATTTTTTGGTTCTTTTGTATCAAGACAAAAGAACGAGAATTGCTGTTAGCAGACTGGGCTCAAAATTTGGGTAACGATTAGCTTTGAAAAAAGAGAGGGGTGTCCGCAGGATCGGGTGAGTTGGCTGTTGAGCCATTTTCAGAAGACGTGTAGTCAAGGCATTACAACTTAACTATTACCCGCCGCTCCTTTTCATCTCTTTCCTTACCGGGGTGGTATATTTTCTCAGCATCGCGGTAAATAGCTTCCTTATTCAGCGTCATCGGTTTCAGTTTCTGGTCAACAAACATCTGCATCTGGTCAGTATAATGCGGGCTCTCAGGCTTAGCCGAAGCGCCAAATGCATTAACCGATTCAATTTGCAATGTATCTTTCGAATATCTCACCAACTGTATATACGAATCACCCACAAAAGTTCTTCTCATACCGTTTTTATAAGGCTGGGTAATAGTGGCAGCAAGCACCTCCGGCACCCCACCTATCGGCAACGCTACGTTGCCGCGCACGTGTTTCTGCACATCGCCCAGCGGAACCCGCAATGAGCCAAAATACTGCAGCATATGGTGCTTAGCCTCACGAAGTGCCTCGGCATACTGGCGCTCCTGGAACCGGTTGTTTTCATAAGTATCGCCCTTAGCGCTTATAATATCAATAATATTATACAGGGCAAACGAAGCTAGTGATGCCTCTTTGTTATCCGGGTCGCTTTTATGGTTCCAGCTTCTGATTACTTCAATGGCATCGGCCAGTTCAGGGTATTTAACCGGGCTTAGATTAAACATCATCATTACATTATCCAGGTTGTAATCATACATGCTGTCATTAAAAGTCCGGTCAAATTTTATGCGTTTAAAATCATCGTATGTCAGTTTATCCAGCTTCCCAACCATATAATGGGCCATAATGCTGCGGTTGTTCTTTTCAGTTCCGTAGCCAAAAGTAGGGTCATAGTTTGCCGGGTTTAAATTATAGCCGCATTTAGCCACGTCGAAACACGAATTATTAGTGCTTACCAGGTAGCCACAACCCGGATTCAGCAGTTGAGGTATTGAATCAAACGGATGGAAACGTGCAGGCCACAGCGTGGCTGAAGTGTTACCGGGTAACACCTTCTTCCAGTTATATGCGGGGTTGCGGTAGGGCATTTCGCTGGCGCTTGCATAAAAAATGGTATCACTCCGGTCGGCATAAACAAAGTTCATACCGGGTATATGGTTACCGCGCATAATATCGCGCCAGGCACTAAAGCTGTTGGCCTTATTAAGCCTGAACATTTGCTCAGCACTCTTTATATCCATATTTGAAGCAAAGCGGATGGCGTAGTAGTTGCCATGGCTTTCAATGGTAGTTCCGTATTTGCTCCAGTAAAACGTTTTGGTAACTGCTAACCGGATGGGGCCCAGTTTAACCTTAACCGTTTTTTTGCGCGCCTCTAAAGTTTCCCAATGGTCATCAAACCAGTATTGCAGGCTTTTATGGGGGTTCATATCCAGCTTGTATACATCATCCATATCCGGATGGTTAAGCGTGCATGCCCAACCCAGCTGAGGGTTTGTTCCCACAAAAATACTTGCTCCACCGGGGAAAGTGGCCCCCAGCATATTCAATCCCTCTTCACTTACAATATGCGCTTCGTACCACGAGAACATGCCTTCCAATGGCTGATGCGAGTTAATCGCCAGGTAAGTCTTCCCGTCTTTGGTACGGCTGCCGTTAAAAGCCAGGGCATTTGAACCGGATGGATAATTCTCATCATACAATCTTATATCCCCGGTAAATATCTTTTGTATATCTAAATAAACGCTAGTAAGCAGCACATTGGTAAGCACATACTCCTGAATAATATCCTTCGCATTTACCGGAAAAACACCCTTCCTCAAAACCTCACCAGGATGCGAAGACGCATAGGCGTTCAGCCCTTCGGCATAAGCATCCAGCACTTTTTTATACGAGGCCGAAAACGCAGTATCGTACGATTCCTTTACCACGCGCTCCACACCGGCTATAAAAGAAAGATAATCAAGTATGGCGCCGCTTTGTCCGTCTATCTCACCCAGCTTGCCCTTTACGGCCAGCAACAGGCGCTGCACCGTTCTAAAATCATCTTCAGAGGTGGCCCACGCAAGCCCATAGGCCGTTTCCGCATCCGTCTTTCCGAAAATATGCGGCACTCCCCATTTATCTCTTACAATATCAATATTCAAAACATTGATGGGGGATTGGGCCTTTGACGTATGAAACATGCAAAGCAACAAAATCACGAACAGGCTAAACCGGGGTAACAGAACGGGTAACGTCCTTAAAGTACGCTCTTTTTTCATATAGTAAAATCCTTTATTCCGGGTAGGCAAAAAAATGAGTCGGGAATACAACGCGAAGTTACTCAGCTTTGTTTTATTGAATTGCATTTTCCCGAAATAATTTAGTTGCTTTTTGAAATCCATCTGTAGCGAATTTTTCACTTATTCAAACGCGCTTTATTATATTTAGTCAGTCGTTTGGACAAACAAAAAATTGTAACCGGCGGAGCTTTCCGAAATATTTTTCAAACAGTATGCTTCGCAAAAAGTATTTTTGCCAAGTGTATTTACAACGCTAAGCCATGATGATAGAGTTTTTTAAGAGTATTATGGGTGCCGGTTTTAACAGTGAAAGTGTATCGCTGAAATCAACTATTCAGAAATTCCCCAAGGGTGCCGTTATGGTGCAGGCAGGAAATGTTGAAACCAAATTTTACTTCCTGTTAAAGGGCATCGTTGAGGTTACCATACCCGGCGAGAAAGAGTGGATTTACGACTTCTTTTTCCCCAACAGCGTACTGGGTGGTTATAGCTCTTTACTAACAGGCAAGCCCTCTAAAATTACCATAGCCGCCATTGAGGATTGTGAGGTAGAGGTATATGAATGGGCCGAACTGAAAAAACAATATGAAACCTCAATTGGGGCCAATCAAATGGGCAGGTTCCTCACCGAACAGATATTTTTACTCCGCTCTAAACGCGAAATAGATTTCCTTTCAAAAAGCGCAGAGAAAAGGTACGGGGAACTGCTACAATCGCAACCCGACCTGATTCTAAAAATTCCCGTTCACCGCATTGCCCGCTACCTGGGCATACATCCCGAAAGCCTGAGCCGCATCCGCAAAAAACTAAACTCTTAAAAAGCAGCCCCTTCCGTCCCCTAAAGGGGAAACCAAGGCAGAACAGCCAAATACAGCTTCAACGACAGTCCGTGTATTTGTATTTGGCTTTGGTTTCCCCTTTAGGGGACGGAAGGGGCTGCCTACAAAACAACCTCAGCCAACGTCCTGTATATCTGTTTCCGGTGCCTGTTAAAGTGAATATTAAAAAAGGCCACCATCTGGTAAGCGTCCATTTTTCCTGCTACCGCATGTTTCCATATTTCCTTTTTAAGGTCTGCCTCGGGCAACCTGTTCAATAACAGCAGGGTATCGGCGCGCACCTGGGTCCATCTTTTATCCAGCTCCTCAACCGTTGCAAAGTTATCCGTAGGCACAACCACAGCCGGGGCTTTAAAATTAATGTTCAGTACAAACACGGTATTGGTAAGCAGAAACCGCCATTTACTTCGCAGCCCTGCAACGGGCACTTTCGATGTATCCTGCGTTTTCTTTTGAAGATATTTCAACGAGCCCTCTTCGGCTATTATAAGGTGTTCAGCAACCTGCGCTATGCTCCAGGCCCCCGGTGCGGGCTTTTGGTTTATTACCTCATCTTCATAGCTTTTCAGGTCGTCAAACAGGTCCTTACGGCTTTTTTCAATGGCGTTAAACTCTGCCAATAATTTTGCATTCATATTCCGGGTTTTCTGTAAAATAAAACAATCTTAATCTAACAGGGGTTGGCAGGGTGCATACCATATTGTCGCGCACATAAAAACTCTCTTTGTTTGCACCGGGCTCGCCCCTTCCGTCCCCTAAAGGGGAAACCAAAGCCAAATACAAATACACGGACTGTCGTTGAAGCTGTATTTGGCTGTTCTGCCTTGGTTTCCCCTTTAGGGGACGGAAGGGGCGGCTGTTGGGATTGCGCCAATATGCTATTATTCGCCCGGTTGGCTGGTGCCTAAACCCCTCAGGGCTTAAAATCAGGGTCGGCCGAGCTTCGGTGCTTCAAGCGGTCATATAAATACGAGATGGGATTCGAAAATTTAGGCTTCGGCTCAACGTGCGAATATTTCGGAGGCGCAAGTCCGGGAATATTCACTTTATTCTGGTCCTTGGCATCCACAAAAGCCTTTTTAAATTCATCCAGGTCCCGGTAAGGATAAATAGTTACTTCTCTGAGCTTAATAAAGTCGTGCAGCAACTCAATGGCCAAAGTATAATACCTGGTAGAATCAAACTGCGCCACCCTGAATTTTTTAGTGAGATAACCGACCGACGAAAACTCCAGCGTATCGTTTTTCGAAACATACATGGTAAAGAAACCCTCGTTATCGCAGGTAATGCCCCTGCCGCTGTTCAATATTTTAATATTGGCCATCGCTATAACCGTATGCGCTTGTGCATCAATTACCTGGCCCTTAATTAAAAATTTACCCTTTGTATAATCAAAATTAAGTTGGGCATTTGCAGATACCGGCCATGCACCGCATAACACAGCGCATACAATAAACCTTACTATGTTTTTGGCCGATGTCATTAATTGTCCGATAATTTTTGCCTCTAAAGAAGCTTTTAAAAATTAAATCCAAATGCAATTTAACACAAACCTGCCTGCCGGTAGGCAGCGAGCACAAAGGAAAATGCCAATACCAAGGCCACAAAGAATACATTTTTGGTGTTCTTTGTATTAAACTTTGTGTGCTTTGTGTTAACCTGCATTTCTTTTCTCTAGTTCTAAACAGCGTCTAAAATAAAAGTCCTCACCGCAATAAACGGCAAGGACTGTATTTTCTTGTGCAGTTTAATACTGCCCTACGTTAAAATTACTTACTCAGCTACTACTTCAAAAGTAACAGTAACCTTGTGGCTGGCGCCTAAACCAACTTCGGCAGTATAAGTACCAAGTTGTTTTACTTCACCTTCGTTGATTTTAATTTTTCTGCGGTCAACTTCTACCTGTAACTGATTTTTGATAGCCTCGGCTACATGGTAAACCGATACGCTTCCGAAAATTTTACCTGTAGTACCCACTTTAGCGCCAATTTTAAGGGTAGCGCTTTGTAAACGTGCAGATATTTCGTTGAATTGTTCAAGCAATTTGGCTTCGCGTTTTTCGCGCGCCTTAACACGGCCCGAAAGTTGTGCCAGGTTACCGTCGCTTTTTGCAACTGCCAAACCTTGCGGTATAAGAAAGTTTAAGCCGAATCCGGGACGAACGTTCACTACATCGTCAGCGAAGCCCAGTTTTTCAACATCTTTTATAAGAATTAGTTCCATTGTTTAAGCTTTTAAGGATTTAACCAATTTATTTTAATAAATCCGCTACGTAAGGCAGAATTGCAATATGGCGGGCACGTTTAATAGCCTGGCCAATTTTACGTTGATACTTCAACGAGTTGCCCGACAAACGGCGTGGAAGAATTTTTCCCTGCTCGTTAATAAACTTCAGCAAATAGTCAGGATCCTTGTAATCAATGTATTTAATACCGTTCTTTTTAAACCGGCAGTATTTCTTCTTTATTAAACCGATTTTGGTGGCGGTTAAATATTTTATCTGGTCGTTATTAGTTGCCATTATGCTACCTCCTGTTTTTTATCTACCGGGTTACTAACTTTTTTATTCCTTCCTACTATACCGGCGCGCTTGTCGTCGTTATATTTTACGGCGTATTTGTCAAGCCTTACTGTAAGGTAACGCAATACACTCTCATCGCGCCTAAACGCAACTTCAAGCGTATCAACCACTTTACCGCTAGCCTTGTATTCAACTACGTGGTAAATACCGGTGTTCTTCTTGGCAATCTGGTACCGTAAATTTTTGAGCCCCCAGGCCTCCTGATGAACTATCTCTGCTCCCTGGGACTTTAGCAGCTCAACATAATTGTTGATCGACTTTTTGGCGTCATCTTCCGATAACACAGGAGTGAGAATAAATACTGTTTCGTACTGTGTAAGCATGTTTCTCTGCTTTTTGGTGCCTACCCTAAGGTAAACGGGTTATAAAAAATTGGACGGCAAAGATAACAGAATGTGGAGAATTTCCAAATGAGAACGTTAAAAGGTCATTTCGCCCCTAATTTCTTGTTTCTCGGTTCTAGCTTCTAAAAATCTATTCAGGAGGTTCCCCAAGCTTCGCAAGGGTCGCGCTTTCCGCTGCAACTCCTCGCTCCCAAAGCCTCGCTGCGGGGTTTCCGCTGCAATCGCTAACCCGAGGGGCGGCCCTGAAAGGGGTGGGGGGTGGTTTCCACTTTTTTTATTACTTCATTGATTATCAACATATTATTTTCTCAAGACCCCTTTCCCGGAAACCACCCGCGTAAGCATTTTTTGGTTTGCCTTTAAATCCTGAAAGTGGCGTAATATATCAGCACCGGGTGTTTTAGCCCTGTGCAAGTAACGTTTAAACCCATTGTAAACACGGTAAAGTTTATACCAACCAAACTTACATCTTCACAAACATCTTCCTCCCCATCTCATCATTACTCTGCACCTCAATAAAATAAACACCGAGGCTTAGTTGGTTAATGTCTATTTCAGGTTTATAGGGTTGCGTTGTTATCATTCTTCCATCAACATCGTAAATGGCAATCGTTTGCGGTTGTATGTTTTCAGTTTTTATAAATAGTTGCGTGCTGGCAGGGTTTGGATAGATGGTAATGAAATTGTTAGCGGTGATTTGCTCTATACCGCCGCATATATCTATAAAAATGTTATCGGTGCCTGAACTGGCACAACCGAGCTGATGGATGGTATAAGTAATTGTATCAATATCTCCCAATTGCGGGTGGGCAATAAATGAATCTACCAGTAAGGTGTCGTTTACCACGTATTCACCCGAAAAAGTTCCTCCGGTTGGCGTGCCGCCCCCTAATGCAATAGTACTGGCATGTTGTTGCAGGCATATTCCTGTATCACTTATAACATCACCAATATCATGCAACAAGCCTTGTTGAACCATTTGTACCCAGCTTAATGTAACCGCTGGCAATGGATTAACAGTTAAGTTTAATGTTACAATACTATCGCAACCGCCGGTAATGGTAAATGAGTCAATGTAATTCCCGGTACTGGTGTACGCATGGTTGCCGATGTACACCGTATCACCGCTACAAATTGTATCATTAATGGTTGTAGTAACTAAATTACATTGCAGGTTCTGTAAAGTATTAGTTACAGTATTGGTAACAACTGCCGTGTTATAGTCGAAATAGATATAGCCCGTATTACTGATCTGCGCATTGGCGGCGGTATTACTTTTAATTTTTGCGCTGAACATTACATACCCGCGGCTGTTAACCGGGTCGATAGCGCTGTCAGGTAGCAGGTAAGGGTCAAATCTCCACTGTACAATGCCATTACCTGCAAGGCTGAACGTATAATTATGGCTGCTGGCGGCCAAGGTTTGTAATGAAGCTGGTTCGAGGTAAGGCGAAAGCGTATCGCTTACCAAAACAAAGTGCGTTGAGTCGGTACCCGTGTTCTGAAAATAAATAGCGTATTGTTCAACACTATCGGTTAACTGCGATGTTTTTTCGTTAGGGTCAATGGCACTTGCAAAAGGCACACCAATAGTCGAATAGTTATTAGCAGGGTTGCAGTCGTTACCCGGCGCAGTGATGGTGCTTGAAACCAGCACATACGGCCCCGACGCTGAAGTGGAAATAACAAAATTAGCATTAACATACTGGTTTAAACCCGGGTATACCGTATCAATGTGCCAGGTAATTATGTGGTTAACCGTGTCAACGGTAGCGTTGGCTGATGGCATCACGCTTACAAAATGCATACTGGTATCGTAAGTAAAGATTAATATGACATTAGCCACGTGTTGGCTTTTAAGATTGCCATAGTAAATAGTTACGTTGCCGTTATAACCAGGGTTAAACACCGGAGCAGTTACGCCCACTGCCAAATCGTAAGCCGTGTCTATAATAGGAAAATCAACTACGGCGGTATCGCCGGTGGTAGTAAACACTACCTGCGGCGGATAGTTAGCACCGGTGCACAGGCCAAAGCCGCATGTGCTCCAGTTATATATATACACATTAAACGTACCTGTGCCGGGTAGCAAAATCTGGTAGTTACCTACACTGTCGGTATTGCCGTATGCGTAATAACCACCCTGCGAAGCGTAAACATTATAACTGGCGGGCACATCGGTACCAAGGTTATAAGTACAGTTATTATTTACATCGTAATAAGCACGGCCACGGATTACATTTTCGCAAAAACTGCCCATGCTTATGCTTCCGGTGGCACTGCAACCCGCAACGTCCATAACAGATACAGTATAAGTGCCAGGCCCCAGCATGGTATCAATACCAGACAGGCTGCCGTTGCTCCACGCATAAGTTACATTACCTGTACTGCCATTAAACACAGCAGTAGCGTTGCCGTTGTTGCCGCAGTTGGGTTGCGTGCCTGTTACATCAGCCCAGTATGCCGATGAAACTGTGTTAAGCTGTATGTTGGCACTATCGCTAACCACACAACCCAGCGCATCGGTTGCAGTATAGATATAAGTGCCGCTGTTTAGTATCGACACGGTGGCAGTAGTTTGCACCGGCAAGGTATTCCACCGGTAACTGTAAGGGCTGCTACCACCGGTTACGCTGGCAGTAATAGTACCCGTAGTACCAGGCATACAGGGTATGTAACTTGCCGGGTAGTTGGTAACCATATTGCTTTTAGGCGATAGGGTGTATTGCCTTACCACCTGCACACTATCTGCATCGGTAATGCTTACGGTGTAAGTGCCGGGAGCCAGGTTTGTAATACTATCTAAGCCCGTTGCACCGGTGCTCCAGGTAATATTTACAGGGGCAACTCCGCCGGTTACTTTAATTTTTAGTTTACCATTGGTTGCAACAGCACACGATGGAGAAGTACTATCCGTACGCGTTACCGTAAGGTTACTATATTGATAAATATAAACCCCGCCATCATTATAATTAGCATTTGGAACTCCATAAACTATATACTTCTTATCCGGGGTTACACTAATCGTCGTGCCATTGGTAGTAAAGTTACCGACTGGCACAAGGTCGTTGTCATTTTCGTAAGGTTCCGGCAGATCGTATACATCCGTCCAGGTGGTATCGCTTCTTACCCAAATATTGGCAAGATACAAAGGATTCTGACCTACATCAGATATTTGCATGAGGGTATCACCTCCCTGCGAAAGCCAGATTGAAAGGCCTTGTGGGAAGCTGGTATAAGCCGGTAAAGGGCCGTTCCACTGATTAGTAGCATAGCTGTACACATAAATCTCACCATCGGTACCGGCAATTGAACCGGCTATATACTGTCCATTAGCTGAAATGGCCATGGCAGCCGGAAATGCATGTGTACCGGTTACCTGAGAAGGGTACAGGCAACAACGATTTAAAGTCCAACTACTGCCATTACGGATATAAATATGCACCGCACCCTGCTCGTTATTATACTGTTCTTCAGTAACCAAAGCAGTGTCGCCTCCGGGTGTCAAGGCCACTTTGCTCGAGCCATTGCCAGCACTAACAAGCAAGTGCCCCTGCTGTAACCAGTTCCCCCCACTTTTTGCATATGCATATGCCCCGTCGTTTGAGGTGCCGACCAGCAGCGTTGCCCCGTCGTTTGAAAGCGCCACACTGGAGGCAAAAAAATTGAAATGGTTATAATAAACAGGTGTAGCGCTTACTAATAATGTTGTATCGTAACTCCAGGTAGAACCGCTGCGGTTATACAAATAAACTTTCCCCCAATTCGTATAATACTGTGTTACCGAATCGTACACATAAGCGTTAGGCGAGGCAACTGCCAGCACATTGCCATTGGCTGATAAAGCCAGCGTATAAGGATATGTAACCAAACTATAATCGTATTGATTTCCATCCAGGCCAAATAACCAATCACTGCTATTACCATCAGGACATTGCAGTACGGTTTGCTGATTCCAGTTAAAACCATTCCGCGAGTATACCCATACGGTACCGTAATTATTTTTGCGTCCGCTAAAAACAAGTGTGCTGCCATCGGCACTGATTACGGTACTTGAGCCCTGCAAACCATTGCCTGGCGCGGCATTATTTATAAGAGCAGGAGTGCTTGACGACCACTGGTTGTTGCTAAAATTAAATTCCTTTAATCCGCCGAGCAATGTATCGCTGATTGGATTATATAATAACACAATAGTACAGGATGAGTCAATAGCCATACCCGGAGTTGAGAAGGCAGATCCGGAGTTTTTACCACCTTGACCGCTATTGTAGTTTTGTACGTTCCACCCTGTAGTGGTGCTATCGCGAAACCAGTTTAAGCCATTAAATTTATAAGTTACCGGGCCAAAATTAATGAAACTAAACTGTTCTAAATATGTGTAGGTATTCCCGTCATAAGAAAAAAAACCTGGTGAAGAACCATTGGGAAGGACTATAAGATTAGTGTCCTGTATCCACGTATTCCCCGTGCGCCGGTAAGTTGCTAAATAATCGTACAAACCATATGAAGAAAACACCCCGGTTACATTGCCATTTCCGGCAAGCATAGGATTGCCATATACGGTTGGGTGCAAAGTTGTATCGCCGGTTACAACTACGTTCAAAACAGCCTGTTGCACCCAAGTGTTGCCGTTGCGTACATATACTTCTGTGCCTCCATTTAAAATAGTATTGCCATCACCTGAAACCTGAAATGTGAAATAGATAGGTGCTGAATATGTCAACCTCCAAACATTATTAATACATTCCCAAATATTATTACCTGTTGCAATAACATTGCCGTTATAGGACATAGATGGTGCATATGAGCCAGGAATCTGTTGCTGCAACTCCCAGTTGTTACCATTGCGTTTAAAAATCCAAAAGGAATCAACCGGATATCCTGTTAAAGTAGGGTGTATCCCAACTGATACAGTACTGCCATCGGCAGAAATCGCCGTAAAACACCCCATTTCATACCCCGGATAACCGGTGAAGCTGAAAATTGTAGACCACTGATTGCCTGTCCGCTGGTAAATATCAAAACCGCCGCTGTTGTGCTGTCGGTGCTGATATCCTGCTATTGCCATTTGCCCGTTAGCCGATACAGCCACGTTTGTGGCTTGCAGGTCAGAGCCTTGAGCCGTTTTATCGAGTAATGCCGACCCTGTTTGTACATATTGCGCTTGTACGCCAGCCGCCCAGATAAGACAAAACATAAAAACCAGGGTTCGGCAAATGGCGGTGTAAATGTGCTTCATATATATAGTTGAACTGAACCCATTATTTATTTAAAATGCTTATACATCAAAGCTGGCTCCGTGGTTGGGGGGATCGGAATACGGAGAGCAGATTTAGACTAGCAGAAAACGCATTAAATATAAGTTTTGTTTTTGTTAAATAACCGGCAAATTCGTAAGCGTAACGGTTTGGGGTGCAAATGCGCTTTTCCTTTGAGAGTATTAACGTCCAGCTATCTTTTATTATACCTGAGCCTCTGGCTACTGCATTTTACATAAACCAAAGCCGCGTTTTATCCCCTTTTGAGCGTAGCATCTTGCTACGCTCTACTATGTTTGTAGCCTCTGGCTACTGTATTTGTGTTTCGCAATGTGTATAAATCCCGTATTACGCCCCTTTAGGGCTTTAACAGCCAACCCAAACCCACCGGGCCTGCCTGCCGGTAGGCAAGGCTTCACCCGGTGCTGATATATCCCGCCGCTTTCAGGGCTTAAATCCAAAAAAGCCGGTCAATTTTGCAAGACACAGCTTTGACAACTTTTAAAAAGTTGTCAAAGCCTGGCTAAGCTATTACGGGCCGCTTGAGCATAGCCGCCAGCTACTGTATTTGCGTTTGGTAACGTAAACAAATACTATACCTACCCCAATAACTTCTTCAACTCTTCCGGCTCGGGCAAAATACCCTTTAATTTTTGCGGTACGCTGGTACTTAACCGGTAGGTGGCAACGCCCATGGCCTTGCTGATAGATTTAAATGTATACTCCACCACGGCGTTGTTCTTTTCTTTACAAAGTATAATACCAATGCTGGGGTTTTCGTGCGGCAGCTTAAATTGCCCGTCAAGCGCATTCAGGTAAAAATTAAGCTTGCCGGCATGTTCGGGTTTAAACTTTCCGCGTTTCAGTTCAAAAGCAACCAGGCATTGCAAATGGCGGTTGTAAAAAAGCAGATCGGTAAAATACTCATCGCCACCTACCTCAAGCCGGTGCTGGTTACCTATAAATGAAAAGCCTTTGCCTATACGCATTATAAATTCGCGTATATTATCTACAATACTTTTTTCAAGTACCCGTTCATCATCATCTTCGCTTATATTAATAAAGTCGAGCAGGTATTCATCTTTAAAGGCCTCAATAGCTGTATCTTTCATTTTTACAGGCAGGGTATGGGCAAAATTATTGAGCAGCGCTTTCCGTTTTTTATGCAATGCTGTTTCAATATGATATTCCAGTATGCGGTAGCTCCATTGGTGCTGTGCCGCCTGCTGTATGTAAAACAACCGGTGCTCCTGCGTTTTCAATTTGGTAGCTATAAGGCTGTGATGCGAAAATGAAATGCTGAAAAACATTTTAAGCATTTCGTTTTTCTGTAATTGGTTCGACAGTGTCGAGCCAATTACAACATCGGGTTTTACAGTTCCTGAACCCGCCGTTTTTTTGCCTGTACCCAGTGATTTTTTATTGTTTGGCAATTGGCTCGACACTGTCGAGCCAATTGCAGGGTAAGACTCAAAAAACGCCCGCATCCGTTTTAAATTAGGCGTTGAAAAACCATGCAGCCCCGGCAAAGCTTTTTGCAAATCGGCCGAGAGGCTGTCTATAATTTTTGCACCCCAGTTATTAGCTGCAATTTTTTCTGAAAGCATTTTACCGATGTTGTAATAAAGCCAAAGCATTTCGGTATTGGCAAGCCTGGCGGCCTGGTACCGGCTTTGCAATATGTTTTGCTTTACCTGCAGCACAAAGGCAGCATATTCTTTTTGTGTATTTAGTTTGGCCATTACCCTGCTTTATAAAGTGTTTCCTGTAATTTATAAAATGCTTCAATCAACTTATCTTAACCGTCAAAAAGCTGTGCTGCATCTTTAGATGTGCCCAGGCTTTTAAGTTGTATCAGTTCGCCCACCTTTCAGCATAGCTCTTCACCTCAAAAATGTTGTCCTTTTACGAAAGTCCTAAAATATGGATAAATTTTTTAGCCGGGCGATAGCCCTACTGACAT
>Ga0182030_10006940_pt1 | contig 23719 bp, 19 predicted proteins | sample 812S3MmetaG_FD_121299 | JGI IMG/M metagenome (GOLD analysis project Ga0182030, IMG submission 121299) | Permafrost microbial communities from Stordalen Mire, Sweden - 812S3M metaG (Illumina Assembly) | ecosystem: Environmental > Terrestrial > Soil > Wetlands > Permafrost | place: Sweden...
CTGGAGACCGGCCTGACCATGTTCAAGCTGGACAATTTCTCCTATCCGACCAGCGAGGAAGGCCTCAAGGCGCTGGTGGAGAAGCCCAATGACCCCAATGTCAAGAACTGGCGCCCGGGCGGCTACCTCAAGCGCCTGCCGAAGGACCCCTGGGGCAATGACTACCAATATCAGTCTCCGGGCACGCATGGCGACGTGGATATCTTCTCGTTCGGCGCCGACGGGCAGGTCGGCGGCGAGGGTGTCAACGCGGACATCGGCAACTGGAACCTCGACAACTGACAGCGGGCGGCCCCGGCGCACGCATGGTGGCTGCCGGGGTGCGCCCGGGCGCGTCAACGGCGCCGTGCCAGTGTGGCTTTACGCTGATCGAAATCCTGGTGGTAGTAGTGATCATCGGCGTGGTGATCGTCGGTGCGCTGCTGAGCCTGGGCGCCACCGGCAAGGACAGCCAGCTCGAGCGCGAACGCGACCGGCTCGCGTCCCTCATGGCCTATGTGCACGAGCGCGGCGGCATGCTGACGCTGGAGTACGGCATCCGCTGCGGCCAGCACGGCTACCGCTTCGTCTACTTCGATCACATCACCAACCAGTGGGTCCCGGAGGCCACCGATGACACGCTGCGTTTGCGGCGCCTGCCTGCCGGGCTGACGCTGACGCTGGTGATTGAGGGCCGCCCGATCGTGCTCAACGACAAGGCGCTGACGGTCAGCAAGAGCGCCACCACGCCTGCCGGCGGCACCATCTCCGCGCTTGGCGACATGCCCAGCAGCTTCACCGCTCAGACAGCCGACAATTCCCCGCAGGTCATGCTGTTCTCCAGCGGCGAGACCAATTCATTCGCGCTCACCATCACGCGCGACGGCGTCGGGCGCAATGCGACGCTGCAGAGCGCCGATGACGGCACCATCCACGTGAGCGACATCGTGGAGGCGAAGAAATGAATGTGCAGGCGAAGTCAATGAAGGCGCGCACGCGCGGCTTCACGCTGATCGAGGTGATGGTCGCACTGGTGATCGTCGCCTTTGGCATGGGTGCGGTACTCTCGACGCTGAGCGCGGCGGCCAACAACATCGCGGCGCTGCACGACAAGACGCTGGCACAGTGGATCGCACTCAACCTGGTGGCCGACACGCGGCTGAATCTGCAGGTGCCCACGGCCGGCAGCAGCGAGGGCGACGTCAAGGCATTCGGCAATGCCGACTGGCACTGGCAGCAGGACATCGTTGCGGTGCCCTCGATTCCCGGCCTGCTGGAGATCACCGTGCGGGTACAGCGCACCGGCACCAGCACCAGCAATGCCAGCCGCCTGGCAAGTTCCAGCAGTTCCGGCGGCGCCGGCAGCATCACCCGCAGCAGCAGCACCCCGGGCAGCTCAGGCGGCCTCGGCAGCGGTGGCTTTGGCAGCTCCGGCAGCTTCGGCAGCCTCGGCAGTTCCAGCGGCCTGGGCAGCTCCGGCGGCTTCGGCTTCTCGTCCGGCTCCAGCGGCGCACTCGGCCGGGTCGGCTCGGGCATCACCGCGTTCTCCCGCGGCGGCAATGATCAGCGCTGGCTCGCAACCGTGATCGGGTTTCGCGGCGACGCGGTGGCCGCCGCCAGCGGCGAGGCACCGGACTGGGCTGGCACCGCCCTGAGTGGCAACAACAGCAGCAGCAGCAGTGGCGCCAGTTCCAGCTCCGGCGCGATTCTGAACCCCGGCACCAGCAGCACCGTCAATCCGCTCACCGGCAGCAGCTCGGGCACCCTCCTCGGCAGCAGTTCCTCGGGCGGCAGCTGATCATGGGCGCGCGCCGTCATCGTGGATTCACGCTGGTTGAGCTGCTGGTGGCATTGTTTATCACTGCGATCATGTTCGCGTTCGGTTATCGCGCGCTGGACGAAGCTTTTCGCAGCCGGCGTGAAATCGATGAGCAGTCAGCGCGGCTGATTGCCGTACAGCAAGCGCTGCGCACGCTGGAGCAGGATTTCGAGCTGCTGCAGCCACGCCCGGTACGAAACCTGATCGGCGATGGCTATATGCCGGCACTAATCGCCCCGCAGAACAACGCCCTCGGCAGCGGCAATGGCTTCGGCAGCAGTGGCATCAGCAGCGGCTTCAGCAGCGGCGGCTCCAGCAGCAGCGGCCTGGGCAGCACCAGTTCCAACAGCACGGGTGCGCCGCTGGTGACCCTCACCCGCGGCGGCTGGACCAATCCGGTCGGCATCCAGCGCAGCGAGCTGCAACGCGTCAGCTACACGCTCGAGAAGGACGTGCTGATGCGCCAGTATTACCCGGTGCTCGATGCCACCGAGGCGACGGTGCCGGTGAAGCGCGCGCTGATCGACAAGGTGAAGAATTTCAGCCTGCGGTTCATGGATGCGGGACACAACTGGCAGAACGGCTGGCCGCCGATAACCACCGGCGGTGTGCCGACTTCGGCGCTGCGGCTGCGGCCGGTCGCGGTCGAGGTCACCATCGAGCTGGAGGACTGGGGCGTACTGGTGCGTCACATCGAGGTGGCCGGATGAGGCGCCGGCAGCCGCCGTGCGGCGCCGGCGTGCGCGGCCGCTCGCTGCGCACCCAGCGCGGCATCGCGCTGATCACGGCGATGGTGCTAGTGGCGATCGCAGCCGTACTCGCCACGGCCATTGGATTTGCCAGCGCCATGTCGGCGCGACGCGCGAGCACGGTATTCGGCGCCGACCAGAGCCTGCTGGCCGGTGAAGGCGGCGAGGCGATGGCCGCATATGTGCTCAAACAGTCGACCACCGGAACGGCATCGATGTCGATGGACCAACCCTGGGCACAGCCCTATGGCCCATTCGAACTGGGCGAGGGTGTAACGCTGGAGTTCGCGCAGATCGAGGACCAGCAGGGCAAGTTCAACATCAACAACCTGGCTTCCAATGGCACCACCGATCAGACCTCGTTGCTGCAGTTCCAGGCGCTGTTGAGCCTGCTCGGCCTGGAGACCAAGTGGGCCGGCATCCTGGCCGACTGGATCGATGCGGATAACACCCCCAACAGTCCCGATGGTGCCGAAGACAGTGTCTACCTGGCGCAGACTCCGCCGTATCGCGCGGCCAACCTGCCGGTGACCAGCATCTCCGAGCTGATGGCGATGCCGGGCTTCGGTCGCGATCGCTACAATCGTCTGGCGCCCTATATCACTGCGCTGCCGCCGGGCAACAGCATCAATATCTGCACCGCCTCCGGTGTGCTGCTCGATGCGCTGGCCGGCCGGACCGAGTACAGCGCCGACGCCTCGCAGCTGGCTGCAGAACGCAAGGAAAAGGGCTGCTTTCCGACCATAGCAGTGTTCACCGCCGGCGCCACGACCCAGGCCCAGCTGCAGTTCGGCGGCAAGATCGGCACGACGTCCACGTACTTCCGGCTGCGCTCGATCATCACTATTGGCACTGCGAGGTTCACCTTGTACAGTCTCCTGTACGTTGCCAACGGCCAGGTTCGGCCCATCCTCAGAACCTTCGGTACGGAATAAATCATGGCGGAGTGGCTGATCCTGCAGCTGTCGCGCGGCATCGAAGAGCGCTGCGGCTGGATGCTCGCCGATGAGCACGGCCAGCCGCTCAGTGCGCCGCGCATCGGCGCATTGGTGCAGGTCGCGGGCGACGCCGCCGGCCGGCGCCTCGCCGTCGTCGTGCCGAGCAGTGATGTGCTGCTGACCGAGGTGGAGCTGCCGCAGAAGAGCGGCGTGCGGCCGCAGCAGATCGCCCCGTTCGCCCTCGAAGAGCAGCTCGCCGCCGATATCGAGACGCTGCATTTCGCGGTCGGGGCGCGTGATGCTCACAGCGGTCGCACCACCGTAGCCGTCGTGACGCGCACCTTGATGGATCACTGGCTCGCCGTGCTCGCCGCCGAGGGCCTGATGCCCGCGGTGGTGTGCGCCGCGGCTATGCTGTTGCCGGAGAACCCGGGCCACACCGTGGTCATGATCGACGGCGATACGCTCAGCGTGCGCCGCAGCGGCCAGGCGCCACTGGCATTGCCGGCCGATGATCTGGCCGCAGCGCTCGAGGCCTCGCTCGGTACAATGATCGCGGATGAGAACCTGATCATCTATGCGTCGCCGGCCGACTGGCAGCGGCACTCGGAAGCGGCCGAGGCGCTGCGCGCGCGCTGCGCCAGCCTCAAGGTGCAGCTGCTCAACGCCGGCCCGCTGCCGCTGCTGGCGCCACAGCTGGCCAGCGGGCGATACATCAATCTGCTGGCCGGCGATTTCGCGCCCAAGAGCTCGTTCGGCGGCGACTGGCGGCGCTGGCGGCTGGCAGCAGTGCTGGCGGTGGCGCTGTTCGCGGTGCATATCGGCGGCCTGGCGCTCGAACTGCTGCAACAGCAGCGCAGCGAACACGCGCTCGATGAGGCCATTGGCAATGTCGCCCGTCGTGCGCTGCCGGGGGATCCGGGTACCGGTGCGGTGCGCTCGCGTGTGGAACAGCGCCTGCTTGCCGCCCAGGGCCAGTCGGGCGGCTCAGGGCTGCTGTCGGCGCTGGCGGCCCTGGCACAGGCGCTGGACGGCGTGCGTGGCGCATCGGTGCAGGGCGTGAGCTTTCGCGAAGGCGGGCTGGATCTGCGCCTCAAGGCCAGCGATGCCGCAAGTCTCGAGCGGATCGATCAGGCGCTGCGCAATGGCGGCTGGCAGGCGGAGCTCACCTCCGGTTCGGCAGCCGGCTCGGCCTATGAGGGCCGCATTCAGATGCGCCCCACCGGCGCCCCACCCACGGCCAGCGGCGCAAGGCACGCCCGATGATCGAACGCCTGACGCTCTATTTGCAGCGCCTGCAGCCGCGCGAACGGCGCATGCTGCTGTTCGGCGCGGTCGCGGCGCTGCTGCTGATCATCGTTGCCACGGTGTTGCCGCTGCAGCGCCGCGTTACAGCGGCGCAACAGCGCGTCGAGCGCAAGCGCGATGACCTGCAGTGGCTGCGTTCCATGGCACCGCAACTGGCGGGCCTGCAGGTCGCCGCGCCGCCGCCGCTGCGCGAGTCGCTGGTGGTACTGGTGGATCGCACTGCGCGCGAATCGGGCCTGGCAAAGAGCTTGGCCGGCAGCCAGCCGAGCGGGGATGGCGGCCTGAACGTGCGGCTCGACCAGACGCCGTTCGATACGCTGGTGGCCTGGCTGTCGCAGTTGCGCGAGCGTTACGGCGTGCGGGTTGATGCCGCGACCATCGACGCCGGCAAGGACAGCGGTAACGTCACCGCGACACTGGTACTGCACGCGGGCTGAGCATTGCGAGCGGCCCTAATCCTGCTGGGGGTGGCATTTCTTGCCACGGTGCTGGTGCGCTTGCCGGCGCAGGCGGCATTGTGGGCGCTGCCCCCGGACGTGGCCTGCGAGTCGCCCAGCGGCACCATCTGGAACGGCACCTGCGGCGAGCTGCACGTGGACGCAGTCGTGCTGCAGGGCGTGTCATGGCAGCTGCATCCGGCCGCACTGCTGCATCTGCGGCTCGCGGCCGATATCGCCAGTGCTGATGCCGCAGCCAGCGGCCATGCGCAGGTGGAGCTTGCACGCGGCGGCCAGATCTCGATCGCTGCGCTGGCGGCGCAGATCGCGTTGCCCGGGCACCTCGGACTGGTAGGGCCAGGTACCAGCGGCACGCTGCAGCTCGATGTCGACTCGGCACGCATTGCGGCCGGTCACCTGGTCGCGCTGCAGGGCAGGAGCGTGCTGCAGCAGCTGCGCATAGCCAATCCGCCCGCCGATCTGGGCAGCTACGAGCTGCTGTTTGCGCCGCCGGTGGCTGCTGCACAGCTGCCGGGCGCTGCGGTTGCGATGCTCGGTCAGCTGCGCGATGTGAATGGACCGCTGTCGGTGACCGGCGTGCTGCGCCTGTCGCCGGATGGCAGCTATGAGCTTGGCGGCAGCGTCGCGCCGAAGCCCGAGGCCGGCGCCGATCTGGCCCAGGTGCTGCAACTATTGGGCCCACCCGACCCGCAGGGCCGGCGCACCTTCTCGATCGCCGGCACAATATAGCCTCAGGGCAGCGCGGCGTCGATCTCGCGAAATATCCCGAGCAGCGGGAAATACAGCGCCAGGCGCACCGGTTCAGGGCCCAGCCGTGCAGCCAGCGCCGCGTAGCGCTGCAGCTGCGGGCGATAGCGTTCGACCTCGCTATCAATGAAGGCGCGCGCGGCACCGCCCTCGTGCGTGCCGGTCTTGAAATCAATGATCCAGCGCTGGCCGTGCTCATCCACCAGCATGCGATCGATGATCACGTTGACCACGCGGCCCTCGTGCAGTCCGGTCAGCCGCCATTCGCTGCGCGCCTCGACGTGGGCTGCCGATAACAGCCAGCGTCCCCTGGCATCGGACAGGGTGCGCGCGAGCGCCTCGCGCACCCGGGCACTGGCGGCCGCGTGCTGCCCGGATTCAATACCGAGCTCGGCCAGCCACGCATCATAGCCGGCGGGGCCGGTCGCGGCCGCGGTCGATGCCGGCAGCTCGGCGCCGGTGGACAGCCGATGCAGCTCGGCGTGCACAATGGTGCCGATGGCGCGCGCCGTCGATCCGACCCAGCGGTACTCAGGCGCTGCGGCCGATGCGGGTGATCCGAGCGCCAGCCGCGCCAGCCGCACGCGCGCGGGCGGGTTCGGAATCGACCAGTTCGCGGGCAGTCGCCACAACGACGGCAGCGTGGGGTCCGCCCCTTCAGCTTGTGGCGCGCCTTCACCTTGTTGAGTCCGCGCCAGGAACGCGCCGCCAACCGCCGGCCAGAGGATCTCCAGCAGCGAGCCGCGCTGCGGCTGCGGCTGTGCGACCGCACTGGCTGCAGCGGCAGTGCCGGCTGGCTCGGGCAGCGCTGCCAGCAGGTGCAATGCCAGGCGGGCACGGGTAGCGGCCACGTACAGCAGCCGCACACGCTCCAGGCGCGTGCGTTCGCGCCGCAGGCACTTGATGTAGCCGGCCACAGAAGCGCGCAGTTCCTGCTCGCCGGCGCGGATTGGCGCCAGCAGCAGATCGGTGCCGCTGCTGGCGCGCGGCAACTCGATCCAGTGCAACAGCGGATCGCGATCGAGCGCGGTCCTGCGTCCGAGCCCGGGCAGGATCACCACGTCCCATTCCAGCCCCTTGGCCGCGTGCATTGTCATCAGCTCAATCGCGCCCGGCTGCGGCGGCGCACCGGAATACAGCCGCTCGGTTAGCTCGCCCAGAGCCTCTCCCACCAGCCGCTCCGGCTCGTCGTGCAGCGCCAGCGCATCGATGAAGCGCTGCGCATCGAGCCGGTCGACATCATTGCCATACACCGCCGGGGCCGCGAGCCGCAGCCAGCAGTGCTCGACCCGCTGCCATAGCGGCAGCGCGCGCTCCGCGCCCTGGATCGCCGGCGCGAGCGCCGCGCACAGGCGGGTCAGGCGCTGCGTGAGCGCCAGTGCGCCCGCATGCGCGGGCTCGCGCGGCGCCTGCGCCGCGCGTTGCAGCTGCATGTACACGTCACCGTCATCGGCATTCAGCAGGCCCTCGAGTTCGGCCAGCGACATGCCACACCAGGGTGCGCGCAGCAGTGCCAGCCAGGCAGTGCGATCGGCCGCATGCACCAGCGCGCGCGTGATCGCGGCCAGGTCGCGGATTGCGGGACGGTCACCCAGCCGCTCCAGATCCACTCCGCGCACTGCGAATCCGGCAGCGCGCAGCTGCGCCACCGAGGGCGCCACATGCTCGCGGCTGGCAACCAGCACCGCGATCGAGGCTGCCGGGTTGCGCGCGCGCGCCGCGCGCACAATCCCGACCACGCACTGCGCCTCGGCCGCAAGATCTCCGGGCGGCAGGCGATGCAGCTGCACGGCAGCGGCAGCGGCACCGGCGCCCGAGACGGCAGCCTCAGGCGGCGCCGCCGGCACCGAGGGCAGGAAACGGATGGCCGCGCGTCGAGCGTCATCGTCGGCCGGAAACAGCAGCGAGAACTGCTCGTTGACCCACGCGATCAACCCGGCGCTGGAACGGAAGTTGCGCCGCAGCTGCAGCGGCTCGAAACCGATCTCACCGATGCCGTAATCGCGCGCTCGCAGGAACAGGCCAACTTCGGCTTCGCGAAACTGGTAGATCGACTGCATTGGATCGCCAACCACGAACAGCGTGCGGCCATCACCGCGCTCCCAGCCAGCAGTCAGCCCCTGCAGCAATGCGAACTGGTCGTACGAGGTGTCCTGGAACTCATCCACCAGGATGTGGCGCAGGGCGCCCCCGGCGCGCAGCGCAAGATCACTCGGCGCCCCCTGCTCACGCAGCGCTTCGCGGGCGGCCGCGGCGACGTACGGATAGTCCACTTTCTCACCCGCGGCAAATACCAGCTGCAATTCGGCAGCGGCACGGATCAGCAGCAGCGCCAGCGCCTGCAGCGCCTCGTGATCGGACGGGTCGAGCCGACGGTCAGGCAGCGTGCGCAGCGTGCTGCAGATGGTCTGCGCGCCCGGTAGTTGAGCCAGCGCATCGACCCAGGCCTGCACGCGGCTTTTCATCGGCGCGTCATCGGGCGCGAAACCGTCGCGAATCGTAAAGCGCTTGCGCCAGCCCTGTTCGGTCAGCGCCAGATCGCATAGCGCGCGCCAGTGTGGCAGGCTCGCCGGCTCGCCGCTCAGCGACACCGGCACAGCGCCGGTCACGCCGCGCGCCCGCAGCGCATGCGCCAGCACCACCTCGGCCTCACGCAACAGCGCGCCCGGGAGCAGCGCCAGCGCGGCGGCCAGTTCGACGCGCAGCGCGGATTCGAGGCTCTGCTCGACCCGCTGCACCAGGCCGCTGCCGTGCGCCTCGAGCACCCGCGGCAGCCAGTGGGTGCGGCGCTCGAGCATGTCGGCGAGCAGCTGCTCGAGCCGGCTCCAGCTGTTATCCAACCGATTGAACAGCAGTTCTGCGGCCTGCGCCGCGGCGCGATCCTCGCCGGCCAGCGCCAGGCAGCGGCGCGCGGCGCGCCGGTATAGCGGCCCGGGTGCCGCGGCGATCTCCAGGCCCGGGCCGCAACGCGCCGCGATCGGCAGCTGCGTGGCGAGCCAGTGATTCAGTGCATCGATGGTCTGGATGCGCAGCCGGGACGGATTTTGCAGCAGCTGCCAGCCGCACGCGGCGTCACGCTCGAGTGCCGCGCGCAGCAGCTGCGGGTCGATGCCGGCAATCGACTCACCGACGCTGCCCACCTGCAGTGCCGCGAGCACCCGATGCTGCATCTCGGCTGCGGCCTTGCGCGTGAAGGTGATCGCCAGGATCTCTTCGGGTGCATCGACCACGGCCAGCAGTGCCAGAAAGCGCGCCGTGAGCACCGTGGTCTTGCCCGATCCGGCCGGCGCCTGCAGCAGCATCGAGCGCCCGATGTCGAGCGCTTCGAGACGGGCGCGCTGATCGAGCTCGAGTGCCAACGCGGCCTCGCGCGCGATCTGGGAGGCGGCTTGATTCATGCGCCGTCGCTCCGCAGCTCCTGCGCAGCCTGCGCCGCCGGCGCGTCATCGGCGGCCGCCGCTGCGGCGGCGGCCAGCAGCTGTGCGTCGACACGACACAGCATCTGCAGGTGACAGTATTCGCAGGCGCCGGGCTGCGGCTGCACTGCGGCGACGCCGCCGAGGAACTCGCCCACCAGGCGCTCGAGCCGTGCGCGCCACTGCTGCTGCAGTCCAGGCCACGCCCCCTCTCCGCCCTCCAGCGGCTCGATGCCGCGCCCGGGCAGACGATTGGCCCGATCGGCCAGGCCGCGCGCCTTCACGCCGTCGCGGCCCAGATAGATCGCCAGCACTGCGGCTACCTGGCTACCCGCGGCCAGCGCATAGGCAGGCAGCTGTGGCCTGGGCGGGCGCTCCTCGAAGGCATCGAATCTCTGCGCCGCACCGCTCTTGTAGTCGATCACCACCAGCCGTCCGTCGGCCAGCCGATCCACTCGATCGAGCCGCACAGTCAGGCCGGTGCCGGCGATCGCCAGCGACTCGCGCGCCTCGAGCGAGTGGGTCTGGAACGCGCCGCGCGTCAGTTCCCAGTCGAGCATCTGGCTGATCAGCCGTTCGGCGCGGGCGGCCTCGCGCCGCAGCAACGGCGCTTCAATGCCCACGGCGGTGGCTGCGGCCAGTTGCTCGCTGGCCGACCAGACGCAGCGCTGCAGCAGTGCCAGCGTCAGCTCGCGGCTGCGCTGCTGCAGCGTCGCCAAGTCCCCGGTGGCGCGCCAGAAACGCTCCAGCGCCAGATGCAGGATCTGGCCCCGCAGGCGCGGATCGATGCCAGGATGCGGCAGTGGGACAGGCCGGGCCCGTAGCCGCAACTCGGCAAAGCCGCGGAACGGACATAGCGACTGCAGCTCGAGCAGCCGCACGCCGCCGCGCAGCGGCCGTCCGGCGGCCCACGCCGAAGCCTCGCTATCGCGCCAGGCCTGCAGCGGCGGCGCCTGCGCGATGAGCCACGCCGGCAGCGCAAAGCCGGTGACGATGGCAGCGGCCGGGTCGCCCGAGTCATCGGCGCCGGCAGGCGGCGCAGAGCCAGGAGGCGTCATAACCGCCGGCGACTCGGCAAGCAATGGGCTGCGATCGCGCGGCAGCTCGCCGTCGCTGCGTGACCAGCTCAGAAGGCAGCGCGGTGCGCGCTGCTGCCACAGCCGCATGCGCCGCCGCGCGAGCTGCAACTGACCGGCGGCGCTGGCCTCGGGCATGCCGGCATCGCGCTGCAGTGTCCATGGCAACAGCGCATCGGGCTGCGCGGCGGGCGGCCACACGTCGGCCGACAGGCCTGCTACCCAGATCCCGTCGTAGCGCGTGATCGGATCATCCAGCGACGCCGTGACCGTGACCGGAACGTCATCGCTGGCCGGCTCGAAGGCGACGCGCTGCGCCATGCCATACAGCAGCGCACTGGCCTGCCCGGCATGCAGCCGCCCAAGCGGCCCGGCGATGGCGGCGAAGTCGCCCAGCACCTCATCAAAGCGCATGCGCACTTGCTGCTCGTCACTGCCAGGTGCGGGTCCAGGCCAGCCGCACTGCGCCAGATGCTGCGCAAATGCCTGCCCCCATAGGGCGGGGCCGACGGGCCCGGACACCGCGGCAATTGGCGCAGCGCGGAGTAGGCCCTGCAATACCGCTGCCGCCGGCGCACCCAGATTGGCGGTCACCGCGGCCAGCACACGGTCTGTGCTGGCCGAATCGAGCCGGTCTACATCGTGGTCGCGCAGCCACAGGTCGAGTTGCAGACGCAGATCACGCGGCGCTGCAGCCAGGTACGAGGATCGCAGTACGGCGCTGAGCTGCTCGAACGACGCCGGGCCGCAGGCCACCGCGATCAACTGCAACGCGGTTGCCACCAGCCCATAGCGGTGCAGCGCCAGTCCGCCCTCAATGGCGAACGGGGCTGCGCCGCTTTCCGTACCGGTGCTCAGCAGCGCTGTGTAATCGAGCCGCTGCGCCAACGCCCGCTGCCATAGGTGGCGCTGCTGCGCGAGGCGCGGCACCACCAGCAACAGCCGGGCGTTGCCGTCGCGCGCCAGCTGCTCCGCGCACCACTGTGCTGCCGCTTCGGCCTCAAGCGTTGGGCTGTCATGCCCAAATGCTTGCGGCTGCGGCGGCTCATCGGGCTCCGGCTGTGCGCCGGGCAACAGGCGTGCGCCGTGCTGCTCGAGCCACTGCCGCCACGCCGGCCCCGGGGTGGCGAATCCGGCCAGCAGCAGCTGCGCTGATGGCCGCAGCAGTGCGGCGCAATCCCGCCAGCTGGTGGTGCCTAGCGCGCCCAGCTCAGCGCAGCGACGACGAAACGCGGCGCGCGCATGCAGCAGCACCGCGCTCTCGGGGCTGGCGGCCCGTGTCAGCGGCAGGCCGTAGTCATCCAGGCGGGTAATGGCGCGGCGCACCGGCTCGATCAGTGCATCGGGCCGCAGCACCTCCTGACCGCAGGCCTCGTGCACCGCGTCGCGCCACAGCAGCCATTCCTCCGCCGCCGACAGGCGTCGCGCCAGCGGCTCGCCGCGCGCGCGCGCCGCGCCCAATTCGCGCTCGATCCAGGCGCTCCAGGGCAGTACATCGGGGCTGTTCCAGACCGCCCGGCCGGCGTCGAGCATCGCGCTGCTGTGCGCGAGGCGCACTGCCGTGGCGCGCTGGCGGCTCGGCACGACGAGCGTGCCACCGCTCTCGATATGCGCTAGTATAGCGTTAGAAATCTCAAGCAATTCAAATCATTGCCAGTCTATTCTGAAGCTCTACTTGAATCTAGAGTGTGCAGCCACGACGCTGCTGCGTACCGCACCTGCAGGCGGCGCGGCCTGCAATGCAAGCTGCGCCTCAATGCGGCCGAACACCAGCCGCAGGGTCGCCGCATCCGGCAGCGTGGTAACGCGAAAGTGATTGCGATAGGGCACGTTGAAGCTTACCCCCGGCGCCACCAGCACATGCTGCTGCTCCAGCAGATCGAGCGCGAATTGCTGGTCATCGAATTCCGGCAGCGCGCTGGTGTCAACGCCGACGAACGCATACATGGCGCCGTCGGGCCGTGCCAGCGTCAGGTAGCGGCTGGCCTGCACCGCCTCGATGATTGCGCGGCGCGACTCGTACAGCCGGCCGCCGGGATGCACCAGCTCGTGAATGCTCTGGTAGCCGCCGAGCGCGGTCTGAACCGCCCATTGCGCCGGCACGTTGCTGCACAGGCGCAGCGATGACAGCAGTTCGAGCGCCGCCAGGTAATCCGCTGATCCGCGCAGCCGTCCGGAAAATACCGCCCAGCCGACCCGATAGCCGCAGGCGCGATAGATCTTCGACAGCCCCGACAGCGTCGCACACAGCGTGTCCTGCACCAGCGTTGCCATCGGGATCGACTCGGCGGCGTCATACACCATCTGGTCATAGATCTCGTCGCTGTACACCACCAGTTGGTGTCGCTCGGCGAGCCGCGCGATTGCCTCGAGCACCTCCCGCGGGTAGGTCGCGCCGGTCGGATTATTCGGGTTGATGACGACGATCGCGCGCGTGCGGCGGGTGATCAGCGCCTCGATCTCGGCCGGATCGGGCACGAAACCATTCTCCGGCCGGCACGCATAGTGCACCGCGCGGCCGCGATTCAAGTTGACCGAGGCGGTCCAGAGCGGGTAGTCAGGACTTGGCACCAGCACTTCATCGCCGTCATTGAGCAGCGCGCGCAGCACCAGGTCGATCAGCTCGCTGACGCCGTTGCCGATGAACACTTCCTCCGCGCTCACGCCACTCACCCCGCGGCCCTGCTGCTGCATCACCACCGCTTCGCGGGCCGGAAAGATGCCCTTCTGGTGACAGTAGCCTTCGCTGTCGGACAGGTTCTCGATCATCGCCAGCCGCATGGTCTCGGGGGTGCGAAACCCAAACAGGCGCGGATTGCCGATGTTGAGCGAGATAATCTCGTAGCCTTGCCGCTCCATCTCGTGGGCGCGGCGTGCCAGGCGCCCGCGGATCTCGTAGCGGACGTTCTTGAGTGAATCGCTCGGTCGGACGGTATTTTCCTGGCTCATCGGACAAGCCTAACCTGACTTGCCGTCGGGCGCACGGTAGCGAGTTCACGCTCCCGCGGCGGGTGCCCTTGAAGCTGCGCGCTAGAGCTGCGCCAGCAGGTGCTCGGCGGCCGACACCTTGAACTGGCCCGGGGCTTCGACCTCGACGCGAGTCGCCACGCCCTTGTCGACCACGATCGCGAAGCGCTGGCCGCGCATGCCCATGCCAAAGCCCTTGGCATCGAGCTCCAGGCCGAGCGCACGTGCGTACTCGCCATTGCCGTCTGCGAGCATCAGCACCTTGTCGCCGACCCCGGACTGCTTGCCCCAGGCATTCATCACGAACACATCGTTGACCGCCATGCAGGCGATGGTGTCTACGCCCTTGGCGCGCAGCTGGTCGGCTAGCCCGAGGTAGCCGGGCAAATGCTTGGCATCGCAGGTGGGCGTGAAGGCGCCCGGTACGGAAAACAGCACCACGCGTTTGCCGCCGAACAGCTCGGCCGTAGTCAGGTCCTTCGGGCCTTTCTCGCCCATGGTCTTGAACTTGCCCTCTGGCATGCGCTCGCCGGCTTTGATGGTCATGGCGCAGAACTCCTTGGTATTAAAATCGAGCGGCCCGGCGCAATATCCGTCGCGAGCCTCAGGCGCTGTGCGCGCGCAGCGCCCACAGCTTGCCGAGCCGTGCATAGCCGCCGTTGCTGGAACTGGCAACCTTGTCGAACGCCTGTTGCGCCGCGGAGCCGTTCCGCTGCCGCAGCTGCGCGATGCCGAGCAGCAGATTGGCCTCGTCGGAGCTCTTCAGCCCGCCCTTGGCGATTCCCTGGCTGAGGGCCGCGACTGCCTTGTCGTTCTGGCCGTAGCTGATATACGCCGCACCCACCTGCACCAGCGCATCGCCGTTCGGGGCCGCGTTGGCGTTCTGCTCAACCGCGGCGAGCTGCGCCTGATCTTTCGCGGCGCGCTGCTTGGCACCCTCGAGCAGGTGCTGGTAGCGGTCCTTGTCGCGCTGCTCGACGAACACGCTCTTTGCGAACGCCTGCTGCAGCACGTTCTGCGTCTCGCCCGGATAACCCGCATCGAGGGCGATCTCGGCCATCTCGGCGTAGTCGGAGGGGAGCTTGAGCACGCCGACGTCGTTCATCAGGCGGTAGACATTGAGTTGCAGGTGCGCGTCCTTGATGTCCATGCGCACCAGCGGCGCGAGCGCGTTGGCCCAGTATTCAGGTTTCGGGTAATAGGTCACCAGCTTCTCGACCGCCTTGGCGGCGCCGGCATTGTCCTCGGCCCTCAGGTCGAACTGCCACAGCAGCTTGAGCGAGTCCTCATCCGGCTTTTCCTGCTTGTTGACGACCTCCTGCTCACTGACGGCCGCGTCCTTGTACTTGCCGGTCAGGTATTCGGCCTTGGCGATCAGCCCGAGGGTATCGAGGTCGTTGACGCCGTGCTTGACGGCCTGGTCGGCAACATCCAGTGCCTTGGCAAAGTCCTTCTGCTGGAAGTAATACAGTGCGATGTTCTTGAGCCATAGCTTCTGCTGATCGGGCGCTGCGTACTGGGATTGTGCAGCCTGCAGCAGCACCGGGATCGCATCAGCCATGTCCTGCTTCTGCTGATAAATCTGGAACAGCATGATGTTCATGACGTAGTTGTCGTACGGCGTCTTGTCGCCCGCCGCGCCCTGCGCTTCGCGCACATGCGCCAGCGCCTCGTCGAGCTTCTTCCCCGCCAGCGCCTCCTGTGCGGCCTTGAGCGGCTTGGCGACCGCCTTGCTGACCTGAGGACCGCTGGGCGGAGCGTCCGCCGCCAGCGCTGCGCTGCAGAGCCACGCGCCGCTGCAGACCGCGGCCAGCAGGGCGACGAATTTCAAGCGATTCCTCATGGTGCTCCTCAGTGCTTCCAGTTCTGACCTGCGGCGCATTGACCTTAAGGGTGCCGCCCGGGTCACGACGACGCAGGTCGATGTTGATACGCAATCAATACGGCAACAGTCGCCCGCCGAAGCATGCTCGGCGCAGCCGCCACGGCTGGCGCCGCACCGAGTGGACCTACTCCTCGACGAACTGGCTGGTATTGACGAATCCGATCTTTTCCATGTGGTTGCGCTGCGCCGCGGCCAGCACCTTGGCAACCACGTCGTACTTCACATGACTGTCGGGCGCCAGATGAAGTTCCGGCTGCGGGTCCTTGGCAGCCGCCACCTGAAACTGCTGTTCCAGTTCGGCCAGCGAAGGAATCGTGCCGCCATTCCATGAGATGGTGCCGTCGTAGTAGATGTCGAGATTGATGATCTCAGGCTGCACCGGCGGCGGCGGCTGGTTCGGATTGGGCGGCGGCATGTCGAGCTTGACCGCGTGGGTCATGATCGGCAGCGACAGGATCAGCGTCACCAGCAACACTAGCATCACGTCGATCAACGGCGTGGTGTTGATGTCGCACATTTCCTGGCCTTCGCTGCTTCCTACACTCATCGACATGGGGGTGATCTCCTCGCTTCAGCGCTGGCCGCGCACGCCGTGATCGGGCTCGGTAATGAATCCGACCTTGATGACCCCGCCGCGGTTGATGGCCGCAATCACCTTGCCGACGTTCCTGTAATCGGTGTTGGCATCGGCACGGATGTGAATCTCCGGCTGCGGCACCTTGACGGCCTCGCGCTCGATCCGGTCCACCAGCAGCTTCATGTCCGGCACATGCTGCTGCCCCCAGTAGACCTCGCCGTCGGCGGTAACCGAGATGGTGATGTTCTCCGGCTTGGTCTGGGTCGGGATATTGACCGCCTTGGGCACCTGCACCTGGACGTTCTTGGTGATCACCGGGATGGTGATCAGGAAGATGATCAGCAGCACCAGCATGATGTCCACCAGCGGCGTGGTGTTGATCTCGGACATGATGCCGCGATCTTCACCGCCACCCGATTGCATGCTCATGGACATACTGCGATCTCCCGTCAGGTACCGTTCGAAGGTCGGCGAGGATCAGGCGGCGACGCGTGCGCCGCTGACCAGATAGGCGTGCAGGTCGCTGGCAAAGTTGCGCACGTCGTCCTGGATGAGCTTGTTACGGCGCAGTAGCCAGTTGTAGCCGAGCACGGCGGGTACCGCGACGAACAGGCCGATGGCCGTCATGATCAGCGCCTCGCCGACCGGGCCGGCGACGCGATCAATGCTCGCCTGGCCGGCGATACCGATCGCGATCAGCGCATTCAGGATGCCCATGACGGTGCCGAACAGTCCGACGAACGGGGCCACCGAGCCGACGGTCGCAAGGAACGTCAGGCCGCCGGAGATCTGACTGTTGACCGCGTCCACCGAGCGCTGCAGCGCCATCGTGATCCACTCATGCAGATCGATGCGGTCGGTCAGGCGGCCCTCGTGATGTGAGGCCGCGCGCAGGCCGCTCTCGGCGATGAAGCGATACTCATCGCCCTTCTTCAGCCGCTCGACGCCGTCCTTGACCGACGGGGCGGTCCAGAACTGCTTCTCGACGATCTTGCTGGAGCGCTTGAGTGCTCGCTGGTCCCAGAGCTTGGTGAACATAATGAACCAGGAACCCAGGGACATGATCACCAGCACCGTCAGAGTTGCGCGGCTGACGATGTTGCCGTTCACCCATAGCGGGATCAGACCATAGGGGCTGGCGGTGCTTGATGCTGCGACTGCTGCGGTATCCATATTTTTCCTCGTTTAAGTCCTTCCCGCCCGGATTCTATCCGGCGGCCCAAATGCAAATGCTATCGAACGCAAATCCTATCGAACCCATCATCAATCAAATAACGCGCCGGCGAGCTCTCATTCGCCATGAAGCACGAACTTCACCGGTACCGTCGGACAGCTGACCACTGCTTTGCCCTCGGAAGTGGCCGGCTTGAACTTCATTGCCTTGGCGACCTTGAGCGCGGCGTCGTCCAGCAGCTGATGTCCGGTGGGAGTGGCGATCTCGACCGAATCGATCTTGCCGGCGGCGCTGACACAGATCTTGACGATCGCGCGTCCCTCTTCGTTGTTGCGGCGCGAGACTTCCGGATAGTAGTCCTGCACGTCGGGGACAAAGGTCACCTTGACCGGGGTGCCGGGCACGATGGCGCGCGGCGGCGGCGGCGGCGGCGGCTGCACGGTCACATTGGTGATCGGCGGCGGCGGAGCCTCCACCGGTATTGTTATATTGATGTCCGGCGCGATCACCTGCACCGGCGGCCGCTCCTTCAGGTCCACCGGTGGTGGTGGCGGCGGCAGGTCCTTGGGCTTCTCGGTCTGGATGATGTTGGTCTCCAGGATCGTCTGCACATAGCGCGCCCCCTGGTTGGCGAAGCCGCTGATAAACGCCCAGATCACTATCGCGTGTACCACGATAATCGCCAGGAAGGCGACCAGCCGTCGCGACATATGGCCGGAATCGGTCGGGTAATAGCTCATAGTGTTCTAGCGTTGCCTAGTCGATGAATCCCAGACGACTGGAGAGCCGTCCACCGGGAGGCTTTGCAAACCGTGCTTATAGTCATACTAGTGCGGCGGTACCCCGAAGCATAACGTTCAATGCGACCCCTGCCATCGAGTCCGTACTGCGGACTTCCATGCAGCGGCGCTGCCCTCTCCGTGCGTTACCCGGTCGATCAATCTAACCGAATCACCATCCGAATCGCACCCGCTCATGTTACAAAATGCGAGTGCGGACCGACACAAGCGCAAGAACTTTAACTGCTCGTGTCACCCGTTACAATCCCTTGCACGGACGGCTCACTGCGCGCGTACCGATGTGCAGATCGGATCATTCCTACGCATCGGCCAGATCCGTCACCGCACCCAGCGACGCGCTGCTAACGACACGAGCATACTTTGCCAGCACGCCATGGCTTGCATACGGGCGACGTGGTTTCCAAGCTACGCGACGGCGCTTGAACTCCGCAGCCGATACCTCCGCCTCAATGCGCCGGCGTTGTGCATCGATCGTGATGCGCTCCCCATTGCGAAGCAATGCCAGCGGGCCGCCGGACGCGGCCTCGGGCGAGACGTGGCCGACGACGAAACCGTGGCTGCCGCCCGAGAAGCGCCCGTCAGTGATCAGTGCCACTTTGGCGCCCAGTCCGCGCCCGGTGAGCGCGCCTGTAGGACTGAGCATTTCACGCATCCCGGGCCCGCCTTTCGGGCCTTCGTAGCGAATCACGATCACATCCCCGGCGCGTACCTTGTCCGCCAGGATCGCGGCGGTGGCGGCCTCCTCGCCGTCATAGATGCGAGCCGGTCCGCTGAAATTGAGACCCTCTTTGCCGGTAATCTTCGCAACCGCGCCTTCTGGCGCGACGTTTCCATAGAGAACAACAAGATGGCTGTCTTTCTTTATTGGATTTGAAATGTCTCTCACGATGTCCTGCGTCGCTGGATAGTCGGCCACCCCATGCAGGTTCTGGGCCGTCGTGCGGCCGGTCACGGTCAGGCAATCGCCGTGCAGCAGTCCGGCATCCAGCAGGCGCTTCATCAGCGGCAGCACGCCACCGATCTCGATCAGCTCGGACATCAGGTAGCGGCCACTTGGCCGCAGATCCGACAGCACCGGCACGCGCCGGCCAATGCGAGTGAAGTCATCGAGCGTCAGCCGCACGCGCGCGGCCTGGGCGATCGCCAGCAGATGCAGCACCGCGTTGGTCGAGCCGCCGAGCGCGACCACTACCGTGATGGCATTTTCGAATGCGTGCCGGGTCAGGATATCGCGTGGCCGGATGCCCTGCTGCAGCAGCGCCATCACGGCCCTACCGGCGCGGCGGCTGTCCTCCTGCTTGGGCGCGCCGACCGCCTCCTGGGCGGAGCTGCCCGGCAGGCTCAGGCCGAGCGCCTCGATCGCCGAGGCCATCGTATTGGCGGTGTACATGCCGCCGCAGCTACCCGGGCCCGGAATGGCGCTGCGTTCGACCTCCAGCAGTTGCGCCTCGCTGATGGTGCCGGCCGCGCGCGCGCCGACCGCCTCGAATACCGAGACGATATCGCGGCGCTGCGCCCCCGGGCGAATGGTGCCGCCGTAGACGAACACCGCTGGGCGGTTCAGCCGCGCAATCGCCATCGCGCAGCCGGGCATGTTCTTGTCGCAGCCGCCGATGGCGACCAATCCGTCGAAGCCCTCGGCACCGACGACGGTCTCGATCGAGTCGGCGATCACCTCGCGCGACACCAGCGAATAGCGCATGCCGGGCGAGCCCATCGAAATCCCGTCCGAGACGGTGATGGTATTGAACAGCACACTCTTGCCGCCGGCGGCATCGGTGCCGGCCGCGGCGGCGCGCGCCAGCACATCGATATGCATGTTGCACGGCGTAAGGTCCGCCCAGGTCGATGCGATCCCGACCTGCGGCCGGGCAAAATCCGCGTCACTGAATCCAACCGCGCGCAGCATTGCACGCGCCGGTGTCTGCTTCAGCCCGTCCACCACCAGGCGCGAGTACGCGCGCGGATCGGGCGCGCGGGGCTCGGGCGTACGCTGCCGCGGAGACTTGCGCTGCGGTTTGCGCACTGCGCGGGGTTTATCACGACTGGTCATTCAGTACTCTCCATTAATACGAGCGTCGGGACCGCACAGATGCATGCCTTGCGGCGCGCGGCGCGCGCTAGCCGTAGCGGTGGCGGATCAGCTGATAGAGCGCGCGCACGCATTGCGCCTCGGCACCCTGCGGCCGGCCGGGCCGGTCCTTGGGATTCCATGCGTACAGGTCCAGGTGCAGCCAGGTGGGCGTTGCGGTCACGAAACGCTTGAGGAACAGCGCGGCGATCACCGCACCGGCGAATGGCGAGGCCGACACATTATTAAGGTCAGCGATGCGGCTGCTGAGTTCATCGTCATAGCCCTGCCACAGCGGCAGCGGCCAGAGCGGATCGGTGTGCGCGCGGCCAAGCTCGCACAGCTGTTGCGCCAGCGCCTCGTCGGGGCTGAACAGCGCAGGCAGATCCGGGCCGAGCGCGGTGCGGGCAGCGCCGGTGAGGGTCGCAAGATCGACCAGCAGGTCGGGCTTTTCCTCATCGGCGGCCGCCAGAGCGTCCGCCAGCACCAGGCGGCCTTCCGCATCGGTGTTGCCGATCTCGACCGTGAGTCCCTTGCGCGAACGCCACACGTCCCCGGGCCGATAGGCACTGCCGCCGACGCTGTTCTCCACCGCGGGAATCAGCAGCCGCAGTTCGATCGGCGCGCCCAGTTCGAGCAGCAGCTGTGCCAGCGCCAGTGCACAGGCCGCACCGCCCATGTCCTTTTTCATCAGCAGCATCGCCGCCGCAGGCTTCAGATCCAGTCCGCCGCTGTCAAAGCACACGCCCTTGCCCACCAGGGTCACGCGCGCGGCACCGGCCCGGCGCCAGCGGCAGTCCACCAGCCTGGGAGCACGGCTGCTGCCGGCACCGACCGCGGCAATCAGCGGGTAGTCGCGGGCCAGCACATCGCCCACGTGGACCAGGCTCTCGCCGCCAGAGCGCGCGGCGAGCGCGACGGCTGCCGCGGCCAATTCCTCAGGTCCGAGCTGATTGGCCGGCGCGTTGATCAGATCGCGGGCCGCGCCTAGTGCCTGTGCCGCCGCCTGCGCATAGGCGACATCGGCTCCGTGCGGGGCGATCAGTGCGTTCGCGATCGGCGGCTTGGGCGGCGTGCCGCGATAGCGGCTCAGCCGATAACTGCCGAGCAGCCAGCCGAGTGCGAACTGCGTGGCCGCGGCCGGCGCCAGCGGCGGCTCGACGCGAAAGTTACCGGCCGGCAGCCGCTCCGCCAGCGCCGCCGCGTCCCAGAGCGACAGGTCGTCGTGTGCGGCCAGCCCACCCAGTCCCCACAGCGCCCCAGCGATGCCGCCATCGGCGTCGGGCAGCAGCAGCAACCGGTGGCGCTCCGCAGCATAGCTCTGAGCGCGAACCCAGGCGCCCTGGGCCGGCGGCAGCGACCGCAGCACCGTCGCCAGGGCAGCATCCGTGACCAGCCGGAGCGGGACGCTGGCGACGGCGCTGTCGCTGGGCAATAAAGTCTGCATGGAGGCGGCAGCTTATCCAAATTGACAAGCAGTTGATCGTTGTGCTGATATCATCCTCTGCGCTTGAGGTATTTTTGCAACGAACGATGCACACTACCCGCATTATCCTACTGTCGCTGGACCTGCTGCTCGTCAAGAGCGGTCGGGGCGGGTATTGCCGGCGTTTCTAATACCAGGAAACGAACATACACCGAACCCCGCACCGGCCGCCGATGCGGGGTTTTTTGTTTATTCACCTTGGAGCTTTGAATGATTCAGCTGTACTCGAGAAAAGAGGTCGACAAAAAGGCACTGAAAGGCGCACGTATTGCTGTGCTGGGGTACGGCAGCCAGGGGCGCGCCCATGCGCTGAATCTGAAGGACAGTGGCTTCAATGTCGTGGTCGGGGTGCGCAAGAGCGGCAAGAGCTGGAAGCAGGCCAAGCGCGACGGGCTGGCGGTGGCCGAGCCGGTGGCGGCGGTCGAAGGTGCCGACCTGATCGCCATGCTGGTGCCCGATATGGCACAGGCCGGGCTGTATGCGGCGATCAAGGCGACGCTAAAACCGGGGGCGACGCTGCTGTTTGCCCATGGCTTCAACGTACATTTCAAGCAAATCAAGCCGCGCAAGGATCTCGATGTGGTGCTGATCGCCCCCAAGGGCCCCGGCGGCCTGGTGCGCCGGCAGTATCAGCAGGGCCGCGGAGTGCCGTGCCTGATCGCGGTGTCGCAGGATGCGACCGGCAAGGCACACGCCAGGGCGCTGGCCTATGCCGATGGCATCGGCGGCACGCGCGGCGGCGTGGTTGCGACCAGTTTTGCGGAGGAGACCGAGACCGACCTGTTCGGCGAGCAGGCGGTGCTGTGTGGCGGGGCGACCGAGCTGGTGGTCGCGGGCTACGAGACGCTAGTGGAAGCGGGCTACCAGCCCGAGGTCGCATATTACGAGGTGCTGCACGAACTGAAGCTGATCGTCGACCTGCTGCACGAGGGCGGCCTGGCCAAGATGCACCGCTTTATCAGCGATACCGCGAAGTACGGCGACCTGACGCGCGGCCCGCGCGTGGTCAATGAGCGCACCCGCAAGGAGATGCGCAAGATCCTGAAGGAGATCCAGAGCGGCAAGTTCGCCCGCCAGTGGATCGGGGAACACCAGAGCGGCGCCAAGAACTACCAGCGCTTGCTGAAGCAGGACCTGCGCCATCCGATCGAGAAGGTGGGCGCGAAACTGCGCGAACGCATGCCGTGGCTGAAGGATACGCGCTGAACTCACGAGGAATTACGGAGAGAGCGTCATGACATCGAGTGCTGACCATGTCCTGATCTTCGACACCACATTGCGCGACGGCGAGCAGGCGCCGGGCTGCAGCATGACGCAGCCGGAGAAGCTGCGGGTGGCGCGTGCACTGGCGGACCTGGGCGTGGACATTATCGAAGCGGGTTTTCCGGCCGCATCGCGCGGAGACTGGGAATCGGTCAACGCGGTGGCGCGCGAGGTTCAGGGCCCGATCATCGCCGGTCTTGCACGCTGCGTGCGCGAGGACATCGAGCTGGCCGCGAAGGCGCTGGCCGACGCCCCGCGCCACCGGCTGCACCTGTTCCTGGCCACCAGTGCCATTCATCGCCAGTACAAACTGCACATGGCGCAGGAGGAGATCATCCGGCTCGCAGTCGAGGGCGTATCGATCGCGCGCGAGTACTGCGACGAGGTCGAGTTCTCCCCCGAGGACGCCTCGCGCACCGAACTGGACTTCCTGGCCCAGGTGGTCGAGGCGGTGATCGAGGCCGGCGCCACCACGGTCAACATTCCGGATACCGTGGGCTACACGGTGCCGGATGAATTCGGCGAGCTGTTTCGCTACTTGCGCCAGCACGTGCGCGGTATCGACAAGGCGACTTTGTCGGTGCACTGCCATGACGACCTCGGCATGGCGGTCGCCAACAGCCTCACGGCGGTGGTCGCCGGGGCGCGGCAGATCGAGTGCACCATCAACGGCATCGGCGAGCGCGCCGGCAACTGCTCGCTCGAAGAGGTGGTGATGGCACTGGCCACGCGCGCGGCGTTCTTCAACCTGAAGACCAACGTCAACACCTCGCGCCTGTATCCGACCAGCCGCCTGGTATCGAGCATTACCGGCATGCCGATCCCGCGCAACAAGGCAGTGATCGGTGAGAACGCGTTCGCACACGAGGCCGGCATCCACCAGCACGGCATGCTGCAGAATCGCACCACCTACGAGATCATGCGGCCCGAGGATGTCGGCCTGCCGCGCAGCAACCTGGTGCTGGGCAAGCACAGCGGCCGGCACGCGTTTCGCGAGCGCGTCAAG
>Ga0182030_10006941_pt1 | contig 23717 bp, 25 predicted proteins | sample 812S3MmetaG_FD_121299 | JGI IMG/M metagenome (GOLD analysis project Ga0182030, IMG submission 121299) | Permafrost microbial communities from Stordalen Mire, Sweden - 812S3M metaG (Illumina Assembly) | ecosystem: Environmental > Terrestrial > Soil > Wetlands > Permafrost | place: Sweden...
CCACGCGATTCTCGCCGCGATGGAGTTCGAGTTTCACATATCCACCAAAATCTGCAGCTGACGTAGTCGCCCAAGCGAGCATTGTTAGCGCGAGCATCACAGCCGTCCCCGTGTAGCGTATATCCCCGCGCCTGCGATGGCTAACGATAAGTTGAGCGGCCGACTGGCGCATTTTTCAGCGGGGCGAGCGGCATAATCGCCCATGCGCTCGCCGAGCCGCTGCGTTTATCCATCACGGCCCGCGCCAATGATAGTTTGAGATCTTGCGCAGAATTGTGCCAGGCGTAGCGAGCCAGGCGAACGGAAATATATCGTATCCAAACGACACGTACCGGTCCCTACCGGGAGCGTCATATGACACCAGCATCATAGCCCCGACAATTCCGACGCAAATCAATGCCAGCGGCCCCTACGGGTCGGCGATGACCAGGGCGACGGCAAAGCCGTCGTAGCCCTTCACGCCGACCGTCTGGATTGCCGTCGCGCTCAAGCGCGATTCGGATGCGAGCAGGTCGTGCAGCCGCCTTGTCCCGAGCACCGCCGGATCGCGGCTGCGGTCATTGACGATCGAGCCGTCGCGGATCACGTTGTCGATGACAATCACGCTGCCCCGGCGAGCGAGCTTCAACGCCCAGGTCACATAGTTCGGGCTGTTCGCTTTGTCGGCGTCGATGAAGAAGAAATCAAAGGCCTCGACGCCCTCGGCGTGGAGCCGCTCGAGGCTATCGAGCGCCGGCCCTTCTCGAAGCTCGATCCGATCAGTAAGGCCCGCGCGCACAAAGTTGCTGCGTGCCACGGCCGCATGGCGTGCATTGAGCTCCAGCGTGATGAGGCGTCCGTCGGCAGGCAGCGCACCGGCGAGCCACAGACTGCTATAGCCCCCGAGCGTGCCAATCTCAAGAATCCGCTGCGCACTGACCATCCGCGCCAGGACCTGCAGCAGCTTGCCCTGGGTCGGGCTGACCGCGATCGAGGGTAGCCCGGCCGCGTCATTCGCGGTGAGCGCGGCCGCCAAGGCATCATCACCCGAGCCATACCGCTCCGCGAGGTACTGATCGACGGCTTCATAGAGCTCATCGCTCATTCGACGCCTCCTCACTTGGCGCGCATCGATTGCCGATGCACTCGCTGCTGCGATCCCCGGCGACCCGCACCGAAGGTGCGTAGCAGCCGGGAGAGTCCCTCGCTGCGGCACTGGCCGCACGCGCTCACTGGCCGGCGAAGCCGGCCGCGGGTCCTGGGGGAGAGGCCGTCAGGCCGATCCCCCGGGCGCACGCAAACCCGAGCGCAGCGAGGTGTTGGCATAACTGCGCCATTCGCGTGCGCTGCGGGGGAAGATACGCTCCGTTTAACCCCCGCGGCAAGTCCAAGGTGCGCGCTCTTTCTGGCCACTGCGCCCCAAAACGCGCTCTGCCCTCACCCCGACAGACTGTTCTATCCTTACGCTCTTCTCCGCCGATTCAGGGAGCGAGCCGTGGCCTCCCATATCGCCGAGCGCATCGAGTGACTCGAGGAGGGACTGCGCCAATTCAAGGCCAAGCAGCAGCGCATCGAATCCGGTCGGCGGCAAACAGAGTCCGGTGGACTTATCGCGAGCGGCTTTCACACAGCGGCCATCACGATGCGTCTATTCGATATGAGCGACGCATCGACGGCGCAGGGATCGGTCGGCGTCGGTATCGACCGGCTGCGTTGGCGCGCTCCGGTGCGCCCCGGGGAGCGACTCCACGCCAGCTTCACGATCGAGAGTCTCACGCCGAGCACGCGGCGGCCAGGCTTGGGCACCGTGCGCCCGCTCGCACAGGTTCGTAATCAGAACAACGTCGAAGTCCTTGAAGCGCTCAATTCAGCGCTGGCCCCGGGAAGGCCAGCCGGCCAGCGCGCCTAAGCCTGCAACAATTCCAGTGTTTCCTGGACGATGGGGCCAGGGTGCTGCGCGGGCGCTTTGAAGTGCGCCATGCCGGCACTCAAGAAGCGGCGCCGCCATGCAATATCAGCAAGCTGTGCGTAGTTTTCGAACACGGCTTCTGGAAACTTGTAGTCGTGGGGTTCATCGGCGTGATAGACAAAATGATGTCGAGTCCTGGCGATCAGTGCCTCTGGGTCAGCGCCGCTCTGCAGGTAACCTAGCGCCTTACCGGCCGCCTGTAAGCGACGCCCAGCTGACACATCGGCATATATCTCTTCGATGGCCTCAACGCCTGCATGATGAGGCGAGAGCGGCTGCAGCGCCTCGAGATTGAAATCCGACGCGCTCGCTCCCGAGAACTGGCGGAACTGCGCGATAAAGGCCGCACATTGCAACATCAGCAGCTGCTGTGTCTGTCCACTGCCGCAGACCCGGTACGCGTAGTGCAAAGCGTTGGCCGTGGTCTGCGCATGCACCGACAGAATGCTCGGCTGCACCATGACGAGCTCTGCGGCCGTATCGAAGAGTACCTGCCAGATGCTGTCCGGCGAATTTCCCTGTCGCAGCATCGTGACGATTACAGCACCGGCCTCTTCCTCGGACATCCGATAGAGCTCTGAACGCAGTTCCGCCCGTGCGGCTGGATCGCTGCGCCCTTGCCTCCAGCCCGCCGGGATCTGGCGCAGTCGCTGCTGGTTCTGCCGCCACGGTCGATCGGGCTCGAGATCGTGAGTGGCGGGATTTGGACCTGCATCGCTGTTTTGCAGCGCTGCCACCGTAGAGCGCAGGACGGCTTCGCTCTGGTTGCTGTCCAACAGGGCGACAAGGCTGTGGGCGTTGGCCACGGCAATCGCCTTGTGACCGATTTCTCGAAGGTCGCGCGCGCCGTACGCAAAGAGCAACGAGAAAATCTCGTCCATGGGAGCAGCCTGCGCGTAACTCACGATCGCGGCGTCCGCGGCGTCGCGATTCCAATGCTCCAGCGCCGCGATCAGCACGCGCCGCGCCGCCGGTGCGCCGCCCGCTGCCGTGGCAAACCGCGTCGGCAGGCGCCAGGCAGAGCTTGCTCGCTCCTGAGCTTGCGCACTCTTGAAATAATCCGCCGCCCAGACGATCGGTAGCCATCGCTCCCCCGACGAGAGGTGTTGAGTGGTCTCATTGATTGATCGCAACACCATGACCGAGTGGTATTTGTAGCCGACGTCAGGGTATGGCTGCACGTTACGCACGCTGGCCCAAGACAACGCCGCGAACAGCTCCTCGTAGCGAAGACCCGCGCGAATCCTCTGCACGAGCTCGCGCGGCAGATGCTCTCGCACCGAATCTTCCAGCAATCTGAGCAATGCCGTCACAGGCTGATCGGTAGCGGTGAAACCGAGCTGGCCGGTCAGGCCCACACCGGTCGCGCCGGCTGTTTGAATGAACGTGCGTCGGTTCATGGCGAGCACGATGGCTAGTGGCGAGGATTACTGTACGCCAAATCAGGCAGGTCCGCGCGCGGCGGTCAACCGAGAGGAGAATCGGGGATTGTTTGGGTTACCGACGAGGTGAATGTCCTGGTTGGCGTCGACACCCGACTTCCCGAGCCGCTGCGAAGAAAGCTAACTACCCGACCCGGGCACACTCTAGACTGGAAGGCTCGAGCCATTATTCTAGGGACAAGTGTTTCGATGACCCATTGAGGCCAAGTTACCTATGTGCCCGGTAGGTCATCGTGTCCTTACTGAGCTTCCAATGACCCAGAACTTGATCATGCGATTCCAGTGCCAATTCTTGGTATCCGCGTCGCTGCTGCTTGCGATGGGTTCAGCCGACTGTCTTGCCCAAATGGGTGGCCCTGGCCAAATGAGCGGTCCCACGCACGGCGCTCGGATGGGCGGCGAGCCGGCGACGACTGCGCCTGAGCCGAGTTCAGCATCGGATTTGGCCGCCGCCGCCTATAAGGCCGGCGTGGGCTACATCAGTAAGGCCAAGGACGCCGACAGTGACGCTGCCAAAGCTGCCGACGACAAAAAAAAGACCAAGGCGCTTGCCAAAGCCAGCAACCTCTATGGCAAAGCGCTCGACAGATTTGAAGACGCGGTCGACAAGGATCCAGGCTTGGTCGACGCTTGGAACGACATCGGTCTTTGCGAGCTACATTTGGGCTTTTACGATGAGGCTGTGATGGCTTATGCAAATGTGCTGGAGCTCAAACCGGACTACAGCGAGGCGTCTGAGAATCGCGCCGAAGCCTACCTGGGGCTCAATAAAATCGCGGAGGCGAAGTCTGACTATATGGCGCTATTCAAAACCGCACGGCCGCTCGCGGACCAATTGATGACCTACATGCGTCGGTGGATCGATGAGCGTCAGCGCGATCCCAAGGGTGTCAGCAGCGATGATCTGGCCGCATTCGTCAAGTGGACCGATGAGCGTGCGAGCGCCCAGTAGAAGGGCTGATAGGAGGATGATCGCCGTCGACGGACTTACTGGGTAGTAGAAGGATCGTAGGGAAGATTCGTGCGCAAACCTGCCATAGAGAATTCTCAATCTATACAAAACAAGAGCTTATGAAGGAAGCTCGCTGCGCGTTCGGCGTCTTGTTGTTGATAATTCAAGTGCTTGCGTCCCGCGCACGGCGCTATGGCAGGTTTTGACACGAATCTTACAGGCGGCCCTTGTAGATTCTGACTTGCCGGTTAAATCTGTCGGCCAAGGCCTGGTCCCGATCCACCGCGGCGTTGTGAATCTTGGTATCCAGCGCGCCGACCGCCTGAATTTCCGACGGCGACGCAATCCCCTTGTACTGTCCGAGCAGCTGAGTCGCCGCAGTATCCAGACAGCCGAGGTACGCCGTGTTCGCGGCATCGTAGGCTTTCACGAGCTTCTGCGCCGCCAACATCTGAGCGCGGGATGCGTGCGCTCCATCCGGTGCGGTGCCCGGCTCAGCCGGTGCTGCGCAACCAGTGAACGCCGCGCTGGCCAGTATGACCAGATCAGGGCGAGCCAAGGGCACCGAGGGCGCAGGAGTTACCGTGGCGTCGACCGTGCTGACCGCCTCGGTCGGCGCCTGCGGCTGCGGCTGAATAGAACGCGGCGACACAACCAGTCCCCACACGATCAGAGTGGCGCCAAACAAACCCATCACAACCCGCGAGACCTTGAGCGCCGGGTTGGGATTAGCGCTGCCCAACGCCTTAAACAGCCCGCTCAGTAGCGCTGCAAGCAACAATACGGCGCCGACGACCAGGACTCCGATTTTTAGATTAGCAGCCATGAGCAGGTATCCATGGAGTGACGACGTTGCGGCTCAAAACACTAGAGCAGAGTCCTGCATTCGAATCAACACAAGTACCGCGGGCCGTGGCGGCTATTCTATTAACCTATGGCGCGCTGCCGCCCCGGAAGTTCCTTAGGTAGAAGTCGCCTGTTGATTTATTTAATATGTTGTACCAGGCCTGTCCCAACGTTGAGCTTGGCGGCCGCTTCGTCAGCGGAAACCGTCGTTCACCGAACCTTGTAGAGCGAAAAAATCCCTTTATTGAGGTGACCGCGTAATTGCAGCAAAAAAGGGGACCCCCGGTAGCGCGCCCGCGAATCCAGTCCGAACCTGCCCGCCAGGCGCCTGGTCGGGCCCGCGGCGGAGGTTGCCCGTCGGGAGTCCGGATCCGCCCGGTAATTGGAAGGCGCCGGAATCCGGCGCTCCCATCGCGACAGGCTCAGATCCGTAGGCCAGCGCTGCTGAGCGGGAGCTTCCTCACGCGCTTGCCGCTCGCCGCATAGATCGCATTCACGAATGCGGGCAACGCCGAGGGGTAGGCGGGTTCCCCGAGTCCGGTCGGCGAATTGTCGGATTTGAGAAACTGGACGTCGATTTCGGGAATCTTCGTGTTGCGGAGGAGCTCGTAGTCCGTGAAGTTGGTCTGTACGACACGCCCGTGGCGGAATGTAATTTCCTGCGCGAGCGCGGCTGACATCCCGTCGAGGACACTGCCCTCAACTTGGTTGCGCGCATTGCCCGGATTCACGATGTGGCGCCCGATGTCGAGGACGGCCCACACCTTGATGGGCGTAATGCGGCCCGCGGGCGAGACGCCGACCTGATGAACCTGGGCGACGTAGCCAAGGTGGCTCCAGTAGGCGGCGACACCCATGCCGGTGCCTATTGGTAGCGCCGCCCGTTTCGCCCAGCTCGAATTCTGCCGAACGAGGTTCAGCACCGCGATCATCCGCTTCGGGTCGAAACCGGGACCGAACGGATTGGGTGCGGGCGTAGCCGATATCGGCTGGCCGAGCACTTCGATGCGGAAGTCGATTGGGTCCTTGCCGGCAGCCGCGGCGAGCTCGTCGATGAAGCACTCGAACACGAAGACGTGCGCGTTGTCGCCCGGCGCGCGCAATGGCCCGGTGGGCACGTTGAAGGGGACGCGCGAGGTCTTCAGCGAATAATTCTCGATGAAGCCGGCCGGATAGGAGTCGGCCCCCGGAACGCCGAGGCGCGGAAAGTACTCGTTGCGCGCAAATCCCACGAAGTGGTTCCGCCAAGCGATCAGCCGGCCGCGGCGATCGAGACCGCCCGTGAGCTGGTGCCAGCCGCCCGGCCGGTAGAAGTCGTGCTGGAGGTCATCTTCGCGCGACCAGAGCACTTTGACCGGGACGCCGGTCATCTTCGATATCAGCGCCGCCTCGATCATGTAGTCGTTGCAGAGGCGTCGCCCAAAGCCGCCGCCGCACCGGATCATGTGAATCGTGATCGCCTCGGGCGCGATGCCGAGCGCCTGGGCCACGGCGGCGCGGCCGGCGCCGGGATTCTGGGTCGGAGCCCATACCTCGACCTTATCGTCCCGGAAGGACGCCGTGCAGTTCTGCGGCTCCATGTTCGCGTGCGCGATGAACGGGTAGGAATAAGTCGCCGAGATTACGTGGGCCGCCGTCTTCAAGGCGGCCTCGGGATCGCCGTCGACACGAATGCTGCCCGTGGGTGCCTGCTTCAAGGCCTCGGCGGCTTGACGCTCGAACCCTTCGGTCGAGTCCGACGCATGCGCACCTTCGGCCCATTCGACCTTGAGCCGGCGCCGCGCGGTCTCGGCCTGCCACCAGGTGTCGGCGACGATGGCCACGCCGCCGCGGATCGCGTCATCGCTGCCGAAGCCCTGGTTCGGGCCTTCGAGCACTCGCTTGCCCCCCTTGAGCGCGAAGACATTGCGCACGCCGGGCATCGACTTGATCTCGGCGTAATTCGCGCTGCGAACCTCCGCGTCGAACACGGGTCCCTTGTGGAACACGGCGTGCTTCATGCCGGGCACGTTCATGTCTATGCCGAAGACCGGTTCGCCGCGCACGATGCGCCGCTTTTCGGGGTCGAGGATCGTCTGACCGATGATGCGGAAGGTGGATTCGTCCTTGAGGCGCACCGATTGGAGATTGGGCACTTCGAGCGTGGCGGCGCGCGACGCGAGATCGCCGTAGCGCGCCGTGCGCCCGCTCGGCGTGTGCGTCACGACGCTCTCGGCCGCCGTGCACTCCGAGGCCGGCACTCCCCAGCCGGCGGCCGCGGCCTCAATCAGCATCTGGCGGCCTGCCGCCCCCGCGCGCCGTAGTGGCAGCCAGTTCGCCGGTGTGGACGTGCTGCCGCCCGAGGTCTGCCCGCCGAGCGCACCGCCCGCAAAGTCGGCCATCTCGATGACGACGTCCTTCCACGCAACGTCGAGCTCCTCGGCGAAGATCATCGGGAGCGCTGTCTTCGTGCCCTGCCCCATCTCGGGATTCGGTGCGCGGATCGTGACCGTGCCGGACGGAGCGATGCGTGCGAAAACCGTGATCGCATAGTCGGCGGCACCGGGCGACGCTGCCATGGCGCGCTGTCTGCCGAGCGGCAGTGTGATCGAGAGAAGCAGTCCGCCGCCCGCCGCGCCGCTCGCGAGCAGGAATCCGCGACGCGTGAGCGGACTGGCAACGTGTGAAACCGACGCTGGATCCGAGGTCTTGATGGCCATGGTTCCTCCTCCGCCCGTCTCAGCGCTTCGGGCCGGACGCGACCGCGCGGATCGCCGCGCGGATTCGCATGTACGTGCCGCAGCGGCAGAGGTTTCCCGCCATCGCATCTTCGATGTCGGCGTCGCTCGGTGACGGGGTGCGAGTGAGCAGTGCCGTCGCCGCCACGATCTGGCCGCTCTGGCAATAGCCGCATTGGGCGACATCGTGCGCGAGCCAGGCTTCCTGGACTCGCCGCCCGAGTTCGCTTTGGCCGATGCCCTCGATCGTCGTGATGTCGAGCCCGACTGCGGCGGCGAGGGTCACGGTACAGGCGCGGACCGCGGCGCCGTTCGTGAGCACGGTGCAGGCACCGCACTGGGCCACGCCACACCCGAATTTCGTTCCGGGCATGCCGAGGATATCGCGCAGGACCCACAGAAGCGGCGTATTGCCATCGGCGTCGACGGCATGCGCGGTGCCATTGATTTGGATCCGGTAACTCACGCCGATACCCTCGTCTTGGTGGGAGCCCCGTTTTCTCCCTGCGCCGATTCTAGCGCCGTCGCCGCCTCCCGGTAAGTAATTGATAATTTGGATAAGGAATCACGCGTTACACCAGGAAAATATGGAATATAGCACCGACATTGAACTCGGATGGCGCACTGGGATCGAACGGGCACCTAGGAGAAATGCTGATAGTCGGGATTCCCGGGGGTCCCCAATATGCTAAAGAGTGGGCGTCATGGAAACGAAACCGAGCTTCAACGCGCGCGGGAGCGGCGGCTGCGGCGACGATTAGGTGATCCAGCACACGCACATCAATCAACGCCAGCGCAGCCGCGACGCGTTTGGTGATGATCTCGTCGGCCTGGCTCTGATCTTTTACGCCACTCGGATCGTTATGAAGGAGCAAGCACGCGGCGGCTCCCTTCTCCAGCGCCAGCTTCACCACCTCACGCGGGTAGACACTCGCGCCGTCGATGGTGCCGCGAAATAGTTCGACGTACTCGATGACCCTGTGTCTCCCATCGAGCAGTATGACCGCAAAAATGTCATGCTCGAGGGCACCCAGCTTCAGGGTCAGAAAGTCCCGCCTTAGTTGCGGCGAGGTCAGCGCCGTGCGCTTTCGGACGCGATTGCTGAGCGTCTGGCGCGCGCCAGTCATGATCTCCTCGAGAGTCGCTGGGGGAAAGCTCGTCTCGGCGTTGACGTCGGTGGTGTAAAGTTTCGTTCCGTTCATGTCTGATCTCCGTCTTGCTCGGGCGGAAATGCCCGGTGAAGGAGGCCTTGGCGAAGGGCGGAAAGCCCGAAGCCTCACAGCGCAGCGCAGCCGTCAGGGCTGCCGCAGCCACTCCGGCGAGTAGAGGAACGAGCGCAGCGAGTGAGCAACGGAGCGCATTGACGGCGAAGTACGCTGTGGTACGGTGAACGCGCCGTTCGCGATGGGCTCCTTCGATCTCTATGTGAAAAACCTTGGGCCCTGGAGCGGCGGCCTGGAGTATCGCCATTTGAGCGCCTACCCCCTGTCAACGGACGACGAGGTTCAAGGTCACGGTTACGGCGAGTGGAACGGTGACGCCCACTACGCCTTCGGCAGTGGCTGGGGCGCGAGTCTGGACGTCTACAATCTGCCCAACAAACGCGCTGATGCCGCGGAATTCTGGTACGGCGATCGGCTACCCGGTGAGCCCGCAGACGGCGCGAATGACGTGCACATTCATCCGCTCGAGCCGCGAGCAGGGCGCTTTACAATTTCCAAGAAGTTTTGACGCGAATGGGCCAGAATCTCGCCGAGCAGGCGTCTCGCATTGAGAAAGGCGGACCATGAGCCGGTGTCAGTTTCAAAAAACCTGCGCACTGCCGCCAGCAAAGCGCCCCCGAATTCAACTAACCGCTGCACTTCGACCAGCCTGTGGCGGCACGAACAGCGGGCACTCAAGGTGCTGGAGACCTATCGCTTCTCGACCGATGCCAAGCGCCCGCGGCTTCGGTTGCGGATCGAAGATGGCATGACCTTCACGTGGCCGCGGGAGGCCGAAGCCAGCTTTCATTGCCTTGCGGGCAACTACATCAAGGAAGACATCTGCCTCGACCGCATCGCGCGTGGCCGACCGGCCATCGACGAGCCCAGATAATCCATGAATCATCCCAACGGGCGGCGGCGGAACACGCAAGTCATTCTCGTCAAGCGCGCCAAAGGCATTCCGCAGGCGGAGCATTTCGCGTTGGTGCAGACACCGATGCCGAGTTGCCCGCCCGGCGGGCTGCTGATACGCAATGTAGCGCTGTCCGTGGATGCCGGCATGCGCGGCTGGGTCAGCGAGGAAGTCGGCTACGCGAGCGTGCCCGTCGGGGCCGTGATGCGTTCATACGCGGTCGGCGAGGTGCTCGAGAGTGACTGCGAGGACTACCGGCCCGGGGACATGCTGTGCGGTCATTTCAATTGGCAACACTATTGCGCTGCGCTGCCACAGGCGGTGATGTGGAAGGTCGACACCGCCTTCGCCCAGCCATCGCTCTGGCTGAGCGCCTTTGGCATTTCCGGTCTGGCAGCCTGGCTCGGGTTGACAGACTACGTGCGCTATGTACGCGATGAAACCATCGTCATATCGACGGCCGCCGGCGGTGTGGGCTCCATTGCCGGCCAGCTGGCGCGTTACCGTGGCCTGAGACCCGTCGGGCTCGTGGGCCGGGATTCCAAAGTTCAGCTCTGTCTGACGCAGTTCGGCTACGAGCAAGCCATCAACTATCGCCGCGCGGATTTCGAGTCCTTGCTGCAGGTGAGCGTCCCCGACGGCATCGACATCTTCTTCGACAACACCGGCGGCGAGATCGCCGATGCCGTGTTCCGTAGATTGAATCCCGGTGCCAGAATCATTCAATGCGGAACCGCCGCCATTGTCGATTGGTCCAGCATGCCCTCCGGCCCTCGACGCGAGCGGGAAATACTGGTCAAGGAGCTGAGCTGGTCCGGTTTCATTGTGTTGAATCATATGGAGCGGGCCAAAGCGGCGCTGCCTGAGCTTCGCCAAATGATGGTCGAAGGCCACCTCAAGATCCGAGAGCATATACTCGAGGGAATCGAGCAGGCACCGGGCGCGATCGCAATGCTGTACGCCGGCGACAATGACGGTCGACTGTCCATCCGGCTCTGACCGGATGTCTAGCAGCTTGATGCAAAACGGCTGAGGAACTGGAATCGGTCGGAAGCCCGATTGTGGGGCTGCGAGGGTAGTCATGCGTTATGCCTTCTACATATCCCAGTCCCATCGGCCACACTGGCTGTGTGCGCTGCAGAGCTTGAACTTGGCTTTGAGATCGGCGAAACCGCCGTTTTGTACGCAGGTGGCCGACGAGCTTTTTTTTAAGGCGCCGCCCGCGCGAACAAAAAGACTTCGATAGATCGTCTCGTGCGACACCCACATCTCCGGATGACCGGGAAAGTGCTCTTTGAGCCAGCCTGCAATCTGCTGCGGGGGCCAGTCGTGCTCCAGTTTAACCGCAACGATCCGCTGCAATTGCTAGTTTTGGCTGAGCAGACAGGGCTTCGGTCGCGTCCGACCACCCTCATTCAACGCTTCGCCACCACCTGATGAGGTAGCCAACATGATCATCTACGCCTGCTCGGAGCAGGCTTCGGCGACCACCGGCGCCGCGCTGCGCGTGGACGGTGGCGTGGTCCGCTTCGTCGCCTAAGCCGATAGCGACATAGGGCCTAGAATCTTCGTTGCCAATGTTCGTGAGCTGTAAGTCGCTAAGGCTTCGAGGGATGGTGAGGAGCCTGATATCTTCGGGCGCGGTCAATCGAGCTCAGGGATCCGGCGGTATTGCGGCATCCCAGGGACCTTCCCTTTCAGCTTGCGCCTTGAGCGAGCTGCAGACTCCGTGTTGTTACAATACGCAGGAACCGGACAACGTCCTCATTTTCTGGATGCGATGAGCTCAAGAAAGGGGCCATTACGTACGCTAAGGGCGTTTCTGTGGCAGCATAGATCAGCCGCGGATACTATAATGGGACAATACGGTCTTGGCCGGTCGCGGGCTTTCACCATTCCACATTGCCGACATTTACCACGCAGAATTCTGAACCGCGAGCGTCTGATCGATGCCGCGCAGCCAGGGAACACCTCACTGCCAAGGCAGGTCGTGAGTCTATTCGGGACAGCGGCAAGTACATTACTATCTATCAGCGCCGGGCAGAGATAGCCCGCGACATCGGGTACAACAACAATCCACCATTCACCGGAAGGTGATCTATGCGATTTCTTGTCAATGTGAACATGCCTGTCGAGGCCGGAAACGCGGCAGCGAAGGCCGGAAAGCCCGGCGCAACCTTACAGTCCATACTCGCGGATCTGAAGCCAGAGGCCGTTTACCTTACCGACGACAATGGTCAACGGGCGGCTTTTCTTTTTTCTCGAAATGCAGAACGCTCCGCAAATCCCGGCGATTGCCGAGCCGTGGTTCCTCGCATTCAATGCGAGCATTGAGTTTCATCCGGTAATGGTTCCGGATGATTTAGCTAAAGCCGGCAGTGCCATCGAGGCGGCGGGGAACAAGTACCGCTGAGCATGCCGGAAGACGCCGGCTACAATGATCGACTTCATCCAAGGAGAAATGGCATGAAGACCAATGTGTGCATCATCGGCGGCGGCCCCTCGGGGCTGATGCTGTCCCAGCTATTGCATCTCAAGGGTATCGAGAATGTGGTACTTGAGCGCCATAGCCGCGAGTACGTGCTCAGTCGCATCCGCGCGGGCGTGTTGGAACACGGGTTCGCCGCTCTGATGCGGGAGGCCCTGTGCGGCGAGCGCATGGACCGAGAAGGCGAGATTCACGAGGGATTCTTCATCGCTCACGATGGCCGCATGGACCGCGTCGACTTGCACAAATACAGCGGCGGCAGCTCCGTGTTGGTGTACGGCCAAACCGAGCTGACCCGCGACCTGTACGACGCGCGCGACCATATGAAGGGTCTGGTGATCCACAATGCCGAGGACGTGCAGCCACACGATCTGACCACTGCAACGCCGAACGTCACGTACCGCAACGGCGACGAGACAGTGCGCATCGACTGCGACTTCGTGATCGGCGCTGATGGCTTCCACGGCGTCAGCCGTAAGTCGATCCCTCAAGGAGTACTGCGCGAGTACGAGAAGGAGTACCCGTTCGGTTGGCTCGGGGTACTGTCGCGCACCAAACCGGTCTCCCCTGAGCTGATCTATGCGAAGCACGATCGCGGATTCGCCCTGTGCTCGCTGCGCTCGCAGTCCCTTAGCCGCTACTACATCCAAGTACCGCTAACTGACACGGTCGAGGACTGGCCGGACGAAGCGTTCTGGGCCGAGCTAAAGCGTCGCCTTCCCAACGAGATCGCCGAGCGGCTGATTACCGGTGCATCGATCGAGAAGTCGATCGCGCCACTGCGTTCGTTCGTTGCCGAGCCGATGCGGTACGGGAAGCTGTTCCTGGCCGGCGACGCCGCGCACATCGTGCCACCGACGGGCGCGCGCGGGCTGAACAGCGCGGCCTCGGACATCTATTACCTGTATCACGCGATGTTGGACCATTACCTGCGAGGCGACGATAGCGGGCTGGAGAATTACTCGGCCAAGGCGCTGGCGCGAGTGTGGAAGGCGCAGCGCTTCTCGTGGTGGATGACGATGATGCTACACAACTTCCCCAACAGCATCGCGTACGACAAAAAGCTTCAGGACACCGACCTGGCGTACCTGTTCTCGTCGGAGCGCGCGCTGGGCTCGCTGGCCGAGAACTACGTCGGGCTTCCGTTCTGAGTTCGACCGACTGCAATACGCAGAGCGGTTCAAGGGGTCGACATGAGCACGACGAGATGTGCTACCAAGACAGCCGAATCATTGTAACCGTTATCTAATGGCGGACGCTGCTGTCAACTCCTCCGTTCTTGGTCGGGCTTCTTCTTTGACAGGCGGATCGATCGATTCGGGTTCATGGTTATCTTCGCGGTCGAGAGGTATCGCCGCAGGATGGGGTTCAAGAGAGTGACGATCGCCAATGTCCGGTACGCAGTTGATGCAAAAGCATCGCTGCGACGGTTACGCCGGGCTGATCGCCGCCCTCGATCCCGATTCGATCCAACCGCGCTGTCGCGGATCTGTGTTTGTGTAACAGGCGTTTAAGCGGTCACCTCAGTGCCGGAGTCCCAGCGGAACGCCTCACCTGTACGCCACATGCAGTGAAGAATAATTGCGAGTTTTCGTGCTACTGCGACTCTGGCTTTGCTCTTACCGATGCGTTTTACCAACTGTATGCCCCACGCCTTAAGCGAGCTCGAGCGCCTCGAACGAGTAAGCAAGACACCGGCGGCCTCGTACAGATAATGCCGCAGCAGCGCATCACCGCACTTGGAGATGGAGCCTTGGCAGTCCATTTCGCCGGACTGGAACCGCCGTGGGGCGAGGCCTAGATGAGCGCCCACGTTGCGGGATTTCGCGAAGCGCTTGGGATCGTCGATTGTCGCGACATAAGCCATGCCGATGAGTGGGCCCACCCCTGGCGCCGTCATCAGGTTCTTCACCACCAAGTGCTCGTTGGCAGCTTTGCGCAGGCGCTTGTCCAGCAGAGCCACCTGTTCGCCGAAGGCGCGCCAGGCGGCTAAGAGCGGCTCAATGAACGCGCTTAGGTCCTCGCGCCCGCCCAGGTGTTCGCGCGCAAGGCGATCGAACGTGGACAGTCGCCCCGGCGGCAAGACGATCCCGAAGACCTTCAGAGCGCCACGCACCTGGTTGGACGCGTCGCGGCGCATGTTTACGAGCTGCAATCGGCTCTGCAGCATGCTGCGCTGCAGGTGCGCATTGAAAGACTTCACGTGGACCTCGCGGAACCAGCCGGTACGCATGATTTGCGCAAGGCCGGCCGCATCGTTCTCATCGGTCTTGTTCAACTGCATCGAAAGCGCGGCCTTTGCGTGACGCGCATCGATGCACAGCACTGGGATTTCACGCGCCTTGAGCCCATGGTAATGCCAGACGCACAGCGGCCCAGTCTCCAGGCCAACGCGCTCTGCGAGCGGTGCACGTTCGCGGACGACGGTTGCAATGGCCTCCGGCGTGGATAAGCATTTTCCGGTCCATAGCTGGCGACCCTCCTCGTCGACAATGCATACATTAGTGGATTTCTGCGATACATCGAGTCCAACATATTGCTTCATGGCTGCTGCTCTCCGTATGGGTGTGGCCGCGGTTGCTAGCACGGCCAAGGTTACGCTCGAGGAGAGCAGCCGCCCCGCCATTACCCTATGTCCGGTCTTGGCACGTGGTCTGGTGATCGACCTGGATTAGCGCGCACTTATTCAAAGCGGGCGGCATGGCTAGATCCAAACTGTCGTCCGGTCACCCATGTATTGACCCGGTCTCGATCCTGGCTAGAATGCCGCACCTTCTTCATTTAGCGACCGCACCTTGGACAGTCACCCTAGACAGCGAGTGAGCCTCCCGCAATAACGGGACGTGCTGGTCTGGGTGCGCTGTGCCCGCTGACTCGTCACCGTTCAACGGTGGGTTGAGCGTCGGCGTCAGCGTCCGCTGAGTCGTTTCTCACCTCATTTTGTCTACCCGTGGCGCGCCCCAGTTGCGAGCTTTCTTGCTCTGCGGAGGTCATTATGATCTTAGGCACGCCCCCTAAAGAGACTGGAATCAAACGCGTATTGCGCGCGCTCGGACCCGGAGTGACGACGGGGGCCGCCGATGATGATCCCTCCGGCGTAACCACTTACTCAGTAGTCGGCGCCCAATTCGGCACGTCCTTTCTCTGGTCGGCGCTGATCACCTGGCCGTTGATGGGATGCGTGCAGATGATGTGTGCGCGCGTCGGTATGGTCACGGGTATGGGACTTGCGGGCGCAATGAGACTAAAGTTCCCGCGCTGGGTGGTCGGTGTCATTGCATTGGCGCTGCTCATCGCCAATACCATCAACATTGCGTCGGATCTCTCGGGTATGGCTGATGCCGCACAATTGCTTGGGGCCGGACCCTCCAGCGTGTATGTGTGGGTGTTTGGTCTGGGCATTTGCCTGCTCACGGTGCGGCTGCGCTATGAGCAAATTGCCCGGGTGCTGAAGTGGCTCGCGTTCGCCCTATTTGCCTACGTCATCACTGCGTTCCTGGTGCATCCGCACTGGCGTGGTGTCTTACGGGACGCGGTTATTCCCAGCCTGCCTCACGGCCAATCTGCCTGGGCTGCGCTGGTCGCGATCCTGGGTACCACGATCAGCCCGTATCTCTTTTTCTGGCAGGCCGGCCAGGAAGTCGAAGAAGAGAAAGCGAAGGGACGCCGTCTGCTCGTTCGTCGCCGCGGCGCCACGAGCCACGAGCTCACCGATCGCCGCATTGATGTAGGCGTGGGTACCTTCTTTTCCAACCTAGTCATGTTCTTTATCATTCTCACGACTGCGGTAACCCTGCATCAGCACGGCATTTTGACAATCACAACGACCAAGGAAGCCGCACAGGCTCTGCGGCCGCTGGCTGGCGACTACGCCTATTTCCTGTATACGATCGGCATTGTCGGCACCGGATTATTGGCCATTCCGACGCTGGCCGGCTCCGCGGCCTACGCGTTTGCGGAAACATTTGACTGGACCTATGGGTTTAACGAGAAGTTGAATAGTGCTGTGTCGTTCTACTCGGTATTTACTATCGCAACGCTGGGCGGCGTGGCGCTGGACTTTATAAACATCGATCCGATCAAGGCGCTGTACTGGACGGCCATTCTCAATGGCCTGCTCGCCCCTTTCCTATTGGTGGCGTTGTTGCTGGTTTCCAATGACGAAAACATAATGCAAGGTCAATGCAGCTCAAGTGTCACTCGTCGCTTTGTAATGTTGACGACGGTCATCATGTTCGTCGCGGGCATTGGGATGTTCCTAGTGTAGGTCGACGGTTGGCCTGCCGAGATACTATCGGTTGAGCATCGGATCATAGGCGTGGAAGTCGAACGCAGATCATCAATGCCAGATCAGGGACAGATCGAGACAGCCGCGCCCGTGACAGGCGCTTTGCGCTGGCGCGAGCGGTCCACCGTGCCCTGACCAGCCGCTAGTTGCAAGGATTCTCCGCCGGTCGGGGTACGGACTGCGGAGTTTTTGCATCACCTCCATATTGGGAGAGAGGTGGCCAGAGCGCTGAGAGAGTAAGCAACCAATAGTACGCCATCGTATAAGTTACCGCAGCGGCCGTGTCCTTTCTGCCTAAGGCCACAACATCCGGCTAACGTGATTCGACGGCATAGCAGGGAGCGCGAGTAATTGGCCGAATGGCGAAAGGTGCTGGCACGAGAGCTATCGAGGGGGATTGAGGAGCGCTTCGACCGCAGTCCTAATTGCTCTCAAAACTCGGCCACAGTTGGCCGATGACGCGTAGGGGACTCGAAATGCCGCAAGGGTCGGCCTCGATCTGCTTGCCCTCAAGGGTACTGATCACGGCGCCCGTCGTCGACTCCAGCATAAAACTGGTCCGACAGAGAGCACAAAGGCGCTCGTAGCGCAAACGAGGCAACGCGTGCGACCGGCGAACCACTGTCCGTACAGGTTAAGGCAAACCTATAGGCGAAACCCGGAGGCGGGAAAGGCGGGGCGGCGTTGGATTGGTGGATGCAGGTCGATACGCCGGGACAGTGCATTGCCCTGGTGGACTTGGCCACGAAGGTAGTTCGGCTGGTTTCGCGCGACAAACTCGCCGAATTGGTGCAGCAACGATCCGGTGGGCGATATCACTAATAGAGAAAACGCCAGTACCGTAGCGCATACCGGCGCTTGATCCCATCCCTACTGATTGGGAACTCAGTTGCGGGCTGTACGAGTGTCGTCCGAGATACCGAACTGCCGCGCTACGTCGGCACCATGTTTGTCGATGTACAATTTCGTCAACGTCGACCTATTGACATCGCGCACTGCATGGGCGATTGCATCTCCTACGCAAGGTCCGGGAGCGTTCATCATAACTTCCATGTCGGTAGCCGAGGTACCGCATGCGTAGTTAGCCGATCGCTCAAGGCGCGCATAAAGACGCTTGGCGCCTTCAGCGGTATTAAGGTTCAAATCCGAGTAGGTGACTCGAAACTGGGCCGGCGTCGGTTCGTCCGCTTGACAGATAACCGGCGCGGACATGGCGATCGACGTAACAGCGGCGAGCAGCGCGCCAGCATATGCCTTGGTAGAACGTGTAATCACTTCAGCCTCCACTATTTTGTCGTCTAAAACGAAATTCGTTTTGCGTCGTGCGAAACTGTAGTGGAAGCGACATAGCGTTACTGTTGATCCGCTCTCAATATTGCGCGGCTGTAGATTCGAGTTACATTTCTTCGGATGAGTTCTCCGCTTTCGTGGCCCAATAGTTAACAATATCCACAGCTATGCGTTGCCAGAGCTGTATCTGCCGATGCGCCACGGTATGAGTTCCCGGGACGGTGCCACGAAACCCTTGAAGTCGCGGATGTGGATCTTGTAGATCCGGCGCGTCCCAAGGCCCTCGGTAGCCGCGGCCCACAGTAGGTGCCTCTCTTTGGACGCTATGATACGTAAGACATAGGGAGGGACCAGACATGGTCATTCAGCCCAAGGCGGCGAACAGGCTAGTGAAACGCATGAACAAGGGCTGGCGCGCAGCTAATCCGATGCCGGTGAAGGCCTCGCTCGAGCAGCGCATCGCTTGGCATTGGGTGCATACGCAACACTGCGGTTGTCGGCCGATTCCGGCCAGCCTGAGAAAGCTGATCCCTGGGTAACTCCCACACTTCTCTCACATGGGCTCAACCGGAGTCCTTGACATGAATAGACTAGACTGTAGGCTAGTCTAGTATTCGAACCTAACGCATGAAAACCGAAATCGGCGCCTATGAGGCAAAGACCAAGCTGCCCGAACTGCTGCGTCAGGTTCAGGCCGGCAAGCGATTCACCATCACCAATCGCGGCAAAGCGATCGCGGACTTAATTCCGAGCGAATCGCAGGTGGCGAAAGACCCCGCGGCGGCCATCGATAAGTTCCTCGCGTTTAAGAAGGCGAATCCGGTACGCGCGGACATCGATATCAAGGCCTTGATCGAAGAAGGTAGGCAGTGACGTTTGTCCTCGATGCCTCGGTGGCGCTGTTCTGGCTGCTGCGGGATGCCGACGCGCGAGAGGCGGCGTACGCCTTTGCGGTGCTGAAGGCACTGCGCGCCGGAGGCGTCGGCGGCTCGGTACCGATGACCTGGGGACTAGAAGTTGCCAACGTGCTCGCACGTGCGGAACGCACAGACCAAATCACCGAGGCTCAAAGCGAGTCGTTTCTCGAGATGCTCCAGTCGACACCGATCGAGGCGGATTCGGCCACCATCACCCAGACACTAAGCGCCACCTTGCAGCTCGCGCGTCGTTACCGACTTTCCTCTTACGATGCGTCGTATCTGGAACTGGCACTGAGAGCCGGTTTACCCCTGGCCACCTTGGATGAGGATCTGCGCCGCGCCGCCCAGAAGGCGGGCGTCAGACACTTCAAGGCTTCATGACGACTACTCTGGTTCGCCGACCCCCTCTCCGCCGCCGTCGCAGTCCCGGCTCTGTTCGCTCCGACGGCGCAGACCGCCAAGCGGACCATCGAGTACTTTACGGCCAATATCCAAAACCTCAACACCCGCCGAGCGTATTTCCATGCGGTTCTGAAGTATTCGAGCTGGTGTGAGGCCCAGAACTTCACGGAGTATCGAGCCGCTGCACGTGTAGTGCAGCGGGATGTGCCCTAAGCACATCAATCACTTCACGTCAGCGAAGCCTCGAATCCGCGAAGTGCGGCTAGTACTTGGTATCGTCCCCCAGCGGCGGCAGCGCCCTAGGTGGTAACGCACCCATCGCCTGATAGAGCGTCACCAGTCGAATGGAAACGGTCGCCGCCGCTTCGGCCCAGCTCAGCTCCGTCGCATACTCCGTGCGCTCGGTATCGAGCACATTGAGCAATGCCAGGGCCCCGTCCTGATATTGGCGACGCGCCAGAGTCGCGGCGATATGAGCCGACTTCAGCGCCTGCTCGAGCTGTTGCGAGCGCGCCCAACCCTGAGTATAGAGCACGATGGCGGATTGGGTCGATTCCAGAGCCGAGCGTACGGTCTGCTCATAGGTCAGGTAGGCCTGCCGCTGCTGGGCATCGGCCTGGTCTATGGCCGCCTGGATGCGGCCGAATTCGAAGATCGGCATGGTCAGCAGCTCGCCATAGCTCCAAGCACGCGATGAGTCGCGCCCGATCGCCGTCCAGTTGGTCGCCTCCTGGCCGACCAGCGCCGAGAGCGATAGCTGTGGATAGCGTTCCGCTTCTGTCGAGCGCAGCGTCGCTCCTGCACTGCGCAGACGCTGTTCCGCGGCGCGCACGTCAGGCCGCTCGGCGATCACCTGCAGCGGCGTACGAAGCACGACTTGCGCGTCGGCGATCGGCAGGTGCGGGTCGTCCGGCACGCTCGCGGGCAACTCCTTCGCCAGTCGCTCCGGCGTACTGGCCAACAGCAGGATCAATGTCTGCCGAGCCGTGTCGGCCTGCTCCAGTGCCTGTGGCACTGCCGCGCGCGTGATCGCAAGCTGCGAGACAAGCTGCTCGACTTCCAGGCGACTGGCCGCGCCCTGATCAAAGCGCAGCTGTGTTATGCGCACGGTCTGCTCCTGCGAGGCCGCGTTGCGCTGGGAGATCACATACTCGAGTTGGTAGAGGCGATATTGCAGATAATTGGTGGCGATCTCGGACAACAGCGCCACTACGCTGTTGTCCCGATCGAACTCGCTGGCGCGGGTCGAGGCGTCTGCCGCGCGCTTGGCATTACGCAGCTGGCCGAACAGGTCTACCGTCCAGCTGGCATTGAGCGCCCCAAGCAACGTGGTTTGTGGAAACCCCGCCGGTATGGTGGGGTTGTGGGTGAACTCATCCTCCCCCGATGCGGTGATGCTGGGGAGGAGTTGCGCGGCGGCGGCGCGCTGCTGCGCGCGCGCCTGAGCAATGCGAGCCTGGGCGAGCTTCAGATCAAGATTCTGATCCAGACCGAGGCGCATCAGCTGATCAAGCGTGGGATCCTGGAACACCTGCCACCAGGCGGCTCGCGCGGCTTCGGGCGCACTTGCGCTGTAGCTGAAAGTGACCGCGCTCGAGGATGATGCCGGAGACTCCCAACTGGTCTGCAGCGGTGACGTTACGACCGGAGGCAACGGTCGCGGCGTCGAGCACGCCTGTAGCAGTGCAAGCGTCGCAATGGCGGCTACTCCCACAGGGCTTCGTGCGGCGCTCATGAGGCCAACTGTCCCACCGCAGTTGTGCTCGTAGCCGCGTACTTGCGATGGAACACCCGATCGAGCTGCAGATAAATTACCGGCGTGGTGAACAGCGTGAGGGCCTGGCTCACCAGCAGACCGCCGAAGACCGAGATGCCCAGCGGCTGGCGCAGCTCCGACCCGGTCCCCAGTCCCACCATCAGCGGCACGGCGCCCAGCATCGCCGCGATCGTTGTCATCATGATCGGCCTGAACCGCACCAGGCAGGCTTCGCGCGCCGCCTGCTGAGGCGAAACAGCAGAGTGTCGCTGCATATCCAACGCAAAATCGACCATCAGGATACCGTTCTTCTTGACGATGCCGATCAGCAGCACGACACCGATCAGGCTCATGATCGAGAAGTCCAATCCCCACAGCCACAGCAACAGCAGCGCCCCGATGCCGGCCGACGGCAACGTCGACAGGATGGTCAGCGGATGGATGAAGCTCTCGTACAGAATGCCCAGGATGATGTAGACCGCCACCAAGGCGGCCAGAATCAACAGTGGCATGGTCACAAGCGAATCCTGGAAGGCGCGCGCATTGCCCAGAAACACTCCGGTGATTGCGCTCGGCATGCGCAGCTGCTCCTGCGTCTGCTGCACGATTTTCACCGCCTGGCTCAAGGATGTTCCCGGTGCCAGATTGAACGAGACATTCACGGCTGGGAACATGCCGATGTGATTGATGGCGACTGGCCCAGACACAGGCGGATCGACTCGGGCGACGGCACCGAGCGGCACCATCTGTCCGGTGAGTGGCGAGCGAAAGTGCAGGAGGTTCAGGGTCTCGGCACTGCCACGCGAGCCTGAGTCGACTTCGAGCACGACGTAATACTGGTTGGTCTGCGTCTGATATTGCACGACCTGCCGCTGGCCGAAAGCATCATAGAGCATCTGATCCACATCGTCGGCGCTGATGCCAAAGCGCGCCGCGGCCGCGCGATCGATGTGAATGGGCGTTACCCGCGCACCGAGCTGCAGATCACTCGAAACATCCCGCAGGCCGGACTTTTCCTGCAGCGCAGCGGCGAGGCGCGGCACCCACTGATACAGCAGTTTGCTGTCGGCGCTCTTCATCACATAGATGTATTGGGCTCGTCCGCCAAAACCGGACAAGTTGATATCCTGGCCGGCGCGCAAGAACACCGTCATTCCAGGAATGCTTGCGAGCTTCGACCGCATGCGGTTTATGAAACCCGCCGCCGAGACATCACGCTTGTTCCTGTCCTTGAGCATGATGATGAGTTGTCCTTGCGAAAGGCTGTTGCCGCCACCACCCCCTCCCCCGCCGATCTTGCTCGCGTAGTGCTCGACCGCAGGATCGGCCGCGACCAGGCGTGCGACCGCCTGCTGTTTCGCTGACATGTTGCCCCAGGAAACATCCTCGGACGCCAGCGTGGTACCAAATACCGTGCCGGTATCCTGCTCAGGAAAAAAACCCTTCGGGATGAGGATGTAACCGACTACGCTCGCGAGCACGGTGGCGACGAAGGTCGCGAGCACCAGGCGCTGATGACCCAGTACCCAATCCAGTGCCGTCGCATACCGGGCGATCAACCAATCGGCCAGACCCGAGCGTCGCGGCACATCGTCGTGAGACCGCTCGGTCGTCGCCCTCATGTAGCGCGACGCTAGCATCGGCGCCAGCGTCAGTGAGGTGAGCACCGACACCAGGATGCCGGCCGCCACAGTCAGCGCAAACTCCCGGAACAGCCGTCCGATGATGCCGCCCATCAGCAGTAGCGGGATGAAAGCTGCGATCAACGAGACGCTGATGGTCATGACGGTGAAAGCGATCTCGCCGGCGCCCTTGATCGCAGCCTCCAGTCGCGACTGCCCGGCCTCCAGGTGACGATGGATGTTCTCGACTACGACGATGGCATCGTCAACGATAAATCCGACCGCGATGATCAGCGCGACGAGGGTCAGGTTGTTGAGGCTGAATCCCATGACATACATCGCAGCCAAGGTGGCGAGCAGCGATACGCAGAGCACGGCAGCAACGATCAGCGTCGCGGCTGTCTCGCGCAGGAACACGCTCATGACCAGGATCACAAGCACGACCGTGATTCCGAGCGTAATCCCGATGTCCTGTAGCGACGCGCGAATGGTCCGCGTCGGATCATCGACGATGTTCAGGTGCACACTGGCCGGCAGAGCTTTCTCGAGATCAGGCAAAATGGCCATCACCCGCTGGGCGACTTCGACGACGTTCGCTCCGGGCTGGCGGCTAATGATCAGCTGGAAGCCCACTTCACCGTCCTGCCAGGAGGCCTGGTAGAGATCCTCCGAGCCATCAACAACCTGCGCCACATCGCCAAGCTGGATCGGGCGGCCATTGCGGTAGGCGATGATCAGGCGCCGGTACTGCTCCGGCTGGAAGATCTGATCGTTGGTGTTAAGTGTCGACATCTGACTGCTGCCATAGAGGGCGCCCTTCGGTTCATTCACCGAGGTACTGAGCAGTCCCTGACGAAGATCAGCCAGCTCGAGGCCATAGGCTGCCAGTCGCTCTGGCGAGGCCTGCACCCGCACCGCCGGCCGCCGC
>Ga0182030_10006942_pt1 | contig 23716 bp, 19 predicted proteins | sample 812S3MmetaG_FD_121299 | JGI IMG/M metagenome (GOLD analysis project Ga0182030, IMG submission 121299) | Permafrost microbial communities from Stordalen Mire, Sweden - 812S3M metaG (Illumina Assembly) | ecosystem: Environmental > Terrestrial > Soil > Wetlands > Permafrost | place: Sweden...
AAGGAATTCCCCAACGTCGACAAAACCAGCACATGTAGCATATACATCGACAAGCTAATATCTCCTAGATATAGGGCTATGCGGGTCGTGAAAATCTTCTGCAGAAATTGCGCTTTTGATAGGATGAAACAGAGGAGGAGGGCCCCGACGTCGGGGAAGAAATACCCTGAGAACATAGCCCACGTACCGAAGGGTACCAATTGGGACAACCATCCAAAGCCCGGTGCCGTGGCGGTGGCGGTTGGGCTCCCATCTGGAAAACTACCAATATGGAGCGCGAAGATGAAAATGAGGGTGGCAAGGACATACCCGATCGGGGAGAGATAGGGAGAAAGTGTTTTTAGGTGGGCGGGGTAAGTTTCCAAGGAAAGAAATGCTAAAAATGAGTCCCTAGACGAACGCGCACTCGGTTGAAGCTTCTCGTCTTCTTCTTCGCTAACGGTGGACGAGTCATCCTCGTCGGCCCGCTCCACCAGCGGAAGATACGACTGCGGCTCTGAGGATGGGCTTTTGTGCGCTAAATCCACAATCAAGACTCCACCGATGAAAAGACACCACTGCCAACGACCCGTCCACATGCAATACCATGTCAGGAACACCAGCAGCAAAGTCCTGAATATAGGCCGAACAAGTGAGGTTCCCATCACCACAATGAACACAATCATAGACCCCATATATTCGACCGGCATTGTCCAAAGCGGGTAATTGTATTTTGGGAAACGCACATCCCCAAATCTAAACGGATCAACCAAATTTAATGCGTCATAATACCAATTTGAGACGGTTACGGACTCGGGGCTGTATTGGGGGTGTTTTTTAGAAATGAGCTCCGCGTCGGACAAGTCTGGATCGTCCCAGCCAGGAGAGAGCTCGGTTGTGAAATTGATGTACGAGAGGAGGAAATAGAGGAATGAGGTAAAGAGGGCCGGAAGCATGAGGCGGAACCAGCGGCGGAAGACAGAAGAGCCAAGGGATTTCGTGAGAGGTGTGTATTCTCGTCGTCTTGCATGTCCTATCCCATATTAAGGGTCAGCTAGATATCCCAGTATAATTTCCGCGTTTTACTTGAAGCGCTGCGAACTCATTCCGAATATAGCAAATAATGGAAGGACTCACCCAAGGATTTCTGGCTCAGAACACAACCACTTATGACGAAAAAGGTGGAAACCATAAATCGTGACGCATAAAACGTGCGTATGATTGGGAACTGCACAAGATAATTGCCTTCCCTCACTGTGCCATCATCCAATTGGTCCTTTTGATGCCACCCTGCGCCCAATTGGGGCCAGAAGGTGGCCTGGTAATGAGCCAAGACGACGAAGAGAGCTGCGACTCCACGCAGACCATCGAGATAGGATGTGGGGTGGATTTTTCGGGGCTGTGATTGGGAGTGGGGTCCTATGAACGAAGGTTTGAGGGATGATAGTATGGACAGAAGAATTGATGGGGCGGATGCGAGGGCGTTTTGGGATCGGGAAAGGATATGTTGGGGATTTGTATATTGGAGATTGGAGGCTGGTGCATGTAGATCTGGGGGGGTTAACTCCTCCATTGCAATCTTCGCATATTTACATCAGGGGCGAGCATTCATCATAAGTGACTGAGCGCAAGGAGGAACATTGAATTGATGATTCGATCAGGAACAGAGGAGAAGAGGGGATTTAGTAGGTGAGGTTAGTCGGAGATTTAGATTAGACGAAGGATCGTCCACTATTGGATCAGGGGTGTCAAATCCCGCCAATGGCGATCCCGATTACAGCGCCTATCGTCCCTTATCCGGCCCCAGACTGACGCTGCCCAACCCCAAACTGGTTTTTCATCCGCTTTGCATATGACAATGGAAAGCTGGAGTCTTGATAACTATATGATGGTTTGAGCATAAAGATGGGTTTGATATTCACTAGTGTGACTATATTGAGGCCTAGTTGGCGATTTACTTTCCTAAACACGTGATGTATGGCTGACGTTGGGAAGATGCTGGCCGCTCCTGTGCCGCACTGCATCTTTAACTCAGCCATGATTCATGATATCATGCAGTTGGTTTACAGTTGGTTGTTACCTGGTATTGATGAGACTCATGAACATCTGGGGAACTTACTTCAAGAATTGATACCCCGTCAAAGACGGAGCATTTCAGAGCAACTATCACGACTTCTCATATCTTGCCTGACGCTCCAACTGGCTAGCTCGGAATGTCTTCATCAGACGACCAGGACTTTTTCATGGTAGATGTTGATGATAGCTCTGATATTTCACTAGATGATAAAGAAGGATTACTGCTTGATCAATCTCCCCAACAATGGCTCAACCAGAGTGACTACTCAGCGGATTCCAGCGACTACCATGAGCACCTAGCTTCTTGCGCTCCATGAACCGGAGAATAGGCTCAACAGAGCAAAGAATATCAACAATGTTTATTTTCACCAGATCATGGCGTCCTTTGGACCAAAGCTGCTGCGGGGGCTGGCAAATCCGTTGTCGCGGCCAATATCATATCGCGAATCGCGATTAGCTAAAGATGCCAACGTTCCGATACTCTGTTCCTTTTTCAGACAATTTATAGCATCAAACGAGACATCACGGTCTCTGATCGGGGGCTTCTTATCTCAAGCTCTCCCTTACAACCCCAAATTACAGTCTACTTTGCAGCAGTATTAGAAGCGCGACGCGATCTTGACAATATTTCACATGACGAGCTTGGAACTTGCTCGTTTCATCCATGCCACGTTGCTACTGTGTTTTAGATGCTATCGACGAGATAAAAATGGGAAACGAATCTTTCATGCGCGATCTTATTGAGCTGGGTCAAGTGAAACCCGCAACTTTAAAGATTCTGATAACAAGTCGACCGCTGCCTTATATCGAGAATATTTTCGGGGATCAAAGAGTGCTTAGGATCTCTCTTCGTCCAAGTAGTTTAGACGCCGACATTGCAATCTATGTCAAAAATCGATTAGCTTCTATCAATCTCCACAACACGGCAGCAAATTCGATACAAAGCGCTTTGCAAATCAAGCCGGGGGGGAAACTTCCTCTACACTCGACTTATGCTGGACGATATTTTGGAGCCTGGCTGATACCGGATTACTCATATTGACGACTTTCTCAATAGGCCGCCGTCTGGTCTTGGGGTAATGTACTATAAAATGCTCCACGATCACTCAGTGCGGTCAGGCACAGCACAAAACCTGCAACTTCTAATTTTACAGTATGTCACTCATTCTGCAAAGCCCCCAAGACTTCTCGAACTTGTGGCCCTTGTGGATTTTGCAGCAAATTATATCAAAATGGACCTTAGTATTCCGAAGATTAAGTCTGCTCGAGACACGAAAGAAGCCCAATATCAAGTTTCCACCTCTCCCGCCCAAGGCGCAAGTCGAGAAGAAGGCTCTTATCCAGTCCCTTCTGGATCGTCATGAATCCGGACCTAAATCCAAAACAACAGCCTGAAGATAAAGATACATCTCTTAGAATGATCTTACCATCCCCTTCAGAGAGACAACCCGCCAGTAGTTTCGTAGTTCCGATGGCCTCCCCCGCCCCGAAAACAAAACAATCGGCAGAATCAGAGGCATACCCCAACTGGGGCGCACTCGACCTAATCAAAGGAGCCACCCCCCTCGCAGCAGCAACAGGAGGCGGCTACGAGTCCATCGTGCAACTTCTCCTCGACACCTTCCCCTATTGCGCCTATGACGACGACTACAATCTCTTTTTCGGCCTCGACGCCCTCCAAGCAGCCGCAAAAGGCGGGTACAAATCCATCGTACAGCTCCTCCTAGACAAACACGCCAAGAGCGACGCCCCCGCGGCTCCCCTCTTCGGCCAAACCGCCCTGCAAGCCGCAGCTGAGAGCGGCCACGGCGATATCGTCCAGCTCCTACTCGACAAGGGCGCCAAGGTCAATGCGTCCGCCGCCCAATATTGCGGACTAACCGCCATGCAAGCAGCAGCCAAGGGCGGACATAGCACCATCGTACGACTCCTCATCGATAAAAAAGCCGAGGTCAACGTCCCCGCTGCTCCCATCTACGGACTAACTGCCCTACAAGCAGCAGCAAGAGGTGGCCACAGCACAATTGTCCAGCTTCTACTTCACAACAAGGCCAACGTGGACGCTCCGTCTGCCGCATACGAAGGCGGCGTAACGGCCCTACAGGCAGCAGCCGAAGGGGGACACGCGTCCATCGTCAAGCTTCTCCTCGATAAAAAAGCCAAAGTCAACACGCAAAGCTCCCCCGATGACGAGACTACCGCACTGGAAGCAGCTGCTGGTGGGGGGTACCAATCTATCGTCGAGGCTCTATTGCGTGAGGAGGATGTAGACGTGAATGTCAAAGCCGCGTATGTCTACGGACGAACAGCCCTTCAGTCCGCCGCTGAGGGCGGATACAAGTCAATCGTGGAACTACTCCTGGAAAAGGGGGCAGAGGTGAATGCCCCCGCTGCAGGGTACGGCGGGAGAACAGCCCTGCAGGCGGCGGCGGAGCAGGGCCATGAGTCCATCGTCCGACTGCTTGTGGATAAAGGGGCGGATGTGAAGACGGGCGCAGAGGAGTGGAACGTCCCGGAGGCGAATCTGAAAGTTACGGCCTTGCAGGCGCCGTCTGGGGCCGGGTTTGAGTCCGTGGTGAGGTTTCTGTTGGATAAGGGAGCGAATCCTAGTGATGGGGCCGCGCACCACGGGGGCAGGACGTCGCTGCAGATGGTGTCGGAGCACGGGAGGGAGACGATTGTCAGGTTGCTGCTGGAGGAGAAGGCGGATGTGAATGCGGGTTGTGCGTGGGATTGTGGGTTCACTGCGTTGCAGGCGGGTGCGAGGAGTGGGTGTCAGGCGATTGTTGAGATGCTACTTGATAAGGGGGCGAAGGTGAACGAGGAGGCTTGTCAGTGAGGCGGGAGAACGGCGCTGCAGGCCGCGGCGGAGATTGGGCATGAGTCTATTGTGTTGTTGCTTATCAGTAAGGGTGCGCAGGTGTCGGCCCCGGCGGCTGGGGTATCGGGGAGGACGGCGGTACAGGCTGCGGCGGGAGGGGGTTATATGTCTATTGTGAAGTTGTTGTTGGATAAGGGGGCGGGTGTGAATGAGGCGGTTTCTGTCTGGGGAGGGGGGATGACGGCGCTGCATGGGGCTGCGGCAGGTGGGTATCAGGCGGTTGTGAAGCTGCTGCTTGATAAAGGGGCGAATATAGACCAGACGGCCGTGCAGTCGGCTGCTGAAGGGGGATACAAGGCTGTTGTGGAGTTGCTGCTCGAGAAGGGGGGGAAGGCCGATATGGAGAGTGTAATGGGTGCGGCCGCGGGTGGGTATGAGGCGTTGGCTAAGTTGTTGGTTGACAAGGGTGCAACTGGAAGTCGGGATTATGCTCTCCTGGGTGTGGCTGCTGGCGGGTATGAGTCTGTTGTGAAGCTGCTGCTCACTTACAAGACTGGTTAGGGTCGGCAGATGGGAGTATGCGTTGTTGGATGAGGAAGACTAACCTGAGCTCGAGATTATTATACTGAACTCGTTTTGACCCCTTAACCGATCACTGCCGACCACTGCAGACCACTGCAAGGACTCAAAGCCAAGCACCTGCTAATTATTCCCCATAGGTTCTTGTCTGTAGGGTTCACACGCGTGACGTTCGGGAAAACCGCGAAGGAACTACGTCTTCGACCTTATGGAGATCTAATGGAGACATCAACTTCATTTTTGGCATGTTTGCAAGTAATAGATGCCAAAAGTCTACGGCCAACTCACATATCAAATTCCCGTCACGCTAGGTCATCGCTGCTCATAATCAACCCCCGAGAGCCCACCCAGTCCATCATCCCGAATAACCCCTTTCCTCAACAAGAACACCGAACACCTCCTTCCATGTCATCCAACCAACCTATAACCTCCCTTCCCATCAAGGCTATGCGCACAAATTGCAATCAACCAGGCCCTGGAGCCTACTCGTTGTTGCGGCTGAGGGTATAGGTATGCACAAAAACAGGATAGCCGCGAGTCTAGTAACCACGGCTGCCCCAAATACCGTTACTAGACTCGAGCTCTATTCACTCAATCTATGGGAATGGGATTACCCCTTGAGCCAAGTGCTTCTCGAGGCGCTCTGTAAGTACGGCCTCTTCTCATACCCCTCCCCTTCCTTTTTTTTGAGGTCTCGAACCCACTCGTCAACGTCCCACTGTACCCAATAATCAATCAGGGCGCTGCAATCACTCGGAGGCTTTGACCTGTTCACATATATGATCTTTCCACCTTGCCCACGGATTCGCCGGGCAAACTGCCTGGACAGGATCTTTGGCCGTCAACCTTTAGACTTGTACCTAGCACCAGGAGGATATCGGGGCTCGCGAACCCATCGCCACGGGCGAGGTGAGCAATTTCACCACCTTGTGGGTGGATTTGGTCGAGCATGACCATGCTCGGCCTAAGCTGGCCGATCAGCAAGGGTTGCATTCCAGCCTCCTTTCGAGCCTCGTAGCGGTCGTTGCACCATGGGCAAGGAAGCGTCAGTTCGTCTTTCATATTGCGGCTCTCGATAAAGCCACGGTATTCCTCCCATTTGTACGCTTCGTGACAGAGATGACACTCAAAGTTGGCCAGACTTTCGTGAAGTGGGACGCAGTTGAATCGCCGGGCAGGCCTGTTGTTAGACCCGCTTTCGACTCGAGCATGTCGACGTTTTGGCTGTAGCAACGAAGAAGCTTAGGGTGTAGTGATGCGAGCCATTTATGCGTCTCTGTCGGCTCGCCATCTGTGGCAAGATCTCGAACGTGTAGAGCTGTTTGAAAGAGCAGAGCTGCTTTCGCGAGTCGAAGAAAGCAGCTTCTTCGAAGAGCGCGCCGTTGGCGTAAAGTCCACCCGACGAGTGGAAGTCCTAGTTTCATTAACTTAATGATTTTGCGAACAAGTAGATAGCGTATCTCGTCTGGATAACTTTACGCCCCTACAGCTTCCTTGTTCTGTCGTAACACTATTCTGTTCTGGACTTAGACTCTGCAGATTCGATTCTTTATCTTCCCATTCATTCCGTTCTATACCCTCACTAGATTGTGACGTTCTATCCGTATGTATATCTGTTCCCGTACATACACACTACACACCATCGTCTCAAAAAGATACAGCCAGTAATTAGACTCGTAAAGTCATTTGCTTCTAACATTTAGGGCAGTCGTCCTCTCAAAATCACACCCACTGACAAGCACTGCACAAGTCTGCGAAATACATGTCGATGTCGCCGCTTATAAGGTAACGTAATCAAAGAAAGTGTTTAGGTTGGTAAGGAGGTAGGGACATTGCGTTCCTCTGTTGTCAGCATCTGGGTCAGCGTGCTTGATGAAGCTGTAACTATACTGTAGACATTAGAGTTCTGCAAGTAAATTACAATAAGATCTCACTGGAAAGAGCTGTGTAAACAATGCATTGCGTTAGATACTGCTGCTCCTGGTATTGTTGCTGACAGTGAAGGCCCTCACGTAAAGAGCCACAAGCTTAGCCGTTGATTATATAAGCGAAATTACAGTGGAATTACCAAAGCTTTGGGAAGTGTAGGGTCAATTCTCCCTAACCGAAAATCGTTAGTTCTGTTAATCAGAAATACCTAATTACATAGTAGGCTTTGCAACAGTTTACACGCCACAACAGCCACAAAACTTATAAAGGTCTCGGACAAAAAGATATGGCCTTAGGCAGCAGGATCACGTGGCTGCTTCGGCTATAAACCCACTACTAAAATTACCTAGGAAATACAAGTCTTTACCACCACCTAGACTCTGTTCATTTTCGTGCAACAGGTGGTCGGTGATTCATTCTGCTCCGCGCTAGGCCTAGATAGCACTAAGCAGTGTATATCACATGATTTTCTTACGCTGTGCACATTGTTGGCGCTAGGCTGCATATGGAGATCACGTGTAGTATATAACCAGGAATAAAAGTACTGAATTGACTGCTATTCTATAGCAGTAGTATCAAGTAGTTCGTATGTAGAGCCTGCAGATTCTAATTATATATTCTAAGCCTCTATGGTCTTTAAGTTATATAGAGAGCCTATATAGCTAGACTCTTAGCTAAGCATCCTAAATAAGCTTATAGCCCACTAAGGTAGGTAAGCTTATAGCCCACTAATAGCACACTAAGCCTTTAGCTCACTAAGCGTATAGCGTACTAAGCTTAGCGTACCTCAGCTTAGCGTACCTACTAGGTAGCTCAGCTCAGTGTGGGTACCTCAGCCCACCCCAGCAACAAGGTACCCGACCGCAACACAAGTGCAGCGCGCTGAAACCAACCCCCCACGCTAACTTCGGCCTGGCATCAACAACAATCCTCACAACGCCCTAACTACACAGATTCGATGGCATCAGTCAACACTTTGTTCGAGGATTTTAAGGTTAATATCTGGCTTGATGATCAACCAACACGTACCTCTACGGTAGTCGAGTCAGAAACAAACCAGAGGTCAGTCCCTTGACGTGGAAATCGTCTCCTAGCCATAAGCGCAAGAGGGACGACGGTGACCACACTCAACCTTCGGATCGTCGCAGAAGGCCCTTGCGAGAGACCACGATGAACTTACCACCTGCAAAACACACTAAGTCGGATCCTCTAAAGAGGATAAAAAGAGGCACAAAACTACCAACTCAAGAGCGGGGACCACAAAGGATATCGCCACAGAAGAATGCTCTTACTTCTTTACAGCTGGCTGATAGCGAGCCAGCCGAGACTAGATATTCAAGAGCATTGCAACGCGAGAACATCACATTACTGCTACGGAGAGGCACTAAATTGAACTCGTCATAACAAAGCCACTTCAGTAGCCCAGTAAAAACTATCTATGACCTTGCAATTGCTAACCCGCCCATTACATTCTTCCAGGCCAATTCCAGGACAATCCAGCCTTCATCAGCAGTATCTAGCTGTAAAAAAGGTTCTCGATGTTTCCGACAGTTTCAATTTATTACCTGAAAGCCTTAGGGTGAGAAATTGGCCTCTTTTCTTGTGAACTTACGCTAATAAGCACGTGTAGGACAGTATTATTGCCTACTACGAAGAGTTCGAAACTAGGATACCCCGCGACAAGTATTTCGAGAAATCTTCTGATCCTCCACGAAACCCACACAAGAGGAATTACACACATGGGAAGCAGTAAAACATATCTGAGAGAATACAACGAGAGGCAGTGAAGACAGCGACTCTGAAGCCGGCTGGGGTGAAATGGTATACAGCCAGATACTTGATGTAACCCTTAAAGACTCTCCGCAGGGATGTCGGTTAGTCTGCGTCTAATTTGGACATTCCAAAATTATCCTTGACGTGACAAAGCTATTTTTGTAAGTTGGTAGAGGCGGGGTCGCTTTTTTATTTCGCTGGGAAGTTCTCTGCAAGAGAAGCGAGCCCAGCGTCTACTTTGTTGATCCAAGTGTAAGGCTTTATTCATTCTTTTTCTTCAACAACGCTTCATAATTCAAGACGATTCTACAATTCCTTCTTAGACAACTGAAAACCTAGATTGTAAAGATCTCTTTTTGATGTTGCCATAGATATGTATCTCGCAGCCAAGAAGAGGGGTTCAAAAGGGGGAGTTTCCAGAATAAAGCTATTAGACTATTGCCGTCGAGGCAAGCGATGGCCCTTCCTCGCTGGACCATCTGCCATTTCGGCATTTGTATTCTCGCGTGCTGCGGACACGATCGTGTACGTAATTCCCTACTCCTATACCCACCTCGTCGAGACTCACTACCTTAAAGGCAGAACAATTCTATCACGGACCAGACTATCCAAGCGCTTAAGTCCAGCACAATCATCCCAAGTTTTATAGTGTCTTGGTCAAAGTTGGCCAGTACGCAGGCTTGGCTCCCTCAAGCACAACGCAGGGAATACTTAAAATAGAGGATATTATTGTAAGGGCAAATAAAGCCTTTGGTCCGGTGTTGTATACTATCTCCTAGGATTCTTGGGGTATAGCTAGGTGGAGGGAGAAGACTTTTTATAGCATGACAAGACAAGTGGCATATTTATAGGAGTTATGAATTTACTGCTTTATTTTGGCCTTTGCTCATCTTCTCTTGAACCGTGCAGCATGAAGCTAGTCTCAAGCCATCACTGAAATTCATGTGCAAATTGTTCCACTCTACGTCTGCTGACTAGTCAACTGTGGTATTTTAGCTCAGCGGAGAGTGTGTGACCTGATCTGCATTCTCACAGCTTTCCCTAATAATTCCTAAAAAAACAACTACCTATCCAACGATTAGGAGGAAGCTCTTATAATAGCCGGGCTCTCAAGAACTATAATCTGCCAGGACCTTTCTCCTATAAGCCTCGGGTTCGTAGGAACCATAGAATGTTGGGAGAAAATCCCCAGGAGAAAATTCTTAGGGGATCACAGGTCTTATGATAAGATTTCTGGGACATTACGGCTCTTTGGAGAACATAGTTCCTAGGAGAATACGGATCCTGTGAAAAATTTCCTAGGAACTGTGTGCTCTAGGCCACTACAGGTCCCAGGAACTTCCTCCTAGGTACTTTTTTGTCCTGGGACATTGGTCTTGTGGTTGTTCCTAATCTAGGACATTTGTCCTATGGCTATTCTGTTCCTAGGACGTGGTACTCAACCTTATTTATAACGTGGGCCTATTGAATCCTGAGGCTAATTAGGGTTAGATTTCTGCTTCTGAAACAAGACGGTGAACTGCGCGTCGAAGAAAATCTATTACCAATCTTCGTCTATCACTACCATCGTTACTCAACGCTGCCATCCATCGCAATGGATGCGCCAGCGTCAGGGAGCCGAATCTTGCCCCATCCCCAATGCCAGCGCCTTATGGCCCAATTCGGTCCCTCACTGACTCTAGCGCGCCCCATACGCCGCAGCGTCATTAGTTCCACAAGCACAACCTCCCAGACAAGCAAACCCGGAAATCGCACAAAAAAATACAGGGCAACAAACTAAGTTAAGAGCCCAAATGCTTATACAAATAATGTCTGTGTGCTTATTGGGTTTAATCAAACATTTTAACGAATGCTATTTAAACTTGAGGAAGGTCTATAAAATTCAAGTCAAATATTTGGAGTCAAATCTTCTTCAATTCAAATTTAAAAAGTTCAAAAAAATCGAAACAAACGCGCTTTTATTGCCCTTGTAACTCCTTTTTAGCCCATTTAACTCCTTTTTGCCCTAACGCCTTTTTTGTGTTCAAACGAGAAATTCTTTCTGCACACCAGACAACAGTACTTGGGGTTCCTCATTCCTTTTCCTTAAACAAAGAACCGGGGTTCCTCAAAGCTTGGTAATACTTCAGCTGGAACACGACCTCAAAGGACAGGTCTCCTGACGTATCCGCCATCGCTCCATCTCTGTATCTTTTCACCACCTCTCTCATAGCGTTAATGTTATCGTCGACATCCTTGAACATTTCTACCAAAGCGTTTGGACCTGCAGCAAATGCTTTTTCCACTCCTTGGTACTTCTTATCATCCTGCGTGTCTACGAAATAGATGCCATTCTCCTTGTTGCGTATACCCCTACCCATTTTTTCGTCCTCCACCACCGCAGCAAACTCGAACTGATCGTCGCTATAATCTGACGTCCCTACACAGATCGGGACTTTACTAGCTATAATCGTATCGTCAAGTATTCCTCTGCCGCAGTGGTGCATTGCGATATCAACGTTTTTGTGACGGAGGATACTCAGGATGTTAATACCAAACCATACGTGGTATACACGCTCTTTACCCTCTACAATTTCTATTGGCTCCTTCTCTTCTTCGCCCTTAGGCTGAATGATGTTGTGGAACATAACAAAGTTCCTAAATTTATTGTTAGCCTGTCCAGATATAGACCTCAAAATTAAGACAAGGTATAACTTACCAATCCTTATACTCCGGGTCTCTGAGAATCTCATGGAGAAATTTATTCAAACTTTCGGTTGGCGATTTCTTGGGCAATTCACGGCTGCGCTGGGGGCCGCCTAGACCGAGGTACATGACTTGTTTACTTTTGTCCAACCAAGCTTTTAGGTCGGCCGGAAGAGGCGTCATGCCCATTACCTGAGGCCTTCCAATACGCGTTTGCCTAGTTTCCGAGGGTAGTCCCTTAAAAAAGTCCGCAGGTTGTCCTACGAGGACAACATCGTTCCTCTGGAGTGGGTATTGCACTTTTTTTTGCTCGGCTTCTTCCTTCTTTTTGAAATCGGCCTTGACGTTTACCCTGACAATTAGATCGTCTGCTACCAACTTGTTCATTTGCTCATGAAGTTGCTGCCAAAAGTCCGGATCCTTCTTATTGTACAGGCTGCTCATGGCGTTGCCTTGAATAACGATATGGGGCTTGAATTCTGCTAAATCTTCCTGGACGACTTTCATGAATTGTTTTCGGTTGGCGGCTTCATCCCCTGCGGGTACCATACACTTCTCGATATCGGCTGCCCAGTCCTGTCTGATCTGTTCTGTCATGTACTTGAGATAATTGCAGTCGACTGCCAATTTCATCTCGACAAGCGGCTGTTTCAATTTCTTGAGATGGAAATAATACAAAATCTTGTTGAAAACATCAGTCTTGGTACTGCGAAGACTGCGAGACTTGAGCGCCTCTGGGTAAGTCATAGATTTGCCGACATCGCCTCCTGAACCTGCATATTCGATGAAGAGGATCCTCAACTTCTGCAAGTTCTTCGCCTTGTTTCGAATTACTTGATTGTTGAGCCACACAATGTGCTTTTCCAAATCAGACTGTATTGTCTCCGGAGTTGTTTTTCGTGGCTTCATTTGTTTATCCCCGGGTACTGGTGGTTCGTAGGGCAGTCCTGCAAGGTGTCTGAATAAGTCGGTCACCTGCTCTTGGACATGGCCAGGGTCGTCATTAGTTCTGCGATAGAGAGGACTGGCCAGAGAGGTTGGCGAATCTAAAGGTAAAGACCTGCCGATAACGGTGGGGAGAATAAGACCAATGCTAAAGCAGAGCGAGAGAAGTGATGCGGAGGAAAAAGAGGAGTGCATGACCGGACAGCGATCCGAACTGACTTTTTTTTTGGTGATATTGGAAGTTCGAAGCCTCCGGGCTATGAGAAATATTTAAATTGAGCGGGAGAAAGAAGCAGGCTAGAATAGAGTAGGTAGTGACGATGGGTTTGAAGTAAGTAGCAAGGAGAGACTATGCCATTGTTATATAATAGGACAAGCAGCCCTGAAGGAAGGTGTTTGGATGAGGCTCAGCAACCTTGAAGGAAGGTTTTTGGATGAGGCTAAGAAGCCTTGAAGGTATTCGGATGAGGCTAAGCAGCTTTGATGAAAGGTGTTTAGATGAGGATAAGCAGCCTCGAAGGAAGGTGTGCGTGCGGATGAGGCCATCAGCGGCATACTTACGTCCGTTGGCCACCATGTTTTGAGGATCGAGGTTGTTTCAGTCTAATTGCGGTTGTGTGCAAAGGAGCTGGTTTTGAATAGTACAACAGGCTGAGCGCAGACACGCGGGGCTCAGTTGCCCGCTCCTTCGGCATATTTAAAAGAAAGTTATCTAATATTCAAGTAAAAGTAAGTTAAGCAACGGCTGAATCACTTGCCAGTTTGATCCGTTGCTGAGTCAGTCCTTCTAATAGGTGCAGGCAGTGCTACTCCTAGTGGCTATGCCTTGTCACATCCTTGAAGCGATCCGTCGGGCTTACCTAGCCACTTCCAGGGCACGTGCACAGTAGCGCTGCGGAACGACGAACGTGATAAATGTTGGCGCATAAAATCACGACTGATTCCCCGCCAGATTTGATTTCTCTTCCTCAGACCACCAATTCCCTGATCTTTCAACATCTATCTACATCACTCCCAACACTACTTCTTTTCTATGCAGCTCTCACAGTGCCAGTTGTGCGCCATCTTTAGCGTCTTTACGATGTGCCAACGTCAGATTTTTGCAGCCCCTACTGGCACAGGTGACGACCAAGCCCTCGCCAACCGCAATACCGGTGAAAATACCATCGGAATCGATGTTGGCGCTCCGGCTGTGATAGCTAATCGGAACACAGAGAATAACGAACCTTCCGTAATCGCTAGAGCCCAAACCGATGTTTTGAAAGGTGGTTCGACAGGTAGCGTCAGCATTGGCGACGGAGCCAGTAGCGACAAGACCAGTAGCGACCAGGCGAGCTTGAAGAGCGGGAAGAGCGGGAAGAGCGGGGAGAGCGCGGGGAGCGGGGATAGCGGATTGACCGAGGAGCAAAGGAAAGCAAGAAAAGCAAAAAAAGAAAAAGATTTGGCGGATAGGCGAGCGGATCAAGAAAAAATTGAGAAGGAAAATGAGGAGAGTGACGCGAAAGCCAAGGCAAAAGGGAACGTTTTAATTTATGACGACTTTACCCAGTACGACGTCGAATAGCCCGACAACCTCGTTTAGGTTTAGGTTTTGTGATAGCTGGAAGGTTTAGAGTGCGTATATGGGTTTGATTTTTGTTAGGGTATCGATTTGGCAAATAAAAGTATGCAATTGGAGTTTGAACTAAATGCTTTGTTTAATAAATTGTGAGATTTGCTAAATCAGAGCTGTAAATAATTTAAATTCCTAATACCACAAGAGCCAGCCTGTGGGATTCTCCATCTTGAGAATCGCCACAGAGCATGAGTGGGCAAACGTGCAGAAAAATGATCACGCCTCTGATTCAGGGGAGAGCAGATAAGAAACGTGCTTCTCTACTGTAGCGCTCTATCTTCAAAAGTCAGCATTTCCAGCACCAAGGAGCTCATCCACTTAAGTTTGTGTCACGTGATGCACTTCGGTCGACACAGGACGGGAGACCAGTAGCGCTTATCGCCTGGTTGAGATTTCGTGGGGCAGAGGTGGGTTTTCTTGAGTACTCAAATGAGTCACCCCACATTAACCAGCCAAAGACCCCGAATCTGGCCCTGTGTGATTTAGTCACGACCCCGTTAAGTACTCAAAGGTATGATCAGTATCGTAGGTCTTGACATCTACTATAACTAATGGTGGAGGAGGATCAGAACTGGGTTAGCAGCGATATTCGGCGGATTGAGAGGATCTCTTTGGGGGAAACACCGTTGAATTGGGTCCTTCCGACCTTAATATATCGATTTAGAGGGCAATACATGAGCAACGAGGGTATACCTAGGTGCTGGATTGGAGAACATACGAGTTGATTGACACATAGAAGTGTTGCGTCTACACACAGGGCAGTAACAATTCTTAAGCACCTCCACAGAATCTTCGCCTAGCACCTCCCACAGTATCTCACCAGGCCTGCGAAAGAATTGGGGATTGTATAGCAGCGTTTGAACCGTGGAGTTTTGTGGTTCCGCGACAGGTGAGGACGGGGAGGGATGTGTGGTGTTGTAGTGTGGTGTGCAGGTTTCCGGGTCGGTGTGGGCTGAGAGGATGATGGAGGGGGAGGTTTGGCGGAGAGAGAGAATGGAAGTGTATTTTATCATGGTTGGGGCCGATGGGAATACCATTTCGGTTGGTGAGGGTACTCGTGGCTGAAGTGTGGTAGTACTGTTGGTGGTGAGGTGGGAGGTGGTCAGGTCGCATCTTCCTTCTTTTCGGACAGGTGAATATGATTTGCAGGAAGCAAGTTCTTTACAGAATTTTGGATAAAGAGGAAAGAATTAGAGGTGATAGTTTGCTCAAGTTTATATATATATGGCCTTTCAATTTGGGTTGGAGTTGTGAGTTAGCCGTTGTGTGTAACGGTGGGTGACTGACTGTAGGTGCCGGCCGCGCTGGCTACTCAAACCAGACTTTCCTCCCTACCCGACATAAAATGCACCTGGAATAAGAAGTTGAGTATTCTGTGAAATGGAAAAGAGTATATGGTTAGCGTCTAAGGCAGTTTTTCTTTGTCGAAGAAATTCAGTTGTGGTCTTACCAATTGAACGTATCGGTCTACCTCATCAAAAAGAGCAAACCCACCACCCCCTTCCCTCCCAATCCGTATCCACCCAAAATCGTCCCTTCTCAAAAAGAATGGCTGCCCAGCACCTTCCCTCTCGAAAGCAAACAAACACCCCCCCTTTATCTTCCCTTCTCTTCTCCTCTGTCTCTTTTTCTTTTCTCCCTCACACCCACACCACCCCCAAAAACCACACAGCTGACCGAGCAACCCTACCAGCCTTGTTCCCTCCCCGTGTATGGCTGTAAGTCCCTCCAGCACCCTCGATATACAACTTAGGGCCCATGACTAAATACTTCACTGTACGGGCTGCCTAAGAATAGATGACAGAGTCTGCTGTTGCATGGGGTTGCTGTTGTGCGCTGGTGGCACTTTGGGGCCTCGGACTTAAGGTGTGACCTTCTACCAGCTAAGGACGCGACGCTGCACGGCGGGTACGTAATGGCCGGTGCTTTGACGAGGTATGCGTGTGTGTAGAAGAGTGGAAGGGATGGCTAAGAGGTACGTGACACAAGACTTGACCTTTGGTGACGTCTATCTAGGATTGTTGCTAATTCATGACGGTGAGGTCTGGGCACAGGAAGCTTTGGAGACGGGAAGGCATGGGGATAGATATGTATTGAGTGTAAATGTGGGACGAGGCGCGCAGAACCTCCCTCATCCTTCCCCTCGTCGCAGCTACTTATGATAACAGTATACGCTTTACCCACGCTTCTCGTGTCGTATCAGCAATAACGCTAAGAGCAGCCGTTGGCGCGAAAGCCTGGAACCTATGATACGCTCCGGGCCAAACATGCAACTCCGCCTGAATACCAGAGGCCCAGAGCCGCGATGCGTATTCCACATTTTCATCCCTGAAAATCTCCGCCGACCCAACTTCAATGAACGCGGGTGGCAAGCCAGAGAGATCGGTTGCACGGGAAGGTGCTGCGTAAATGCTCACTTCTTTTCCTCCTCTCCGCTCCCCAAGAAGCGCATTCCATCCTGTTTCCGCGCTACCTCGACTGAAAGTTCCATCGTTGATATATTGGTGGCTGGCTACGGTTTCTAGACGATCATCTATCATCGGGCATTGTAGGAGCTGTGCGCATAAAGCTGGTCCTCCACGATCTCGAGAAAGTAGTGCAACTCCGGCTGCAAGCCCACCTCCTGCAGAGCTGCCCGCAACCATCAGCTTCGCGGGATTTATGCCCAACTCCACTAAGTTCTCTCCAACCCAGAACAGTGCGACATAGCAATCTTCAATAGCCGCCGGATCTGGATTTTCTGGTGCTAGACGATATTCCACGGAAATACAAACAGCATCTAAGTTTGTCACAAAACCGAGCAAATTTGGAATACCTCCGAAACGGTCGCCGGAGAAGAAACCTCCTCCGTGCATCCAGAGAATTCCAGGATGGGCTTGTTGTGAGGATGCAGAAGCCGTTGAGCGGAAGATCGATATTGTAATATCACCCCCAGGGCCCTTGATTGTGCGTTCTTCGTGACTCACAGGTTGACCGGAAATTATCGCATCAAGACTGGGAGTTGCTCTTGCCCGGATGACTGAGATGAGATCCGGGGTTATGGTGACAGGGAATTTGAGGGTGACAAGTGTTTTGCCTAGCTCCTCGTCGTAGGGTGGACGAGGTTTTTCTAATGCCATTTTTTTCTCAAGGGGGTATGATATTTGGTTGCCTTGTATAATTCTCTTACCTCGTGGTGAACATTAGATGAACCTTCAGAGAATTTATATGCTTGGCATTGATAGGAAGTAAGAGAAGAGACGGAGCTAACGGATGCAAGCTATCTCCTAACGCCCTTTCATTGATGTCTCGAGTCATACTGAAGCGATTTACTTCCAGGGTTTCCTATAAAGGAAATTTACGAACCGCAGATAATACGATAAGTCCGCTCCCGCCAGTAACCGTGCCAATCAGCTTCACGACTTCGTGTATCCCGAGCAGGGAATGACATAGACTTTCTATTTTACTGCTTTAGAGGCGGTGATTCCAGGCAGAGGAGAAAAAGGGGAAGGGGAAAGGTGGTGCCCGGCAAACTAAAAGTTGGAAGCCTTCATTTGATCAGAGGGGTACATTATCACGTGACTATCGATACTCGGTGGAGCTTCCATTTTTGCCACCTCGAATTTGGTTTTCCGCACAACATAAAGACCCACGACCTGGACCTCGCGCAAGATACATTACCACCCGAGCATCACGCTATGCGTAAAGAAGAAGTACTCAACGAAACCGAGGAGCCTCTCGTTGACACCACAGTTGCGATACCTATACGCTCCAAACGTACCGAGCGGAGGCAAAAAAGACGCCAGCAAAAAGAAAAAGCGCACAATGATCGCATATCTCTCCTGAATCTCCCGTCTGAGCTTGTCATATATATCCTGGGTTATCTTCGTCCCAGCGATATTTTTGTTCTGTCACGAGTTAGCCACTCTCTGCGACAGTTCAACATTCAGCAAGAACCAAATATCGCCACTGAAGTCATCAAGTCACGTTACTCGGCTCTATCAAAATGCTTCCAGCTCCCCGTCTTACTTGAAAAAGTGGATGCGGGTACCCATGCCATATTGCAGAGCGAAAAACGTCAGGAATTGTTGAATATCCACAAGAAGCCATATCAGCATATCAAGTCCCCAGATCCAAGCCTCATCTGCACGTGCTTGACATGCGTTCTGGCTTGGAATAATCTCTGTGTCGTGGTCGATTTCGCAAATTGGCAAGACAACCTTGACGCCAATCCTATCACACCTATTCCGATTATTCCTCGTGGGAAGTACCCGGAATGGAATCAATTTCTCATGTCAGCAAATACAGCCGTTGTGCACAACGCGCTCCATAGTCCTTTATGGTGTGTCAGAATACTGGAACAACACCTGAAATCTACGGTGCGCGCAATTAGGCGCCATGGAAATAACAAGGGAAATCAAAGACGCCGATTCCGCATGGCTGTGGAGGATGCAGCGTCCGAGTCGGACGGCTTCCTCGAGCGAAGTGGACCTCCATCTTTGGACTTCCCTTTTCATCGAGATAACTACTACATGCTTGAAGGTAATTTTAACAAGATCTTTTCTCCAGGCTACATTTGCTAACTATTCAGCTTATCTTCCAAATCGGGGATGGAATGGTGAGCAGTCGCGGTGGATGTACGCCGGCTCTCAACATGACCGAGACCTCGAATTCGTCAAAGCTTGGGCAGCTCGACAAAATTTGAATCTCCAAGACTATCAAACCAGTCCTCCACTCAATATCACAGAACGACCATCGTTTAATGCTCCATCCATCCCTTCATTTCCATCCAAATCGACATCCAAAGGCTACGATTTCAACGTCTCGTATAGTCTGGGTGATCGTTTATCGCGAGCCCGTATCCTTCGGAAGCTACCCGAGCAGAAAAAGGAACGTTCGGATCAGAATTCTGATCTCATGTCGCTTGTTCATTCTCAGGGATACAAAGGGGAAGCCTCGACCAGTGCTTCGATGGATAAACTTGATTCGAAAGCATCGACTGATGTGAAGTCCGCGGGCCGCACGTCTTAGCTGGGTTCATTATAGCATACATAGATCTTGAAATTGGTCCCCAGGATTCTGTAAGCTATATCTGGAATGGAAGGCATGATTCACAGTCTCCGCGCGCCTTCTGGGTTCCCTGGCAATCCAGTTCCGCAAGGTTTATTTTCAGGCCCCAGACAGTCAGTCAATAACAATTTTAAATATATTTAGACCGATGATAGAGACTAAATGGCGGTGAAGGTCTGGTTTCTCTGGGTTTCCCTTCCACTCTAATGAGCGAAGAAATAAATAAATTGGTACGGAGACGGCTTGTCGAGCACGGAGAGACCATAAAGCGGTGGCGGCTGCTCTAAACCTCCTCACAGAAGTCACCCGAGTTGGAAAGGAATGTGTTTGAGGGTACAAGGGTTTTACAAACGACTAAAAGATCACGTCCAAGTTGGAAAATGAGGTTGTAACGTACCTTACTGGGCAACCCGATTCCCATACAGGCTGTATATACGATATGGTGCGCGCTACAGCTGTTAGAAAGCGTAAGGCACTAATTTTGATTTAATGTTTCTAAGATGTATATATGTCACGTATTATAGTGCTCTTTGAAATAAAGTGAAGTATGTGATAATATTCTATAGAACTAAGTGGTGCTCGAGTGAAACGAGAGTATTTATAGAGAGCTTCGCTAAGCGTGTCACGTGCTCGTAGCACGTGATTTACCTGCTCCGTGACAACATATTTTAAGGATATAGAGAACTTAAGAATATAGAGAGTGCGTCTACACGTACTAAGTTTGAGCCTCATCACGCTAGCCCTTCTTACACTAGATTGCTAGATACCTACACAGTTCACTTTTTGTCAATCAAAAAGATCGGAGTAAATGATTATTGTACCTGTATGGCTACATACCTACCAAAACACTCTAAAATTTAGTATTATAAGACGTATATAAATACTCCAATGACATACTACTATCTATAACTACCTTATTTAGAGCACCATTATATATCACATAAATTTTTATTTAGTTCTGTAGAAGCCTCTACATTCTTAAATCTCGATATCTTTAAATTTCCTGTGGTCTTGAAGACTTTGTGGCTATAGTGTACAATACAACTAATTTAAGCTGTAAATATCATTAAACCATTTCTATTAATAAATCTTTATTATTTAGTACTTTAAAAATTATTTTAATATTATCAAAGGTTTATAATAAGCTACAGGCGCTATACAGTATTCAAGAGAACCGGCAATGCACGCCAAGGGACGGAGTGTAAATATAGTCGGCCCACGTGCCCACCTCCCTGCGTCCTTGTACATTTTTCAATGGAAGGTGTTGGGCCCGGCACTAGAGTATTTTTCTTCTCGATATGGCGAAAGACTTGCACGCAGGGACGGTGTCTAAAATTCTTACCAAGGAGATCATGATCATCAGTCTGGGGAAATGTGTTGTAGTCAGGTGCCTTATTACTAAGCTAGGCTGATGCACGCTAATTTTAGTACGCAGGAAGCTTAGTACGTAGGAAGCTAACCTAGTACGTAGGAAGCTAACCTAGTACGCAGGAAGCTTAGTACGCAATAAGCTTACCTTAGTGGGCTACAAGCTTACCGGGCCATAAGCTCAGCTGAGAGCCCAGCCGCACAGGGCACCCACACAGCTGAAAGGCCATAAGGGCTTAGCGCATGTGATTAGGATCTGAGGGCGTTACACAGGGGGGCTACCTACTACTATAGAACAGCAGTCAGTTCAGTACTTTTATCCTTGGTTACGTGCTACCCGTGACCCCAGCAAAACGGAAGAGAAGTAATGACCACGTGATGATACCTGAAATTCCATCCACACCCGATATTAAGTACTAAGATGATGATTGCCCAGGTCAAAGGACCAGATTGATCAATTTATTTATTGAAGTTCAAGCTATAACACCTTACTACCGCATCTAAATTTTCCCGTCGCGTCCTCAAATCAGTTCCAACATTTTATCTTCCATTTCTTCATCAGCTGCACAAGATCGCTCTATGAGGTTTGATGCAAGTTGGGTTGTGTCAACGTCTCGCAGTCTAGTACCCCGTTATTCCTCGACTCCGTAAGCTCAATTCGCTCTCTGATTTTCCCTCCATGTGTCCTGATTGTGGGAGCTTTCATCGCGGCAATGGTCGGCATTTCCTTCTCCCTCCGTTCGACTTCTTCGTCCCGCCTAAGTGCTATCTGTGGAGGAGATGCGTTAATTCCCCCCGAGAATCTGCTTGTTTCAGTCCTATGCACGCGCGCATTATATCGATCCATGGCTTTACGTCATGAGTGACATTTGCGCCTTTGTCGATTAGTAACTGGACCAATGGGTATATCTTTTTCGCAATCTCGATAGTGCGGACATTCAGATCAATCGGCCTATTGTATTGGTTCACCTTAATGTGTATGCCCGCAAAAGCTTCGTTGTTTTTTACAAATAAGGAATACAAAGGAGTATGTCCATACTTGTTGCCCGCATCGACCCAAGCCCCGGAGGCTAGGAGAAGCTTGGCGATATTGAAATCCTCCACTCTGATTGCAATATGCAATGGGCGCTCGCGAGCAGTCGTGTAAGCGTTAACGCTAGCCCCGGAGTCTAGAATAAGTTTTGCAAGCTTGACATTCTTCTTTTCCACGGCGAAGTGTAGCGGGTAGTAGTTACTTATTCCGTGTGGGTGTATTCCATAGAGATTGGGCTCGAGTCGATCATTAACGGAAGCTCCTTTCTCTATAAGGAGTTTCGCGGCTGCATAAGATCCAGTAATCGCGGCACAAAGTAATGGCGTACACCAAAATCTACTGCCATCTGGGGCTATAGATCGAGCATTAACTGGGATGTTCTGGTCGAGAAGTATCCGAAGTAACTCTGGTTGATCTCGATAGGAAGCGAAATGAATTAAGCCGAAACCCTGGAAGCCGCTTTCGATTGGAATTGGCTCCTGACAATAAACAAACCGTGGGTTGACTCCATAGTCGAGAAGAAGATCGACAAGACTCCAATGTCCTCTGGTTGCAGCAACCAAAATCGGGGAGTATTCTGAGCTACCCAATAAGATCGAAGAAGGATCACAGCCGGCTTCCAGAAGTAAACTCAATATTTCCTTCTCCCCATTCTGGCACGCCCAACGAACAGCTTCTGCGGACCTCCCCGTGTATTCTTTCGTGATATCTACCTTTGAGTACTTCATGGGCATTTTCTTTAGGATTGGCCACAAAGCCTTCCCGCCCTGCTTTCTACTGCCCACAGATGCAGGTTTTTTATCGATCTCAAAATCAAAATCTTTAATATCAATGCCCGTTCTGTTCATGAGCAAGATGCGAGCTGCGTTTTGTTCCGGAGACAGGTTCCGCAACCAGTCTTGGTAGGATATATCCCTAGACCTTCTCGTAGGGGGCCGCTTCATTTTGGATGGGGCGTTGATGATAGTTCTCTCTCCATCTTCATTGTCGCACCGATCGCCTATCTGTGAGACTGATTCCTCTGGATGAATTGTGTCGGTGTCGATACCATCCAGATGATTGATGTCGCAAACCGCCGTCAAAACTTCCTTGATGCGATCCATATTGCCGTCGATATACTCGGGCGGGACACCCTCCGTCTTCAAATCGAGTTCCAACATAGCCCACGAAGCACCATAATCTTCATCCTTACTCGCGCTTAGCACCGTCTGAGCCATATTGAGATTCCCTTTTGCTCTCTCATTCAACAGCGCACAAATTCTCTCCATCATAGGCTCTAGCCTTCCGAAAGCTCCCATGTTCAAGCTCCCTACAAATGCATTAATTGCTGAGATGTGCAAAATTAATTTGCTCCTCAACGGAACCAAGGCGTCTTGTCCAAGGCCAAATCGTAACCAACTAACCCGTCCCATCTTCGAACATCGGTCGTGCAAGTCTGAAAGCTCCTTCAACGTCTCATCGAGATTGTCTCTCAATTGGATTAATTCTGCTCGTCTATTCGCGGCATATCGATTTAGAGGCGATGTTTGTTGCCGGCTCGATCAACAAGGTCTGCGATCAGGATGTGGGAAGTTTGCAGATCGCGGCTGATTTGCGCGAATTCCCCGGGCGCATCCTTGAAATCGCGATATAATTTGAGGGCCAGGCTCGACAGTGCGACGAAATCACCGATACTGAAACCAAATGACATGACGTCCTATTGAGTGGCTAGCGAAGCATAAACCCGGCGGGGGATGTGAAAGAAAGAATCGTGGGAGCCTAATGGATATTTAAGATGGTGGGGTTGAGCGCGAGGCTGAGTGGCTGCGTTGGCTTTTTTCAAGGGGCTCTGCGAAAGGCGGACTGCAACATCCTAGTACCTGAA
>Ga0182030_10006945_pt1 | contig 23711 bp, 18 predicted proteins | sample 812S3MmetaG_FD_121299 | JGI IMG/M metagenome (GOLD analysis project Ga0182030, IMG submission 121299) | Permafrost microbial communities from Stordalen Mire, Sweden - 812S3M metaG (Illumina Assembly) | ecosystem: Environmental > Terrestrial > Soil > Wetlands > Permafrost | place: Sweden...
GGCGTTGCCAGCGCCGTGCGCATCTCGTCGCCTTACAAATTCGTGAGCAGGGAATTCAAGCAGCAGCGCACGGTGATACCGATCAACGGCGTATCGATCGGGGGCGACCAATTCGTTGTCATGGCGGGACCGTGCTCGGTCGAGAGCGAGAAGCAGATTATGGATGCGGCGGAGTTCGTGGCTTCGGTGGGCGGGAAAATTCTGCGCGGAGGCGCCTTCAAGCCCCGCACTTCTCCCTACGACTTCCAGGGCATGGAGCTGGAAGGGCTGAAGCTGCTCGCCAAGGCGCGAGCGGCGACCGGTCTCGCTATCGTCACCGAGGTCATGAGCGAGCAGGACGTTTCGCTGATCTCGGAGTACGCGGACATTGTGCAGGTGGGCGCGCGCAACATGCAGAACTTCGCGCTGCTCAAAACGCTGGGCCGCTCTCCTCGGCCGGTGCTGCTGAAGCGCGGCATGAGTTCAACCATCAAAGAGTTGCTGATGTCGGCGGAGTACATCACTGCGCACGGCAATCCCAACGTCATCTTGTGCGAACGCGGCATCCGCACCTTCGAGACCGCCACGCGCAACACCTGCGACATTTCTGCCGTGCCGGTGCTTAATGAGCTGACCCACCTGCCGGTCATCGTGGACCCGAGCCACGCCGCAGGCCGGCAAAGCCTGGTGCCTCCCTTGTCCCGCGCGGCCGTCGCCATCGGCGCGGACGGCTTGATTGTGGAAGTGCATCCTTGCCCCGAAAAGGCCAAGAGCGACGGCGCGCAGTCCCTCAATTTCCCCCAATTCCGCTCCCTGATGCAGGAGCTCAAACCTTACCTCGACATCTGGAAGGAAATGCGCGGCGCACAGACCACCGCCTCGACAACAGCCGTGTAGACGCCCCTGACCGAACCCGAGGGGTGGAATTTGTAGCGCGAGGTTCAGTTCCGCACCTTGACGTGGCGCGGATTTTCAGCTCAGGACCATGAGAAAACGACAAACCTGCCGACCCTTCGTTGCCCGCAGGGCAGGCTCTAAAGTCGGCGCTACCATCTCTTCCTTGTCCTTTTAGAGAATCAGGAATTGCACCACGAACAGCGCGGCGAAGACGTAAGTGAGCGGGGGGCACTCGCGCCCACGGCCGGTGGCTAGCTTGGCGATGGCATAGGAAATGAGCCCGAAGGCGATACCATCAGCGATGCTGAAAGTCAGTGGAATCCCTACCAGCACGAGGAAGGCCGGGAGGTATTCCGTAGGATCATCCCAGCGGAGTTCGCGCAAGGGTTTGAGCATCATCGAGCCCACCACGATGAGCGCCGGGGCGAGGGTGGGATAGAAAAGGGCTTGTCCTACCTTGACCCCGCCACCGATCATGGCAGCCAGCGGGCTGAAAAACAGGGAGGCGGCAAGCAATATTCCGGTGACGACACTCGCCAGGCCGGTGCGCGCGCCGTCAGAAACGCCGGCGGCAGACTCAATGTAGCAGGTGATCGTGGAAGTTCCCAGGACCGCGCCGACGGAGGTCCCTACGGCGTCGGCGAAGAGGGCGCGGTCCACGCGCGGCAACTTGCCGCCACGCACCAAACCCGCCTGCTGCCCCACACCCACCAGCGTTCCCACCGTATCGAAGAGCGCCAGATAGAAAAGCACAAAGATGGCCGCCCCCAATCGCGCCGACGGAACTCTTAGCAGGCCGGCCAAATCGAATTTCCAGAATGTCGGCCCCAGATGGAGCTGCATCGAGAACAGTCCCTGGTAATGAATCAAACCCAGGAGTGCACAAATCGCGGTACTGGAGAGTATCCCCAGCAAGATAGCCCCGCGGACGCGGAAGCCGAGCAGCACCACGATCAGAAGCAGGCCCACAACGGTGGCCAGCACAACCGGTTGGCGCAGGTCGCCCATACGCACCAGGGTGCCGGGCGCGGCCACCACCAGTCCGCCGTATTCGAGCCCGATAAATGTAATAAACAGGCCGATTCCCGCGGCAATGCTGCACTTCAAAGAATCAGGAATTGAGTTCACAATCCTTGCACGCAGGCCGGTCAGGGTAATGGCGATGAAAAAAATCCCCGCTAGGAGCACCGCCGCAAGCGCCTGCTGCCAGGTGAGCCCGAATCCCAGAGGGACGGCGCCGCAGAGCGTGTAGGTGAAGAAAAAATTTTCGCCCATGCCGGGGGCCAGCGCTACAGGGTAATTGGCCGTGAGGCCCATCAGCAGCGTGGCGGCGGCGGCCGCGAGGCAGGTGGCCGTGAGCACGGCCTGGAAATTCATTCCCGAAACTGCAAGCACGCCGGGCTGCACGAAGATGATGTACGACATCGCGAGGAAAGTTGTGATGCCGCCCAGGATTTCGCGTTGAAAGGTTGTGCCGTTTGCCTCGAGCTGGAAAAATTGCGTGATTCTCGTCTTCACCCCTTGCCTCACACGCGCTTCCGGAAACTCGCCAACGCCTGCCGGCGCGCTGCGCCAGCCCCATACACCTTCCAGGTTCGGCAGAACCCGTGCCGCCCGCGAGGGGGAAGACTTCCCATCATCCCCAAACGGCCCCTTTCGGCGCGCCCGCCGCCAAGCTCCGGAATTCTCGTCACCTGGGGTGGAAAACTACCCAAGGAATCAGCGGGAAGTCGCGCTGCCTCTTGCCGGGAAGGGATATCATCTTCAGCCGGGGACAGAACAAACAATCAATTGCTTTGGCGATTGCGAACCAAAAGTGGACTCATTGTAGTCACCGTACTTTGCATCGATCACAAAACCGTTGTACCTGAGTACGGTATTGAGTTCCTGCGGGAAATAGATCCGGAGCGCCACATCTTCCACGGACTCGTCCTCTTCGTGCGGCATCTTGTGATAGAGGCGAACGTAATTGATCTGGCTGCTGGAGTCATAACTCGTGCTCTCCGTCACCTCGACCGTGCCGCGACCATTGGGCGCCGGGTACCGCGAGTGAGGAAAGCGCCTCTCCGGATCGCGCATGAGGTATTCCAGGCGCGGATGGCTGGAGTCAATCACGAACTTCCCTTTGGGAGCCAGATGCATTTTCACGCAAGCGAGGCAAGCATGTAAATCCTTAGCCTCGATGAGAGAGGAAATGGAGTTTAAGGGGAAAATCACCAAGGGGAATCGTGTTCCCAGCTTAAAGCCGCGGATATCGTGGTTGATCCAATCAACCGAAAGCTTTAAGCGTAGGCATTTCCGCCTGGCCTCGCGCAGCAGGGAGTCCGAACTATCAATTCCCGTGACGCGATAACCGGCACGGGCCAAGTGGAGCGCAACTCTCCCCGTTCCACAGGCCAAATCAAGGACAGGTCCACCGTATTTGCGCGCCTGGCGAGTCCAAAAGGTCAGGTCAGCGGTATAGTTTCGCCACTTTAAGTCGTAGTGCACCCCCTCGAAAAACGAAAGTAAGTTAGCCTTGGCATGCATGGTGGCGCTGATGGAGAGAAATCCCTTCGTTTGGCAATTTAATTGGGGACAGCGCTAGCTTCTTCCCGGCATCCCCTCTGCGTGGGAAGGACTAATAGTTTTTCATGATTTCGATGCAATTGCAACGGCTTCATATCTACCCCTACGCGGCATTAACTATTTATAAATTAACACTTCCCTCCCCCGCGATTATTCTTTTTGAGCAGATAGGGTATGCGAACCCCTAAGCGATGCCGTTAAGGGCAGACCTGCGCTGCCGGCCCACAAATGCGCCGGAGGGAAGGCCTGGGCCGCCCTCACCACGCTCCCTGGCGGCGCCAGCGTAGTCTTCATGTGTCCAGGAGCTTCGCCAGCTTCTCCACCTGCTGCGGATTCTTCCGTAACAAGAGGCGGCGCAAGCGGCGGAACTCATCGGCGTCGATTCTTTGCACCGTGCCGCGGCCACGATGAGGACTGAAGGCGAGAATGTGGTCGATGTCCGGCTTGCGCGCCAGAGGGTTCTCCAGGCGTACGGCTTGCCGCGGCGGGCAGAAATCGATAAGCGAACCCAGGCCCACGTCACGCCCATCGGAGGCTGCGCGCGCCACCCCCACCACCTGCTTGTGGTCAACCTCGTAGCAAAGGAAGAGGTCGCCGCGCTTCACTTCTTGGCGAAGGTAACGCAGGCTTGAGGCGCTGCGGATCCAGCCTTCGTCGCCCATCGCGTAGACGCCGCGCGTGCGGGAGCGAAAGTATTCATCAAATTCCCACCCGCGCTTGGTGTTGATCTTGAAAACCCAGACCTGCATGCGTTCGGTGGCGGCTCCTTCCTTCGCTGGCCGAAGGGCCCGACGGTGCGTGGTGGTTCAATTCGCTGTAGAGGCAGTTTTATGCCGCCACGTGGCGAGTTAAACTCGCCGCTACAAAGCGGTCAGACCTCCACCACCCGCACGGTGCGCACGGCGGAAATGGCACGAATTTCCTGGAGCACCTCGTCGGGCACGCGGTTATCGACATTAACCAAGCCGATGGCCTGCTGGGTTTGCGGATTGCGTCCCAGGGTGAAGGTGGCGATATTGATTTTGCGGTCGCCGAGAATGGTGCCCACTCTGCCGATGACTCCCGGCACATCCTGATTGCGGATAAACAGGATGATACCTCGCAGCGGCGCTTCGATATCAATGTCGTTGAGTCCCAAGATGTGCAGCGTACCCCGCATGCCCACCATGCCCACACCCGTCGCGGATTCACCCTCGGTGTATAATCCGATCCCCAGGGAATTGGAGAACGTCGCGCGTCGCGCGCTGCGCAGTTCCGCCACTTCCACGCCGCGCTGCTGCGCGAGGGCCCCGGCATTAATCAGGTTCACTTGCTCGGAGAGGGCGGGCTTCAGGATTCCCTTGAGCACCGCGTTCCTCACCAGGTGGGTGTTCATCTCCGCCAATCCGCCGTCATAACTAATCCGCACTTCACGGATTCTTTCCCCCGCAATCTGGGCGAGAAACGCCCCCAGTTTTTCGCCGAGCTGGATGTAGGGTTCAAGCTTCTTGTATTCCTCCGCCGAAACCGCCGGGATGTTGACGGCGCTGCGGGCCACGCCCGAGATCAGGAAGTCGCGCACTTGCTCCGCGATGCGGATGCCCACGATTTCCTGCGCCTCTTCGGTGGAGCCGGCAATATGCGGCGTGGCAATCACGTTGGGGTGGCTCACGAGTTTCGAATCCTTGGGCGGCTCAACCTCAAAGACGTCAAGCCCCGCGCCGGCCACCTGTCCGCTTTCCAGCGCCGCCAGCAGATCCGCTTCATTGATCAGTTCGCCGCGCGCGCAGTTGACAATGCGCACCCCGGGCTGGGCGAGCGCCAGCGTCCGGGCATTGAGCAGGTGGCGAGTCTCGGGCGTGGCGGAGGCGTGCAGGCTGAGGAAGTCCGCCGACTTCAACACTTCCTCGATCGAGGCCAGCTTCACGGCCAACTCCCCGGCCAGCAGGGAGGAGACGTAGGGGTCGTAAGCGACGACCTGCATCTCAAAGGCTTTCGCCAGGCTCGCCACCCCCGCTCCGATTTGGCCCAGGCCAATCAAGCCCAGGGTCTTCCCGCGCAATTCCATTCCCTCAAACTTTTTCTTTTCCCACCGGCCCTGCTTCATGGAGGCATCGGCCTGGGGGACGTGCCGGGCCAGCGCCAACAGCAGCGCCATGGTGTGTTCGGCCACGCTCACGGCGTTGCCCCCCGGCGTATTCATCACCACCACGCCTTTCTGGGTGGCGGCGTCAAGGTCCACATTGTCGACGCCCACGCCGGCGCGGCCGATCACGCGCAGCCGCTCGGCGCTCGCGAGCAGTTGGGGGGTAACTTTAGTGGCGCTGCGCACCACCAGGGCGTCGGCGTCGCGAATTTCTTCCGCCACCTTGCCTCCCGCCTTCTTCGGCAGGAAGACCACCTCCCACGATTCCTGCTCGCGCAAAATTTCCACGGCACGTTCGGAAATGCTGTCAGCAACCAGAATTTTCATAAGTGAGTTGTCAGTCGTCAGTTGTCAGTGGTCAGGTGCCCAGCCACTTCTTGACTCGCTCCTTTTTCCTCAAGCTTTGAAGGCCATAAAATCAACCCGCATTCTACGGCGGGAGTTGAACAGGCAGCGGAAAAACCCGGCAGCTCTGTCTATATCAACACGACCCCTGAACAACTGTTCAGCGCCGGGGTGGTTGTCCGGGGGGGTGCGTTTTCCCGCAGCCTGTGAAGCCCCGCCCTTCCAGCCGGCAACAAATAGTGTCGCTGATTTCTGCAACTTGGCACTTAATCAATCGCCAATCACCCATTGCCAATCACCATCAGCCACTCTGCAGCCTTTAATCCAAAATCTAAAATCCAAAATGGCCTCACCCCGCGTGGCGCAGGTAGACTTCCTGCACGGCGCGCACGCCGGAGCCGAGTTTCACGTCCTGCCCCAGCTTCACCAGCACAATCTCCAGCGCGGCGAAAATTGCGAACAGATCGGCAACATCGTAATAACCCAGATGCGCCAAGCGGAAGATCTGGCCCTTCATGCTGCCCTGGCCATTGGCGATAATCGCGCCGAAGCTGGTGCGCAATTCTTTGACGATGGCGCCGGAATCCATGCCCGCAGGCGCACAGACCGCGGTGGCGGCATTGGCGGGCGAAGACTCGGCAAAGAGCTTCAGTCCCAATGCCTGGGCGGCGGCGCGCGAGGCTTCCGCCAGCAGCGCGGCATTGGCGATCAGGTTCGCACGCCCGAGTTTTTTGATGTATTCAAGAGCCGCATGCAAGCCGATAACCAGCGTGGTGGCGGGAGTGTAGGCGGTTTCACCCTTCGCCTGGTTCTTACGTTCTTTGGCGAAGTCAAAATAGAAGCGCGGGAGTTTGGACTTGGCGATCAGGCCCCAAGCCTTTTCGCTGACGCTCACAAAGGCCAGGCCGGGGGGAATCATCACGGCTTTTTGCGACCCGCCAATCACGATGTCGAGCCCCCAATCCTCAATGCGCAAATCGGAGGTGCCGAGCCCGGTGATGGCATCGACCACCAGAGCCGTCTCCGGATAATTCTTCACGGCCTCGCCGAGCGCGCGCACGTCGTTCATAACGGCGGTTGAGGTTTCTGTGGCTTGGATAAACACGGCGCGGAAGGGCCCGTCACTCGCCAGCTTTTGCTTCATCGCGGCAATGTTCACGGGCTGGCCGTAAGGAGACTCCACCTTTACCGCCTCAATGCCGTACGCCTGCGCGAGTCCCAACCAGCGTTCGCCGAATTTCCCGGCCGTTCCCACCAGCATGCGCTCGCCGGGCGAGAGCAGATTGGACACCGAGCCTTCCATGGCGCCGGTGCCCGAGCTCGCGAAAATCAGCACATCGTTCTGGGTATCGTAGTAATACTTCAGCAATGCCAGCGTTTCCGTCATGATCTTGCGAAACGCCTCCGTGCGATGGTGAACATTGGCCGCGGTCAGCGTGCGCGCCTGCGCTTCCATCAGCAGCGGAGTGGGGCCGGGAGTGAAGAGTCGCTCTTTAATAATGCCGGGCATAAGCATTTTCCTTTGGGGATTATTTGTGGCTTCGGAAAAACCAAGGCGGAACTTGCGAGGTTTGCCGTGAGTCCTGAGCGGTTGAGCCGAAGCACCTCAGAATAGAAAAGTGACCTCTAAATGTCAAATTAAATTCCCCCCATGAATCGGGTCATCGGACCATCGGGTGATTGAAAAACCTTCTGACGTAGCAAATTTTAAGCAGAAGTCATAATTTACCCTTCAGCATTCAGGCTTCAGAATTTGGGTTGCCTTGCGTCAAATAGTCATCTCCTTTATTTTCATCAACATCATGGAGAGACTGACTCAACTCTTTTGTTTTCATCAACATCATGGAGAAGCGGAAATTGGACATTTTATCTCCATTTGTTTTCAAAAAGTTATGGCAGACTGCCTCCATTTTTCGCCCCCTTTTTTTTCTCACCCTTACCGTTGCCGATCAAGTAACTATTTTATTTTCAATAATATAGACTTTTGCAAGATTTTCACTATTTATTGCTAACCCCTTTTGTTTCTAGAACATCATGGAGAACCGCGGTATGCTTCAGAGCCTTCCATCTGACGCTCCCGACGGTCAATCTTCACTGGCAGCACACCTGACCACTGCCTCCTGGCACTCAACAACCAGCCCCCAGCCCGGATTTCTCACCGCATATCGGGGGAGCTGTGCTTCGCGAATGCGCCAACCCGTTGCGTAAGTCCGTGGTCTTTCGTGTCCGGCCCGCAGACGCCAATCTTAAAGACTAGTCTAACATGGATATTCCTCTTGTCAATAACAAAATGAGTATATAGGCTAGGTTGAAACGCTAAGATAAAATGTCAGAGATTTTCCTGCGGAGGGGAAAACACCCTTTAGGGATGGTGCCTAATTGCTAACAATAATTTCTGACCGCTCTCAGGCGCCGCGCCGGATCGAGGATTTCCCCTGTAATCGTAGGGGCGGTTCGCGAACCGGCCGGTGGGCGAGGCGGACTATGACGCTGGCGGGCGGCAGTAGTGCGGACCGGTCCGGCAGGTTCCCGGCGTTTGTCGTCAACACGGAACGAACCACTGAGCCGGAGCCGCCAGTTCCCACAAGTCCTTTCGGGAAATAGCACATCCCACAGAACAGAGGGCCGCGCCAGCATGGACTGGATTCCCGCTTGCGCGGGAATGATCGGTGTTTCGACGGGGATCCCATTCCCCATGCCCCCAGTACCCTTTCTCAGGGTTCCGTCAAAGTCGCGGGCGACAGATACCTCTTATGGCCATGAATGCACCACCTGCGAAGAAACCCCTCACCCTCCGCCTTGCGGTCCCCCCTCTCCCCAAGGGAGAGGGAGAGAACTCAAAATCACAGCCCTCTCCCAGGAGAGAGGGTGCCCGACGGAGGAGGGCAGGTGAGGGGTCCCTTTCAACTCCACTAGACTTTGACGGTGCCCAGTACCCTTTCCTTCTTGCTCTTCATCGCCTTGAAGAATAGGATTACTCTTCTGTGATCTGTCCAAAGGGTGGTGAGACAATTTGATGTAGAGGCTGCTTAACGCCGTCATTTGGCGAAGTAAACTCGCCGCAACAAGTGCACAATTTCTTCGATTCCGTCCGCACCCGGAAGCCGGTTATTGAGGACCCTGTCTTTGGAAACAACACGGCGATCGCCTGCCACATGGCAAACGCTGCGTACTTCCGCAAGCGCATCGTCCAGTGGGACGGAGTCGCCAGGGAAATTCGAAGCTGAGATGGGGTTTCAGTATCCCTAGGGAAGGGCGGCTTCTTCCGGAGCCGGCCGGGAAAGTTAAATGGTGAAAAAATAAAGCCCCTCGGTTGTGCGGACCCGAGGGGCTTGGAGGCAAGAAGAGGAGGAATCCAGCCCCGCACCGGCCCGCGTCGTGAAGCCCTGGGGGCAAGGTCATCTCGACGCGGATCCGATGCTCCAGCGGGACTGTGGATATATTCAACCCCCGGGCCGGTAGCTGTCCAATCGAATCTCTTTATGGCAGCCATCAAAAAATCGGCCGGCATTCTGTTCACTTTGATGGCAAAGTTTTTTATATCACGATGCGATATAATTGGGAATTGGGGCGGGCGGCTTTCCCCTGTGGCGGGAGGCCAATCTCCACCTGGATGACAAAGAGCGGGTTCTTTCGAAGCCTGCCGGGAAGGCTAAGGGTTACAAAAATAAAGCCCCTCGGGTAGATGCTGCCGAGGGGCTTGGAGGCAAGAAGAGGAGGATTCCGGTCCCGCACCGGCCCGCGCCGCGAAGCCCTGGGGGCAAGGTCATCTCGACGCGGATCCGATGCTCCAGCGGGACTCTGATAATATTTACGCTTAGGGCCGGTGGCTGTCCAATTGATTCTCTTTATAGGAACAATCAAAAGAATCGGCCGACATTATGTCAGTTTGACTTTCAAGGTCTGACATATCACGATACGATATAATCGGCAACGGGGACGAGCTTCGGCGACGGGGTTGAGGGGAACCTCTTTTGCCTCCGGGGATTGGGTGAAAGGCGAAAGGGGCAGGGGGCCCGGCGTGCGTCGGCGCCGCCTGAGGATTGTTTGATGAACGAAGAACAGCCCGCGGAAAATTTGTTGGCGCGCGTTGCCCGGCATGACGTGGCCGCGATGAGCGAGCTTTACGACCGGTACGCCCCGCGCGTCTACGGCCTGACGGCGCACATCCTTCCCTCGCGTGACGCGGCGGAGGAAATTCTCCAGGAAGTGTTCGAACGCCTCTGGAGTGAGAGCCCCAGCCTGAGCCAGGAAGGTAGAAGCGTGGTGGCATGGTTGGTGGTCACCGCGCGCGAGGCCGCCGTGGACCGGCTTCGCGCACTGCGCCAGGATGCGCCCACCGCCGGCCCGCAAGGCCCCGGCGTCAACGCGGAAAAGGGGCCGGGCGCCGGGACCCGAAAGTCCAAAGCGCTGGTCATTGCGCCCACGGCGCCAAAATCACTCGACGGGAAAACCGCGGTGATGCGGCCTCGTCCCGCTGATGCGGCAAGAACTCCCGCGACGGACTCCGTTCCTTCCGCCTGGCTGCCCCCGCCGAAGGAAATTACTTTGATTGATGATCGTCTGGTTCTCCTTCACAAGGCCATCGATCAATTGCCGACGCTGCAACGGCAGGCCTTGGAGCTTGCCGTCTTCGGGGGGCTCAGCGAATCCGAAATTGCTGCGGAGATGGGCGAACCCTTGGGCAAAGTGCGAACCTCCTTGCGGGCGGCGGTGACTTTTGTAAAGCATCGGCGCCGGGCGGTGTGTGGAACATGGGCTGCCAACATTTAGAAGAAGTCTATGAGTTGTGGTGGCTGGGCGCGCTCTCGGAGCAGGGCTGCCTGGATTTGCGCGAGCACCTGGCACGCGGGTGCCAGCATTGCCTGGCGCGCGTCCGCGACGCGGCGGGGACGGTCTACATGCTGGGCCTTGCCCCCAAACCCGTGCGCCCGCGTCCGCGCGTGAAAGCGGAATTGCTTCGCCAGATTTCCCGGAAAGCCGCGCCTAACAGGTGATTATTGGAACCCCCGGCAATCAAGCCAGGCCTGCGGCGGGAACTGGGCCTGGTGCAGGCCACCGCGCTCGCCATCACCGACATGGTGGGCATCGGCCCGTACATCACCATTCCCCTCCTTCTGGCCACCATGGGCGGCCCGCAGGCGATGCTGGGATGGCTGGTGGGGGCGGTGCTGGCTTTCTGCGATGGCCTGGTGTGGGCGGAGCTCGGAGCGGCGCTGCCCAAAGCCGGCGGCAGCTACAATTATCTGCGGGAAGCGTACGGGCCGCATCGTATGGGCCGCTGGCTCTCCTTCCTGATGGTCTGGCAGATCATCTTTTCCGCCCCGCTCTCGGTGGCGAGCGGCAGCATTGGTTTCGCCAATTATCTTCACTACCTGGCGCCGCGGCTTACGACCTGGGAAATTCACGGGATGGCCGCGGCATTTCCGTTGCTGCTGGTGGCGTTGCTTTACCGCCGCATCGGGGCGATCGGCAACCTGTCGGTGGTGCTCGTGACCGGCGTGATGCTGGGATGCCTGTGGATTGTCATCTCCGGCGTTCCCCACTTAAGCGCCGCGCGCCTTTTTGATTTTCCTCCGGGGGCTTTTCATCTCAACATGATTTTCTGGGTGGGGCTGGGCCACGCCACGCTTTACGCACTCTACGATTACTTTGGCTATTACAACGTCTGTTATCTGGCCGAGGAGATCCGCGACCCGGGCCGGGTCATACCCCGCGCCATTATGTTTTCGATCTTCACCGTTGCGGCGCTCTACATCATGATGACGGCGTCGTTCTTGAGCGTCATACCCTGGCGCGAAGCCATTCAAAGCCGCTACATCGCCTCCGTTTACATTGCCATCTTGTTTGGATCCGCGGCAGGGAAGCTCATGACGGTGCTGCTGCTCTGGATCGCTTTCTCCTCCGTCTTCTCTCTCCTCCTGGGTTACTCGCGGATTCCTTACGCCGCCGCCGTGGACGGCAATTTCTTTCCCGCCTTCGCGCGCTTGCACCCGACGGGGAATTTCCCGCACATTTCGCTGATCACCCTGGGGCTGATTGCTTCCGTGTTCAGCCTGGGCCGACTGAATGAAGTCATCGGCAGTCTGATCGCCACGCGCGTGCTGATCCAATACCTTCCCCAGACTGTCGGTTTCTTCCTGTTGCGCTTCCGCTCGCCGGATTTGCCCCGGCCCTTTAAGATGTGGTTCTACCCCCTTCCGGGAATCATCTCGGTGTGCGGATGGGTCTATGTGCTGGCGACGGCGGCGGCGCGATCCCTGCTCTTTGCCTTCGCCGTTTTCGCGGTGGGAACCGCAGCCTACATGGCGCGCTCAAGGGTGCGGAGGGAATGGCCGTTCCAAGTGCAGTAGGCGGTAGGTCGTAGGTGGGGGCTGACAGTAGGGGTACGGCATGCCGCAATGCTGTCCAAATTGGCGAACGTCCTGACTGGTTCGCGCGGCTCTGCCGCTCCGCTGTGCGGAAAGGCTCCGCCTTTCCGGGCCAAGTCCCATCATTATTTCTTCTCCGCGCCGCCTGGAAGGCAATGCCTTCAGGAGGTTGGTTGGTGTTCTTGCACGACGGAAGGGCGCAGCCTTTCCGCACAGCAAGCAGCGAAGCCGCAGGCCATGCATCACTGAACGCTGCGCAATTTGGACAAGCTTGCGGCAAGCCGCACCCCTACAACGAGACGGTGACGCATGGTACAATAAAAAACACGATGGATCTGGAAGACTATAAGACCGTCTTATACCGCCAAGAGGATGGATCCTGAGTGGCCGAAATTCCCTCCATCTCAGGGTGCTATGCCCTGATGCCTACTCGCGAGGAACCCTCGCCGAACTCAGTTGCGTCTTTGAAATGATTGCCGAGGAGTATCGCGAGCGGAGCATTTCTCTCCCGTCCGACACGACGGAAATTGTGCACGCCTAGCGCCACAACCCGCGACCTCCAAAGGGTGGCGAGGCGCTTGGGACTTTGCAGACCCGCCAAACCGGCAGCCACGAGCGATGGAATCATCCGGACGGCCGCACGGTTACGATTCCCCTTCACGGTGGGCGCGAAATAGGTCCACCCCTATTTTTCAAAATTCTGCGCCAACTCGGATTGACGCTCGAAGGGTTCCAAAAGTTGCGTTAGAATCGCGCCTTCCCAACGTCCAGTTGCTCGCCTCGTTCGGTGGCCGCGGGTCCCAGTATTACGTCTACCGTCTACCCCTCGCCCCTGACTGCCGTCTTCCGCGTCAGAAGAAACATTCCCTCATTGTGAATAATCTGAATATCGTCGCCCTGGGCCTGGGCGGAGAACCCGGCTCGGTCTCCGGCCATGGAATCTTCCATAAGCTTGCGCGTTTCGAGATAGCGCTTGGTTCCGGGAGGGTGGCCGCCGCGCAGCATCCAGTTGTTGAAGGACCGTTGCCGCCGGCGGAGCGACTGCCGCAGGATCTCCAACCCCTCTTCGTCAAACAGGCGCAAGAACTCTGTCAGGCGGACGGTGAGCGTGTGGGAAGGGTCGCGAAGGATTTCGATGCGATTGTAGATCTCGAATTTTGAGTCGCTCTCCGGCGCGAGAGGGTCAATGATCAGCAGGCGCCCTTCGGGCTTGACCACGCGGACCATCTCCCGCAGCACAACCTGGGGCTTGGGCATATGGTGGAACGAGCACTGGCACGACACCAGATCAAACGTGCCTGCGGGGAAGGGAAGTTGCTCGGCGTCCCCGCGAACAAACGCGGCGTTCGAGATCTGTTTTTCGGCTTGATAGGCGCAGGCCCGCCGCAACATTTCGGGCGTCAAATCGACTCCTCGAACAAAATGCACGTGGGGGGCCAGCGCCAGGGCGAACGCGCCCGGTCCGCAGGCGATATCGAGCACTACGTCGGTGGACTGGGGTTTGGCAAAGTCCACCTTCTCCTTCAGTACCTCCGGCGTATCGCGCATGGCGAACGTCGAGAAGGCTTCCGCGGTCTTGGTAAATTGCTTCTGGATGGCTTCTTTGTGTTTTTTGGACATACGCGTATTAGAACTGGAGTCCCCAAAATTGTCCAGCGCGGCAACTGGGCGGCGCGTTAGGCGGCAACGCTTGCCGTGGGATGCGGCATCCGTTACGATATCGCCTTTGGCTTTGTCCCTTCGGGCCTGAGCCCGCATGGATTAAATCTATTTGGGATCGAATAGAACTTTTAGGAGGCCGTTAATGTTGAGCCGTAAGGCGCGAACCGTCGCGCTGCTTATGCCTGCCCTTCTCACGCTTCTTTCCGGAAGCGCCGGCGCGCAAGAGTCCTCCCTGGACGCGATGATTGATTCGTTGGCGGGCGCGCATGGGATCCGGCAAGTGGCCATTTCGCCGGATGGCCAGCGGGTGGCGTGGGTCGAAGCCAATGGCGCCTCCCCACACGGGATTTTCGTTTGCAGCTTGGCGTCGCCTGCATCATCCCGGCGCCGCATCACGGCGGGCAGTGGCGATGAGGCATCGGAGGAGAACGAAATCGCCTGGTCGCCGGACAGCCGCCAACTGGCTTTCTTATCGAATGCCCAGACGCCTGACCAGGCGCAGCTTTACGTGGCCAAAGTCTCGGGCGGCGAGGCGCGAAGGCTTACCGACTTGAAGGGCTCGCTCGATTCCCCGTCCTGGTCCCCTGATGGCAAGACCCTGGCCTTGCTTTTCACTGAAAACGCTCCGCGCGTGCCCGGGCCGGTGGAGCCCATGACTCCTCCTTCCGGCGTGATTGACAGCAAAATCTACGAACAACGTTTGAGTTTGGTGGACGTGGCCACGGGACACGTTCGACAACTCTCTCCCGCGGACCTCTACGTTTATGAATATGACTGGTCGCCGGATGGGAAGAAATTCGCGTTAACAGCAGCCCACGGCTCCGGCGACGCCAATTGGTACGTCGCGGAACTTTACACCCTCCAAGTGGACTCCGGAGAGTTGAAATCCCTCTCTAAACCAGCTCAACAAATCGCCGAGCCGCGCTGGTCGCCGGATGGAAGCAGCATCGCTTTCATCGGTGGGCTGATGAGCGACGAAGGTTCTACCGGCGGCGATGTCCTTCTCCTTCCCGCCACGGGTGGAGCGGCCCGCAACCTGACGCCCGGCCTGCAAGCTTCTGTCAGCGGGCTCGTTTGGCGGCCGGGTGGCGGCGAAATTCTCCTTCTGGAAAGTGTCGATGGCGCCAGCGGCATGGCGGCGCTCGACGTCCGGAGCGGCAACGTTGCTCCGCTGTGGAGCAAGCCGGAAACGCTTTCCCTCGGCTGGCGGGACATTGACCTTTCCGTCGCGAGCGACGGCAGGACCAGCGCGACACTGCGCGAATCTTTTTCCGACCCGCCGGAAGTGTGGGCGGGACCGATTGGGGAGTGGAAGCAAATTGCCACTCTGCACCAAGCCGAGCGCGCGAATTGGGGAAAAGCCGAGAGCATCCATTGGACGAATGAAGGCCTCAACATTCAGGGCTGGCTTACCTACCCTCTGGACTATGACCCTTCTCGGCGCTACCCCCTGCTGGTGGAAGTGCACGGGGGGCCCGGCGCCATGGCACGCCCCACTTGGCCCGGAACACTCTTTGATTTCACGCTTCTCTCCCGCTATGGTTATTTCGTGTTGCGGCCCAATCCGCGCGGCAGCTTCGGCCAGGGTGAGGCTTTTACGCGCGCTAACGTGAAAGACTTTGGGTATGGAGACTTACGAGACATTCTCGCCGGCGTTGACTATGTCGTGGAGCATTTTCCGGTGGATAACGACCGTGTCGGCATCGGCGGCTGGAGCTATGGGGGGTACATGACGATGTGGGCCGTCACCCAAACGCATCGCTTCCGAGCTTCGGTGGCCGGGGCGGGCATCGCGAATTGGCAAAGCTACTACGGCGAGAACGATATCGACCAGTGGATGATTCCCTTTTTCGGCGCGTCAGTTTATGACGATCCGGCCGTGTATGCGAAAAGCTCCCCCATCACCTTCATCAAAAACGTCAAAACGCCGACCCTGATCCTGGTGGGCGACCGCGACGGCGAGTGTCCAATTCCGCAATCATTTGAGTTTTGGCACGCCCTGGAAACCCTGGGCGTCGAGAATCAATTTGTGGTTTATCCCAATGAGGGCCATATGATTTTCGACGCGGCGCACCGCCAGAACATTATGCAGCGCACTCTGGAATGGTACGACCGCCATCTGAAGTAAGAACATCCTGCGCGGAGGGCCTGGCGAGTCCCGCGAAGCGGGATAACGTGAGTAGCCGTCGGTGAAACCTACGGAAAGGAAAGGCGAGAGATATTTCCGGCCCTGAAGAGGCCGAACCTTCGGAGGTTCAACCCCGTTGGGGTTGAGTGGTCGGAGGGCTTTGCTGTCCGCAGGTTGAAACCTGCGGCTACTCACGTTTGGCCCCTGCCGGGGCCTGCCACGGCCGCAACCTGCGAAGCGCCACCCTTCCCCGCCCGTGATGAGAACTGCTCGCAAACTTTTCAGTTGACGCCGGGGCGTCCGGACTATAGATTTAGCGTCTTTTCGGGTGGAACTTTATGGATGACGGACAGGTAGCCGCGAAGGGTAAGCATTGGCCGCACACGCTCGGCCGAAGCGACCTCCGGGCGCCAAAAGGGGGAGATACACCATGAAGGTAGGACTCTTTACGGCACTGCTGGCCAAGCTGAGTCTGGATGAAGTAATCGAGAAGATAAAGCCGCTCGGCATTCGGACCGTGGAACTGGGCACCGGGAACTATCCTGGCGAACCGCACCTCAAGCTTGACTGGCTGCACCAGGCTTCCAAGCTCAAGGAATTCAAGCAAAAGCTCGAGGACGAGGGAATCACCATCAGCGCATTGAGTTCCCATGGTAATCCTCTGCACCCCAACAAGAAGCTGGCGCAACTTCATGCCGCTACCAGCAGGAAGACGATCCTTCTGGCGGAAAAACTGGGGATCAAGACCGTCATCGACTTCTCCGGCTGCCCGGGCGATTCGGACAATTCCAAATACCCTAACTGGTCGCCGACGGCTTGGCCTCCCGACTTTCTGGAAATCTTGAAGTGGCAATGGGAGAAAAAAGTCATCCCCTACTGGACGAAACACGGCAAGTTTGCGGAAGACCATGGGGTGCGCGTCGCCATTGAAATGCACCCGGGCTTCGTGGTTTATAACCCTGAAACCATGCTGCGCTTGCGCGAGGCGGCGGGGCCTGCCGTCGGCTGCAACTTTGATCCCAGCCACATGTTTTGGCAGGGCATTGACCCCTGCGCGGCCGTTCGCAAGCTGGGTGACGCCGTGTTCCACGTCCACGCCAAAGACACGCGCCTGTACGACGTCAACATCAAAATCAATGGTGTCGTGGATGCCAAGCCGTATAGCGACGAGAAGAATCGCTCCTGGCTCTTTCGCACCGTCGGCTACGGCCATGACGCGGATTTTTGGTGCGATTTCGTTTCCACGCTGCAAATGGTCGGTTACGACGATGTGCTCTCCATCGAGCACGAGGACAGTCTGATGTCCATTGACGAAGGCCTGAGCAAAGCCGCGGCCTTCCTCAGCCAGGTCGTCATCAAGGAAAAACTTAAGGAAATCTGGTGGGCATAGGTAAAGACGTCCCTTGTCATTAGTCCTTTGTCCCTGGTATCTGAAATGGTGCCTCTGAAATCGACAAATAAGGGATTCGAGAATCTTCGGGTCTATCAATTGTCAGAGAAACTTTCTGATTCTATTTGGAAGATTGCCAGGGGTTGGGATCAATTGGCAAAAGATACTGTAGGAAGACAGTTGATCCGTGCCGCGGATAGCATTGGAGCGAACATCGCGGAGGGTACTGGGCGGGGCAGCTTTCAAGACAATCGGCGATTTGTGAGGAATGCGCACGGCTCACTTCATGAAACAAGACACTGGCTCCGGCGCGCCCACGCGCGCCGCCTATTGTCGGTTGAAGAAGTTAAAGCCGTAAAGCCGATCCTCGACGAACTCGGACCAAAACTGAATGCCTATTTGAGCTCGATCGGACCGGTGCCGGAGCCCCAGAAAAACGCTGGCACGGTCGCGCTAATTAGCGCCAAGGACAAATGACTAGGGACTAATGACATATAAAGATCACTCTGGAGGTACGAAATGCCTGAAATTAATATTGCATTGATTGGTCACCGCTTCATGGGCAAGGCGCATTCCAATGCCTACCGGCAGGTGCGGAGTTTCTTTCCGGGAAATCTGGTCCCGCGCATGAAGGTGTTGTGTGGCAAGGCGTGCACGGAAGAACTGGAAGCAACCGCGCGGCTGTTCGGGTGGGAAGAATCAGATTGCGAGTGGGAGCGGGTGGTGGAGCGCAAGGACATCGACCTGATCGATATCTCCACGCCCGGTTATCTCCATCATCCCATGGTCATCGCCGCGGCTCAGGCGGGCAAGCACATCTTCTGTGAGAAACCGCTTGCCAACAGCCTGGCGGAAGCGAAAGACATGCTGAAAGCTGTGCAAAAGGCCGGCGTGTTGCACATGATCAATTTCAACTACCGCCGCGTGCCCGCCGTCGCCTTCGCCAAGCGATTGATCGACGAGGGCAAGATCGGTGACGTCTATCATTATCACGGATCTTATTTGCAGGACTGGATTATGGATCCGAATTTCCCGCTGGTATGGCGGCTGGAAAAGAAACTTGCAGGCAGCGGCGCGTTGGGGGATATCGGCGCGCACGCCACGGACCTGGCTGAATACCTAAACGGCGAAGTCCAAACAGTCACAGGCCAGATGACGACCTTCATCAAAGAGCGGCCTCTGCCTGCCGAAGGTGAAGGCGCCTGGGGAGCTAAAGGCCAAAAAGGCAAAGGCAAGGTCACCGTTGACGATGACACGAACTTCCTGGCGCGCTTCAAAAACGGCAGCGTGGGGGTTTTCGAGTCGACGCGGTTCGCGGGCGGCCGCCGGAATGGCAACACTTTCCAGATCTACGGCAGCAAGGGAAGCATTGCCTTTAACATGGAGCGCATGAACGAGTTGGAATTCTTCGATCGCACGGAACCCTCGGAGGTACAGGCGTTCAAGACGATCCTGGTAACGCAGCCTGAGCACCCCTACGTCGGCGCTTGGTGGCCCCCGGGGCACATCATTGGTTACGAACACACTTTCGTTCATGCGATCCACGATTTCCTCACCGCCATCGACGAGGGCCGTTTGCCGGAGCCGAACTTCCGCCATGGCGTCCGGAATCAATCTGTGCTCGACACCGTCGAACGCTCGGCGAAATCCGGAAAGTGGGAAAAGGTGAAGACCTAAACCATCGGTGATTGGCGATTGGTGATTTGTGATTGACAAGACTATTTTGCGGACAATTTCCAGCCCCGAAGAGTTACGCCAGAGAACCAAGGTGTTTGCATTGAGGGTTATCAAGTTGTTTCGTGCTCTGCCGAACAAAGAAGACGCGCGCGTCTTGGGCAAGCAAGTTCTTCGCTCGGGAACCGCAGTGGCGGCGAACTACCGGAGCGCATGCCGGGCCAGGTCGCGCGCCGACTTTATCTCAAAGATCGGTATAACTGTTGAAGAGGCTGATGAATCAGCGTTTTGGTTGGAGTTGCTGATTGACGCAGGCATTGTCAAGCGAGCCAGGCTGGAAGACTTATTGGTTGAGGCGAACGAGCTAGTAAGGATTTTCCAGGCGTCGCGTACTACGGCAAAGTCGCGCTGAGCAATCACCAATCGCCAATCACCAATAACTCAAGATTCCTTGGGGGCAAGACCATGTCTTACATGATGGGAATCGATGTTGGGACCACGGGCACGCGAGCCGTGATCGTTCGCCCGGATGGCCACGTGGTGGGAGCGGCGACTGGCGACCATCAGCCGATGCAGATGGCCAAACCCGGTTGGGCCGAGCAGGACCCGGAAGATTGGTGGCAAGCGGCGCTGGTGGCAATTCGCGCGGCGCTTGCACAAGCCGGCGTAAAGGGCTCTGAAATCGCCGCTGTGGGTTTTTCCGGACAGATGCACGGCGTCGTGCTGCTCGACAAGGGCCTCACGGTAATTCGCCCATCCCTCATATGGTGCGATCAGCGCAGCCAGGCGCAGTGTGATTGGATCACCCAGAAGGTGGGGGGGGAGCAGCTCATTCAGTATGTTTCCAACCCCGCGCTCACCGGCTTTAGCGCGCCTAAAATCCTTTGGGTTCGTGACAACGAACCCCAGTTCTATGAGCGCGCCGCCCATTTCCTGCTCCCCAAGGATTTCGTCCGCCTCCGTCTGACGGGGGAATTTGCCACCGACGTTTCCGATGCTTCCGGGACTTTACTTTTTGATGTCACCCATCGCCGCTGGTCGCAACCGATGCTCAGCGCGCTGGAAATCGATGCCCAAATTTTGCCCAGGGCATTTGAGTCACCCGAGATTACGGGCGAAATCACCCGGGAAGCGGCGGTGCTGACCGGCCTCAGCGCGGGCACGCCGGTGGTTGCGGGCGGCGGAGACCAGGCGGCCAGCGCCGTAGGCAACGGCATCGTACTTCCGGGGCTTACCTCTGCCACGCTGGGAACATCGGGAGTTATCTTTACCTATACCGCCGCGCCCAAGCTCGACCCGCGCGGCCGCATCCACACGTTTTGCCATGCGGTCCCGGGGAAATGGCACGTTATGGGCGTCACGCAAGGCGCGGGACTTTCCTTGCGCTGGTTTCGTGATAATTTCGGCCACGCGGAATCCTGGTACGCCCGGCAAACCGACGTGGATCCTTATGACCTGATTATTCGCGAAGCGGAAAAGGTCCGCCCCGGCAGTGATGGCTTGTTGTGGCTGCCTTATCTGATGGGCGAGCGCACTCCCCACTTGGATTCGCAGGCGCGGGGCATGTGGTTCGGCCTGACGGCGTCGCACACGCGGGCTCACCTGGTCCGTTCCATCCTGGAGGGTGTGGCGTTCAGCCTGCGCGATTCGCTCGAGATCTTCCAGGAGCTGGGGATCCCCGTGGAGCAGATCCGTGCGTCGGGCGGCGGTTCGCGCAGTTTTCTATGGCGGCAAATCCAGGCGGACATCTACGCCAAAGAACTCGTCACGCTGCGCACCTCGGAGGGGTCAGCCCTCGGCGCCGCCTTGCTGGCAGGTGTGGGAGCCAGGATTTATGAATCGGTGGAGGAGTCCGCGCAGGAAGCCATTCAGGTTAAAGAGTCCATGGCGCCGAAACCGGATCACGTTGCGATCTATGAGCGGTACTATCAGGTTTACCGTGGTCTTTATCCGGCGGTGCGGGAGTTCTCGCACACTCTGGCAAGGTTAGGAGCCGGCGAGGCCTGACCCGGGCCGGAGGTTCAGAAATGACTCTAAGGTAAGCCACTGGTTTGATCAGAGCGACTCGAAGAGGTTTGACCGTTGCCCGGTTCCCCGCAAGGGGAACAACGTGAGTAGCCGTAGGTGAAACCTACGGTACCAGTGCCTAAGGAAAACTCACGGCCCTGGCGGGGCCGAACCGTTCGACCCCTTCAGGGTCGGTAAAATATGCTAGGAACGCGATCCGTGGGCGGCGGGCACAAAAAGCGTCCCCTTGCCCACGGCGACTCAAGGTTAACCCCTTCGGGGTTCCGACGGCAGCGGGCACGAAGGCCAATTCACGCGGGGCCGCGGTTTGTGCCGTGACAGATTGATGCAATTTGGACAGCCTTGCCAGCGCCTACGAGTTTTTCCGCAACCTGCCAGGGAAGATTAATTTGTGAGGTCCGCGACATGAGACGACCATTACCGTTGCTCCCTGCGCTCAGCCTCTTCGCCATCCTCGTGGGTGTGGCGGCAGCCCCATCGCCGCGCGAGCCGGGCCTCTCCGGCATGGCAAGATGTGTCACGACATATTTCTCTCCGAGGTCAGTTATGGCAGCGCCTACACCGGAATACTCCGCCAAGCTTGAACAGACGCAATACAGGAAGTGGAACGTTTATAAGCTCAGCAATGGCTTGGTCTCTTTGTTCATCGCTCCCGAAATTGGAGGGCGGGCCATCCAGCTTCAGCTTGGCGAGCAAGAGTACTTTTTTGTGAACAAGGATCTGGAGGGCAAGGTCCTGCCGGAGTCGGAGAACAATCTCCAGGCCGGCTGGGCGAACTATGGTGGAGATAAGGTTTGGCCGGGCCCTGAGGGTTGGATGAACGATGGTGAGTGGGTGAGCATACCCTACTACATCCTTGATGGTACGCATTACCAATCGGAAATCGTCACCAACACTCCCGCCGAAGTCGCCGTCCGTGTAACCAGCCCGGAGGACCCCCGCACCGGTGTACAATTCATTCGAACCTTCCATGTTTACGCAGAAACCACCCGGATCAAGGTGGATCAGGTGATGCGGAACATCAGCCGGCGGGAGATTCGCTGGGGCATATGGCATTTGATTCAGAATGACGCCGCGGACGCAAACGATCCTTCCAAGCCCAACCCCGACCTTTACATGTACCTTCCTCTGAATCCACACAGCAAATACCCGGAAGGATATTACAAACCCTATGGAGACGCGCGGCACCCCAGCTACGAGGTCCTTCCCGGTGGTCGAATGCTCAAGGTCCACTATTTATATCGGGTGTGCAAGGCGGCTGCCGATTCCAGCGCCGGCTGGTATGCGGTGGTCAACGGGCAGAAGAACATCGGCTTGGTGGAGAACTTCAAATACTTTCCCGACCAGGAATATCCCGATGGAGCTTCGGTGGAGCAGTGGAACGACGGGCCCGGGACCATTTCACGCGGGCCCTTTGACCAAACCTTGGCGGACGATCCGAAAAAGACGCCCTACTTTCTGGAGACTGAAGGCATGAGCCCTTATGCCCGACTCGATCCGGGCGAAGAATACTCTTACCCGATTTACTGGTCGCCTACTCGCGTGCCCAATCCTATCTGCAGCGATCCGACCTCGGGTGGAGTCGCGAGCGAAGCACTCACCGCAAAGCTCAGCGGAACCACGGTCACCCTGAAAGGTACATTTGGAGTGTTTACCCCGGGGACTCTCCAGGCGGATTTTCTCAGTGCGATGGGTGAGGAGTTGGGCCGCGTAACGCTTCAGGCGGTTGATCCGCGCGAAGTGGTTCGGTTGGACAAGACGGTCCCTTGCCCCCCCAATGCCTTCCGCGTCAGCCTGACCGCGCGTGACCGTGACGGGGAGAATCGCGGCTTCCTGGGCAACTTCATTCTGCGGCCGCGCCAGTTTTAGGAGGGTAGTTTGTAGGTCGAAGGCGGTAGGTGGAGGCCATAGGTGGGTTGGTAGTGGAGTGTGGGGTGTTGGAGCGGAGGGTCGAAGTTAAAGTGTAAAGGATCAGATCCTGCTCAATTTACCCTTTAACCTTTAGACTTCACACTTTCTTCCGCCCCACCTACAGGGTTCCGTCAAAGTCGATTGGGATGAAAGGGACCCCTCACCCCCACAACCAGCAAAAACGTGGGGCCCCCTCCGCCTTGCGGTCCCCCCTCTCCCCCTGGAGAGGGATAAAAATCAAAATCCCAACCCTCTCCCTTGGGGAGAGGGGGGACCGCAAGGCGGTGGGTGAGGGGTCTATTCGCAGATGACGCATTCGTAGTTCTGGGCGTGTGCGGCACCCTCGACAATGACGGGGCCCTGAACCCACCTACGACCTACCATTTCCCCCCGGAGACGAAAACCATGACTAAAGTAAAACAAATTACCGCCTGGGTTGAAAGCAAGCCCGGGGAGCTGGGCCGAATCACAGCAGCATTAGGCAAGGCAAAAGTCAACATCTTGGCCGTCACCTGCTGGAGCGCCGGCAGTGAAAGCCCAGTTCATCTCCAAGTCAGCAGTTCCGCGAAGGCGCGAAAGGTTCTTCAGAAACTCGGCGTGCGCGTAACGGAGGAAGAAGTTCTGCGCGTGACC
>Ga0182030_10006946_pt1 | contig 23710 bp, 17 predicted proteins | sample 812S3MmetaG_FD_121299 | JGI IMG/M metagenome (GOLD analysis project Ga0182030, IMG submission 121299) | Permafrost microbial communities from Stordalen Mire, Sweden - 812S3M metaG (Illumina Assembly) | ecosystem: Environmental > Terrestrial > Soil > Wetlands > Permafrost | place: Sweden...
CGCTTGGCGATCGGCGGCACCAATACTTTCTTGGCCTCGAACGGCACCGATCCCTCCTGGAGTTCTTTAACCGGAGCGGGATTTGGCAGTCAGACCGGCAACAATTTTTTGGCGGCGCCCAACGGTTCGAGTGGGAATCCCTCTTTCCGCACTTTGGTGGCGGCCGACCTACCGGCTTCCATTACCAGCAACACCTCGGGCAACGCTGCCACGGCCACCGCCCTGGCCACCGCGCCGTCGCAGTGCGCGGGTTCGGCGTTTGCCTTGGGTGTCGCGGCCGGCGGTAACGCCAACTGCATTGGCAGTCAAACCGCCAATTATTTTTATGCCGCGCCAAATGGCAGCTCGGGGGCCCCGACGTTCCGCGCTCTGGCCGGTTCCGACCTTCCCATGATTGCCATCTCCGGGGGCGGCACCGGACAGACCTCCGCGACCGCCGCGTTCAATACTCTTTCGCCGCTCGGCACGGAAGGCGACCTTCTTTACTACCATACTTCCGCGAACAGCCGGTTGGCTCTGGGAAGCAACGGCCAATGCCTGACCTCGAATGGCACGGATCCTGTCTGGGGTTCGTGCAGTATCGGAAGCGGAACGGTTACCAGTGTCGGTCTGTCATTGCCCTCCATTTTCTCGGTTTCCGGTTCACCGGTGACCGGATCCGGCGCGTTGACAGCAGGGTTGGCGAATCAAAATGCTAACCTCATCATGGCTGGCCCTAGTTCTGGCACTGCCGCAGGGCCAACCTTCCGCCCCTTGGTGGGAGCTGATCTTCCCGCTCCCACCGCCAGTACGTTGGGCGGGGTTCAATCCGTGATTTGCACGGGCGGCCAGTTCTTAAACCAGATTTCCACCGCCGGGGCGCCGTCTTGCGGAACTCCCACGGGGAGTGGTTCCTCCACAGGGCTGGGCAACGGCGCCACTGTTATCGATGCAACTACGGAGAGCGGGACCTTCAATTTGGAAATTGGCACAGCCTACAGCGCCCTGCCGTCCTACGGTGGAACGGTAGAAACCCGTGGCCTCGGCGGCAGTCAGACGATGTCGACGAGCATAAGTTTACCGGGCGGCACCGGCAGGCCAACGAATGTGATTCTACCCACAGCAATAACCTCAGTTCCAAGTGGCAGCACTTGGGGTCTTTCATCCGGGGGCGGCCTTTTGGGGCAGGGAATATACTCCTCCGTGTTTTCCGGTGCGCACCAATCAACGCCGCTTGCTAACCTCCCTTCCGGCAGCAACGGGGTGTTGCTACGGGACTTCGCCTATGACAATGGGGGACCGGGGGCCACGGCTACGAACATGAGCGATTCCGTATTTTCGAATCTCCTGTTCTACAACGGCCTGTCTCCTTCATTGCAGTTCAATGGTGCAAATTACTATAACGTGGTCAGGGACTCCAGGTTTTTGCAGGAACCTAACCAGGGCGGGGACGTCATAGAGGTGCTCGGAACGTCCAACAGCAACAGCTTTGAAAATGTCCTCCCGTGGGGTACTGGCGCGACATGCGTATACGTCGGCGTGAGTGCAGGTGTTGACCAATTTCTGCATACCGACACGGAAGGCTGCGGGATGAACTTCGACTTTTGGGGTTCATACAATACGGTACTGGCGCCTTATCAGGAAGCAAGCGGGGCAACCAGTATCGCCTGGGCGGCCAGCACCTCTTACACTCGCGGGACCGTGATCAAAGATACAAACGGGAACGTTGAGCTTTGCGTTCTTCCCGGCACGACCGGTGGCACGCAACCAACATGGCCGTCCGCGAACCATGTGGTGGGGGGAACGTATTTCATGGCTGACCTGTTTGGGCAACAGACCTTTGATGGCAGTGTGATTTGGGAGGTCTTCCCGGCGCAGGGAGGTTATGCTCTAGAACCCGGCTCCTCGAACAATACCATTATTGGACCTCAAGCGGCCTCGGTTATTGACGCATCATGGTCGCCCTGGAATACGTTCCTAGGTTCAGCAGAAAATGTAACAACTACCTGCCCGCTAGCCGATTGTGTCCCCAGTCTTCAGACTGCTAGATCGCTATCGAGTTTAGGCGGTTTGAGCGTGCAGGGCGGAATGACCCTTTTGCCCGTAATCCTGCCAAGCCTAACTTCCTCCAACTTTGTTGCTTACCCCGGCACTGGTAGCACGACCGTGCAGTACGCAATCAACGCAACCCTTCCCGGGGGAATCGGCAATATTGGTTCGCCGACAGTTACCGGACTCACGAGCTTTTATTCTCTGACCAATTCCGTTCCTCGGAGTCAGCTCGGCACAATCAACACAGTGGCCGTATCCCATGGTCGTGGGTATGAGGGTTATTCATCGAGTCCCCTATGTGGTACTGGATTCATGACCGGCAACACCGTTCGAGCCAACACCGGTAATCTCGACAATCTTTTGACCGTAACTGCGAGTGGGGGCTGTGTTACCGCGTTGACCGTGACAACAACGGGAACCGGCAACCAGCCCACTTACGCGGCAACGACCACTACGCTTACTGGGTCGGGAACAGGCCTCCAAGTTGATGTCACCCCTTACTACAACGCCATCCTGTTCCCTCCCTTGGAGACGGGCAACGGCAACTCCGGTTATCCGGATATCAAGACCACGGGCTACCAGTGGGACGTGGCAGTGAACAGCTCCAGCACCTGTCTCGTGACAGGATACATGGCAAGCGGCTATGGCTTGCAACCGGGATTTCTCAATGGCAGCGTCGGGGTGTACTTCGACTACGGGCAGACGCTTGCAGGGTGCACCGAGCCAACGGCGAACACCACGGGCAACGCTGTCCTTGGCACTTCGGCTACCGTCGAACGCATTTCAAATTTCAACCACCAAAGCAAGACGCTCTCCCCGTTCGGCACGGGTCTAAACCTTTACCCCCAAATGGCTAACTCCAATATGCCTTTTGCCATCTCCCCGTCGGGAACCGGAACACAGTCGGTATTTGAAAACTGCTACAACGCCGATGTGGCCGAAACCCATTGCATCGTGCAAATCGCCAGTTCGTCAGGATTGTTGATTGGACAGGAGGGGGGCAACCCGCCTATTCAGACAATGAACGGTAGCGGGGCCGCTCGAAACACTCTCGATGACGGCGCCGGTAATATGGTGGCAAAGACCACCATGACCGCGCCAGAGTTCTGTATTAGCTTGAATTGCGTGACCTCGCTTTGGTCAGATCCTATGACCACGCTTGGCGACCTCCTCTACGGAGGCGCGAGCGGAGCGGCCACTCGTCTGGCGGGGAACACCTCCACCACCCCGATGTACCTGAAATCGGTTGGCGCCTCCGGCGTAGCAACCGCGCCCACGCTGGCACAAATTCAGTTCAGCGACATTACCGGAACGCTGGGAATTGGCGCTGGAGGCACAGGCCAAACGGGCTTTTCCGCCGGCCTGCTCAGGTCCAGCGGTTCTGCCCTAAGTTCGGGGGAATTGTCGGGCGACTGCACCACCTCCGGCTCCAACGCCATCACCTGCACGAAGACCAATGGGGTTTCCTTTGCCCCTTCGGCGACCACCGATACCACCAACGCCGCCAATGTAACTTCCGGCGTCTTCTCCGCCGCGCGTGAGCCCAGCACCACCGTCAATTCGGTCAGCAACGACACCAATGTGACGGGCTCAATCGCTGCACAGAATCTGACCTTGGGATGGACAGGCCAGTTGAGCCTTGCGCGTGGCGGCACGGGACAGACCACCGCGGCCACCGCCTTCAATGCGCTTTCTCCTCTGACCTCCGAGGGCGACCTGAACTATTACCATTCCTCTTCCAATACCCGTTTGGCGATCGGCGGCGCCAATACTTTCATAACTTCGAACGGTTCCGATCCCTCCTGGGGGGCTCTAACCGGAGCGGGATTCGGCAGTCAGACCGCCAATAGTGTTTTGGCGGCGCCCAACGGTTCGAGCGGGAATCCGTCTTTCCGCACTTTGGTGGCGGCCGACCTGCCCGCTTCCATTACCAGCAACACTTCGGGCAACGCCGCCACAGCCACAGGCCTGGCCACAGCTCCGTCCCAGTGCGCGGGTTCGGCCTTTGCCTTGGGTGTCGCGGCCAGCGGAAACGCCAACTGCGTGGGCAGTCAAACCGCCAACAGTGTTTATGCCGCGCCGAATGGCAGCTCGGGGGCCCCGACGTTCCGCGCTCTCGCCGGTTCCGACCTTCCCACGATTGCCATCTCCGGGGGCGGCACGGGACAGACCACGGCGGCCACTGCCTTCAATGCGCTTTCTCCTCTGACCTCCGAGGGCGATCTCCACTACTACCATTCTTCTTCCAACACCCGCTTGGCGATCGGCGGCGCCAATACTTTCTTGACCTCGAATGGTACCGATCCATCCTGGGGTTCTTTAACGGGTACGGGATTCGGCAGCCAGACCGCCAATAATTTTTTGGCGGCGCCCAACGGTTCGAGCGGGAACCCATCTTTCCGTACCTTGGTGGCGGCGGACCTGCCCGTTTCCATTACCAGCAATACTTCTGGCAACGCAGCGACAGCCACCGCATTGGCCTCTACCCCCACGCAATGCTCGGGTAATAACTTTGCCACTGGGATCGCGGCGAATGGCAACGCTAACTGCTCTGCCCCGGGTGGAGGACAGGCGGGGGCGTACACCTCCGTAACCTTCTCCACCACCCCCACCTTCACCGCGTCCAGCAGCACGGTGAACTCTTGGGCGATAACCCTTACGGGGAACGTGACTAGCTCAACCTTGGCCTCATCGGCGGCGGGCCAGTATCTTGCTTTTAAGATTTGCCAGGACTCTACCGGCTCACGGTCTTTCTCATGGCCTACGGGGTTTAGCGCGGCCACGATTGTATTTCCTACGGCATCAACTTGCACGGAGCAAACGTTTTTCTGGGATGGTTCGAACGCTCAGCCGCTTGGCCCCGCGCAGGTAACAGGCCCAAGCTTGAGCGCTCTTTGGTACGGGCCAACCGGCGGAGTGCCGGGTACTCCGCCCGCTGGATATATCTCGGCGTGGTTTGATTCTACCGACAACGCGCTGAAGGTCAAGAATTCGAGCGGCGTCATCACGGCGGCGGTGGGGCTGGGAAGCTGTACCAATCAGGTGGTAACTTCCGTGTCCGATTCGGCTGCACCGGGTTGCGCAACGCTGGCGCTAGCTTCCGCTTACTTTGCCAATCAGGGTACAACTACCACGGTATTGCACGGAAACGCGGCGGGTAACCCTTCTTTTGGTTCGGTGGTCAACGGGGATTTGGGCGCAAATGCGGTAAGCTCCGGTAAGTTGACGGCGGAAATAACCTACCATTCATGCGACATTTACATTAACGGGGTGAGTACGGGCACGGCCATCGTTAACGCCCAGCTTGGCCCGGAAACGCGCCAGTGTTACGTTCCCTTCGGTGCGACCATTATTGAAATGGACGTATCGGCGGATGCCGGTACCCCTAACATTATCATCGGCAAGAATCATGGCGGGACAATTAGTAACATTGTTTCGGCGGCGCTGGCAACAGCGGCTTCCGGGGCAATCGCGTGCAGCAATTCCGGGGGTACGCTGGGGCTGGATGGGGCCACGACTTGCGGCGCAACCCTACAAAACACAACCTTAGCGCGAGGCGATTACTTGCAAGAAGTTAGTGGTACGGCGGGCGGCACGGCTAAGGCGATGTCTGTACACGTCATCTATGCATCGGTGAACTAATATGACAACGATTTGGGCGTTTACCCTTGCTTTCTGGATGTTCTGGTATCCGCAGGTTTTGGTGCGGGTGCCGGGGCCGGGCGGGGCGGTTCCGTCAAGCGGGAGCGTGACTTGGACGCTTGTCCAGCATCCGCACAACTGGACGTGTACCAGCACGTCCAGTGGAAATCTCGCTTGCACGGTAACCGTTTCTGCCACCACCGCCGGGGATGGGCTGCTTTTGGCTTTGTCGTACTATGTGGGGGTTACGTCTGTAGCAACCGCCCCTGCCTTTGTTTCGGCTTCCGGGGATAGCACGTGGACGCACAATAGTAGTTGTACCAGTGAGACTCCAAACGTTACAAATACCAACTTTGAGGGCACCGATTGCGCTTACATTTCGAGCGCCACGGGCGGAGCAACTTCTCTGTCCATGACCTACGGCTTTTCCAATGTAAATAGTTCTGACGGCGCTTACATAGACTTGGATCTTTACGAGGTTCGGAGGTCAACGGGCTCTTCTTCCCTTGACACGTTGAATGCTGCCCATAATTATAACTGTACGACATGCACTGGCCCGGCCCTTACGTTAGGCGGGAGTTCCGATTACGTAGCGGAATGGGGGGCATTTTGCAATCCTCCCACCGTTCCCGGCGCTCCGTACACAAACCCTAGCGATGTTGATACCGCTAACAATCAGATCGCGGGCTTTCTGGGTGCGCTCAATCAAAGCTCCGCTGCCGCGTTGACCTACTCTCAGTCTCCGTCTTGCGGGGCTTCTATGGGGGCGTTTGCATGGAAATGAAAAGGGTTGGATTGGTTGTTGGGCTTTTCCTTGTTTGTCATTGGGGGTTTGCGCAGGGCTTTTCCGGCGTGCGCTCCGGCGCGAGCGGCGGCCCAGGGGCGGGGCCGTTTATTGGCGCTTCGCCTTCGGGCGCTTACTTGGTAAACCCTTATACCCAGCACCCGCTGTTTCTGGTGGGTGACAGCGCTTGGGATTTGATCGAACAGTTAGATAATGCGGACGCGGCTACCTATCTTGCAGACCGTGGTTCGCGGGGTTTCAACATTCTTTGGTTGGCGGCGGCGGATAACGTGTATCAAACGAATCCGCCTAATAATTACTACGGCTCCGCTCCCTTTGATGGCGCGGACTTTACCAACGAGGATGCGGGTTATTGGGCGCACGTTGATTACATCGTCAGGCTGGCGCAGAGCTACGGAATCACTATGGGGCTTGACCCAGGCTTTGGCGGCCTTCTGAATGCAGACGGATACCGTAACAGCTATTTAACAAGTAGCGACCAGGTGGTGAATGCCTATGGGGTTTGGCTGGGAAACCGTTACAAGAATTTCCCTAATATCTTGTGGGTGCTGGCGGGAGATTCTGACCCTACGGACACGGGGCTTTATGAAAAGCTCAATCAACTGGCGGCGGGCATCCGCTCCGCTGATTCCATGCATTTGATAACCATTGAAGCGTCAAGGTTCTATGAAAGCGGAGCGGGCGCGCCTAACGATGGCTGGTCTAGCCTTGACGCTTGGGGCGGCGCGGTAAGCGGTGCTTACACGGCGGCGAGCTTTCCTCCGTCTTGGCTGAATCTTAATTGGGTCTATGACGATTACGGCGGGATGCAGGCGGGAAGCGCGAGGAATTATGCATCCTATGTCTTGGCCTCTCCCTACATGGCGCAACTCGCGGGAGAAGACTGGTACGAGGGTGAGCATTCAACTACGCCCTTGCAATTGCGGGAAGAGTCTTATTGGGAGGTTCTTTCCGGCTGCACGCTGGGGCGCATCTTTGGCAATAACGCGATTTGGTCGTTTGGCGGCCCGAATGACACAATGGGCCAGACTTGGCAAAGTCAGCTTGCCTCTTCGGGTTCCACGGCGCAGCAATACCTTGGGCAACTCTTTCGCAGTAGGGAATTTTGGAAGCTCGTTCCCGATGCCGGCAATGTCACTCTGACGGCGGGATATGGAAGCGGATCAACCCTTTCCGTAGCGGCGCGGACATCGGACGGTCAAACCGTTGTGGTTTACATTCCCAACGGCAACTCGACCACGGTGACCATCAACATGGCGAAGATCACGGATGCGGGGGCTACGGTCAATGAGTGGTGGCTTAATCCGTCAACCGGGGCGACAACGCATATTGGTACAGCGGCGAATACGGGCAGCGCCAACTTTACCGCGCCCGATTCTAACGATTGGGTATTGGTTCTGGATTCGAACGCGGCGGCCTTGTCTGCTCCGGGCGGCGCGGCCCTGTAGCACGTGACTTCTCAACGAGGGGGATTACGCATGAACGAAAACAGTTCAACCATCCTTGCGGACGTTTGCCACGGGGTTGCTTTGCGAAGACAACGGCGCGCCTTCGAGTTCGCGCCTGCTGATGCTGGCTCTGGCGGCGATGGAGGCGGTAGCTTTCAAATAAAGAAACTGCTTTATCTCCTTGCGGCTGTATTCATGCTCTCCACGCCGTGCTTTGCCCAGACCGTCACAATCAACTGGGGAACCACATACCAGAGGATTGACGGTTTCAGCGCTAGCTCGTTGGGGTTGCAAGTCAAAAGCAGCGGTTCGTATAGCTCGATTTTCGAACCCGGAAGCTACTGCATTCTTATACCAACATCGGTTACGGTTCCCGATTTCTCAATCTGAGTTCTGTTCCCGGCATGCAGCCACGGTTGACCTCCTCCCCGTGGCCGCCTTCTTTTTCAAGAAACCCCGCTTCGAATCACCGGTTGACTGCCTGCGTCTATTCCCAACCCATATCGTCTCGAAACCGCGCTCCTGCTGGCGTTCAGCCCTTTTGTGAATCAGGTGAGGCCGGAACGAATTCTCAGTGCCGCAGGGGCCCGCCGACTCCTCCGTTTCTGAGGCGAGGAGTTTCGTAATAAAGTAGAGGTTGACGGGGTGCGGGAAGTGCGCGGAAGATAATTACGGGCGCCAATAAGTGTCATTATCTTGGACTCAGATCAGGAGGAAAACTCATGGCTGAAATTCGGACGGACTGGGTCAATTTGCAGGTTGCGGACGGAACCTCCATGCGCGCGTACGTGGCTCGACCGCAGGACGGAGCTCCCCGGGCCGGGCTTTTGGTGTTTCAGGAAGCCTTCGGCGTGAATGCGCACATCCGTGAGGTCACGGAACGCTTTGGGCGCGAAGGACACTATGCCCTTGCCCCGGAACTCTTCCACCGCACAGCGCCGGGATTCGAGGGGGCGTACAACAATTTCGAGGCAGTCATGCCCCACATGCGCGCCCTGACGGAGGAAGGCCTCGAGGCCGATGCGCGCTCGGCCTACGCGTGGCTACGGGAGAAGCTGGGCGCCCCTGAGATCCCCCTCGCCTGCATCGGGTTTTGCATGGGTGGACGAGTTTCCTTCCTCACCAATTCCATTCTGCCGGTCAAGGCCGCTGTCTTGTTTTACGGCGGCGGTATCGCGCCCAACCCCATGACTCCCGGCTTGCTCAACCGGGCCCGCGATTTGCATGCGCCGCAACTTTTGTTCTGGGGTGGCTTGGACAAGCACATTGGTCCGGAGCAGAGGCAAGCTGTTGTAGAAGCTCTGGGCAAAGCCGGCAGGCCGTTTGTGAACGTCGAGTTCTCGGACGCCGACCACGGATTCTTCTGCGACGTGCGCCCCAGTTACAACCCCGCCGCCGCCCAGCAGGCCTGGGTGCTCACCCATGCTTTCCTGAATTATTATCTAGGAAGTTGATCCAACGGAACGCGGCCAATCATGCTGTCTCGGCGGTGGTCAGCTTGGGTTCGTGGGCCTTGCCGGCCGGCTTGCCGCGCCGCGCGGCCAACCAAAATCCCACCCGCACGGCCAATAGCAAAGCCACCAGTGCACCGTAAAACAGCGGCTTGCGCACGTCCGACTTCACCAGCCAGTAGTAATGCACCACGCCGGCGATGGCGGTAACATAAATCAGCCGGTGCAACGCCAGCCAGCGCTTGCCCCCCAGGCGGCGAATCCAACCTGCCGTCGAGGTCAACGCAAGGGGAAGCATCAGCGCGAATCCCGTGAACCCCGCCGTGATAAAAGGCCGTTTGCGCACGTCGTGCAGCATTTCCGGCCAATCAAAAAACTTGTCCAGGCCAATCCAGGTACTGAAGTGGAGCAGCCCGTAGAAGAAGGCAAACAATCCGAGCATGCGGCGAAAGCGAATCAGTTCCGGCAGGCGCAAGAGCTTGCGCACCGGCGTCACTGCCAGCGTGGCGATAACAAAAATCAGCGTCCAGTCGCCCGTCTGGTGAGTGATGTATTCGATGGGATTGGCGGTCAGGTCCTGGTGCAGCGCCCGCCACGCCAACTGGCCCAGCGGGACCAGACACAATACAAACACCGGTAACTTCATCCATTTGCTGCTGAGAAGTTTTCGCAAACACTCTCCGTTTCTAGAAATTCTTTCTCAAGTCCATGCCCGCGTAAAGCGACGCAACCTGGTCATAGCCGTTAAACATCAGCGTGGGACGCCGGAAAAACTCGCCCAGGCGGCGCTCCTTGGACTGGGTCCAACGCGGGTGATCCACCTGGGGGTTGACGTTGGAATAAAATCCGTATTCATTGGGGGTGGCCAGGTTCCAAGTAGTTTCCGGCTTTTTTTCCACCAGCTTGATCTTCACCAACGACTTGATGCTTTTGAACCCATACTTCCACGGCAACACCATGCGCACCGGCGCGCCATCCTGATTGGGCAGCGTTTCCCCATACATGCCGAAGCAGAGCAGCGCCAGCGGGTGCATAGCTTCGTCCAGCCGCAACCCCTCAACGTAAGGGAAAGATATCCCCGCGTAACCCGCCGCGGGCATCTGGCCGCGACTATAGTAACTTTCAAACGCCACGAATTTTGCCTTGGGCTGGGGCGATACTTCTTTCAGCATTGCGTTGAAGGAGTAACCAATCCACGGCACGACGATGGACCAGGCCTCCACGCAGCGGTGACGGTAGATGCGCTCCTCGAGGGGGGCCAATTGCTGCAATTCCTCCACCGTAAAGGTGCGTGGCTTGTCCACCAGCCCGCTTACCTTCACGCTCCAAGGTGAAGTTTGAAAATGTGTCGCGTTCTTGGCGGGATCTTCCTTGCCCGTGCCAAACTCGTAGAAGTTATTGTAATGCGTCACGTTATCGTATTTCGTAACTTCCTCGGTGGTGCTGAACGGACTCTTCGCGGCCACGTTCAGCTTAGTTCCTGCCAGGGCTTTTTGCGAGGGCGACGCCAACTCCTTCAACGCCCGCCCCGCCAGCGTCCCCGCCGTCACCCCCAGCGCGCCCGCCAGGAATTTTCTCCGATTCATATAAAGCCACTTCGGGGTGATGTCTGACGAAGGAATTCCCGGCACCTTTTTTATTAGCATTTTTCACCCTCCCTGTCTTTAGACGGGTTGAGTACCCTTGCGGACAGGACCGTCCCACGCGCCCGGCCTCCTGCTCTCCATTTTGGGTTTCGCCCTACCCATACTATATTATTCGACGCTTAGCAAACCCCCAAGGATGCATGTATTCCACGCTTTTGCAGGCGGGAGGGACGATTGGCGGCCCCTACCGAAATTTTTCCAGGTGGGTGTTGCCAATTCCCTTTCGAAGGGTTAACTTGGTGACCTTCCTGAACCGCGGCGCCCGGTTCAGAAAATTTCGGCGGCTCAAATACTGGAGGCTGTGCCGTGAGAATCGTCAGCATCGGCGAAGTCTTATGGGACGTAATCGGAGATAAGGAATACCTCGGCGGCGCGGCGCTCAATTTCGCCGCCCACGCCGCGCGCCTGGGGCACACCGTATTCTTTGTGAGCGCCGTCGGAAAGGATGAGCGGGGCCGGCGCGTGCTCGGCCGTATGGCGGAATTAGGCCTCTCAACGCGTTACGTCCACGAAATTGAGACGTACCCGACGGGTGTCGTGACCGTCGAACTCGATCCGGCAGGTGTCCCGCGATTCACCCTTCATCACCCCGCAGCTTACGACGCGCCGGAACTCACCGATGGTGAGGTCGCGGAACTTTTATCACCGAAACCTGATTGGATTTATTTCGGAACCCTCTTTCAGATGAGCCCGCAGGCCAAGCAATTGACCTACAGATTAATCGATTCCCATTGCGGCGCGCGCCTTCTGTACGACGTCAACCTGCGCAAGGACTCCTTCACGGCGCCGCTGGTGCGGGAGTTGATGGCGCGCGGCCAGGTGGTAAAACTCAATGAGGACGAGGCGGCGGCGATCGACCGGATGTTCGGCCGCGACACGCTTTCCCTGGAAAATTTCTGCCGCGTTTACGCAAACGAGTTTGGCTGGCAATCGGCCTGCGTCACGCGGGGTGAAAAGGGCTGCGTGATGCTTGTAGACGGGGAATATGTCGAAGCCGGCAGTTATAAAGTTCAAGCCCAGGACACAGTGGGAGCCGGCGACGCTTTCACCGCCGCCTATGTCCATGGCTTAAGCTTGCATTGGCCCCCGCCGGAAATTGCCGACTTCGCCAATCGCGTTGCATCCCTCGTCGCCAGCCGGCCCGGAGGTACCCCGCCTTGGACCATCGAAGAGGTCCGCGCTCTCCGTTAGGTGTCAGGTGCCAGGTGGCAGGGAAGGCGAAACTCGCGGCCATATCCTCCTTGCCAGGGATGGGACCTGAGGGTAGCTGCGAATTACAGTTTTCGACCCTGGCACCTATCACCCGTCACCTGACACCTACCTTTTCCAGCACCCTATCAAGTTCCGGCAGTGACATGATGCGCGGGCATTCGGCGTGCGGGTAGGCGTTGATGCGGTCGATCAGCACGCCGTGCAAGCCGGCGAGTTGCGCGCCGCCCACGTCAGTGGCATTCGTGTCGCCCACAAAGACGGCCTCGTTCGCCGCCACTTGGGCGCTGGCAAGGGCCATCTGAAAGATTTCCGGATGCGGCTTCTCCACCCCCACAATCGCCGAGTCAAAGACCGCTTGGAAGTAGCTGCGCAAGCCCACATGTTGCAACTGATCTTCGATAGTACCTACGGAATTGGAAATGACTCCCAGAAAGTAACCCTGCTCCTTCAGCGACGCCAGGTAGCCCGGCGTCTCCGGCATCACCACAGACCAGGTGCGGATGTTGCGGAACCCGTCCGCCGTCAGGCGAATTAAGCGCGCGTGTTCGGTTTCCGGCGCGCCGATCAAACCCATCAACGACGTGAGATAATCAGCCCAGTAGTAATGATCAATGGTGCGCGGCACCTCGCCTTGGCGAATTTGCGGCCACAGCCATACGTCGAGCTTCTGCTTGGCCACCCGCTCCGCCGCATGGAAATCCTCCACGCGAGCCGGGAAGCCCGCCTCGGTCAGGTCGCGAGCTCGTTCATCGAGCCGGGGATAAAGCAGGGTGTTCCCTGCGTCAAAGAAAATGGCGCGAACGTGTGGTGATTTCATAAATGAAAAGCCCAACGGGCAGAATCCATGCCTAAGTTAGCATCTTTAGCTTTTCTCTATTGCTCGAATCTGGTTTTCGAGTGCGGTAAGCTTATTCTTGATGATATCCCAGATGAGTTCGGCATCTATTCCGAAATACTGATGGATGAGAATATCGCGTAGCCCTGCAATCTTCCTCCAATCCACCTCCGGATGGCTTAAGCGAACGGTTTCCGGCACAGCCTTAGAAGCTTCCCCGATCACCTCCAAGTTTCGAATCACAGCATCGAGGGTTTTTGCATCTCCTACAAACGCCGCCGGCGACATTCCAGATGTGTATTCCCGGACCTTCGTAATCGCCTGAAGTATGTCTTCCAGATAAACCTTATAATCCCGGGGCATGGATAGTCTCGTTAAGGATTGGCTCTCGAAGCCTCGGCTTAAGGGTATTGGCCAGCACCAAGTCCACCGGGCAGCCGAACAGGTTTTCCAGGTAGGCCTTCAAATCCATATAGGCGTCGAAGGATTTCTGGTCAAACTCGACAAGAAAATCCAGATCGCGGGCCGAGGCGGATTCGCCGCGAGCGACCGAACCAAACAGCCCAAGACTCCTCACCCCGAAACACCGGATGTGATCACGGTGCTCGGTTAACTTTGCCAGGATCTGCTCTCGCGTAATTTGCACGTCTGCCCTCGCTGACCACGACCCAATGAAGCCACAATATTTGATGGTAGTCGAGCCGAATCGGTTAATCAACATGTTCCCGCATACTCTCAATTAGATGTCTCAACTGCAACCACCACCGACGTTCTAGCCCCTGCGGGAAATGACCTTGACCCGCCTCGCTCTTGCCACTAGATTAGGTTCATCCGCCGTTGACGCAGGGTCGCATGTGATGAAGGCAAGAAACGGATGGTGGCTGGAAATCGGTTTACCTCTGGTCCTCGGCTTCTGCCTGATCGAGACCGGTGGGCCGCTTCCTCTGCGCGCGGCCCAATCCGCAGCGAAACCGGGGGAAAATAATCCCGCAACACAAGCCGCTCCGGGTGCCGGCGAACAGAGCGCCCTGAACGATGCATTTCGGTCGGCGGAAGGCAATCCCCAAATCCTCATCAAGAATTTGGAAGCTTTCCTCACGCGCTTCCCCAAGTCTTCCCGGCGTGAAGTAATCTTGCGCACCATTTGCACTTATGCGATGCAGGCCAACGCGCCCGGCGTGGCCGTGCAATACGGCCAGGCGCTCCTGGAGATGACGCCCGACGACCCCAAGGTGTTGGCTTTGCTCGTTGACGCGCTGGCCCGGCAAAACGACCAGGCCAGCCGCACCCGCGCCATCGACTACTCCTCGCGTCTGGTCAAGTTCGCGGAAAATCAGCGCGCTCAGACTGCCGCTGCGGGGAGCAGCAACAATACCCAATGGGCGGAGCGCATTGCCGCCATCTATGCCCAACGGGCCGGGTTTTATCGGGATTCCGGCGATCTCGATCAGGCTTTCGCCGACTATGAAAAGAGCTACGCCTCTTACCCCACCTCCCTCGTCGCGGAGCAATTGGGAGATGCGGCGTTGAAAAAGGGTGATTCCGGGCGCGCCGTAGATTATTACCTCGCCGCCTTTGTCTTTCCCGACAAGAACCCTGACCTCGCCCGCCGCCAGGAGATTCGCCGCAAGCTCGGCAGTTTGTATAGGGAGCAGCACCATACCGAGCAAGGTCTGGGAGACCTCGCGCTGTCGCGCTACGACGCCCTTATGCCACTGCTCGCCGAACGCCTTTCCAGCGCCCAGCCTCAGAACGCCGGCCGCCACGATCCCTTCGAGTTCATCCTGGAGCGGATGGATGGCACCCAACTACCCCTGGCGGGTTACCGCGGCAAGGTCGTGGTGATGGATTTCTGGGCGACTTGGTGCGGCCCTTGCCGCTTGCAAGGCAAACTTGTGGAACAGGTGGCCGAAAGTTTTCGCACGGATTCGAGCGCCGCTTTCCTGTCGCTGAATGTGGATCAGGATCGCAGCGGCGTGCCCGCCTTTCTCAAGCAGGAGGGCTGGACGCTGCCCGTGGCCTATGCCCAGGGCCTGGATCAACTCTTCAGTGTCAGCCAACTCCCCACGGTGATGATTTTCGATCGCCAGGGCCGAATCGTTTATCGCCAGGATGGTGTGAACCCAGAAAGCTTCGCCGAGGACCTGAGCAAGCACCTGCGCGAGACGCTCGGGAGTCAGTAGGCAATAAGAAGTAGGCAGTAGGCAGAAGTGGAACCGCTTTTGACTTTTAACTTTCGACCCTCAACCGTTCGAGCAGTCTCTGCTTCTCTTCTTCGCCCAGGAACGAAGCGTGCACTGCGTTCCGGCATAACCCCGCCATTGTAGCGCGGCTGAGCTCAAAGCAGCGGGCGGCTTGCAGGAATTCCTCCTGAAGGGTTGTCCCGAACATGGCCGGATCGTCGGAATTCAGCGTCACCACTAATCCTGCTTCCAGAAACTTCGGCAGGGGATGATCTTGGAATCGCGCAATCAATCCCGTGGACACGTTGCTGCTGGGGCAGACTTCCACCGGAATCCGCCGCTCACGCAGCAAGGCCATCACCCCAGGGTCGCGAATGGCGGTAAGGCCGTGGCCGATGCGCTCCGCGCCCAGCAACTCGACGGCGTCGCGAATGCTCTCCGGCCCACAAGCCTCGCCGGCGTGCGCCACACAGTGAAGCCCCAGGTCGCGCGCCTCGCGAAAGATATCCGGAAAAAGTCTTGCCGGGCCGCCCGCCTCGTCGCCGCCGATGCCGAAGGCCACGACGCCTCGCGAGCGGTAGCGCGCCGCCCAGCGCAGCACTTCGCGGGCGTGGTCCGTCCCGAAATGGCGGATGGCGTCGAAAATCCACTTCGCCCGCACTCCCGTGCGCGCTTCCGCCTCTTCCGCGGCTGCTGCCACCGCCTCAAAAACCGCGTCCACCGGTTGTTTCTTCCACAGCACCACCCCGGCGGCAAAGATGATCTCCGCATACTGCACCTTCTGCTCGGCCAGCCACTCGATCAATCGCGTAGTGGCCAACGCGTAATCCTGCGGGGTCTCGATCAGCAGGGTCACGATCTTAAATGCCATCAGGAACTCGCGAAAGTTCCCGTAGCGGAAACGTTGCGCGCGCCGTGCGGTGATCCAGTCGTCTACTTTCTTCCTCAACCCGCTCTTGTTCTGCGAGAGTTCAAGCAAAGTTTCCGGGCGCACCGCTCCCTCCAGGTGCAGGTGCAGCTCGACTTTTGGCAATTGAGCGATGAAAGAGGAAAGAGAGGGTTCCAGTTCAGGCATGAGTACTGTCTTCGCGGCGGCTGGGGAGTTTCCCCTAATCCCAATACTGCTCGCTTAAGCTGAGGATTCCCAATATTCGATCCTCTCACCCACGTTTTGCAAGTAGGGGGGGTGAGCGGGTCTCTCGGCAACAACTTGATGACTAATTTCCACCTCTTATGTGAACAGTATTGCCCCTAACACCTAGCCCTTGCTTTTCTCATTGCGCGGGAAGTTGAGGCCGGCCGGCGTTCAGCCATGCCGTGTACCAATAGGATCCCGCGTCGCGCGCCGCCGCATTGATCTCATGGGCCACGGTCGGCCCCACCCGGTCGTAAAAACCGTCGTAATATTCGTCGTTATAATCCGCCAAGCCTTCCCGGGCGCGCAAATCAGACCAGATGATGAGATTTACCCAGACGTGGGACGCCAGGCAGGTTTGAAAAGCATATTCCGTCGGATCGTCGATCTTCTCGGCGCTTTCAGGATGCATGATGAAGAACTTCGAGTACCGTTCAAACAAGTGGATATCAAACCGGGCTGAGAGGCCGTTTTGCCGGGTCAACTGGCCATCGAAATTCTGCGTCGTGTGCAGAGGGTCATGGGCATCCGCCACGTAGTGCGCCAGAGCGGCAGCATCCAATTTCACTTCTTCCCAATTCTCGGCCTTCATGGACTTGGTGAGTCGTAGGCTGAATTCGCCAATCTGCCAAGGCAGCAAGCCATCGCGATTGATGCGCCAGGAGTTGAATTTTTCCTTCGCCTGCCCGTAATCATGCGGTAGGTCCGGGAAGGGGAAGACCCCGTACTTGTCCAGGTAAATGTAGTGCCGCATGCGCTCGTAGCGATCTGTCTTCATCAACGCATCGGCGTCGTTGGCATGCTCAAGCAGAAACTGGCGATTGTTTTCAAAAAAGGAACGGATTTCCGGAGGCAGGGTTTGGATAGCCCAGGTAGTAACGATATCGTGCGCGGTCGGACCCCAGGCCAGGGCCAGCTTCGGGCGGGTCAGGCACAGGGCGAGTAGGGCGAGCAGGAAAACAAACGGCCTGGGACTCATCCCCGCTTTGCGACGGCCCAGAAGAACTCTGCTCCTTGCGGGTTCCATCGGTCAAGGTCCTTCCCCTATCGGTCAAACCCACATGATTCTATCGCAATTCCCCCCGGCTGTGCTTCCCAGGCGCATGCGCTTTAGGAAAAACCTTCCGGGCGCGGGCTCCGCCGCCGCCGGCCGCCGTTCAGGGCGTGGGATGCGCGATCAGGGGAGGCGATCCCGCCGCCGGCGTGCGCGGCGAACTGCCAAATTCCGAATGATGCCGGCTGTACGTTAGGTAGATGCACAGACCGATGACGAGCCACACCAGGAATCGTACCCAGGTTTCCAGGGGCAGGCTGGCCATCAGGATAACGCAAGCTACGATCGAGAGGATCGGGACCACAGGCACCCAAGGCGTGCGGAACGAGCGCGGGCGGTCGGGTTGCTTCCGCCGCAACACCAGCACTCCCAGAGAAACCAGTACGAACGCGAACAGGGTTCCGATGTTGGACAGGTCCGCAAGAGTACCGATATCGAACATTCCCGCCGGAATGGCGACGAAAAATCCCGCCACCCAGGTGCTGATGTGCGGCGTCAAGAAGCGCGTATGGACTCTGGAAAAAACCAGCGGCAGCAAGCCGTCGCGCGACATGGCGAACCACACCCGCGCCTGCCCCAATTGGAAAACCAGCAGGGAGCTGATCATTCCCGTCAGCGCGCCGATGGAAACCCACTTCATCACATTGGGCAATCCCAGCGCCACCAGCGCGTTGGCCACGGGCGCAGCGTTACGCAAGGTCTGCCAATTCTGCACCCCAGTCAGCACCAGCGCCACCGTTACGTAAAGCGTGGCGCAGATCACCAGCGAGGTAATGATGCCGAAGGGCACATCTTTCTGCGGATTCTTGCACTCTTCGGCGGCGGTCGAGACGGAATCAAATCCGATGTAAGTGAAAAAGACAATCGCGCCGCCGGTCAGAACCCCCTGCCAGCCATTGGGCATGAAGGGCTTCCAATTGGATACGTGGATGAAACGGGAAGCAGCGAAGATAAAAATCAGGATCGCCAGAATTTTCACGCACACCATGAAATTGTTGGCGCTCGCGCTTTCGCGAATCCCAATCACCAGGATCACGGTGAGGATCATCACGATCATGAAGCCGGGAACGTTGAACCAGGCGCCCGTGTATTTCCCCTCCACAAACATCGGCTCCATGAACTTGCGCGGCAGATCAATCCCGAATCCGCGCAGCAGGCTGTCAATGTAAGCGGAGAAGCCCACCGCCACCGCCATGTTACTGACGGCGTATTCCAGGATCAGATCCCAACCGATGATCCAGGCCACAATTTCACCGAGTGTGGCGTAAGAATACGTGTAAGCGCTGCCCGCGATGGGAATCATGGAGGCCAGTTCCGCGTAGCAGAGTCCCGCCAGGGCGCAGGCAATAGCCACCAGCAGGAATGACAACGCAATGCCCGGACCGGCGCCCGGCCGTCCGGCAGTGCCGAGCGCCTTCGTCCCGTGCAGCACCACATCCAGCAGAGGCGCTTTCAGGAGGGAATGCACTTCCAGGACTTCGCCCGCCGCCGCCGTGCCGGTGAGAATGAAAATGCCGGTCCCAATGATGGCGCCGATCCCCAGCGCCGTCAGCGACCAGGGTCCCAGCGACTTGCGGAGTTGATGTCCCGGCGATGCCGCGTCGGCAATCAGCTTGTCGATACTCTTCTTCTGGAAAAGTTGGCTCGCCAAGGAACTCCTTGAAACGCAGTGAAGAGTGGCCCGTAACGAGTGACAAGTCCGCTTAGCGCTTGCCGCAATCCACCCGTCACGGGTGGCTGGGGATAAACAAAAGCAAGTCCGAGTGGCGAGCCCGCTTGTCACGGGTCACTCGCCACGGATCACTGCCTTTATTACTTCCGGCGTGGCGCCACGCCCGGCCCCTTCTTCTTGACCTTGGGCTTGCGAGAGCCGCGCGGTTCCGTCCGCTTCGGCTTGGCCACTTGCTTCTTGCGCGCCGCGCGCTTCAGCTTCTTACGTTCTTCTTTATCCTTGATGTTTTTTGTGTTCATGTATTTAGCTTATAGCTGACAGCCAACAGCCGACAGTACCGTGAGCTGTCGGCTTTGAAATGCCGGCATTCCCTTTCAAAAATGACCTTCCAACTTCCTCGTCTTGGACCTTTTTATGTTCGTGCGTTTAGCTGATACCTGGCAGCCAACAATAACTGTAAGCTGTCGGCTGTGAGCTGGCGGCATCCACTTAAACTCTTTCCAGCCCGGCAAAACGCTCCACCATTTTTTTCCGGCCATAGCCCGGAAAGCTGATGGTCAGCTTGCTATTCTCGCCGTCATCTTCACAATCCAGAACCGTGCCGACGCCGTATTTCGCATGTCGCACTCGGCTGCCCAGCTTCCAGCGCTGGGATTGCCGCGCCCTTTCTCCCTGGCCTTTCCCCAGCGGCCGGTCGATGCCGCGCTCGCGTAGGAAACGTTCCGCACCGGCGATTGAGTTTACGGCATTTTCCCAAGTTGTGCGAGCTTTTGACGCTTGGGCGCTTAAAGGCTCCAGCAGGTTGGTGGGCACTTCGTCCAGAAAACGCGACCGCCGGCTGCCTTCCATGGAGTCCCGCCCGTACATGCGCCGTTGCCGCGCCCAGGATAGCACCAGCCGGTCGCGCGCGCGCGTCATGCCCACGTAGCAGAGCCGCCGCTCCTCCTCGATTCCTGCGTCGTCATCCAGGGAAAGCTTGTGGGGAAACAAGCCTTCTTCCATCCCCACCAGGAAAACCAGGTTGAATTCCAGCCCTTTGGCGCTGTGGAGCGTCATCAGCGTTACGCGCGCGCGTTCGTCGTAATCGTCGGCGTCGGAGACCAGCGCGGCGTGGTCCAGAAATTCCGCCAGGGTAATGCCTTGCTCTGCCGCCTCCACCGCGGCGTTCACCAGTTCCTGAAGATTCTCGATGCGGTCTTGCGATTCCGGCTGATTCTCCTGCTTCAGGATTTCCACGTAACCGGTGCGGTCGAGAATACTTTTGAAAAATTGCCCCATCAGCAGGCGCTCCTGGTCGGCCATCAGTTGTTTCATGAGCGCGTGGAAAGCCTCCAGCGACTTGAGCGCGCGCGCCGGCAGACGCCGCGCCGCCAATTCGTCCTCCAGTGCTTCCCACAAGGTGATTTTCTGCTGGCGGGCAGACGCCTCAATCGCCCCCACCGTGGAAGGGCCGATCCCTCGCGCCGGGGTGTTGATGATGCGCTGGAGCGCCGTGACATCGCGTGCATTGATCGCCAGCCGCGCATAAGCCAGCGCGTCGCGGATTTCCGCCCGCGCGTAAAAACTGAACCCGCCCACCAGGCGGTAGGCGATCCGGTTGCGGCGCAGGGATTCTTCCAGCACGCGCGACTGGGCGTTGGTGCGGTACAGGACGGCCACGCTGCTGTTGGCATCCTGGGCGAGCGCTTGGGTAATTTCGCCCGCCACAGACAGCGCTTCCTGGTCGGCATCCCACGCTTCATAGAGACCGATGGCATCGCCGCCGGAGCGGTCCGTCCACAGAGTCTTCCCCTTGCGCGCTAGATTGCGGCTGACCACCGCCCCGGCCGCGTCCAAAATTTTCTGCGTCGATCGATAGTTCTGCTCCAGGCGGACGGTCCGGGCATTGGGGTAATCTTTCTCGAAGCTCAAAATATTTTGAATGTCAGCCCCACGCCAGCGGTAGATCGACTGGTCCTCATCGCCCACCACGCAGAGGTTCTGATGCAGCAGCGTGAGTTGCCGGATCAATTGGTATTGCGTGCGGTTGGTGTCCTGATACTCATCCACCAGGACGTACTGAAAACGGCGATTGTATCGCTCGCAGACTTCCGCGGCTTTATAGAAAAGCTCCACGGTCTTCAGCAAGAGGTCGTCAAAATCCAGGGCATTCGCCTGCCGCAGTTTCGCCTCATAAAGGTCAAAGAGCGAAGCGATCTTTTCCATCGGATCGGTGTCCGCCTGCTCGTACATTGTCTGCGCCGTCATGCCATGATTCTTGGCGTAACTGATCTTTGATAGCACGCTGCGGGGCGACGTGACCTGCTCCCCCAGGCCCAATTCCTGGATGCATGCCTTCATCAGCCGCTGCTGATCGTCTTCGTCGTAAATCGAGAAATCGCGGCTATACCCCAAGTGGTCAATGTGCCGCCGCAGCACGCTGACGCAGAAGGAATGAAAAGTGGAAACGTGCGGAGCGGTTGTAGCGCCGGGCTCGCTCTCCCGCCCTGCGGCTTTTCTGTCCAGTAGCTTGGCCACGCGTTCCTTCATCTGCGCCGCCGCTTTGTTGGTGAAAGTGACCGCCAGGATATTTTCCGGAGGAACTCCCCGGGCTTCAATCAGGTAAGCAATCCGGTAGATGATGACGCGCGTCTTGCCGCTGCCTGCCCCGGCCAGAATGAGCAACGGTCCCTCGGTTTGTTCCACCGCGGCGCGCTGCTGGATATTAAGTTGGTCAAGCAGATTCGACATGCAGGTTTGTGAGAGCGGAAATTTCCCTCGCGGGCGAAGATTCGTGTTGAGCCCGAAAATTCATTGTACACGATGCGCAAAGTGCGCCACAAACAATCGCTGGGGCCGGCGACGGGTTATTCTGCTGAGTGCCCACCACCTCTCAGCGTTACTCAACACCCCGGTCACGGCAGTCATTCACTCTCTTCCCGCGGGAGAGGGCTAGAATACGAGGTGCCTTGCCTTCTCCCAGGGGAGAAGGTGGTCGAGGGACGAGGCCGGATGAGGGGTTTCGCCAATCAACGCCCCGACTTTCGATATGCTCAATGGCACAAAAAAAATCGTGTCAAAAAAACCCCCAAGATTTCACCACCTCGAAACGCCGGGACCGTTCGACGTGGAAGAGGTAGCCGCGGTCAATGCTTTCTTGACCGTGGGCTTTTCCCACGTCAGCAAGAACCCACCGTCAGGAAAACACTGACTGGTGCTACCCGCTCAACACGGCATCCGCCGGTTCTCTGCTCGCAGCAGCAAGCAAAAGCGTGAGCCTTGACAAAATCTCACATTAGATATAATCTAAGCTCTTGATGCACGCTGAGGCAATTAAACAGTCCTTGGAAGGCAGCGGGTTGCGGTGCACTCCGCAGCGCTACGCCGTGATGGCGTTCTTGACGGAACACCACAGGCATCCCACCGCCGCGGAAATTTTTGAAGCCGTGAATCGAGCGGATCCGCGCTCTTCCAGGGCCACGACTTACAACAATCTGCGGGACTTGGTGCAGGCGGGTTTGGTGCGTGAAGTGGCCGTGGAGGGCCGTGCCGCGCGATTCGATGCGAAAGGCGTGCGGCATCACCACTTCATCTGCGACCGCTGCGGCAATGTTGAGGACATTGAGTGGTTCGACGTGCCCAGGCCTGTCTCGGGCTTCCTTGGCAAGCGGATTCTTCGCGAATGCGAACTCATTTTCCGGGGGCTCTGCACAAAGTGCGCTCCCCGCCACGCTTCCCGTAGCGCTGACCTTTAGGTCAGCACGGCGAATGCCGACCTAAAGGTCGGCGCTACCACGGTCGTAGACGTGTGGATAACGGATGAATGGCGCGCGTCTGCAAGCGCAGCCGACAATGATTGCGCGAATGGGAAAGTGTACGATGGTTTCGTAGTTCGTCACAGTTTTTTAATTAATTCGAAGGAGGACAAACATATGGATAAAACACTGAACACCACAGCGGCGACGCCTAATCCCGCCAATCAGAACCAACCCTCGTCAACCGAAAGCAAGTGCCCGGTAATGGGCGGCGCTCACAGGCACATGCCGAATGCGGCCTGGTGGCCGAATCAGCTTAACCTGAAGATGCTGCACCAGCACTCCCCCCTGTCCGATCCCATGGACAAGGAGTTCAATTACGCGGAAGAATTCAAGACCCTCGACCTGGATGCCGTGATCAAGGACCTTCATGCCTTGATGACGACCTCGCAGGACTGGTGGCCCGCGGACTACGGCCATTATGGGCCGCTCTTTATCCGTATGGCGTGGCATAGCGCGGGCACGTACCGCATCGCCGATGGTCGAGGCGGCGCGGGTTCCGGAGCGCAGCGATTTGCGCCCCTGAACAGTTGGCCGGACAACGTGAGTCTCGACAAGGCACGCCGGTTGCTCTGGCCGATCAAGCAAAAGTACGGGCGGAAAATATCCTGGGCCGACCTGATAATCCTCACCGGCAACGTCGCTCTGGAATCGATGGGATTCAAGACCTTCGGTTTTGGCGGTGGGCGCGAGGACATCTGGGAGCCGGATGACGCCATTTTCTGGGGGCCTGAGGGCAAGTGGCTGGCAGACGAGCGCTACAGCGGCGACCGTGATCTCGCCAATCCTCTCGCCGCCGTTC